>Ga0307982_1002056_pt1 | contig 16361 bp, 17 predicted proteins | sample OrgLakmetagen989_FD_201847 | JGI IMG/M metagenome (GOLD analysis project Ga0307982, IMG submission 201847) | Saline water microbial communities from Organic Lake, Antarctica - #989 | ecosystem: Environmental > Aquatic > Non-marine Saline and Alkaline > Saline | place: Antarctica: Organic Lake...
TTATATGAACCCCGAGCCAGGCTTCCAGTCCGGCCCGGGGGACTCAGTAGACGCCGATTAGATGGCACCCTGCCTGTTAGTTACTAAATCCAGTCCCCCCTCGGGGGGGCTCAGAAAAACCAATGTCGAGACTTAGAGGCACTGAGGACCAAGAGGAACAATCACCGCCGTCGAGATGCACACCTACGAACAAGATACTCTCACAGTTGGTAAAAAGACGGGGAAATAGGCCTATAGTTTGTAGTGTAAAGCTCATACCTGATAGGTTGTACCAATAAAAGTACACTCTTTACAACAAGACATCAAACTACCGTCGTCCAGGAGAAAAGGACCAGTGTATTTGCAGTGACTTCGAAGTTAAAGCACTGGCCCTGAGGACCTGAATACTTCAAATCTATTGAGTGGGAACCTTGATAGTAACAAACGACTTATCCAGATAAATTTGGAAGTGGGAATTGTCTCGAATTGCTTGAAACTCCTGGTATGGGCGAGCTTGATTCGCTGTACGATAGGATCACAAAGACTGAGGTTCATGGATTTGTAGTATAGAAGCACATCACGGATAGCAAACATGTATAGGCTAAGGGCCCAAGATGGCTGTCATAGCATATGTGCCTATATAGTTGTTCTGCTGTTTTAGCAATATGTGTCATGTTACATTTCATTTCCACCTACTAGTACTAGCCTCTGATTCCTGCTTCTCGGGGCTCGTCTCAGAGAATTTCTCCTTCTCCTTTGGCGGGAAGTGGCCACTTTTCTAAGCCCCCGAAAACTAACGGAAATGGTGCCATCTAGCTGATGTCTACAGTCTAAAGAGTTCCCCGGGGCCCTTCTACTTCAACCTTTTAGCCCTCAGCTGCCGGGCGGTTAAGTCAAGTAAAGAGAAGCAGGTCGCTAGTAAACGGGGCTCTTGTAATAGGGGGCAAAAGGGAGTGTGATATCAGATATCCATGCCCTTTTGGTAAATTTACGAAATTCACGAGATACCAGCCTTAAAGTGCCAGGTGAATATTTCGGCTCAGTTGGCGCGTTGTCCCTCCTTAGGAACCCAATCTACGGGAGTCTAAGTAGTCTCGGCAGTCTCGTTTAATTGGTTCTCTTCATTCATCATAAACAAAGACAAGCACACAGTAGTCACAGAGGCACGAACTAATGTACTTGGGCAGCATGTACGCTAGAGAATTTACAGCAGGATGCCAATGAAGGCTCTTCCAGGCGTCTTTCCTTCGGAATAGTCGGCTGTCGACAGGACTGAATGCTCGTTGCTACAGCAATGAATGCCAACAGAGTGATAACGGATTATCCACAAAAGACCGAGAAGTGGACCAAGGGGCGTAAAGGACCACTTTTCGAGCATATGCTTAAGGCAAGAAATTTTACAGCACTTTGGCAGCTAATAAACCATCGTGCACCCTTCAATTTTGCGAGCAGCGTTTCTCACCAGGCGGCTTGTGTGCGGGCTCTCGGCCGTAAATTGAATTAAGATGCTAACGAATTTACCTGGCAACAAAGACAGAATGGTTTAAGCAAGCGACGGGAAAATATATTTAAGAAAATATGATCGAATCAAAGTCCAGAAGGAGAATGCACTAGTTATAATCTGCACCTCGGCATCGGTCTTTAGCCTCAAGCACTGCTTCTTCTCCAGTGACTTCCCGAACAGCAGCAGATACATCATCCTGAAATGCAGAGTTTGCCGCCAATTTCCCAACGACAGTTATACTAACCGGTGCAGGGAATTTGAGGAGAGCGGCTGCAATGTTTCCTTCACCCCCAGCCTCAGTATCTGCTTCAGGTGCTAAATTCTGAGAGAATTCACCAACCAGCGCTCTTGTTTTCCAATGAAAGCGCGAGGAAAGCTCAGTTCCCTGAAACACTTCCCGCTTTGCAGCACCGCTAGCAACTAGATCGTCAATAGTCGGCAAAGCATCAATTTCTTCCGCGGTCATGTTTTCGAGACCGCACGAAGATGATAAGGCATTGTCGGCGCCTTCGGATGCATCAGAGGAAGACCGAGTTAGTTTTGACGACGAAAGCGTCGCCGGAGTGTGATGCAAGAAGGTAAGAGCCCCTTCAATTACATTCAGTACTACAAGAACTTTTAGAGCCCGAAACATTCTTCTAAAGTTTACTGAAGCAATCAGTGGTATCGTAATAGATCTGTAGCCTGCCTCGGTAGCACGCAGCTCTTTCTTACACTTACTTAGCTCGCGTGTTCAGTCGATACATCATCGAAACAACTGCAACAATTCCCTCCACTATAATAGGTTCTACAGGGGTCTCCGAGGACCGAAGGCTCTCTCAGATCTGAGATCTTTTCAGGGTCACCGCACTCGAATTCGAACTAATAACTAATAAGACCTCATGTGCCTTATTATTTCTGCGGAGTGCGCGCTACCCACAAATGCCTCGCTTTTTACAATCTTTGCGAGAATTTTGGCCAATGCCCCTCCCCCTCATGATACACTCCGGACTTGCTTTGTTTGCGCAACGCACTTCTGCCCGCAGCATTGGCTTCTGTGTCATTTGGGTTTGTATTAGTTCGAGTTCGAGTTCTGAAGCGAGCATTATAAGCATAGGTTTTTATTGCCAATTCGGTGGTGAGTGCTGATTCGGCGTTAATGAATCTAGATTTGAGCTTGTTATGAGCTCTTCGATTGCGCGTGCTTCTGAGTTCTAAGAAAATGATATAAAGATATATACACTTCAATAGACAATAGCCCATTAGAGCATACTTGGCGGGCCTCTATTGTTAAGGGCAAGATCCTATCAAAATGGGCCATAAACGGCAGCCAGCTCGGTCACAGCTCGGTATCCACACCTGCATTGACCCTGGTTCTCATACTGCAGAATCCATTCCGAGCGCAATTTACACTTCAAGGCCAAGAAGCCTTCCATATATAGGTACTTCAGTTACCGTTACAAATACCGCTATCACAAAAGTAGCTCTTATTTCGTGAACCACAGCCATAACTCACGTCTTGAAATTGTCGTTGGTTGCATCGTTATACACATCGGCCAAGAATGAGGCCAGGACAGAAAATTCTTCTGTAGCATGGCGCCAATTGGACACTGCGAGCTCAAGCGGTGATCGGCCTTCAATGAGCCGAGCGAAGGCGCTGCGCATCCCTCGGGTGTTCGCAACGAGCCGCACTAGAGGAGAGAGAAGGCGCTTCGAGAGATTCCCCTGCACACAGCGAATACAAAACAGAGAAAATAATTGAAGGTAAACAATGCCAACGTGCGTCGAATGTTAAAAGAGATGACAGCATGGCAGCCCTGGTCCTTTTCTTGTTTCTACACATTATAAAGCTTTTCATAGGGGCTCTCACGTCGGTTGGAAGATCCACGTCGCCGAGCCAGAATCGAGACCGTAACTCGAACCCGGCAGCATTGTTTGGCAAAGGCTGAGTAAAATGAAGAAAATGCCCCACGTCAAGCCAGCCAAAGATAGCATCCTTCACGCACACCCTCGCCACCAAAGCCACATCGCAGTGGGCGTCTTCGAGTGCGGTGCGATCGAGGCCGTACGCTGCTAATGGCTGGAATTTGATGCGCAGACTTTGCGGATGGCCGCCAAATTTTGCGCCTAATGCCTCGACCACCACGTGTTCTAGGCCTGCCCAAGGTTCTTCGGGGATAGCTTCCCCACCGGGCAAGGCTTCGTAGGCTGCCACGAAATGGCCGCTCACGTGATCTTCAGGATGCCACGTCCGGTACTCATCATCACCAGGGCAGCCACTGGTAAACCACCATGCGAATGCTGCTGTATCAACACCAGGGAAGAGAACCGTTGTTGCCACGAACAGAGATCCATCCGCCGCACTCGCGACTCCATTACGAAGTTTTGGAGCATCTGGATGATTGTCAGGCAGCAGACAATCTAGCATACGATCAACTGGAAGGTACTCATCCGCCGGCGCGAAAGCTGTCGGCAGTGTTTGATTTGCCCTGTGAGCTTCTAAAGCTGCTTGTGATGCCGCTAGCCGCTCTTCAAAGTGCTTTTTATCCATCGGATCGGTAGGCTCAGGCGTAGAGACTGCTACAACTGCAGTTGCCATCGCAGAAAATGGCCCACGGAAAAACTCTATCGATACGGATCGGCTAGAAGTATCGCACGTCAGAGCTAGTCACGGATCAGTGATTGTTGATGGCGCCTTCGACTAGTTTGTTGCTATTTATAACGAAAAGAAGCTAACCAACGTCCTAGTCGAGATGATCAGTACCTTACCTTACTCCTTGCTCCATTCTTTCGCATTTCCGCAGCAAGAAGAAAGAAGAGATCGCACCTTCCTAACTAGCTATAGCTACAGATAGCTAATAGTACTACTTACAGTACAATTCCGCAGCAAGAAGGAGCATAGTAGGTACAGTAGCCAAGCCAAATCCTCAAGATCTCAAAACACACGTCGTCATGCATCACATCACGCACGACATACCATGGTGTCCCCTGGACTTATAAGTACGACAGTACGACACCTGCACCAGTACAGAAGTAGTTCTGATCTTCTGATCACAGGTTTTTAATTATTGATGCTAGAAGTAGGAGAGCACAAAATGTACCACCAAGGACAGGGAGCTCATGCTTGAATCGGTAGCTGTGGTCGGCGCTTCGAATTCAACTCCATAGTGACGCTACTCTTTTTACATTGGCAGTTGCATCGGAGTGTCATTGTCAAGGCAGCTTTCGTAACAGTTACTTACTTTTATTTGCTACTTCTAAAAACTTTCTTGATTCAAGTGAAGAGAGGAGTCATCAGAACCTGCCCTCTAGCTAGCTGGAATTTAAAGATTAAGCAAGTAAATACAGTGTAATATAGCATGTGTGACGAAGCTATTGGCCCAGCCACTGTGGCAATGATATTACTCGGAGCCCTCTTCTTTCTGTGGCCCAACCTTAGGCCTTGGGTTCAAGAGTTCAGAGCTCGCGCTCGGACGGGCTCAGCCCAGCGCGCCGTGCTAAAAAACCTTCAAGCTTTGGAGAAAGTAAGGCAACAAGAAGACGAAGTTGACGGCGCTGAAGTCGCGGCTACTTTGCTTCAAGCCGCTTCCCATCCAAAATCAGAGGAGCAAAAGAAAAATAATGTGAAACGGTTTGAAGAATCGAATAAGAGAGGTTCACCTAGCAAACCATCGTTCGTAACGCGCTTTGATTTAGCAGCGAAAGCGGCTATTGCAAACACCGCTCAAGTGCGCTCTATGGCCGTTTCCCCTAAACGTGACTCCAGTGATCTATTTCGAAGTGACATAATGAACGATTCTGAGGCCTCAAAAAGTGTACGCTCTGCATCTTCACCTGACCACAATGCCACATCAACGAAGAAAAGTGCAATAACTGAAAGTGATTACACTGGTCAAGGTGTTGACGACTGTAACGACGATGATGGCGGGAACGATACTTACGTGTTCCTCTCTGATGTACAGCCTGCACTTGAAAAAGTCCTGGTTAGCATTCGAAATTTGGACCCTCTCACGAAGGTCAGCAGTTTTAGAAATGGTGTCTAGAATCAGAGATAAATCTTAGCACCAACTTATCGTACATTATGCTCTTTTATCCAATCTTAATTTGTGCTGCTTTGTTTCTCAACCCTTTGGTACAGGTTATCAGTAACGTTGTTTCGCACCCAAGCGACCCGAAATACCGATCCCTGAAGTTGGGGCACCCAACCACGAAAAAAGTGTGGTTCGGCAGCCAACGGCGCCTTCTAGAAGCTCTCGGCTACACAGAAGAAAATTTTTCAACAATGGCGTCTTCGGCTGACGCTAATTCGAGTTTAGAGACTGCGGCAGTGGTACAGCTTTCGTACTTGTCACCATCGAGGCTTGCTTTGCATGTTCATGTCGCCCGACGCCTTCGAGATGCTTCTGAGCGTCGCCGTGACGAACTGTCAGAAAACGTGCAAGGGCACGTTGACAATTCAAGCAATGCTATGCTAAGTGGTGAAGGAAGTGCTACAAATAGGGCAACACAAGCAGAAACACCACCACCAACAACAACAATAACGTTGGTCGCAAATGATGTGCTGGCAAAGCGGCTCAAAGCAGCGGCTGCCACTGGAGTCTTGAGCCTTCGGAATGAACCCTTCTTCACGGCACAAGCTGTGCCGGCTGACCCATTGATCCCCAACAGTAGTAGCAGAAGTAGCAGTTGTAGCAGCAGTTGCGATCTCCGTTCTAGCGCTAGAAATGAGGACTCCAGCGAATCCTTCGCACCGCTGGAAGCACTTCGTATGGTGGCAAATGCACTGACATCGCCTGAGTGTTCGTCCAGGTTGCGTGTGCTGTGCTTGGCTGGAACTGGCTTAGGCAGCAATAGCATACTTGCTTCAAGAGGAGCACAGCTTGAGGAAGAACAGCAGCAGCTGCACCAGGGAAGGCAGCATCTAGCGCGAATACCTTTTGCAAAGCTTAGCCTTGGACTAGATCAGCCATGGGCGTCTTTGCAAAGTTTACGCAACCTTGACCTGGACAACAATGAGCTCACGGCACTGCCGCCTGCTCTTTCCCTCTTAGTGAACCTGAAGCGACTTTCAGTGAGCCACAATCGGCTCGGCGACAGCGACTATGATGGAACAAGCGATGTTGCCAGTGGTGGAGGCTCCGAAGAGATTCATGCTTCACTAGACTTTAGTGGTGCTACCTGCATACCTGTGTTACCACCAGGACTGCAGCGCTTAGCGCTAGCCGGCAACGGCCTCCAGCGAGTGCCACTTGCTGTAGCAGCGCACGCAAACCTTCGTGAAGTAAACATGGACTTGAACCACTTAAAGAGCTTCCCTGAGGTGTGTGACAATCTCGTTATCGCATAAGACTCTATTGCTTTATTTCAATAGTGTTTGTGCTCTGAAAGTGTCGAATTGTATTTTTTTTCTTACTCGGGCTACCGTGGCCTCTTTTTTTGGACAGGAGCTTTTTTGGTGCCCACGACTTGAACGAGTGAGTTTAGCGGGCAACTTGATTTCAGCTCTCCCACTCAAGCCTACTGCTCGACCCACTTACAGCGACGGACTAGGAAGTGACCTCAGTGAAACTCCGCCCAATAGCACACCAGCAGCAGCAGGGGGAGCATTAGAGGCCGCATCTACAAGTGACACTTCTGCTACAACAATCACTAGCAGCAAGAGTCGCGAAACTGTGGCCCCACTAGCAGCTTTGAAGCACCTGGACTTATCGTTCAATTGTTTTGCAGTTGAAGGCCTGCATCAAGCGTGGGTGTTTACCGATACTTTGCTTGAAGGTTAGCGTAATCAACATTTCATTCGGCACATTGATTGATACTTCGTGTTTTTATCTTTTTTTCTGCTCTTTTCAATTACTCCATTACTCGCCACTTCCAAATTAAGTAAATGTGTGATTGTGCCAATATCAAACCAGGCCTCGCTTTGGACGGTAATGTCCCTGGCCTGAGTTCGGACGCTTTTTTGGCTCTCCCCGGCGTGTCAAGCTTCATGGAGCGCCGTATAAAAACCAAAAACAAGGGCCAGGGCGGCTGCTGGTGCGTACCATTACTATTTTTCTCTTTCAATCAATCAAAGCTATACCGCACTTTTCTGACGACCTCATATATTTCCTCTACTTCTATTGAATGTTCTTTGTACTTTGGTGTGGTCGACACCTCTGGATACCCATTCCACCTCCCAGGACGCTCAACTCCTTACTACGTATATTGCTTTACTGCTGTTGTCTGTACTGTAGGTTTGCTCCGGGGGGAGTGTCATCCTTTGGTTTCTGTGGGCTCGATCATGGCAACGCCAATGCAGTTGCGAGGCTTAGCAAATAGGAAAACTTCGTGGGAGTTTTGTCCTGTTAGCCCAGCTTCTTCTTCACCTCAGTCCTTCGTCTAGATTCGTTTTAGTAAATGCTTTACTAGGCATTTCATTCTGGTATTCATTCAAATCTTCGAATTTTCTTCATCATATATGGAAGCTACCACAGGCAATAGCTTATAGTAACACGCAAATACGGGCGCATAGGAAATAGAATTCGCGTTCGAGCAAAGGAGGCTAGATTAAACGGGGTTTATGTGTTACTTATATGGCTTTCATGTCGGAGTGGCGAATTGGTGCTGCTGTATCTGGAAATCGCTAGACCATATTGATTCAAGTGGAATTAGACATACACGAAATAGGATTTGCGCGCATCGCATGCGCGTACACTCCTGCCCGCAGTATTGGCTTCTGTATCATATGGGTTGTATTAGTTCGAGTTCGAGTTCGAAATCTACAAAGGAGCAAGTGCGCAGCAATTTTGCGACCCGCGCTCTTGTTGACTTGTAGCATCAGAACCAATTTGAGGTCTGCGTCTTGTATCGGTGCTTGAATGGCGAAGTGTACGGCGCTCCTGCTTCTGCACAAATGTATCGTTAGTGGCTTCCCTAAGTCGCTGGTCTTGCTTCTCCATTCGTTTCAAGCGCCACTTTTCCAAGTGTTTTTCGCGTTCCACCGAATGATGGAATTCATCCTGGCTTTCGGTTGTTATACCTGGAGCTGAACAACTTCGCCGCAATTGAGCAGCCGTACGATGACGAAGAGTGACCTCGTCGAGTAGTGCGACTTCACTGTCTAAGTTGCGTAGAATATCGTGGCGGCGAAAGTTGAATGCACCATGATGATGTTTGTGCAGCTCGGACGAAGGGCTGCTAGCAATGGAACACTTTCTTGGGTCGATCTCGATTTTGTGATAGCACGGAACAGTCAATACACCACTGCTGAGGCGCTTGTTCCCGCTGATTGTGCTGTTGTCAACGACGTTGCTGTCACTACGGCTACTGCTGGCATTGCCACTGCTCGACTGATGATGACTTTCTGGATGCTGGGACGTAGATTTCCTAGCATGTTCAGAACCCGAGGAAGGCAAATTCCACCATGCACTTGCCGCAATTGTACTGAAGGCTGATCCCAAGGTCCCCACACATACGTTAGCTTGGCCCAACAATAGCATCGCCGAGAGCTCAGGCGGTGCAGCTGCAAGCGAGGAGGCAGCTAATGACGCTCGGTTCGCAGCATTGTCATGAATCGCTTGAGCCTTGGCCTGTGCGTCTATCTTTTCTTGCTCACGCCATACGGCTTCTGCTCCAGCCATTGCGCTGCTTGGACTGCAGGCTCTCCATTGGCCCAACCAAGTTCACTATTACTGTCCTCACGTGCTTCTTCTTGCTCTTCTTTCTCCTCCTCTTCGTCTTCGCGACTTTCGCCACCACTTTCGCCCGAAATGTCGATTGCCAATGCTGCATCCCACCAATCGCTCCTGCGATCCAATCCATTACTATCGCCACGAGATCCTTTGCTGCGTGGTCTTAATCGCGGACGGCCAAAGGCTGCGCCATAGTCAAGCCCAGCTGAACGTAGCAATCCCGCAGCAGTGCTGCTGCTGTCTTCGTAGTTATGCAAGTGGTCATTGTTGACGCCAGGATCTCTTCGCACATATTTGTCGACTCTTATACTTGTCACCGACTCACGTAATGCCCAGGATGATCCAGGGGATGCTGCATTCTCTCGTGCACGAGCATGAGCATGAGCATGCTTATCTTCCTGATCCCTTGCCGAAGCTTCTGGATTATGAACAGTGCTAAGCGCAGTCATTGCCTTCTGTGCCCCACGTCTAGCCTCGGCACGAGCACGGTACTCGCGGGCACTTTTCTGAGCCTCCTCGCGCTCTGCCTCATTGTGCAACGTGTCCTGGTAAGCGCCGTAAAGAAAAGGCTCTAAATCATCAGGAGTGTGCACAGCGAGCACACGTGCGCCCAAGTGGCTTCGCAGACTTCCCGTCAATGCTTTGCGAGCTCCAATATCGTCGGAAGAGACCAGCAACACCATGCTGCGATGGCCCACAAGCGCTTCCACTTCTTCCGCTGCACACTTCCCAAAGATAGTGGCCTCGCGCACTGAGGCAGCCAAACACTTTTCCATTGCGTCTTGCGCAGCAGAAGCTCGCGCCTTCTGCTCAGCAACGAGGCCAGCTGCCCCACCAGAAGGGTGCCGAGGTCGGTACGTGCGGTGACGAAGAGGACGCGGGCCGAGAACGACAGCAGCATCGAAGTACACTGAGACCATTAGCACACGTTCGGTAGAAGCCGCGGAGGTGAAATAATCAGAAATAATGTCAATGTCGTCACCACTTTCAATATCCAGAAATTGATCACCACTGCCTAACTTAGTTTGAGAGGCAATGATCTGTCCATCTATGGTATCCTCAGTGACTGCATCTGCGCTATTCGACTCTTTGAAATTAGACTCTGCAAGCTCATTGGCTCTTGCGTTGTCTCTTCCTGGCAAATCGTTTACTTTGGCTTCATGGGATATTTCGTTGTCATCAATAATCCTGGGTACAACAGGATTCCCCTTGATTCTGTTGTGGCTCATTGAGCCTTCGACTCGACGATGAGATAGAATAGGTGCATCGATACTTGGATCGCCACCAGTGTCTGGTATTTGCTCAAAGCGAGTCCTGATAGGATTAGGCGTGGTGGTTGGTCCATTAGCTGAGACTGGACGCTGGCTCACGTGATATTCAAAAGCAGTGATTAATCGGATAAGTTGTGGTGGAGGAACAAAGAGGGCTCTAGCTACGGCAGCAATGTCTATCCTACTAACGCTGGTAGTTTCGTTTGATACAAAGAACTTTTTCCATTCAGGAAGTGCAAGATCTCCATATTTTGAAATTGGCCGTAAGAGTGCGAAGAAGGGCTGATCACCACTAACGTGAAGAATTCTACAAGATGCATTCAAATTTGAGGTCATGTCCGAAAGGATATGGTCGACAAGAGCTCCAAAGCAGGGGTCATCTTCTCTGGTAGCTGAGAGAGACAGCGTACACTTTCTTGACTCATAGGTGCGAACTTGAGCTGCAGGTGAAATGTAGTCCAACGATAGCAAGCTTTTATGAAGAGCAATGGGAAGAGTGTCGCCAAAAGTGCTACTGTCAAAGAAAGTATCCCAAGCTATCACCGGCGTTCTCTGCAGCGCTGCAGCCAAAGCAACCCCCGATGCGATAAAAGCCATCCTTTTCGCCAAAGTAATTCCTTCATTACTTTTGCTGCGTGGGTCAAGCAAGAGCAATGGCGCTCGGCCTGTTTGACCTGATTGTACCGAGAGCGAATTTTCAGTGTCCAGGTCTCCTAGTAGTGAAGTTGTGGGTAGGTCTGGTAGTATAGGAAGCAAGGCTGCTAATGCACTTTGTGTAGAGGTCAAAGCATCGGCCATCGCGCTAAAAATTTGGACCTTCCACGCGATATCAAGCGCATAGTGTGTACACGAAGCTCATTCCATGAAATGGTTGAACCTAGTGACACTACGGGATGAGTTCTGAAATCTTTCGCAACCTTTAGAATGATCCATCGTATCGACATAACAGAAATATAATCATGTGAATAATATCGCTCTGGCTACCAGATCCAGCGCTCTCCTACATACATTCCTTCATACTGGATTCTAAAGTTTACGTTTAAGAAGCTTGTAACAACGAGGCTTACTACCTAAGGCATTTGATTCTGCAACTAAAACTAATTCTTATTAGATGTATCATTAAAGTATTACAGAATCAATTATGGGCACATTATGAAGTGACCCCGTAGTAATGATCTTTCTGAGCCTCTAGCTATTGAACTCCGTAGAGCCCGAAAAACTCTGTTAGCTCGTATTCCTGTATCTTTAAAGCTCAAGATAGAAACTAGCTCGTCTTCTCAAATGCTTGGCTCTAAATTGAGACTAGCTAACTCTTATAGCCATCTATTAGCAACAGTGGAGAGAAGCCATAGCTATAGCTACATTACTATCTGTAGTAAAGATAGTGTGTTGCTAGGCTCTGGTCTCTAGTAATTAGCTATCTGATCTGTAGTCCCTCGGCCCGCCCACAGACCGCAGCGCACAGCGCAGCTCCACCCACGTCCAACTACTAATTATTTACTTACTTCGTGGCAATTCTAGTACTATATTAGTGAATACGACCCTCAAAATCCGCCGGGAGTTCTCCATTATTACCTGAGGATTTTCTTCGTTGACAAAAAAATGTCACGATCATCCAGCATCATCCTGTCCCTCGCCCTCCTCGGAGGCGCGTCTGCATCCAATGTCACTCATCTTACAACGACTGCCATTGCGATTGGTGCTTCAACGACAACCGGCGGTGCGCTCCTCTCTTGTGTCTGACCCTATTTTCATGATATCTAATATCAAGCCTTCCCTTGTGTTTTCCCCACCAGCTGACATGTATGTGCCCGCGTCAAACGGTGAATCCGTGGGCGTGATCGAGTCGAAGGATGGCGGCAACACCTTGACATTCACGGATGTCGGTGAAACCCTCGGGATGGCCATCGCCATGGCAACGGCGGCGTCTGAGTCAGACAAAAGCGTGGTGGTCGGAGGACTTTTTGGCGCAGGATACTCCTTGGACTCCGGCGCCACCTGGCAAAAACTCGGCGGCATCGAGGCGGCGACCACGCAAGACGTCAAGTACGAACCCAACTCTGGGTTGTACGCCATCACGGGGAACATCCTCGGCAAGCCTTCTGTTGCTGTGTCTGCCTCGGCCAGCACCAACTTCACCACCATCGAGGTCTGCTTATTGAGCCATCCCCATTAACTTTGACTTAAATTGCTGTGTTTGCTGCTACACGACAGTTAGAATTTCCAAAATTTCATGAGCATTCGGATTTTGTACGATTACCTGTGTTCAGTGAACTTACGCCCTTGATTTTTTTGTGGTGGTGTAATTGTTTCGTTGCCAGGTGGACACGACGCTTTTGCTGGCGCCTGACATCCGCTACGGCTCGGTGCCCACCGCGGACACCCTGTACGTCACGGCTGGCTTCTGGGCGACCACCCCTGCGGAGGCGGAAAAAGCCGAGAAGGCAGGCGTGCACGCGGTCTCGCCTCGTTTGACCGTCGACAAGGCCAGCGGCCACGTCACGATGCAGGCCGCAGAAGTGGCGCGCGCCACCGCCTCCAAGGCCGCGGCAGCGAGCCGCGCCAACGGCGGCTGGCAGCCGGGCGACCCGTGGTGCCAAGTGCTCAAGTCCAGCGACGGCGGCGCCACTTGGATCATGGTCTACAACGACACCACTTCCGGCCTGTAAGAGGAGTGCCCCCCCCCTCCCTTTCCCTTTCCCTTTCCCTTGCCCTGTGCTGCACTTGGAGAACTTTCATCTTCGATTGCTTGCTTTCTTGACCATCCCTTTCTACGAACGATGGATGTAGGCAACCCATTCCAAATTTTCTATCATGCCTTGCCAGAGAGAATACCTTATTCTTGCTTTTGATTGCTGCTCTCTTTCGACGTGGGCCTTTCCCAGGTACCCGAACGACATTTCGTGCTGGGACGCCAACACCTGCACTTTCGTGAAGGACGGGTCCGGCACTGAGCTCGAATCGGTGGTTGTGTCCACCGCCGACGGCGGCAAGTCCTGGACGGAATTCACGGTGCGCATTTTTCCTTCGAACATGGCCGAATGCCCAAAGCAATCACGGAGAGTTACACATGTCTTTCGCCCAGCGCTTTTGTGTCGTCTCGAATTTCTCATTCAACCTCACAACTTTTCCACTTCTTCATATGCTTGGCTTTTGGCTCACACGACCTCTTTTTGCGCGTGTGCACCATACTCCCCTAGGTCCCCAGCGGCGGCGGCAACGGCCTGATGCCGGTGCGCATGGTGGGGGCCACGGAGGTGTGGGCTGCCGGCGGCTCGAGCTCGGACAATGGCGAAATGTGGCACACCACCGACCTCGTGAACTGGGACTCCATCTCCACCACCACCCAGGTGCGCGCGTCCTTCTTCTTCTTCTTCTTTGGAATTCGTTGTATCCTCCCCTTGCACATCCTCCTGCTAGCCTGACGAAATGTATTTTCTTTTGTTCGTTCCTTAACATGGCGTGTCGTCGATTCGTTCTTGTCTTTTCTCTCTCGATTTCTCGGGCACTTCCACTCACACTTGTAGCAAGCGGCTTCGCTGTCTGCGTTCGCGGTGTTGCCAACCGGCAAGGGCTGCTACGCTACCGGCTTCCTCCTGTCTCAAATCTGCAGCGTGCTCAAAATTGAATTCTAAGCGCAGAGCACGAAAACTTATATGTAGTACAGGTCATCGGGCCTATTATGAGGTTCATCGGATTACTGAGAAGTCCAGCCTCACTAGTGAAAGAAAAGAAATGAATGGAGACTACGGAGCTCGGGAGTGTAAGTTCAAACGCAGCTAAGAACACGAGGCGCGTTGACTAGGTCTCAAAGACACCCCTAAAGCCTTCAAATCTTCTTTGGGTTGCCATCAAATGGCGAACTCCCAGCTCCCAGATGAAATTTCCGATGGAATTCATTTGCCTCGCATTTGGCTTTCCAGATATGCGGGAATGTGTGATATGTTTAAACAATTTACGTCAGAGATGGTCAGGAGGCCAGAGGCCAACCAACCTGTTTCCACTTTAGCTTTTGCGAGTTCCGGCGAAAATTCCAGATGTCGTTTTTGTTATTGGTATGCGTACAGGTGGGCTATAGATACTATAGGGAAATGGCTTTTTTCTTTGATAAAACTTTTGTCAGGCTTTGCGGCTTTGTACCCGTCTTTACTTTCATCTTAATTCTTAAGACTTGAGTCAGGTCACAGATCAATATGTACTTTCGTCGCTTGCTTAGGCAGCAGATGGTGATTTAGCGACATGGCAGAAGAAAAACAATTCCCTAGCTCTTGTTCTTTATCTGACCTTTTACTTTAACACCTCTGAATTTACAGTTACGAACTACAAACGAGTACAAATAGGAATAACACCAAAACCTAACCAAAACCACTACTGTTCAGTAGGAATCGTAGCGAGGAAGAATGATGGGACTAGGAAGTAAAGTTCTTCTAGCTCGATATCTCAAGCCCCATAAACTGATGCGTTTGATGCAGCTGCTTGTTGAAAGATGATTTCTGACGTCGGTCTATTCAAGCAAGTAAGGAGGTTAAAGACAAAGCAACCACGCTGAAAGAATTCGCGTGTAGCTTTTTAAGCGTCCATGATCGGCTTGCCCTCGGCGTAGGTTTGAAACTTGATGGCCACTTTGTCGCTGACTCCGAGGAGTGCGCGCAGCCGCTTCCCCACTTCCATGACCTTCCGAACATAAAGAATTCAGATGGAAATAAACAGAGACCAAGTTCGGAATGTATTCGGAAAGGAGTACAAGAGGCGCAAAAACAAAGAGTAGCCAGGACAAGGCACCTAGGCTTACGAAGGGCACAAAATAAGAAAGCGACGACGAAGGAGGTAAAGAAGAAGAAGCAATCACCCCACCTTGGCGGGGTCGCTGGTGCGAGTCCAAATGGCAACGCGGTCTTCGCGCTTCCGAATGTTCACGGCCACCCCGCTGATGATGTCGCCCGACTCGTCCAGGACTTCGCCGATGCACCCCAGCACCTGAGCCAAGGCAGAGCATAAAGAAATCGGTACCGCAACGACAAAAACACGATGAGAGGTAGCCGAGTACATCTGAGAAGGACTGATAAGCAGTAAGAGCCTGAAAATGAGAGAAGAAACGCAGGATTCAAGTGCAACAAGTTTTTCTCATCACCGTTTTCAGCCAGTAGTTTTCCACTTGTTTCCGGCCCGCCAATTCAGCAGCGCCCCGTCCTCGAGGCACTCCAATGCGCCATTCGCCGCCGCCCACGTTGCTCTGAGCGAGAGAGAAAGAGAGAACACCACGAAGAGCATCGCAGCATTAGACGACAATACCAACACAAGAGCTTCAAAGAGGTCAAAGCAGACAAAAATTCAAGAGGTCAAACAAGCGAACGATATCAAGAGAATTTGTGCTTGTTCATGCGCGTTGGCATGGCAAAAATGTGCCGAGTTGCTGGTCAGGCGAGCGCGCCAATTTTCTCAAGGCACAGCGCCCGCCGAGGTCACAACCGGCTCAACAGAGGGTAGAGAAGGCGAGGATCCTTCTCGTTTTGAATCTCCGCGCTGGTTTGTATAGTATGTAGTATGCCACAGCGCGGAGAAAGGAAGAAACCGCGCCTCCTTCTAAGCCCCCCTGCCTACTGCCCCCCACCGTACAGAGCGAGACAGAAAAGTAGGCATACACATGCTTGCACGCAGTGGTGCTGCCTACTAGGTCCTTCCTCTCTTCAGGAAAAGAGGCAAGTACGCGTTTGAGTGTAGCGTCCGATGCTACCCCCGTCCTCGTGTGAGCTTCAGAGGACGCGCTCGACCGTAACGCGTGCGTTTGACGTGTGTGAGCTTTTCGCGTGTGCGAGTAGCTTCAAGAAGGGTGGCATGAAAGTGCAGTAGGCGCGCGTAGGCGAGTCTTGCTTGTGTGTACGCCATCATTGTTCCACAGAAATGTGGGCATATGCTCTCACGGACTCGCTCTCATTCTGATCACGTACCGGGTCTTCG
>Ga0307982_1002058_pt1 | contig 16354 bp, 7 predicted proteins | sample OrgLakmetagen989_FD_201847 | JGI IMG/M metagenome (GOLD analysis project Ga0307982, IMG submission 201847) | Saline water microbial communities from Organic Lake, Antarctica - #989 | ecosystem: Environmental > Aquatic > Non-marine Saline and Alkaline > Saline | place: Antarctica: Organic Lake...
AGTGCAGGCCCTGAACATACACCCTGTACAGTGTGAGCAACTGCAGTGCCCCTGCCTCGGCCTCCCTTGCCCGGGGACTGGCGATGGCGGCCACAGCCCTGGAGGCAGCAGCAACCACTGACTCTGGCGACAGCAGGGTGGGCAGGGGTGCGGGCAGCATGGCCAGCACATCACAGGCTGCGGTGCGCACAGGCTCCCACGAACTATCGCAGGACTGGTACAGCTGGGCGACGGTGCTTGGTGACAGCAGTGGTCGCAGCGCCACTGCACATGCACACGGGAAACGTCCGTCCTGCGCAGCTGGGGAGGCGTGTGCCTCGTCAAACCACTGCACAGCAAGCGGCGCCGTGCTCTGCAGCAGCAGTGCAGCGGGCTGTCCCCGCTCAGCTGGGGCGCCAGGGTACATGCCCGCAGCCCCCATCCGCAGCAGCCATGCTACAAACCGGCCGCATGCCGTGGCCATGAGCCACTCCGGGTACTCCTCCTTGGGCTTGCTCAGCTCTGACAGCATGGAGGCTGTGAGCTTCACATCGACGCCCTGCACCACCAGTGCTGCCCCAGGCAGGGCGTTTGTCCCAGCGCCTTGCACCGCCGCCGTGAGGTCCGCCATCCAACGCACCCGTCGCAAGGCTGGCCGGGCAGCTTCATCCACCCGCCGCAACAGTGACTCCAGAATAAAGCCCAGGCGTTTCAACACTTCAGACTGCTCCACTGTTGAGTACTCAGCCAGGTATTGCGCCACAAACCCCATCTCCTTCAGGGTGGGCCCATGCTGCCCCATGCCCCCTGCAACAAGCTCCAGCGCTTGCAGGCGCAGCTCTGGATCAGTGTGGCGCAAAGCACGACGCAAAGCTTGCACGTGCACTGCGCCCTCTCCTGCAGCAGAGGCTGCCGTGGGTGAGGGGGGTGCAGGGGGGCTCCATGCCTCAGAGTCATACCAGGCGGGAACACTCGGCAGAAACGTCTCCAGATCACGCGCAACTTCTGCTGAATCGTGTGTTCCGAATAACTGTTCTTGGGTCGACTGCTGCAACCGGCCCACTTTCCTGGCAAGCTTCAACAAGGCCACGTGAGCAAGCGTGGCGCAGCCATCCGCGTCCAGTGAGTCAGGTGACTCACGTTCAGAGCGCAAGAACTTCGCAGCCACTTTCTCTGCCGCCTGGTGTTTGTCTGACACTTGTCTTCCTGCTGCTAATGCTGCTACGTGGTTCAGGAGGGGGGGCAGACACCCCCCGTCAACCTTGACAAGGGGGGGCAAAAGCATGGACACCACGCGGTCCCGCAGGACGGCGTGTGGGCCCAGCAGGGCTCCCAGCACCACATCCTGCCATGAATCTCTCCAAGCTTGAATGCACTGCGCTCTGTGAGTGTCTGGCACAGCCGCTAAGTTAGCACTTCCCTGCTTGGATTTTGACTTATTGGGCGCTGAGGGCACCGTTTCGGCAAACGACTGCTCCAAAAGTGCAGCGAGCACAGCCAGTGCAGGCTTTTCCATGTTACACCGAGCTGTAACAGTGTCCAGCATATCCTGCATCAGGGCAGGGTAACCCCCCTGCACCCCCTTAGCGCCCACCACTTCCACCAGTGACTGCAAAGCATAGTACTTTCCCTTCATCTGCATGGGTTGCAGAGCTACCTGCTGCAGCAGCTGCCCTGCCAAGGTTCCCACTGGCGCTGCTGCTTGTCCTGCCGTGGCAGCAGCAGTAGCCGCAGCATCCAGCTTCAGAAACTGCTTCAGCAGTCCACCCATCGTCCCCGAGATCAGCCGAGAGTGGTGCCCCCAGTTCACAAGCAGCGCATCCAGGATCTGGGAAGATTCGCTTGCAGAGAGCACAGTAGTGATGTCTTGGGTGTGTGCGGCGGCTAGCAGGCCCTGTGCCACCTTGAGCCACAGCTCCAGCGTGCGCAGTGCTTGCATGCGATGCACCACATCCGCGGCGGAGCAGGACACCAGCACCAGTGCCAGTAGAGACGACAGCAGACTAGTGGGGCCATCAGTTGCAACCGACACTGCTGACTGCAGCACAGGGTGTGGTGCCGCATTCAGGACCCCCCTAGCCAGGGCTAACTGAGCTGTTGGGGGGAGGGTGCTGTGGCCGGCATTTTGTAAGGATGCCGCCACGCCCCCTGCAGCGGGGGCGGCTGGCGCTGCTGCTGCGCCACATGCATGAGCCAAGGCACATGCGATGGTGGATGGCGACAGCTGCTGTGTCTGCAGTGCCGGAACGGCGACGGCGACTGCTGCAGCAGCAAGGACGATGTGGGTGTCTTTGGGCAAAGAGGCGCTGAGGGCTCCACAGGCTGCCACAGCGAAGCTGTGTGTGGCTTGCACAAGTGCGTCACTGCCGGTTGCCTGCTGCTGTGGCTGCGCTGGTGCTGCCTCGGGGAAGGCATGCATGCGCAAGGCATTTGCTGCGCTTGCTGCTGCCTGCAAACACTCCTCCAACGCAAACCCATCAACATGCAAGTGTGTCGGAGGTGCCGCACTAATGCCCAGAAGGCATGTTGCCCACTGCACTACGCGGCTGCATGCCAGCATGGCAGTTGTGGCGATGGCCTCAGCACTGCTGCAGCTGGCGGGAGCCAAACTGGAAAATTCTGGTGGAATTTCTGTCTTCAAAACAGCTTCCCCCAGATCAGGAAATGCCTTGAGCAACACTAGAAAGCGCACACACTGAACAGATGGGCTAACATGCTCGTATAATTCCACTGCTGTCGATAGTTCAGCAGCTGAAGTTCCTACAGCGCTGGCTGCAGAGGCAAGATTATGCTCGTCAAATTCCGCAGTGGCAAATGCAGCAAGGTCCCTGAATAGCAGCCCAATCAAGTAGCCCGCGACAAGCGTAAGCAGGTTATCATCTGCAGATGTTGAGTATGCCAGGCAGTGTTTGATAGGCCCGGAATACACCCTCGCTTGCTGTGCCGAAGCAAGCCCAGCGATTGTCAGGCCAAGCGCATTAGACACACAGCCTGGCATGGCACTCTGCTTGGCAAGCTCAGCACAAGCGCCTTTCAGCGAACCCATCCAGGCTTTATCATTTCCGGTCGCAAAATCGTGTTCTGCGCAATCTAGCAGCTCTCGCAGTTTCAGCGCAGCACCTTCCTGTGTGGCATTCAAATGTCCCCGAGCCTCCGACAGAGCCGCCGCAGTAGTTGGCGTCAGCGGCCGCAAAGTCCGGGCCTTATTGCCAGTGGTGGGACCAGCTCGCGGCATAGTTGAAATACTTTTGTGTTCTGATGTTCCAACTGCAAGGAGATAAATGCCGCCGCGTGATCCTCAAGTCGCCTGCTTCGAGACCTGAAGGACCAGGCGTGGCAGGGGGGCAGCAGAAGCTCTGCCCTCGCTTGCACCTGCTGCGTTCGCTGCATAAACACAAATACACACACACATGGTGCAAGCTTGTGACTAAATACTCAAGCAAACAATCTGCATTGATGGCTGATTCGCCTCCAGGGCCGTCGCCCCCGCCTCCGACAGGTAAGTGCACTTGACTTGAACGACAGGGCTGAACTGCTCGCTGCAATGTGAATGTCGGTGCTTTCAAGCTACTACCGCCACTGGACAGCCCAGAGCACATAAAAATGTCAAAGTAATTACTTTTTGCAGTTGCGTCGAAAAGCGGACAAGCCTCGCCGAGTGGTGACCGTGCCAGACATGCTGCTGCTGCTTCCCCTCGATCGATCTCAAGCTCGCCACCAACAAACTCGCCCCGTGATGACTCACCAGTTGACCGTAATCCTCACCCATTTCCGTTGACGGAGTCTGCTCGGCGCCTTTTGTCGGAGCCAATGAGTCCAAATGCCCGTGCGGCTGCAGGTTTGCCTCTGCACAGCGGCACGGTCGCAACCGACCCCGCCTACGCACCGAAACCAGATGCTGACGCGCAAGGCGCAGAAGGAAGCAGCGAGGGTGTCAAAGAAAGCGAAAAATCGCCACCGAAAGCCAAGCCCAAGCCGTCCGCGCCCCGCGCTCGTGGTAGCAGTGGTGCCTCGGATGCCTCATCAGCCTCGCCGACACCAGCTGCCGCTGCCGCCGGAGTGAAGGCCCCCGCGGCTGGAGTGAAGGCCCCCTTGGATCCGCCGCCAGGCACTTCACGCCGACATCCGAAGCCCAAGACACCCACGAAACCTAGCTCCATCAAAGATGCAGGGTCAGCCACCCCCCCCCCGAACTCCGCGGATGAAGCGAGCGAGACCCCCCCCGCTGGATCCTCTAGTGCGACCCCCCCCTCTTTGAATGAGCGCAGGGGCACCAAAAAGCGCCTGAGCATCTCAGAGGGGGTGGAGGTGCTGTCACGCTCAGACAAGGCCGAAGCGGAGGGCACCGACTTGAAGGATTTCCGTAAGCGCTCAGCAACACCATACCCCACCAAGGGCGAGAGGCATGGTTTCAGCGACGATGAAGAGGAGCAAGATGAACACGAGGCAGGCAGCAGTGATGCTGCAGCGCATGCAAATGGCTCTGCGCAGCAGGGCAGCGCATCTGCCGCCGCTGCAGCCATACAGGGAGCAGGGAAGTCCTCCAGCGCTGCTGCAGCAGACGGCACTACGCCTAACCCAGAGACCCCCTCCATGCTGCAATCACCCCCCCCTCCACGCATTTCGAACCCACGGAAGACTGGCGGTGTCGCGTTTGCCTCGTCTCCTGACGCCGTTCGCGAGGTGCCAGTCACCCCAGAGGCGGACGGGCGGGGTGCTGTGCCAGGCAGCATGCGGCATAGGAAGCCATCCTTCGAGCACTTGGCCACACCCAAGCCACAGGCAGAAGGCGACAAGTCCCCGGGCAGTGGCACAAGCAGTCCCGCAGATGACGGCGACGCGCCTGCCGAGTCTGTGCGCGCCATCGCAGATGACAGCGACATGGATGTGGCGCTGGCGCGTGGCCACGGGGGTGTTCCCCCCGGCTTCACGCCCATCGGGGCTCCGGGGGGGCACGTGCCCACACCTCACCCAAGCGCAGGCAAGGCCATGGACTTCAGCGGCGCCGGGTCCACTGACGAGGAATCAGGCACGGATGTGCTGCAGGGGGTGCCTGAGGGGGGGGCTTTGGACCCGGCGCTGCACCAATATGAGGGGGGGGCAGCATCACCGTCCTCAATGGGGGCCCCTGATCTCGCTGGGGCCCCCCCTCCGCGCAACACCGCTGTGGTGAAGTCAAACGGTGGCGGTGGCGGTGGTGGCGCGCTCGTGTCCAGTCCCCGTCTCGCTACCCAGGAAATGCAGCGGCTGACTGAAATGGCCCAGACAATCCTGGATGGAGCCGCCCGCCGCCTGGAGGCAGACCAGCGGGGTGAGGCACCAGTGGATGGCTTTCCTATCGTGGAGGTGAGCGTCAGTCCCTCTGGTGAAGGCCGCATGTTGTTCCGGGATGATGGGCAGAACAGCGACGCGCCTGATGGGGCAGTGACAACACTCACAGTGTCCATGTCAGTGTCTCCCCGTGCAAAGAGCGGCCAGGCACAGCTGGGTGTTCCGCAGGACGCACGGGCCATTCGGAACGCCACAACGGCGGAGCAGATCTCCATGTTGCCCCCCTCCTACCCCCCCTCCTCGGATACAGTCACTGCGGAGCTGTGTGCTGACGGAGAGGTGTTCTCCCGCATTCTAGCCCGTGCAGTGGTGAATACCCAGGTGGCCAAGGACTCTGGGAATAAGGCGCTGTACACAGCACACGTGGCGTACATGAACTCACTGCTGTGGCGGTACACGGAACACCAACGCGCCCAGCGTGAACAGAAGCAAGAGCAGGAGCAGCAAGAGCGAGATGCCCAGTTGCAAGGCCCATCGTCCATTCGCTCCATTGCCAGCAGCAGCGATGACGGCAGCGACAACCCCCCTAACAAGGTTGACGGGGCCCCCAGCGATGACTCCAGCAGCGACGAAGATGAAGGCAGGTCGCCTTCTGAGTATTATTTCGAGCAGTGGCATGACGAGACTGCCTTCACCCGTGAGCTTACTGTGGTCATGCATGACGTGCAAGCATTGCAAGAGGCTCGCAGCAATTGTCATGACCCGGCAGCGCGCTCCGGCCTGGAAAAGCGCCTGAAGCAGCGCACTGCATACATGCAGTGGCTGGGAGACACGTGGAAGGCCCGCAAGCAGGGCGTAGCCGCGATACAGGCCCAGGCAACGCACGCGCAGGGCGACAAGTCCCCGGCCCCGGCGCCCGAGGGGGGGCAGCTGCAACCCCCCCCTGCAGCAGGTGCTGCAGCGCAACCAGATGAAGTCAGCAGTGTTGTGGCTGTGGCGGACAGCGATGCAGAGCTGCCCCCCCCTCCCCCCCCCACGGAGCCCCGTCCGGCGCACCTCTCACAGGGGGGGCAGCAGTCAGCCCCGAGGGGGGCATCGGCGCAAGGCGACACCCAACGCGAGCTCACCTTCCACGGGGACGCAAGTGGTGCGCGGCAGGAAGACGACGCTGGTCGCCCGGTGGGTAGCGTCACTGGAAAGCTATGGAGCACCCTTCCCTCAGAATCCCAGCAGGTGCGGCTGACGCGACGTCACCTGCTGCAGCTGTACCAGCTGTATGCCACGAAGGATGCACATGGGCTGTTCCGAGACCCCACCACTGGGCAGCTGGGCCTCTCCCGCCGCATGTGGCTGCTGTTCCTGAGCGAATGTCCTCGTTTACTGGGCTGGAGCATGACTGCCTCCGCGGGAGTGAGTGTGTTTCAGCGCCGGGCCAAGGAGACGGTGCTCATCCTTCCCTCCGGTGCGCGGGCGCTCGTGTTTTATATTCTCTTCAACGACTTCCTGGACTGCGTGTTCGATGTGGCGCAGATGAAGTTCGACCCTGTGGCTCTGGAGGCGGAGGTGGGCCCACACCCCGCCACTCCAGGCGGCATCGCCGCCATCATGGCGCAAGCTGCCGCTGCGCTGGGCGGCGACACGGCGCAGTCCTCGGGGTATTTCACCAATGGTGCAGTGCATGCCCATGTGCGAGACATGTCGGAACGCGCCGCAAATGGAAGCGAGCCCCCCCCTTCCCCTGGGATGGCACCCCTTGCAGGCCAAAGCTTCGCCTCCACCCGGCCCCACGAGGAGCTGTACTCCTCTGCGCCTGGGGGGATCCCCTCCACCCCCCTGTCCCTGGTGGGCACCCCTGCCGGCCGCACAGCAGCAGCTCTGGGCAACTCTGGCCTCGGGGGTCGCCCCCCCGTCAGTGATGAGGTCCAGGGAGCCTCAATGTCCCCCAGTGCTGCCAAGGCCGCATTTGCCGGACGCCTGCAATTCACTGCGACAGGGCACATTGTCGTCAAACCCCTGAAACGCGGCCGTAAGAACAATTCGCCGGGAGCGAGTCCCCAAGCTTCTGTGTCCCCCACTGGACAGCGGGGGGGGGACAGTTACTCCTCCCCCCAACATGCAGCTCGTTCGCCCCAAGAAGCAACCTTCCGGAATACAATTGGATATGACCCTTCGAACACCGCAGAGGCTGATGCGGGCCTGGTGAGAGCCTCCAGACTGGCCGACGGTACCGAGCCAGTGTCCATGGCAGGGGCCATGGCACTGCAGCTGCAGCATGCCCAGACAGTGCTGCCCCCCCACCCGCAGGACGCACAGAGTCACACCATGGGCGCATCGCTGGTGATGGGTGAAGATGACGATTTGGACCAAGCTTTGCGTCGCAACTATATCCTGGATGCGGCCGTCGAGGCACTGACGCGGCCCATTGAGGAGCGTTTGGGGGTGTTCAAACCCCAAAAGGGGGGCAAGGGGGGTGCAGATATGGAGTTGTCCGGACAGGAGAGGCTGCAAGATGGGGGTTCAGCAGCCATTCGCGAGGCCTGGGGCCCACCCACAGCTCGCAACGCACGCGTGCTGAGCCCCTCAAGCCGCAAGATTGCCCCGCGAAGCCTTGACGAGCGCACCCAGCAACACCTGCAGTTCACTGGCGTGGACGATGGGAGTGCAGCTGACACCAGCAGTATGCTGTCTCCCGCCTCCAAGCGCATTTTGGACGCCATGTCGCCGTTCGCTCGGCGCCAAGCTGCAAGGGTGTTGCAGGGGGGGCTGAAAGCAGGCACTGGTACACCCTTGCAAGCAGGCGATGTGCTGACCGTCAGCGCTGCCAGCTCTACTGTGGAAAAGCGTGGCAGTCCGGGCAAGCGGCACATTGGCGCAAATGCCGCCCCTGCATTGAACTTACGGGACGACACTGAGCGCCTGAGTCTGCTGCTGCATCTGTATGTGGTGCCGCTGTGGCTGCAGAGCTTTCAAGACGAAGACATGGTAGAGCTGTCCCTGCCGCCCTATGAAGCTTCAGGCTAGTGCCCTGGAAGCTGGAGTGTGACACATATGTTTTGTTGCACAATGAGATCATTTGAGTGTATTGTCACTACTACTCTGCTGCTGCATGCAGGGCAATGTACTTTGCCAGCCACCCGAGTGGCTTCTCCGGCTGCACTGCTGCCAGCTGAGTCAAGCCCTCTTGAAGCACAGGAACTACATGGGTCTGCAAGTAAGCTTCGATTTCCTCGACTGTGGCTTTTTTTGGCTGCACGCTTGCCACTGGTCCTGCTTGCTTTTCGGGGGTAGGCTGGATAGCGTTGGTTGACTTGGACGGGGGGCTCGCTTGGCCTGCTTTCGTCTCTTCCGCAGAGCTCTCGGGCACATGGGCAGGATGCGCCACCGAAGCTACGTTATCAGAATCTTGATCAACTGCACCGTTTGGCGCTTTTGCTGGGCTCACTGCTGCTGCAGAGTCACCCTGTTCTTTTGCTTTGGCCTCCACCTGAGGAGCTTGTGCCGCAGCCTTTGCTTCAACGGTGGCTGCTGAGGCAACCTCTTTTGAATCCCCCCTTGAAGCTGCCACGGGTTTTTCACCAGATTTCTCACCAGTAACCGGAGCAGCACCTCCATAGCTAGCACTTTGCACTTCTGGCGTGTTGTCTTTGGATTCAACGTCCGCAGGGGAGGGTTTTTCAGGTGAAGACTCGGTGGTGTCAGTCTTCTCCCCAGTCATGCCGTCTGCAGACTTGCCTTCCTTGGCTGATTCAGTGTCGACAGCAGCCGCGTACAGAGAAGTAGTCACAGCGACGCATACTGAGCCCTGCTTTTCACCATCGCCGTGCACCAGATCACACCAAACTGCTTCGCCGTTTGTATTTTCCTCGTTCAGCTTCATGAAAGCATGACCGATTGAATCGTCCTTCAGTGTGTCTTCATCAAATACTTGAATCTTAAGTTCGTCTCCGGCAGACATGTTTTGGGAAAGCACGAGGGTCAAAGTCTCATTGAACTCAGGTGAGACCTCATTTTGCTTTGATGCAGTCTTGGCAGAAATGTCTCCGACTGAAATTACAACATATGGGTCAGATTTGCCTCCGAAAGCATCTGCGCTGTACAAATCTTTAGCAGACTTTACCAGGACACTAACTGTACAAAGAAATGAGCGAAACGTGAGGAGCGAAACGCTGTGTAGCTGAACCACTGCAGGCACATCGCGAAGCAGCAAAAAGAGAAGCAGAGGTAGTTAACCTACGTTTGTTCGTTGGCAAGGCATCATTAGCAGCCATTCTATAAAGGAAATTGGTTTGCGTTTTGGCGCGAGACTGTTGAGACCACTAGTGAAGTTTGAAGCCGAGGTCGTACTTGTATACATTTTTTTACCAGCTGAAGCTGGGCACCAATCTGTTGAGAGGCTAGTAAATAGGATTACGATCTACCGAGCACCAGCTGGGTTGGGTGTAGCGAAACTTGTTCAAAATCATTATTCGGAGCAAAGGGGCCGAGAATCTTTAGTGGCAAGCACCTGCATTCGTGGGATTCCTGAATCGTGTTGCTGAGGATCCTTGCGCTGAGGAGGGTACAAGCAAAAAAACTAGTTGCAATTAAATCAGCCCTCGCAGGCAGGGCTTGATTCGTCACGAGCACCTCTCGCACAGGAGATGAAGGGGCACCTTCAGTGCGTGCCATGAAAAGAGTTAGATTTAGAGCGAAAAACACAGTTCCACTACACAAGCACAGCCTATAGCAGATTTCTCGGTTGATGCTAGCTGGAGGCACACCGCAGATTGGCTCGGCTTGGGCGAGATCCAAAACTGAGTTGGCGGCCTGGCTGCTGCATATTGAAGGGCTGCGCCCGCTCAAAATGATTCTGTCCCTCTGAACTCCCCAAGTCGCCATCAGACTGTGAGTGTATAAGTCGAGTGCAGGTACTGTTGCCAGGCAAGCCTGGGTTGCCAGCCGTGTCTGGCACACTTCCGGCTATATGGCCGCCGGTGCTGCATTGCGGCAACTGCTTGCCTTTCACCACCGGTGTAAAACACGCATCCTCCTCCTCACTGTCAGATTCGATCAGTAGCGTAGTTTGCACGGTGCTGCGCGCTTGCTCGAAGTGAGCTTCCTCTGCACTGCACGAGTCATGGTCTGCAAAAGTGGCTTCTTGATTGCCTATGGCCGCCTGAGGCTCGTGGCGCTGCTCAGGCGCCGCTGTTTGCGACACAGGCTCCCACCACCTGTGCATACAGCCTGACGCAACAGCTTTGTGTTCGGACACGAGCTTAGAAGCGTGCTCTGCCACCCATGGATGCAGCAGCAGCTGTTCTGGAGTGGGCCGGTCAGCCTCATCAAAGCAGGTTGCTGTGCGCACGAAATCGATGGCTGCAGAACAAACTTGTGGGGGGAAATCTGCCAGCACAATGCCTTTACGGGCCAGGTCGATGCCCACTCCCAGCTGGCTGAGGCAGTATGAAGCAATCACGCCAATGGCAAAGCCGTCAGCCTTCCGCCCGTCGATTCTGGCGACGGGCAGCCAGCACTGGGGGGGTGCAAATGCTCCCAGGGCAATGTCCCGGGGCTTAACACCATACGCTGACGGCGGAAGGCCGGGAAGAAGCTCAACACTTGTGACGCCAGCGGTGAACTCACGCCGAGCAGCACAGTGGCACTCGCTGCCAGCCCGATCGCTGCATGCAGGCAGGTGCAAAGTCGAATACACTGGGGCATCGAAGCTGCTCTGTGCACCAGCAGTGAGGCGCAGTGATGCGGGCAGCTTGCCAGCTGCCTCGTCGCACCTGGCGCTGATGGCCGCAGCAATTGCTGGAGCATCGGCACGGGCGCATCGAGCGAAGCCAAAGTCAGCCACAATGGGGTGATTCCTCTCGGTAAGAAGAATGTTTTCATGTTTTAGGTCCAGGTGCACCAGGCCAATCTGGTGTAACCGCGCAGTGGCCAGAAGCAGAGAGGTAGTCATTCTGGCAGCCGCATCATTGCTCAAAGCTCCATCTTGAAGGAGCGCAAAGAGGTCTTTGCAGTACTTTGGGTATACAAGGCATGGTGTACTGGGCGAGATTGAGTCGGGCTGGGCAGAAAGTGGCCTGGGCAGAACCTGCGCAAATGCTCAAGTAATTTCTTGCGAAAAGAAGCACACAAATGGTGCAGATAGGAACTCACCATATTTGACTCTATTCCCAAAGCACAGACGATCTCAAGCATATTTTGTTCATTGGATGCGTTTTCATCGGCCCGAATTCCAGTGAAAGCTTTCACAGCGACAGCCTGTTGCTGTTGAAAAGCAGTTGTTGCCGAGCAGCTTTCTGCTGGTGTGTCACTGGCCTTGGTGCTGGAAGTCCACGTCAAAGTTGATGCAAAGACCGATGCTTGACCACCAGTTCCCAGCTTGGCACTGAGTTCTCCCAATTTGGGGAGCATTTTTGCTGTTGGAAGTGGACTATCGAAGTTTATGCCGTGTGCAGATGATGCTATTGCTTCCGTTACGCAAAAAGTATCAAAAACCTCAATCTTGGATTGGTTGGGAAACTGCCCGAACATGCAGAAAGAAGTGGAGAATGGTTGAATATACGAAATAGGTACTACTTATGCTCCAGCTTAATCCTGGAGCAAATAAATTGCTTCTGCACCCCCCCAACACCAGAGGCCATTCCGGAAAGATCTCTTGCAACAAGCATGCGTTTCCTGCAAGCCAAAGTGCCAATAGCAATAAAAAATAGCCAAGCAAGTTTTGCGTGCATTATGTTGTAAATTTGAGCACGGACGCCTGCCAAACATTTTTCTGTGAAACACCAGCTGTGCGTGCGATTTAGAAAAGCAAGCTAGCCGTGCCTGACTGCTGCCACAGCATCAGCCTGCGACAAACAGAGCAACATTGCTTGAATTGCAGCTGGACACCCCACAAGTTTTATACATTTCACTCCTCTGAATACCAGGATGTTGAAGTTCAAGAAGATGATGGTGTCCCGCATCGGGTGAGGCTTTGGTCCGACCTGTCATGTTGTCGCCTCGGCCCACCTTGAAGCCTTCTACAGGAATACCAAAGCCGGCCGTGCTGAAGTTCAGAAGCGCCTTGGGGATAATGCGCAAGTCATGGTTGATGCCATGCTGTCAGCGACTGAAAAATGTGAGTTGTAGCGAGCACGGGGCACCGCTTCCTCAGCTACAACTCACCTTGGCCTGTACAGTGGCTGGAGAAGAGCTTGCCGAAGATTTCAACAAGGACTTACTTAAGCTGGTCCTGAAGGTTGCATTCCTTTGGCAGGAGCAGCAAATAACATCTGCTGTACGTGCTTCAGGACACTCATCGCACCGCTGAGCTGTATTCAAATGCCGCAATCTGCTCCGCAGGATGCCGAGCCAGCCCGTGACAGTGTGACTTCACTGGCTCAAACTTTAATGGAGTACTTGTCTCGTCCATCTGGTGATATTGACTGCACCGATGTGTGCCACATGATTCATACAGTGAAAGACGTGGCCATCCCCATCGTGCAGCCGCACATGACTGAAAAAAACTGGACAAAGATCGGCACCCTTGCAGGCTTCTACGGTTCACCTGATGTACGTATAATTGACCACTTTGATCTTCATCACTTCCATTTGCATAGACCCTGTTGTTTCGCTGCAGTTCGCGTCATTTTTCTTGAATGACCCTGAAGTAGCGCCCGAGCGCAGCGCATTTCTTGAAGTTCTGCAGGCGCAGCTCCCAGAGAGCTCGCGGCGCCAGGTGTGCTCGGTGGTTGGCTGTTTTCTGCCCCGCTGCACCTTGACTGGAAGCATGTATTGCTTTCCTCACCACGCCCTGAAGTTTCACGCGCCCCCCACCTTGGAGGACTTTCTTAGGAACTCCCATTACTGCGCCCTGTTCAGAGAATGGCTGGTCTCAGAGCAGCCAGAGCGGCTCTCCGTGCTGGAGTTTTACTTCAAAGCCGAGGACTATGGCGAGGTGAGATCGCGGGCAACACTCGCTTCACGGGCACCTGGCATTGTCCGCAAGTATCTATCAGAAGATGCCCGGCAAAAGGTCGACTTGGGAGACTGGGCCAACGACACAGAGCTGCAAGGCTTAGTGGTGGAGGTTCAAGCGGTGCTGGCAGGCAGTGCTCCCCCCAAGTCCACCCTGTTTCTGCCGCTGCAGCGCCGTGCCCTCATGTCCCTGCGTGTCGTGTTTGAAGAGTCCTTCCAGCAGTCTGCAGCGTACGCTGCATGGGCTGAGGAGAACATGGGCCTGCCCTTACCGCAGATGCCCGCCGCCCGTGCGGCCCTTTTGGAGCAGCTGGGCATCTCACAGGCAGATGCCTTCGGCGTGGTCAAGCGGACGCAGGCTGGCGGAGCCGAGGATGCTGGCGCCGCTGCGTCAGCAGGCGGCAGCAGTGCAGCCACTGCTGGCGGCTCTGCTGCTTCCACTTCCCTTGCCGATGCTTTCTTGACAACAGCGCAGAATGCTGGGGCGGATGGTGCAGACAGCAGTGCATTAGCTTCGTATGAGGACAAGGCTCGTAGCTTGTCCACCCCAGGTGCCCCAGCAGAGGCTGCACCTGCTGCAATGGCAAGTGCAGTTGCGCGACCACCTCCTGCGCCCTCCAGCGGGGCGGCGGCGGCGGCACAGTGACTGGCAGGCCGAGTAAAACGCACGGCTGGACGTGGGCATGCGATGAAATGCTGGGAATGCCTTTCACAATGCAGTGTATCGAGTGAATTTATTGACTTTCTTCAGTAGCTGCCTCGCCTTCCGCAAGGGGTGTCAGGGGGGTGTCCGCTGCTGCGGCTACCGCGGCGCTGTGCGCATCTGCGTTGGTTGCCATGCGGGCCTCATTTGCTCGAATCAGGCCAGCCAGAGGATTTCCTGCCGACCCGGGCACATCGTCAAGCATGGCCACGCCTGGGGGCAATTGCCCAGCAAATACGGCCCGAGTGGCCTCACCCCCCGGCAGCAACCAAGACATGCTGTCAGCCTGGGCCCACACCTTGGCCCATGCCACCAGTGAGCCCCCAGCCAGCACGGCCAGCCCCCCTCGCTTGCACACACCTGCAGCTGCCTCCAGGGCTTCCCGGGTGCCGTTTGCAAAGTCCTCCGCTTCGCAGGCGCCCAGTGGGCCCATCATCACCACACTGCCGGCTGAGGCAAGAGTCTCCTCGATCACCTCACGTGTCGATGGGCCCACATCCAGCATGACTTCACCCTCGTGCAGGCCCCATGATGCGGCCTGTAGACTGGCTTGGGCAGCAGCTAGGCCCCCCTCTTCATCGTCAGCTGGGGGGGTGTCGGCATCGTCACCCATGGCTGCCGCCTTGAGTCTGAAGAGCAGAGCGGGGGCAGGCAGGGGTGGGCCCACCAGACTGCGCTCCCCCACTGCGCCGGGATATTCCACTTCCACAGCCACAGATGCGCACGGTGCGCCCACCTTTGCCAGCGGCGGGGCAGTGGGCACAGGGGCGCTTCGGGCCACAGCCAGTGCCTCTGTGGCAGCCTCTGCTGCAGCTTGGGCTGCTTCAACCTCCGCCTCATCATCACTGTCCCACTCCTCCGGATCTGGGTCCTCGTCTTCGTCCTCGAAGGCCCCTGCACCCCCTTCATCTTCGTCGTCGTCGTCGTCATCCTCAGCGCCGGCCCCGCGCTCAGAGGCAAGGGGTGGTCGCTGTGAGCCCACCACTGCATCCAGGGGGGCAATCACAGGCACGCCTCGAGCACGGGCCAAGGCAGCTAGTCGCCGTAACAGCGGCAGCACGGCACTCCACTCCCTGGACAGCAGGCAAGTGTCGCCCATGGGGACGCCTCGCACATGGGCAGCCCATGCAGCACCAAGCAGCCCCCCCAGCACAATGCGGTCGGCCCACTGCGCAGCCAGCACTGCCGCTGCGGCGCGTTGTAGCAGGTGGGCACCACTGCCCCCCAGCACAGCCACCAGGGGCCGGGGGACGTACACACGCTCCGCAGCACGAATGCTGCGCAGGGGGCCAAGGAAGCCGTTGTAGCCTCCCTGTGCGGCCCATGGGCCCACAGAGTACAGAGGCAAGAGCGTTTTCACCAACCCAGGGGCGCGAGCTCCTGGCACCAGCGCTGAGCTGGTGGGATCGCTGGCCGCGGTGGTGCCCGAAAAGAGAGCTGCTCTGATAGTCTGCATGGTGCTTGCATCCGTACCTGAGCCAACAGCTGCTAACAAGCTCATGCCTGGCGGCATGCCGCGATCTATACTGGCTGTGCGCTCAGACGCCTCTGCAGCAGCCCCGGCAGAGGCAGTAAGCGCTGGCGCCGATCTCGGCTGCAGAAGGACAGACAACAGCGCCAAGTCCTGGGCCAGCGGAAGGCCTGCCACAGTGGCGCCTGTGTGCACCACGCGTGTGTGGCTGAGGGGTTGAGCGGCTCCGGCAGCAAAACGTAACTCTTCGCGGGGGTCGCTGTGCGACATGCCCTGCGACCGCCCCTCGGCCGCCAAATCGCCCCGCAGCACGATTGCTTGGAGGGCTTCTTTGGCATCCAGGGCTGATGCAGTGCGCTCTGGTCGGGGTTGGGCCCCCACCACTGAGCTTACAGCAGCATGTGCCACAGAGAGGGAATCCAGCACAATCACGTCGCCCAAGGCAGACAGGGCCCCGCGCAGTGCCACCACCCGCGCCATGATTGTGCGGCGAGCTGCGGAGATAGCGTCACCACTTTCGCTGTCCTCGGAGGTGGGCCCATCCAAGAAACGCCACTGTGCTTCCGCCTCAGCCCTGAGCCGGAGCTGGGCCAAGGCTCCTGCGACCAGCTCTGCGTCGTTGCGCGCAGTCCCCCACACCCGCTGTAGCTCGGCCTGCGCTGCTGTGGCCATTTCCAGTGCGGCCCGTCCCGAAGGCAGCAGGGCCAGCGCCTGTTGAATGGTCATGGAGGGACGTGCAAGGGGGTCGTGTGCAACTTCCACCCCCCCTTCACCATCCTTGCCTTCCTGCTGCGCATCCTTGCCTTCGTGATGTGCGTCCTTGCCCTCCTGCTGGCCCTCGCTAAGTGCCTCGTCGGGCACTGGGAAGCCTGCCAGCTGCATGACCTCTGCTGCGGCTGCAGCGCCCTGGGCCTGCATCTCCTCAGGAGACCCCCCCTTGCGCATGCAAATCACACGTGCCGCCCGAGCTGTGGCGTCCG
>Ga0307982_1002059_pt1 | contig 16350 bp, 21 predicted proteins | sample OrgLakmetagen989_FD_201847 | JGI IMG/M metagenome (GOLD analysis project Ga0307982, IMG submission 201847) | Saline water microbial communities from Organic Lake, Antarctica - #989 | ecosystem: Environmental > Aquatic > Non-marine Saline and Alkaline > Saline | place: Antarctica: Organic Lake...
GTTTTTTGCGACTTTGAAAGAGAAGCATAATGTTTCAAAAGAAGACGCTCAGAAAAAACTACAGCAGATTGAAAAAGAATGCGGCTGTGGCACGGCAAAAGCAGCGTAGCTTTTAAACACTCACACTTTCACTGACACACAAAAAAACCGTCCGGCCCCCCGCCGGGCGGTTTTACACGCAAAAGAAGAGAGAGAGAGACCATAGTGCACAAAGATTCAAACAATACCAAAATATTGCTTGTTTGCGACAACAAGGCCGATATCGGAAACATCAAGCTGCGGCTTGAGGAATCGATCAAAGTCCCTTGTTATATCTGGCATTGCCTGACGCTTGAAGAAGCGCTTGAGACGCTGAATAAAAACAAACTGCGCGCCGATATTATCATCCTTGATCTCGGCCTGATAGGCACCGCCGACCCCAAAGATATTTATAAGAAAATGGGCGCTAACGCGCGCGACATCCCCATCATTGTTCTGACAGGCACCGGTGAAGCCGAGCATGATCTGGCGACGTTTGTGATGGAAGCTGGCGCAGCCGACCATATGGTCAGGGGGCAGTTTAGTCGCCTGACGGATGCCATAGAGTTTTCCTTGATCCGTCACAATAATGAGAAAGAAGCGGAAAAATTAGCGGAAGAAAAACCCTCGCCCCGCCAGCAAATCAGAGAAGATGCGCATGATAACGAGGTAAAAAAGGCCAAAAATGCATCCTCTCCCGCACAGGAAATTGAACAAAAAACACATGATGGCGAAATGAAAGATGCGAAGAAAAAAAGCGACAAAAAGAACGCCCAAAAAAATCAATATATATCATGGGTAACAGGTGGCTATTCCGTTGAAGATAATGCAAAGACAGAGAAATAGTTCGAAGATTTAAGCGTCCCGTAGGCTTTTAATGATGGAATTGCGCACGTTTTCCGGCTGGTTGCCAAGCGCCTCGATGAGGCGATCAAAACGAGCGCGACTGTCATATAATTGATCCATCAAAGACAGAATGATATCAATAGCGTCAAGCTCAAGCCTCATATCAATACGCAGCTCGCACACAAGCTGGATACGGGAAATATCGACATCTTCAAAGGCATAATCAGTCTGATCCCTTAGCGGGCGCACCCATCCGCGCGCGATGAAATCTTCTAAAGCCGCCTGATCTATGAGATTGTCAATCTCTGTTAAAACCTCATCAATGCGTCTCATGCGCTTGCCTTCTTGCTTGCGTTGGCCTTTATGTTGACTGAGCGTGGGTTATAGGCGTGCTTTTTGGTCCATTCTGTCATAGATTTCTCCAGATCTTCATCAATCTTGTCCGGCATCACAATCTGCACATCCATATAATGGTCGCCGCCTTTAATGCCCTTTGCTTTTAATCTGAATTTTTTACCGGAATCAGTGCCTGTGGGGATTTTGACCTTTACGGCGCCGTGAACAGTTTCAACCGCTATTGTGCTGCCCAAAATAGCCTCGTGAATGCCAATGGGGACTTTTGTATGAATATCATTCCCTGTACGGGTGAAGCCCTTGAGCGGATTGACATGGACTTCAATATACGCATCACCTTGGCGGCCATCAGGCAGTGTTTGCCCCTTCCCTTTCATGCGGAGTTTTTGGCCGTCTTTTAAGCCTTCCGGGATGGTGATTTTCAGGCTTTTCCCATCAGGCATGGTGATCTGTTTTTTGGCACCAAGAGCCGCATCCATGAAATCAACATCAAACCGATAATGCACATCCGCGCTTTGTTGCTGGCCAAACATATCTTCAAACCCTCCTGTGGATTTGCGGCCGCCAAACATAGACCCAAAAATATCTTCAAGATCTTCCGGATTGATAGTGTTGCCTTGTGAAGCATAACGCGCGCCGCCAGGGCCACCTGCGAAGTCACGATAATATTGTCTGTCGCTCCCGCGCGTGTTCTGTACTCCACCCTGCGGCTGACCTTGTCCATCAATAGCCCCGCTATCAAAAGCGGCGCGTTTTTCTGGATCTTTCAAAAGATCGTAGGCGGCGGATATTTTTTTAAATGTATCATCTTCGCTTTTGTTATCCGGATTCAAATCAGGGTGATGTATTTTTGCAAGCTTACGATACGCGGCCTTGATTGCATCATCAGAGGCCGCTTTTTCTACACCCAAAATATCGTAAGGATTATGACTCACTTGCTTTTATTCCTTATGAAAAAGCTCATATCTTTCACCTTGATCTTTCATTGTAACATTTCTCACTATGCCCCCTTTGAACTAAAAAATCTACAGTCTGAAAGCCGCCTAACAAGCCAAGAATAAAAAATTAACTTTCTTGAAGTAAAAGATCAAGTCCGAAGTAAATAGAATACGCAACAACTAGTTTTATATACCACTTACTTTTATTTGTTTATTTTCAGTGAGTTATGTAGGTTATTTAACAGTGCACTTGCTGTAATTTTTATTTTTGCGGCAAGATATGAATCAATTTAACGCAATGTTTCTTGCCGCCATCATAGTCATTGTACAATATATGATTACATATAATTTTTTGGACGTTAATAATGCCTGCTCGTTTTGTTTGCGCGCTTCAAGCCCCCCTGCGCTCTTTTATTGAGATCTATTAAAAATATATGATAGAGCTTTCTTTTAGAATACGAGATATTTAGACATACAATTATGGTTCATTATTATATGTACGCTGCTGACCGCCTCACCAGCTTTGGGGCATGATATATTTGCACGCGATGGCGATAGGTTTGCCATTGAGGGCCAAGAAATGCGCCTATGGGGGATTGATGCGCCGGAATATCATCAAACCTGCTTAAAAAACACTATGCCTTTGCCGTGCGGTAAATATGCACGGCAAAGACTTGACAATTTAATCAAAGATGCACCGTTGCAGTGTGATTACGTGGACAGAGGCAGCTATAAGCGCATCATAGCGCGCTGTTACGTACAAAGAGAAGATGGGGGGCTTTAATGGTGGCGGCCGGCTTTGCTTTTGATTACCCAAGATACAGCCAGGGCGCCTATCGCGTGCAACAAAAAGCCGCGCAAACGGATCGGCGCGGCCTTTGGTCTATGAATTTTGAGATGCCTTGGGTGTGGCGCAGAAAAAAATAAGCCCCCTCCCCTGCCCTATACTATCTATCCGAATAATTTTTTAAAAAAACCTTTGTTTTTTTCGGTTTCGAGCTCTCTTTTTTGTCTTAAGTAAGCGTGCTTAATTCTTTTATTTTCATCGAGCAGTTTTCGCTCGCGCTCCTGACGCTCTTTTTCGGCTTTTTCTTGATTGGAAATCCGGCTTTCAAGAGCTTTAATGCTTTTATCCCAGCCGCCATTGCCTTCGCCGGTTTTGTCTTCAAGCAACTTCGTGATTTGATTGTAGCCGTCTTGAGCCTTATCAAGAGACTTTTTCATACCGTCTAACTGTTCTTCGAACATTTCGCGGGATTTTTGTCTCTCTGATTTTAAATCTTCGATGAAAGTGTCTTTGTCTTCAACCGTACTTTTTAATGACAAAATACGCTCTTGAAGCACGGCAATCTGGTCTGAAGAGACTGTTTTTGTAGTTTCACTACGGCCCGCTACACCCACTACATTATCGGGCGTTTTAATGCTTTCGGATTTTTTGGGTGCTTTATCCAAAGCTGCCGGGTCAACCTCACCATAAACACGTTGAAGTTCAGAAATCATGATTTTACGCTTGCCGCGCCCGTTCTCGGTAAAAGAGAGCTTCCCTTCATCCATATCCTTGTAGATAGTAGAGCGGGCCACCCCCGTCATTTTATGAGCCTGTGTGATTGATACGTTCATTTTTGTAGCCCCTACATTGTTATTTCACTACGTTTATACAACATAAGTACACTTCCGTACAGAATTTTTACACTACAAACACTACACAAAAAGACACGCCATCACCCTCTCTCGGTGTATTGACGTGTATTATTTGTAGCAATTCGTATTGCCGTAGTTTTCGTAGTTGTTGAACATAGGTTACTGATAAATAACAATACTAACAGTACATTTACTACGTATGAATACACAAAATGCGTGTACTGTGCTGTAGCATTGTGGATTGCGTGTATTTTTGCTATGGTTGTGTATTCCGATTCTCTTCCTTGGAGAATTGAAACAATTCCATCAACCTGACTTTATAAGGAGCGCACCAACAGTCTTTTAAAGCATTCCAGATAAGCAAAAACCGCCGTTGGCGCGGCGGTTTAAACTTTGAAGGCGATACCCTCAGCTAAATCTTTCAATAACTGTATCGCTTTCCCGAATCGGTTGCAAGTCTCAAATGACTTCCGCAAACCCTTTCTGTTGTCTTATCCACAGTGATTTACAGACTTCGCGATGAAAAACATGCAAACACATATTTTACCAGAAATGACGACGCCTGGAGGAGGGCGCATAGCTTCTCCCAAATTAAGACACTCACTTGAACAATGCGAAGAGTTCGAAGGACTAGAAAAAAACGTCAATCGTTATGATCTTCTTCTCTTGGTTAAAAGAGCAGGGAAGGCGGCCGGCTTTTCGCCGCGCATGATCACACTGCTCGATTACTATATGAGCTTTACGCGCGATATTGACTGGGAGGAGGGGAGTCGCCCAATTGTATACCAGTCTCTCGCCAGAACGGCCTTAGATATGGGCGTTTCTGAACGCCAGATTCAAATTCTTGAAAACCAGCTCTTTGAAGTGGGCGCATTAACATGGCATGACAGCGGCAATCATCGTCGCTTTGGCCAAAGATGTGATGAAACGGGCCAAATCATGTTCGCCTATGGCGCAGAATTGACACCTCTAGCTTACCTTCGGGCCGCTTTAAAAGACAAACTGGTTGAAAAGCAGCTCTATGATAAGGCCTGGATGGAAACAAAACGTCAGATTTCATGGTATCGGCGTCAAATTCGCGCGATTTTACTGGAAGCTGAGAGCGGGGCAGGGGATACAGGCGAAAGTTTTTCACTTGATAACACGGAGATCGTTGATTTTACGCGCCGCTATGAACAAGTGGCCGTGCCTATCCGCACATATATGGATTTAATGAGCCTCAGAGACCTCCTTGGAAAGCATAAAGAGCTTTACGAGACATTGAATGCAAAAGCTGCACAATATGATCAGGCACGCTTTAATAGTTCAAATAACAATGGAATAACGGATAAAGATTCATCCAAGGACGATTCAAATGACGTTCACTACAAATATACAAATAAAAAACAACTTAATAAATTAAGTACAAGTAGGACTTCGCCCAATGGCTTTCAGGAAAGCGTAGCTGAGGCGTCGCCGAGTCACTCAGACATCGATCCAAGTGGGAAAGGAGACGCAAAAAATGAGAAAAAAGAGGAATCATCGGACGAACAGTCTACCATCCTTTCAACAGGGCTTCAGCACGTGACCCTTAAACAGCTTCTCAATGTTTCAAGTGAGCGTTTGAAGGCACAACTTCCCATGGAGGCGCGGCCTATGAACACGAATGACTTTGTGGAAGCGGCTTCTCGTCTCAATAAAACCTTAGGAATCTCTCAAAACTCATGGGGGCATGCCTGCATGACCTTAAGCCGCATCGGTGCCGCTGTTTGTGTGATTTTGACGGATCAGGCGAATTTACGCGAAGAAAACCGCGTGATGAAGCCCGGTGCTTATTTCAATGCGATGGTTAACCGCGCAAAAACCGGTGATTTGAAGCTGCACAAAGCCGTCATGGGCATGCTGCGCCGTGAAAATGAGCTGGAAATAGCCAGAGTATCCCAGAAAAATAAAGGTTTAACGACCTGATTTATTCAGTAACTGAGCGCATATTAGACTATCCACGCCAAAAAGAGGAAGTTGTAGCGAAATAGATCACTCTTTTGAAATTTTGAAATGAAAGAACACTCAATCATTTACAAAGATTGTATAATTAAAGCCTATAAGGAGATGAAATCATGTATGTATCTTTAACGCTGGAATTAGAAGAAATAGTAAAAAGTAAAGTTGAATCAGGACTTTACAATAATGCCAGTGAAGTTGTCCGTGAGGCTTTGCGGTTTATGGAATTAAATCAAGACTTAGTGTTTAAGATGAAATTGGATAGATTACGCTCGCATCTTGCCGAAATAGCACAAGGGCAGGGGATTGCTCTTGAGACAGAAGAAGATACAACAACATTTTTCTCTGAAATAAAGCAATAAATGCCTCAATATCAGATCATTCTATTCAGCAAGATTGCATAGCATGCACCATCGTCTACGCTGCTCAAATATCTTTCTTTGATTTTGATTGTTGAATATTAATTCGTGCATAAATAGTGAGCATAATTATTTTATATCAATGGCAATAGTTGCCAATTATTTTGACAAATTTTGTCATCTCCTGTTATCATATAGTTATGAAGGAGTATGACCTATGGCAACCATGAATGTATCACTGCCTGATCCGATGAAAATATGGATTGAGGCGCGACTAAAAGACGGAAAATTCAGCAATACGAGCGACTATGTCCGTGATCTCATTCGCCGTGATCAAGAACGCACTGAGGCTATTGCCACGCTGCAAAAAGCTATTGATGAAGGCGTCAACAGCGGCGCGGCTGAGGAAGTTGATATGAAGGCATTCAAGCTGCGGATGCGGGAGCGATATGTCGCAAAATAGCAAATCCCAATATCGCCTTACACCCGCCGCGCAGACTGACCTTGAAGATATTTGGTATTACACCGCTCAAAAATGGTCAATCGACCAAGCAGACCGCTACTTAGATACCTTGGAAAATACATTCGCACAGCTTTTGGCCATGCCAGAAATTGCGCGTGAGCGGCCAGAGTTTAATCCGCCTGTTCGTATTCATCCAAGTGCCGAGCATATTGTCGTCTACCGAATAGAGCCGGCGCACATTGAAGTTATACGCATTTTAGGCGGTAAGCAGAATTGGCACTCAATTTTGCGTGTAATTGACCAATGATGATCGGTGATTTGAACAATTCAAACTGGAAATAGCGTTTGTACGCCGCATTTTTGCGTGGGGTTACTAAAACCAATGAATAAAAGTCAGAGCGTTTAGCCAAACAAAGTCATGCCCAAAAAAAATCATGCATTGTGATTATCATTAAATAATACTATAATATTAATATTAAGCAATTAAACAGATTTGATAATATCATGATATCACTTATTACTTCATCTCAAGCACAAAAAAAATTAGCGGAAAACGTCCGCTTAAGGCGTCTTAGCATGAATTTGACACAAGCAGGCCTGTCTGAGCGTTCTGGCGTCCCTTTGCCGACTTTGCGCAAGTTTGAGCAAAAAGGGCTAATTTCTTTGGAATCTTTTTTGAAACTTCAAATGGTTGTCGGCGGCCTTGACAGCATGCTTGATGCTTTAAGTTTGCCAGAGCAGAGTTTTTCCTCAATTGATGAAGTGCTTAAAGAGAATAAAAAGCCCGCGCGGCAAAGAGGAAGCCGCAAATGAAAGAGCTTACGGGCATCAAAGAAATTAAAGTGGGTCTTCATTTTGGGGAGGCAATCATCCCTGTCGGCCGCTTGGCGATACGAGATCGTATAATTTATTTTGAATATGATGCTGACTTTATCAAACGCGGCATTGAACTCTCACCGCTTCATCTGCCACTTCAATCAGGGCTTATGCGCTTTGATCGTCATTTATTTGAAGGGCTACCAGGCGTTTTCAACGACAGTCTGCCTGATGGCTGGGGGCGTTTGTTATTTGACCGTTATGCAAGGTCTCACAATATTTCACCGTCTCAGATCACGCCGCTCGACAGACTGGCGCATGTTGGCGTGAATGCTTTGGGAGCGCTTGTCTATGAGCCAGATCATAGTGATGATCATAGCCATGAGCCTATTAGTCTTGACCTGCTTGCCCGTCAAACGCGGGACGTATTGGAAGGGGAGGCGGATGATGTTCTTGGCACTCTGATGGCTTTAAATGGTTCCTCAGGCGGTGCGCGGCCAAAAGCGCTTATAGGGTTTGATAACAGCTTTACCCATATTGTTTACGGCGCACACAAATTGCCTGATGGTCATGAACCGTGGATGGTTAAGTTTGCAGGGTCACAAGAGGGTCATGACACTGGCGCGATTGAATATGTTTACGCGTTGATGGCGACTGAGGCTGGAATAGCCATGTCGCAAGTGCATTTGTTTGACGCGAAAGTGGGAGCCGGATTTTTTGCTATTAAACGTTTTGATCGCATAGAGGGACGCCGCGTTCATATGCACACCGCATGCGGCCTGTTGCATTCCGACTACCGAACGCCGTCTTTGGATTATCAAGATTTAATGGCTTTAACCAGTTCTTTAACGCGTGATGTTCGTGAAGTGGAAAAAATGTACAGATACGCCGTTTTTAATGTTTTGGCGCATAATCGCGACGATCACTCCAAGAATTTCAGTTTTTTAATGGATAAGACGGGTGCATGGCGGCTATCGCCTGCCTATGATCTTACATTCTCCTTAGGGCCGCGCGGCGAACAAAGCACAATGGTAATGGGCGAGGGGCGTCATCCTAGCGTGGATCATTTAAGCAAACTGGGCCAAGAGGCCGGCCTAAGCAATGAGCGCGTTAAGGAGATCATCACTCAAACGCGCGGCGCTCTATCCAAATGGGAAGAGTTGGCGGTTCAATATGGTGTGAGTGCATCGAGCATTGCCTTGATAAAGTCAAAGATTGAAATTGACTCTTAGGTTAATATCTTCTGATTATTTTTAACCTATAGGTTAAATGGAGAGTTTATAAAAATCTTGGATTACGGCGGCATGCGCTGTGAATCGATAAAGGCGTAAATTCAATCCGTAACAGCCTACTTTTGTTTTATATTGAGAAAATAGCGCGTGTATTTCAACTCACCTGTCTTCTTAAGGGCGCCAAGATCGACAAGGTTTTGTAAATCTCTTGTGGCCGTGGCTCTGGCAGCGCCTGTAATTGTAATGTAATTCTCTGCGCTTAAGCCGCCTTTAAAGCCCTCTATGCCCTCATTAAATATTCGACCAATGGCTTTGGCCTGTCTTTCATTGAGTTTGTCTTCATGGCGGCCATAGAATTTGCTCTTCTCAATCAGGAAGTCAATCATGCTTTGCGTGTAGTCCTGAGCATCAAGCACTGTTGCACAGAAATATTCCAGCCATTCTTGGATGTCTAATCCCCGATTTCCATTTTGAAGAGCGGCATAGTATTTCTTTCGGCTACTCTCAATAGCCTTAGCCAAAGCAATCAGAGTAGGGCGGTTTAATCCTTGAGAGAGTGCTTTTTCAGAGATAGCTCGGCCAATACGACCATTTCCATCTTCAAAGGGGTGAATGCTCTCAAACCAGAAATGCGCCAATCCTGCGCGAAGTAAAATCGGCGTTCTTGCGGCTTCTTGTTCATTAAACCAAGAGATAAAGGCGCTCATTTCGTTTGGAACAGCGCTCGCAGGCGGCGCTTCAAAATGGACTTTTGGGGCATGAATTGATCCTGACACAATTTGCATCGGCTCACTATCACTCCGGTAGCAGCCAATATCTTTCAAATCCCTGCGGCCATTTGTCAGCATTTCATGCCACAAAAAAAGTGCTTTATCGCTCAATGGGGCATCATAGCTTTTATAAACATCAACCAACATTTCTGCGATGCCTTGCTCGGCAGCAGGAATTTTACGGCCATCTGTTTTTAATCCAAAATGCCTTTGAATGGATGATTGTAGGGAATCACGATCGAGGATTTCGCCCTCGATCTCTGATGTTTTTAAAGCCTCTTCACTGATTAGATATATCCGCAATGTGTCTTTATCATCATCTGTAATATGCTTCAGGCTGCCTTGAAGAATGCCGGCCTTATGCAGGAATTGGCTCTCATAATCTGATAATGCGTGTGCATCATAGATGAATTTCGGCCAGTCTTCGTGTTGCCAGTTCCAAGTCATGAGTTATAAAGCGCCTTTCTATAGCTCATAATACCATCATTTAGTGAGTTATAGAATATTATTTTATAACTCATGTTTTTGATAAAGGATGTTTTGGGAAAAGACGTCGTATCAGAATTCTATATGGCCTTAAACGCTTTCTGCGCCTAAAGTTTGGACAGTTTCTAGTTTTGTAACATGTGTCAAAATCGTTAAGTTTGATTTGAATGTGAGAGTTTATTACAGAGCTGACGTGTTAGGTTTGATATTGTATTTTTATCTATAAGCATGATTACCCTTTCCCCTTGTTCATCATTATGAGCGTTACCCGCAAAAGAGCGGGGCAGGCTTTATTCGCCAAGGCTCCCCGAACCACTTTATAAGTGTTTCGGCCCATTCGGGTGACAATCCGTGGGCGCGTTAAGAGTGCCAGAATTGTGCAAGCACAATACATCTAAGAAGGGTCATTAAGCGTCAAAGAACGCCTAATGACGTCACATTTGTTTTTCTTGTTTTTGTCTTGGCTCGCTCCGTCAATTCTCAAAGCCAAAAAATAGTAAAAATGACGGTTTTCACGCCGCTGCGCTTAAGCGCGAACCTTCCGCAATTTTTCCGATTTTTTACCCAAGCCCTTCATGGAAGGGTTTGAAAATTGACCGCTCTCGCCGCTTTCAAGCTCCAGTTCCTGTCGCCCCGAAAAAAGTATGTTTCGAGGCGCAATCTAAAAAAGAAAGGAATTGAACATGAGACAGATAACAACATCGACACAAACACCATCCCTGAGAGCGGAGGACTTAACGAATTTTTATGGGTCACAAACGTGGTTTCGGCATGGGCTATTTAGACAATATCTATACACGGAGGGCGTTCAATATGTTGCAGAGCAGGGGGAAGCTTATTGGCTGCTTGATAAGATTTTTGCTTGTCATGCCGGTGTGGAAGCACTTGCCCATGAAGAGTTTTGTGTCTGGGATTTAAAGCTCAATGATGAAGGGCAGGGGGCAAAGCTTATTTGCACTGATGGCAATGAAACGGCGCTCTATTCAGAAGCTATCCTCTTTACTGATTTTCCGCTTAAGAGCATTCGGCTTTTTTGCCAAAACAATGTCCTGATGCTCCCAAGCGAATATTAGAGAGGGACATCATGCACCTTTACCCTTTTAAAATCAGAACATCGCAAATCACCATCCAGACCCCTGCGCAAAGTGAGGAGGCCGCCATTCAAATTGTGATGGCCTCTGAAAATTGCCCACGAAGTGCAATCTTAAGCGTGGAGCGTCTGGGAGTGCCAATCAGACTCTAATCAACCAACCATAAAAGGAACTAAAAACATGACTTATCAAACACAAATTTCAAAAGGAATCGAGGGATGGCAAGCAACAAGCGAGGCCGTTTTAGGTGAAACACCCAAAGGCACACGCATTTTAAAATTGCGTACTTCCAAAACAAGAGGAGGGCTATCCGCAAGCGCAAGCGTTTGTGTTCGCAAAGGCGAAGATGGATTTTCTTCCGATACCACAATGATTTTTCAAGATTTTTTCAAGTCAAGCATTGCCCCAACACCGTGTAAGCGCGTGACCGAAAAAGCAATACAAAGCGCACATGAAAACGCTTTGGAACACATGGGGCAACTCGTTAAAGACGCAACCGCATTTTATGAGGCGCAAGGCCAGCTTGCGGCCTAACCCCTAAACCAACCCAGCCAACAGCAAAAAAGGAGCTGAAATCATGACGACTCAAACTTTAAAACTAAACCAAATCAAAACTTCAAAGGATAATCCGCGCAAAAATTTTGACGATAAATCCATTGAAGGACTAGCCCAATCCATAAAAACAGATGGATTGTTGCAAAACTTGATTGTTCAAAGCCCTCAAACCAAAAAGGGAAAACATACAATTATTTGCGGTGAAAGACGTTTTCGCGCCCTTAATCACCTCTTAGAGCATGGCGATATTGAGAAAGGTTTTCCAGTGAATGTTGAAATTAAAGACGACCTCACAGCGGAAGAAATTCTTCGTATGGCTACCGTTGAGAATGTCCAAAGGGAAAATCTAAGCCCCTTAGAAGAGGCAAACGCCATTGCATCATTGATTAAAGATGGTGAAAAACTCGATGAAATCGTAAGTCAAACAGGATTGACGACAAGCTCAATTCGCAGACGTTTAATGCTTTTAGAACTCAATGATGAAGTGACGCAAGCCTTCATTGACGGGGAATTAACACTTTCACAAGCAGAAAGTTTTGCATTTGGTTCAAGCGATGAACAATCGCGCGTTTTACGCCAAGCCCTCAATGGATGGTGCGATAGTCCCGAAGATATTAAGGAATCGCTTATTGGTGAAAAACCCAATGTTGCTTTGGCTATTTTCGATACTGCCCTTTATGAAGGGGATTACACCTCTGATTTATTGGCGGAAGATAAAACCACGTTTTTCAATGACCGCGAGCAATTTGATGAATTGCAAAAACAAGCGGCTGAAAAATTGGTCGATGAATATAGCCAAAGCCATGATTGGGCAGAACTTGAAGAAGGCTATTATTCCTCATGGCAATATAGCGAGGCAGAAGAAGGGGAAACAGGCGGTGTTATCGTCAATATTCTATCCTCTGGCGAAGTTGAAATTCACAAAGGGCTTATTCGTCCTGAAATTGATGAATCAAATGTTGTTGCGCTAAAACCCAAACCAAAAGCCACCTATGGCAAGCCTTTGGTTAAATATATGAATATGCACAAATGCGTTGCGGTTCAAAATGCGATACTCAACAATCCACGCAAAGCCAAAGAAATCATGGTTGCCAAGAAATTAGCAACTTTCAAAGATCACCCAGCTTTACGCTATTTTGAGGATGAAGACACATATTCACGCTCATTGGATGCCATTAATGCAAAGGCGCGTATTCTTCTAAGCTACTTTGATAAGGGCGATGAAGAATCCACATGGCGCGATTTACAAAGCTTGTTCCAATATGATGTGCAGGACGCTTATTACGCCACGCAAGCCCTATCCGATGTTCAGCTTGAAGATATTGCCCTAACTCTTGAGGCTTTAGAATTTGGCACAATCTATCTTGATACACTCGATACGCATGAAGACAGCGTTTCCAATCATGTTGCCAATGCTTTGAAAGTCGATATGCGAGGGGCTTGGCGACCAGACGAGCCGTTTTTGAAAAGACGCAACAAGGAACAGCTACACGGCATTATTCAAAATGCAGGGTGTTCTTTGAAATACGGCACAGCCCAAGGCTACAAAAAGGGCGAGTTGGTCACATCAATGGCAAAACACTTTGCCCATGTTCTCACCCTTGAATCGCCAAGTGCGGATGAATTAAAAACGCAGTTCTGGATTCCGGAAGCTATGCAATTCCCTGCGATTGACCCCGACAGCGTTCAAGTCGATGAACCAGAAAGCATTGAGAACGAAGACCAAGACCAAATTGCCGCTTAAACCCCCATGAGCCACGCGCAAAGACCTTGCGCGTGGTTCTTTTTTCAATAAAGGGATTGTAGAAAAACATACACATATGATACAATTATTGTATTAATTATGTATGTTTTATGCTTTTAGGAGGCTTTAATGCCCAATATTGATTTAGGTGACCCGTACGAATCTTACGTTAAGGGATTAATTGGAACAGGTTTATATAGCACCTATGCAGAAGTTGTTAAGGACGCTCTTCGTATGCACATGAATAATGAAACACCGTCAAAGCGATTGGCCATCATTCATAGTGCTATCGCAGAAGGGGAGCGGGATATTAAAGAAGGCCGTGTTCGTGCCTATGACCCCCAAATGCTTGATGATATGACGAATGATGTTTTAAAAGCGCATGATTAAAAATTACACAATTCAGTTTTCAGCCCGTGCAGAGAAAGATTTTAAATCTATTCAGCGTTACACTCTGAAAACGCATGGAGAAAAGCAGCTTTGGATATATACGGGTATGCTTAAGGAGGGTTTAGCAAAGCTGGAAGATAAACCTAAGCTCTATGGTCATTCGCGTCCTGATATTCCTAAGACCTATCTTTCCTATAAAATCGCCGAACACAGCCTGATTTACCGTATTGAAGATCAAACCGTATATTTGGTTGCAATATTACATGGTCAGATGGATTTTGGTTATCAGCTCAAAAAATAGTTTTTAAGCGCCGTATATCATTGAAAATAGTTTTTAACGCTAAACGCATTTTGCTGAATAAATATTTCTTTAAAAGCACTCAGATTGTTTTGTTCATAAAACAAAAGCATCGCTTTTTTATAATCGAGGGCATCAACGCTACGATATGAAAGAGGGCAGGCACCATAATTTAGTAAGATGGCATTACTTATCATTCGAGCCGTTCGTTTATTTCCATCTTCAAATGGCTGAATGTATGAGATAAGCGCAACTGCCAGTAATGCTTTTTCAAATCCATTCTTTTTATTGTTAATCAGGCGACACATATTCTCTATGTATTCTTTGATCTGATGAGCATTATCCAATGGTTTATAAGCCGTTCCAGTAATACCAACTGTCCGAGAGCGAATATTTCTCCCAACCCCCAAATCTTTTATAAGCAAAGCATGAATTTCTTCTAAAAGAGCTAAGCTGAGGTTGTTTGCAATGTTTTGATTGGCGAGGAGATAGTCCAGAGCATATTTATGGTTAAGGAGCATAGTTGCATCTTCTTTAGGCTTGCCTTCGGCCTCTATCTTATCTCGAAAGAGTTGCTCCGTTTCCAGTAAAGAATATGTATTGCCTTCAATTTGTGATGATTTCCAACTGAGTTCTATCGTTAATCTTTCTAGCTCTTTTTGATGTAGGGCAGGTGAAATATCAGAAATGTTAGATTGATATTGTTTTTTTAAACTATCAAGATGGCTTACTTCTGTTGCCGTGAAAGTTGGAATAGCTTCAAATATGCCTATTAGTTCATAATTAAACTGTGTGATGGCTTCACGGACATCAGGGTCTTGTTCGAAATAGTTTTCTGCGTCAAGTGGCGCAAAAATATTGTAATGAGGGGCGATACTATAAAATGTGGCTGGGCCGCTCCCTTGTTTGAGTAAAACATTATTTTTAACAAGCGCAGCAATATCCCTGTTTAAAGTTGGAATACTGGCTTCTTCCGAAAGGGAATTTTTTATTTGTGAAATAGATGCTGCGTTATCACGCTTTACGATACGGATTATATTTTTCTGGCGTGGGCTGATATTCATTTTCTATCCTATCATTATTGTCTTTCTATCCTATCATTTGTGATAGGATAAGCAATAGGTTTTGATAGGATATATTTGGCCGTGATATTCACAGCCCGTTTGATAATCTGACCGAAATCTGTTTTTTCGATATAAAATTCTATATGAAGGGAACGGTTCATCTGACGTTCAAAAATAATGAGGATTGGGTTCTTTTTAATAAGACCGCCGCAAAGGGTCGTGAATGGCTTGGCAATGATACTCAAAATGAGGAGGCCGCATAAAATACCATCCTGTCGGTTAAAATAAGTTCGATTTTTAAGAGCCATGCTGATTTCGTTTTCAGTGTGGCTTTTTTATATTTGGATGGAATAGGAGGAGTTATAGAGCCTTCAAACATATTAATGTTTTGCCATATCGGAAATTGCCCTAAAGATTTTACCGTTGAAATATTAACCGCCCAAACAGCCTTATGCCTTTCTAGATTGGCTAACTTAACGGTTCTGTCGCAAAGCTTAACGTATTTTGAAAAGCCCCTCAAACACTCAACTTCTAGACAGAAGCCAGGCGATAAAATTGCTCCGCGGGCGTTAAGTTTTGATCGATGTTTTTTGTGAATTTCAGTTGTTTCTTCTTTATCATGTTCATAAGTTCTATGCCTGCGAGGGTTCGAGCGGCGGTATGCATTTTCCTGAAACACCCCATGGGCCTGGTAATGCGTTTGATATGGCGGTGGTCTTGTTCAATAATATTGTTGAGGTATTTGACCTGCAGAATCTCATAATTACGCGCTCCTGTGAGGAAGCCTGGCTTGTTAAAACGATCAAGAGCGGCCTTGTTAGCGCCGCTTTTATCAATGTTTATACGATAAGGCATCCTATTATGCCGGAATGCCTTACGAAAGAAGGCTTTGGCCGCCGCGCCATCACGTTTCTTTGAAACCATAAAGTCGACAGTTTTGCCGTATTTATCGACAGCGCGGTACAGGTAGCGCCATTTTCCTTTGATTTTTATGTAGGTTTCATCCATCCGCCAGCTCCGATGAACTGGGCGTTTGTACTTCCGAGCTTTCCTCTCTAAAAGCGGCGCGTAGTGCAATACCCAACGGTTCAGCGTAGCATGATCTATTTCAAAACCGCGCTCTTCCATCATCTCTTCGATGTTCCGGTAGCTCAAGGCGTAGGATACATACCAACGCACGCACTGCAGAATAATAGATTTAGGGTAATGGCGGCCGGAAAATGAAATCATAAGAATGTCCTGAGTGAGGTCAAAGCTGGATTCTAGCAGGAAATACGCTCAAGCGTTAAGCTTTGCGACACTACC
>Ga0307982_1002062_pt1 | contig 16333 bp, 8 predicted proteins | sample OrgLakmetagen989_FD_201847 | JGI IMG/M metagenome (GOLD analysis project Ga0307982, IMG submission 201847) | Saline water microbial communities from Organic Lake, Antarctica - #989 | ecosystem: Environmental > Aquatic > Non-marine Saline and Alkaline > Saline | place: Antarctica: Organic Lake...
CGGGGCCCGTGCAGTGCCCGCAGCTGATGGGCCAACAGTGCCGCCTCCTGCCGCACCGCCCCCACAGCGTCAAACTTGCGCTCAGAGGCGACGGTGTGTGCGGGGGGACGATGGCCTTCGCCGAATATGGCCCTGCGCCGGGCAGCGGCGGGGCTGCCTGCCCGTGCACTGCGCCCCGGCAGCACGGCGCCCGCCTGGCCCGTGGTGGCGCCACCGGTAGCCTTCACCCAGTACGCGTCGCTGCCAGACCTGGGGGCGGCGGGGGCGGTGGCGCTGGGGGTGAAAACGCCAGCGTGCCCTCTGTGCATCCGCTGCCGCATCTCTCGAGAGGGCTGTCGACCCCCCCCCACACCTACATCTGCTGCAACGGCAGACCCTCCAACGGAACCCCCTCTCCAAGCCTGCGCCCGCGTGCGTGCAGGTGTATTGAAGCGCACGTTTTCACCCCCCCCTTGGCCCTGGGCAGCTTTGGCCGTGCCGCTGGCCCGCAATGTCTCCCGCCGCAGGGCCCCCTCAGCACTGGCACTGCTCACGGCATCTGTGCCGCTCAAGGTGCCCGTCATAACGCCCTGCTGAGGAGTCAAACTGCGCAAATCCACAACAGCAGCGTGCAATGGCGTTGCTGGGTCCGATAGGCGCCCCCCCCCAACATCAGGCGCCCCCCCTTCAGATGCCGCCTTGCGCCAGGCATGCACCCGTGCGGGGGTGGCGGCGTCCACATTTGGGTGAAACATGAGCTCCCGTGCCGCCTGCACAGCATTGCCCCCCCCGTGCAGCACGATGCTGGGCGAAGCTGCCGTGGCTGGGCGGGACCCCCCCCAAGACCCCCCTCCCCTGGACCCAGCTGACGTTGGACTGGTCTGAGGCCGGCTGTGCGCCACGCTGGACCCCTGGCGCCTTGCCCGGGCATGCACTGTGCTCAGCTGGTGCGGCAGAGTGGGCAGCATGGGGGTGGATGCTGAGGCCCCAAGCCCCCCCCCTGCAGCCCCCCGACCCCCCCAAGAAGCGGTGCTGCCCATCGTGCTATGCAGTTGAGCAGAGCTTGCGGAGGCACCCAATGTCCCGCTGCCCCATGCCTTGGTGCGGTTTGATCCCCCCAACATGTGGCTAGCACTCAAGGACTGGGCCATCTGGCGCTGTAAGTCGCCTACCCCCGCCCCCCCCCGCATGCCCAGCAGGTGGGCCCCTGCAATTGGCCCATCCACGGGATTCCCGCTTTGGCCGATGTTGCCGGTGCAGCGAGGCATATCACTGGCAGCAGCCGCACCCTTGCGGTGGCTGCCTCGACTGGGCAGCACTACCACTACCCCCCCGTCACCCGCTTCTCCAGCAGCACTTGCCGCTGGCCAGTCCCCACCCTCAAAGGTGTCAGCCAGTGTGTGTGTCCCGTGTGCTGGCAGCAGATCCCCTGCGTCATCCCCGTCAGGGAACGACCGCCCCGCCGTGACGGCATCAGTGAAGCCCCGAGCTGCTGCCTGCAGGTGCGCGTGCAGCAGGGGCTGCCCCGAGGCGCCGAAGCCCCCGGCGGCGAACTTGCTGGCTTGCACAGGGTTTTCACTGCGGGAGAGGGCACCGATTGCGGAGGGGGCGGCGCTCCAAGCCTCCTCGTCCCACGCCTCCCCCGACCTGGTGCCAGGCTTGAAGCGGCCCCCGCTGCGGTGAGCGGCAGACTGCAGCCCCTCAATGCCGGCAGCAGCTGAGTCCTTGGCGTGCTGCTCCTTCTGCAGCTCAGCCAATTGTTGCTGAATGTGTTCTTGCTTGTTACGCACTTGCGTTTCCAGTGCCGAGCGAGCATTTTGTTCCATGTGGGCCATGTGTTCCGCCACTGAGGGCGCATACTGGCTTTTGTCGTTCCTGAGAAATGCCATGACTGCATGCTGGGGCACCATACCTGTGTTGGGCGCCGCCATTGTGTGCAGCAGCACCCTGGCCCGCCGCGCATCCAGGCGCATGTTGAGGCCGCTGTGGTCAGCCACCAGCGCCAGGAACTGGTCCTGTGTGAAGTACCCCCGGGAATACGGGTCAAAACGCTTCAGCATGTCCAGGAATTTCTTGGGGCGCTTGGTGGACACGCGCTCCCGCAGTTCCTGCTGCACAATGGCCGCCTCGGCAGCGAGGTCCGGCGCCCGCTGCCGGGTGACGGGGTGTGCCAGACGCACCACGCCATCAGCCGAGGGGTCGGGGGGGGGCGCCCCCATGCGGGGAGTCTCCACAGCGTCCGGTGCATGTACATCCCGTAGTGGAGCGCTGAAGCGCACCCGGCCATCCGGCAGCGGCACCGCCCCCAGGCGCTGCAGTGTCGAGTCACACGCCTGCTTCAGGCGGGCGGCTCGCCTGGACTGCTCCAGGGAGGCGTCTCCTGTTGGAGAGCTGCCGGGGGGGGGCATGCTATCGGTGGTGCCCCCCCCCACCAGAGCAGCCACGGCTGTGCCCTCCCGTCGACTGCCCCGCGCCGAGTACATTGCTTGAGAGACGGCCTTCACATGCGGTACCTGAGCTGCAGTGAAGGCCAGGAAGTCCCGTGTGGCTTCGTCCCCTGCCTCATCCCCCGCATGCACATCCTGGTACACATGGGCAGCGGCCTGCAGCAGGTGTGTGTGCTGGGGGGCTTGGTGCCGCCGCCCCTTGCTGCTGCTCATGGCTCCTGCCTGCACACTGCCCATGGGGAGACCGGTGTGCTCAGAGGGCTTCACGACGCGGGCGATGTGCTCTGCGCCCAGCAGCCCGTCGGCATTGCGGTCGAGCGCGGAGAAAAGCAGGGCCGCTTCATCCTGTGTCACAGGGAGGCCCAGCTGCTTGGCGCCCTGCAGGAAGGCCCCCAGGTTGATATTGCCCCCCTCGTCGCTGGGCAGCTGCCGCTTGAAGGCATGCACGTCTCCGAAACGGCGATTAGCATACCGTTCGATACGGTGCTGGATGTCCTGCAAGTGCCTTGAGGCAGCCATAAGCGCAGCGTCGTGGTCAGCAGGCACACGGTCGCTAAGCGACATGCCCTGCAGAGAGGTGCCACTGCCCCCAGTGACACGAGCGCTGCCCTTGGCCTCGGCTTCATCGTAACCAGCCCTAACTGGGGAGCACACAATCTTGCCATGTGTGTTTTTACGTCGGTGGTTGGACTGCGGTGTCGTGCCTGAAGGCATCGCGCTGCGGTCGCTGGCGACCTGGTGCGCAGCATGGGCTTCAGCCGCGAAATTCAGCGCCTTTGCAGTTGACTCAACCGCAAGCACTTTATCAACAGACACAAAGCCTGTCTGTTGACCATCTCCACCTTTTGAAGGCGTTCCATTCTGGTTTGTGCTGGCTGCGGCTGGACGTGGCGCTGAGGGAAAACCTCTCTGCTGTGCTGAGCGCCCTTTGTGGTCCTGGGCATTTTGCCGCTGGTATGCCACAGAGTCAGTGCTCAGCTCCTGAGAAGCACGAAACTCGCGCGTACCTGGCAGTTTGCGCCCAATTAGCCCAGAGGCTGCCAGTGCAGGCTCCTGCTTGCGGCTGGCTGCATCATGAGCATTCGGAGTGGCGCCGACACGCTGCACCGGGCTGCTACCGGGTCCTCTGCTGGTACGAGTCTTTGCGGGCGGTAGGCGCCGCGGTACGGCGACTACACCCGATGTAGGGCGACGTTGGCGTCTGGAGTTGATCATGGTTGATAGCTGCTGGCATTTGATTCATGCTGAGGATACTGCGAGGCACCCGGCGGCTTCCATCCACGGAAAGGCCCCACTCAGTCGGCATGGAACCCCCATTGCCGGGGCAGCAACAACATTGCACACATATCTAACGCATGGACAGAGGCGACAACACTTTGAACCATGTGCACACTCGTATCGACGTTTCTTTGCCGCTTCGCATTCGCCTTTGGGTGCCGTCAGGGATCTGGCGACATTTCGTTGTCTCTGCTGAGCAGGTTATCAGCATCCAGCTGTGTACCTTCTCTAAGTGCCAATACAACTTGTGCATGTACGAATTTGCACATACTAAACTTGGTCTCACGGCACTTGACGACCAGGACTGCTTTTGCTCAAGCAGCTTTCTGACAGTTCGTCCGCCTACACACAGAATCAGGGCTCAAGCATTGGTAGCACCTCTCGCTCACCCACAGCCTCAGCATGCAGCTGCGGCAGCGAACAACCCACGGAAAATCTCCCTCAAAATCAACTCAGCAGCTCAATTCCGCTCGTGTATTGTCATTGCCAGTCAGCGGGTCAGCCTGCCTGCGCCCCAGGGCAGTGGCCGCCGCAGTGCTGGGAGTCCTGGTCCTTATCCCCGCCCTGGCGTACGCAGTGCTGCGCCAGCCGCCTGGGCCAGCACGCACACGTGTGACTTCCACCTTCACAGCACAGGTGCTCTTTCCACACCTCCCCTGTGCTCGTGCGTAACCCCCCCCTGCACCCCCTGCTGTTGTCCCCCTGCACTTGCCGCTTCGCAGACATCCACGCCGCAGCCACAAGCAACACCCCCAACCACGAAGTCACATTGAGCATGTGGGGCGCGCCACTGCGCCCAGGTGTCGACCCCCCTCAAGTGTGTGCAGACCCCCCCCATCCTCGGCAGTATGCCCCCCTGGACCTGGACAGCAGCCCCTGGGCTGAGCAATGGGCACTGGCATCTGCCCGAAGGGACACACAGTGCGAGTCCTGCCACGGCTTCAGCTCGGCATCCATACCCTGTTGCAACAGCTGTGCTCAGCTGCAGGCTGCCGTGCGTGCGGCGCAGTTGGGGGGTGCCGTGGCCATCTCCAAGCGGGAGGACACCCGCGCCAACGCCCGCCGATTCAACGCATCTGCTGCACCGGTGTGTGTAGCGGAGCGGGCAGCCAGTGGTGGCTGTGCAATAGCACTGCACGCTACAGTGACGGCTGCAGCGGCCAGTGCAGCTCCCACTGGCGCTGTTGTGTTGTCAGTTGCACCTGTACCGTCCCACGGCGGGGACGCCCCCGTGTTCGGGCTGTGGCGACGCCCACCTGCAGGCCTGCTTCCGCACATGAACACGAATCACGCACTGCTGCAGTGGCAGGTGTACGACGGGGCTGCTGCGCCAGACACAGCGCTGTCCACCACAGGCCTGTCAGGGGTGCTCGCCGTCCCCAGGCCTGGGTGGCTGCGGCAGCTGGCAGCGTGGGGGTGTGCCGGAGGGGGGGCACCTGCAGGAGCATTGAGGGGGGTGGCTGCCTCTACAGAGCAGGGGGGGGGTGGCTTTCACGGTAGTCTGTGGACGCACTGGCTGCAGCGCCCCTCGGCAGCGGCGGCAGGCCGGGGTGATGTGCAGGCCCCCCCTGTCAGCCGAAGCGGGCGCCGCATGGCCGGGGTGGGGCCTGTGGTGTTGCTTGCATGGAACACGGAACATGCACCAGAGATGCGTGAAGGCACGACGCTGCCTGCACCAGCCGGGGCGCAGCATGCGCTTCAAGTGAGCTTTCAGCCCAGCTGACTGCTGTTGGGGGGGGAGGCAGCAGGCCCCTGCTTGAGCTACCCGAGGTGCACAAGGCCTGTGTAGCGCACACACAAAAAGATTGCTCAAGCAAGCAGTGACTGAGTTGGGTGAACGAAGCATGAGTGCTTCAGGTGATGCCCAGGGTGGGGGAGCTGCCGCCCACGACATTTCTGATGAAGATGCCGCGCTGCAAGCAGTCCTGGCGCTGGAGCGGGTCATGGCTGCTAGCATGCCTGTGGGCACGTCATTGACTGCACAGCCCCGAAAATCAAGCACCGATGCAGCCCCCCAAACCCCAACTCGCCACACAGCGTCTGTAGAAGTGGTTGCCAGCCCTCAGCGCTTTCTTGGTGAAGTAGCCAGAGTGCACACGCTAATTCACGTTGATATTGCATATCACGATGCAAATCATCTTGTTCTCAAACTTGATGAGTCACCGGTGCATCCGGCTTTCAAGGCGGCTGTGCTTGATATGGTTCCGAACTCGAAACTGGGAGGAGGGCATTTGGCGTGGAGATTTCCTTGGTTTTGCGCAGCTTTCTTACGCAAGCAGTTGGATGCCATTCAGCCCAGTGAGCTGCAAATAGTAGTTGCAGGCATCAATAATAATCTGGTGCACATTTTAGCCCACAAAATGTGGCAGTCTTGTGCGCGGGTGACCAGAGTCCGCATTCAAGCAGCATTCAAAACCCTGCATAGCCCAGCCTCGAAGACAAGCGACAGCCCCGGGGACTCCAGGTGTGAAGCCTCGCCTGCATCCATAACACCTATTAATCTTCCTGGAGCATTTAAGACCCAGTTGCGTGATTTCCAGGTTTCTGGAGTGCGTTTCGCCATTGACCGTGCTGCCCGCGTGTTGATTGGGGACGAGATGGGGACGGGCAAGACATGCCAGGCCATTGCTATATCCAGGCACTACTGGCGTGACTGGCCCGCCCTTGTCCTGGTACCTTCGTCACTGCGTTGGATTTGGGCTGCAGAGCTCACCCGTTGGCTGCCCGAGCTGCAGCAGGAGGACGTGTGCACAGTGACGGGGGAGGACAGTGCTAGGGGGGTGCTGCTGCAGGCGCAGGAGCGGGTGGCGGCAGCAGTGCCCAGCGACCCCAAGGCGCCCCTAAAGGATGACACCCTATGGCCTTTCGCCAAGGCCACCCGGCGTGCAGCTGCCGCTGCTGCCCCCCCTGGCACAGCAGGCCCCAGCAGCGGCAAGGCGCGTGCAGCAGCAGCAGTGCCAGCGCTGACAGTGATGAGCTATACGCTCTTCCAAAGGTGGACAGACTACGTGTGGAGTAAGCGCTTAACGGCTGAGCAGCAGGCGTGGTTTCGGCAGGCCAATCGGCGGTACAGCCGGCAGCGCGCCGGGTACAGGAGCGGGGGCAGCGCCCCACCGGGGGAGGGCGCTACTTCCAGCGACAAAGTGCACACCTCCGCGCAGTGGGCCGTGGGGCAGGTGGCAGGCAGCTTCGGGTCGGGCAGCCGTGGCTTGCATGGGGCGCTTGCATCAAGCAAGGCCCCTGGCTCCCGTGAGCCAGACGCCGTGGCTGACGGTAGCACCATTGGCGGCTCCCAGCGGGTGGCGCACTCTGGGAAGCCCAGTGCGTTCTTTGACATGCTGGGTCGGGCGGTGGCGCAGTGCATGCCCACGCTGATTTGCGACGAGGCTCACTACCTGCGCGACCTGAGCGCGCAGCGCACCTCGTCTGCGGTGGCTGTGGCGACCCACGCAAAGCGCGTGCTGCTCCTCACAGGCACCCCCGCCTTTGCGCGGCCCATTGACATCTTCCCGCTCCTGCACGCCCTGCAGCCCAAGGCCTTCCCCTCCAAACACGCCTTCGGGCTGCGGTACTGCAGAGGGCAGATGCGCACGATCCGAGCAGGAGGCGGGCGGCGCTCGGCAGGGGGGGGCTTCTCAGTCACCAAGTGGACATATGAAGGCGCCAGCAACTCCGCGGAGCTGTACGCTGCCCTGGAGAGCGGTGTGATGGTCCGCCGACTGAAGGCTGATGTGCTGAAGCAGCTGCCCCCCAAGCAGCACCAGGTGGTGCAGCTGCGTTTAGAGGGCAGCCAGGCCATAGAGCGCATGGCGGGGGCCATGGAGAAGGAGGTGGCACGCCTGGCGGACTGGCGCCACATGCAGTGGCAAGATGCGGTGGCGGCTGCCAAGGAGGCCGCATCGGGTGCAGGGGGGTCCCCTGTCAAGCGTCAGAAGGGGGGGGCAGCTGGCGGTAGGGCGGGCGCAGGGGACGGCTGGGACTCAGGTGCCGAGCTGAAGCCGCACCTGGAAGCAGCCGACGCCGCGGGGCTGCTGGGGGGGGATGGGGATTTAACCTCATTCAACTCATCGCGCGACCTCACATCGTTCTTCTCTACAGCAGGCAAGTGCACCGGCAAGGCCATGGATGCGTCTTGCTTGACCAGCGCCTCCAGCGGTACCCCCCAGAAGAGCCCCCCTGCCATGCGCCGCCCCCCCGCAGGGGCTGCGCGACACAGTATCCCGGCAAGCTTTGCTGATGATTGCCTGCTGCAGCTCGCAGCTGCCAATCGTGTCCCCGGCTACGCCTCGTATGGGTACTCTTTGGCGCTGGAGGCTGCTGCCGAAGAGGATGAGGGGGTGGAGGGGGGGCTCGGGGATGCATCGGATGACGAGCAGGGCACCCGTACTGCAGCAGAAACATCATTCCTGGCAGCATCAAGCCAGTACAAGCCCGCTGTATCCGGCGCATCTGCCCCTATTACAGAGCTCTCGGACCCTGGCGATGACGACGCCGAGGCCGTGCAGGTGGCGGAGCTGGACCCTACAGGCATGGACCGCTGGCAAGCCACAGGGGTGGTGAAGGCACCTCTGGTAGCGCAGTACCTCGTACAGCTGCTGGATGGCGCAGGGGGCGGCGGTGCTGCAGGGGGGGGTGAGGGGGGGGATGTCACCAAGGTGCTTGTGTTTGCTCACCACCAAGCAGTGCTGGATACATTGCAGGGCGAGCTTGTAAAGAACAAGCTTGTGTTCGTGCGCATCGATGGCAACTGCAGCATGCAGGAGCGCCTGGCCAGTTTGAAGCGCTTCCAGCGGGAGGCTGCGGTGGTTGTGGCGCTCGTGTCCATGACCGCTGGGGGGGAGGGCCTCTCGTACACCGCAGCCAACGTGGTGCTGTTTGCTGAGTTGCACTACGTGCCCGGCATCATGCTGCAGGCGGAAGACAGGGCCCACCGCTTGTCTTCCATCGCTGCGCGGAACAGCGCGGAGTTTGACAACGGCGGGCGGGTGACCATCCGTTACTTGCTGTCGCACGGGACATACGACGACACACTGTGGCCTCGCATCCTGAAACGCCTTAGGGGAATTGGCGCCAGTGTGAATGGTGCAGAGATCGACTTGAAGGCGTCTCTGCACCGATTCGTTGGCAAAAAGCTGACTGATGCTACGCAGGACACAATGAGCAGCGGCGCCAGCGCCAGTGGCGTGGATGGTGCAGGCCCGGCGCCAGGCACACAGCACACGGATGTCGCCAGTGGCGTGGATGCTGCAACCCACACTGTCACCCAGAACAGCGCCGAGTCCAGAATGGCAGAGCAAGGCGAGGTTCTGGGTGTGCGGAGCTTGCTGTTCCGGGTTGACGCTGTCACTGGGGTTGCGCGAGTATACACACAGTTGGGCATGTACACTGGTCGGCATGTCGCGACGGACGACGGGGCACTGCTTAGTGCTCGCCCACAGGACTATCCCCAGGTTGCTTGCAACGGTGCCGCATGCTTGATCTCCAAGCAGCGCCTGTTCAAGACCCCTGCCCCAGCGGCGGTGATGGCGGCGGCAGGCCTGGGGGGCGGGGCAGGACACGGGGCGGCGCCCGGCGGGGCACACCTGCTCCCCTTGCCCAGCACACGCCCCCCTGTGCCACCTGCAGGCTGCATCTGCTGGTTGGCGGCGGCAGCTGTCTTCGCCCAGCAGTGGTGTGCCATGGCGCCCATCACCCAGCGGGAGCTGTCGGGACCCCTACTGCGTCTGCCCCTGGATGAGCAGCTCAAGGCAGTGGTGCGGCGGGACTTGGGGCTGGATACATCAGCGGTATCCCTTGCAGAAGAAGGCACCGATGAAGGGGGTGTGGGGGGGGGTGCCGGCGCCGTCGCGTCTGCTGCGAGCAGGCATCGAATCACAAACGAGCGATACGCAGCCATGCACAGCGGGGTAGTGCCTTTGTCCCAAGTGCAGCAGCTGGCTGCAGCCAATGCCGCTGATAGCGACAGCAGTGACTCCACGGACGCACTCATGACGCAAATCACGGGGCACAGTCGCGGGGGGCAGCCCAACAGCGCTGCAGCATCCTCTGGTCGCTTGAATGACAGCGTGCTGCCTGCCGCACCACCTGCCAGCGGTCCAGCGCCAGTGTCATGTGCCCACTGCGGCAGTGAGCTGCAGCACGCCCTTGCGCTGTCAGTGGTGGGTGACGGGGCACAGGTGCTGGCGCAGCGGGCGCTGCTGCAGGGGGGCGCTGGGGCAGCTGGCGGCAAGAAGCGGCGGCGCCCCACCATCTTTGCCCTGCTCAGCGACAGCAGCTCCGATGACGCCAGTGACACGAGTGAGTCGGACACGGGGGATGGCGCTGAGGGGCAGGGAGGGGGGGGTGCGCAGGGGCAGGTGCTTGGTGAGGGGGGGGTTGCATCGCGGGAGGCACTGGCTGGACTGGCGGACTCGGCACAAGTAGACCCCACCAAGCTGTACGTGCTGCCGTTTTGCAATGACAAGTGTAGCAAGGCATACTGGGGCCGGCGCAAGAGTGACCGCATCCGGGCGTATGTGGGGCAACTGGAGATGGGGGTGTGTCAGCTGTGCGGCTTCAGGGCGAGGGATGTGTGGCGACACGTGGCGTCGCTGCACCGCAGTGAGCTGCAGCAGCTGCAGGAGGCCTCTGCTCGTGCCCGCCTGCGTCTGCGTCGCCAGTGCCGTCGGGCAACTGCGGAGTCTGCACTGGTGAAACAGGAGCTGCCCAATGCCTTCCCGCAGCTGCGCTCAGCAGAGGCTGGTGTCCTGGACAGCATTGCCAGAGCCAGCACTGCGACGCTTCGGGCGCTCCTGCGGTGCAGGCGGGCGTACAAGCGCAGTCAAAGGGCCCTGCAGGACGCCAAACGCACTGCTGCCACTGACCGGGGCGACTTCCTGCGACGGCTCTCCAGGAAGCAGTGGACTGCACCTGCCCGCTTTGGAAGCACGTGGCCCTGCGCACATAAGTGCCAGGGGCTGGGCTGGCGCCCTCGGGCCCGGGAGGGTGATGTGTACGTCTCCCCTGGGCTGGCCCTGGATCCAAATGAAGGCGCCTTCTGGCAGGCGGACCACCTGCTGCCGGTGGTGGAGGGGGGGGGCGCCAGCGGGTGGTGCAATCTGCGCACTCTTTGCACTGAGTGTCATCGGGAGGTGACCTCGGCGTTGCGCCGGCGCATGAGTGTGCTGGGGACAGGGAGGGGGGGCAAGGGGGGGGCTGTGCTGGACAAGGTGGCCCTCATGCGCCAGGCCGCACGCGAGGGTGGGGCGGGAGCTGCATCCCTGGGCACGGCTGGGGTGCGCAGTGGCTCGTTGCCGGGCATGTTCAAGCGGGCTCGTCACAATGCCTCGGGGGACAGCAGCGCTGGCTCCCCGGGACAACTGCTCAGGGCAGAGTTTGGCACAGCGGGGAGGGCAGGCAAGGCTACAAGCCAGCATGGTGCTGGTCGGGGCCAAGAAGACGAAGAGGTGTTTGTGGATCTGGTGTCCAGCGACGACGAGTAAGTGAGGTGCAGGCACGGTTTGCCGCCCCCCTTGCACCAGCCCACGATGCATCGATGAATGCTAAGCAACAGACTTTCAAAGAACGTATAATTCATAATAATAACTGGTGCTATTGCTTTCGAAGATTGAATGCGCGTTCCGATCGCTTGCAGACTGCTGCAGCGGTCAAGGACATATTCCGCAAGACCTCGCCATGCTTGCTGTGGCCAGGCTTGCGGGACTGACGGCCATTTTTTGCATCGCACATGGTGTAATTCAGGTAGATCCTGCATCTCAAAACTTTGTGGACGAAGATGGCAGAGTGGCGTGAGTAATTGTGGTGCAGTCCATGTAACACAAGTGCAGTGCACTTCCCTCGCAGAATCTTCCACGGCGTTAACGTGGTTTACAAGCTGCCTCCTTTCTATCCGGATTTGGCGGTGACTAACAGCAACACGTCAATGACGGAGGAAGACATGGCACAGCTTCACTCTTGGGGTTTCAATTCCGTGCGCTTGGGTGTGATGTGGTCCGCGACGGCCCCCGACTCGCCGGAGACATTCAACACAACATTTCTCAGTATTGTGCACGACCTCATCGACCGCATGGGCGAGTACAACATTTACACCATCGTGGATGCGCACCAGGACCTGTTTTCCCGCAAGTTCTGCGGGGAGGGTGTCCCCGACTGGGCCGTGCAGCCTGGGGCGCTCACTAGTGGCACCTTTCCCTTGCCCCTGCCGCGCAAGGTGCAGAAAGACCCAGCAAATGGCTACACCAACATCACGCAGTGCCTAGAGATTGCGTTTGTGGACTGGAATGCTGCCGCAGAGCTGCAGAGCTCCTGGTACCCGCTGTACCACAATCGCACCCTGCAGTCCCACTTCGCCAGCTTCTGGGGGGCGGTGGCCCGGGAAATGAACGCCTCACAGTATGTGCTGGGATACGAGTTGATGAATGAGCCGCTGCCCTGTGACGGGTACCACAACTTGGACGTTCTGTGCTACTTGGACCCCAAGAAGACCGATGTGCAGAACTTGCTGCCTCTGTACCAGGCGGCCTGGGGGCGCATCCGGGAATCAGACACACACCACATCGTCATGTATGAGCCCAGTGTCATCGAGGGCGACATTCATCAAGCCACAGGCTTCGAAGTGGGTCCGGGGGGGGTAGACGCCAACGCCACACAGGCTTTTGCGTACCACGTGTACTGCTTCAACCAGGACGCAGCGGGGGACATCACCAATATGACAGTGTGTGACAATCAAATGAAGGGCACCTTCGCCATGACGCAGGCCGACATCGCGCGTGTGGGCGGCGGGCACTTCGTGACGGAGTTCGGCGCCCTGGGTGACGGCAGCACATCTGTGGAGGCCATTCACCACCAAACAGCGGTGGCGGACACCTTCCTCGAGTCATGGGCGTATTGGACATACAAGGGCTTCCAGGATATTACCACACAAAACCCCGCTACAGAGAGCTTCTTCCACCCCAATGGCACCCTGCAGACGGCCAAGGTGGCTGCCCTGTCCCGCACCTATGCCCAGCGCGTGGCTGGCGTGCCCGGCAGCATCACCATGCAGTTTGCAGGGGAGGCAGTCACCAAGGACTTCGCACTGGCGTACACCACCAACGGCGGCGCCAAAAACACCACCACAGTCGTGTATCTGAATGAGGATTGGCACTACCCTGCCGGGTACACCCTGCAGGTGACGCCGCAGGGGGCCCTGGCTGTCAGCCAGCCTGGGCGCAACTACATCCACTTGACACACAAGCCGGGCGTGCAGCTGGCTGTGACGGTGTCCATCACAGCCCAGTGAGGCTTTGGAACAATACATTGCCTTTGCATATTTCCACATATGTCTAAGCTTGCTGTGACGACGGGGGCCCTACCTCAGCGCGGGGGTGGTATCCAGTGACTCTGAAAACGCCGTCAGCGCCACCGAGCCAAGGGGCACAGAGCCAGCAGCAGCAGTCGGAGAAGGCTCGCCGCATGCCCTGGCTGTGCGCATCATGTTCCGCAAGCTCCGCTGCAGTGTGGCGCAGAACCTAGAGGTCTGTCTGCACTTGCTGGAGATGCAGAACTGGATGCCGTCCTCCTTGATCAAGTAGCCGATGCCGAAGCCCTGCGCAGCAACGGGCCCAAAGCCAAATAGGCGCAGAGATGGGTTGCCGCAGTTCGAAGTGGACACTGTGTTGGTGTTCAGGCGCTGCCAGGCCACCCCCTTGAACAAGGCTGGCACCCCCAGTGCCCCCCCCTTGCGCTCAGCGAGGCACTTCAGCGCGAACAGGTGTCGCTCGCCGCCACGGGCAGCCGCTGCGACCTTTGTGCGGGAGGAGTGCTCCTTGAGTGCCGCCCGCATGGCTTCCAGCTGCTGCTCGGGGAGCGCCTCCTCGTCGCATGCGACCTGCACAAACCGCAGCATGGCGTCGGAGAAGGTGCGCACGGGCTCGGTGCGCCCCCGCTGGAAGAACTTGGTCATGACGGTCTCATACGTGTTGTCCAGGGTGCCGTACACCCTGTAGTACGCCAGTTGGATGCCTGCCTGCACAAAGGCATCTGGAGACATGGAGGCCGCCTTGATGGCGCGGCTGCCGAAGGAGTGGAACTCCAGCGCCTCAATCTCCACCTGCTTCAGCACGTCACACAGACTGGCCTCTGCTTGCTTCAAGGTGAGGCGCTGCGCCGCATCCAGACGCCACACGATCTTCTGGGGCGCAGAGGGCTTTCCTGTGGGCCCGTGCCCCAGGGTGGCTAGGATGGAGGGCAGCCCCCCCCGAATGCTCTGGGCGAAGCGCAGGATGCTGTCGGTGATGATGTCACTGGCGTACCGCAGCACCGTGTGTCCATCCACGTGGGAGTGCTGGAAGTTTACCCCTGCCATCCCGTTGGCGCACACGATAAGCTGCACCGTCTTGTCGTACCACCGGTTCAAACACGAGCCCTTCTGAGAGCCGCATGTGGCGTCAAAGTCAGACACGCCACCGAGAAAGTTAACAGATGCCTCGGTGAGGGTTTTGGGCGTTTGGTCGTCCAGGTTCAACACGAACAGCGCTGAGTCAATCACTTCCAGTGACTCAGCGTTGGCGGGATCCTTCTGCAGGTTGCAGCGCAAGGCAGCCCACTCGTCACGGCCGCCTGCTGTCATAGCGCCCAGTGCTTGAGCTTGGGCAGTGCTGTGTGCCGTGGATGCTGCGTCGTGCAGGATGCTGCGCAGGTTGCTGGCGATGGTCTCTGGGGGCAGGCACGTCTCGCCGTCCGCAGACAGGACGTGGAACCAGTACACCAGCCCGCTGGCCATGACGGCAATGTGGGTGCTGTGCTCACTTTGGGTGAATGTGTCTGCAGCGTGGGACTGCGGCACGCGGGTGGAATGGAACAAGTGGTCGTACTGGGACATGTCCAGGTCAACGTCCCGCCACTGGTCGCTGGGCAGGGTGCCCTGTCGCACCATCTTGAAGAATGCCAACGTAGATATCACCAATGAAGTTGCTCGTGCTGTTTGACTGTGCCTGTTTGGGGTGGCATCGTCCTGTGCAGCAGATACAAGGGTGAGCCTTTCCGTTACAACGCGGAGCAATTTCGAGGCAGCCTGGTGTACCACGCACCTCGAGAACGAAAAATGGGTTCACATTTACTGCAATGCCCCCTCTGGGTTGTAAATAGCCATTATACCAAAAGTCCTCCAGGTAACTTTTGCCTTGCTTGACGCAGTCTTCGCGAAGCTCTCCTAGTGCCTCGTGTAAGTCTGAGCGAGACTCAAGCTCGCGTGCTTGCTCAGCAGCTTCCTCCAGTTCACTTTCAGATAGCAGCGGCTGCACACTTGCCAAGAACGCCGCAATGGAATCTTTAATAGAGGGAATGGGTAAATCTGGAAGAGTATCATCTTGTTCGCTACGGGCTGACAGTGCCCCGGAGCCAGCTGAGGCCGCCATGAACTTCCTGCAAATGTTTCTGTGACACGCCAAAATTCAAAACAGCACGATCTGGGGATGCATAAAAAGCAGGTGGTGCAAGGCAACTCAAACTCAGTACAGAGTCACTTTTGAGATTTACAAAGATATGGCCACGGCAAATTCGGCATTCTAATGAAGTGACGGCCAGCAGCCCCCCCCAGCAGCACGACTCGCAGAGAAACCTAGCAAGCAGCCCGGCTTCACCATACCAGGCGGCAAAACTGCGCTTGGGAGCAGCCACACCAAACTCAGTGCCTTCACATGTCGTCCTCCTTGTTTGTCCACGTGAGCTTGTAGCCAGCGGGGGGCTTGTAGGATAGCAGCCGCTGCACGAGCTTGTCCGGGTCAGACTCCACCACCAGGATGTCCCGGAACTGGGGCGCAATGAAGCCCATCTCCACAGCCTTGTCCACCTGGGCGATGAGGGGGTCGTAGAAGCCGTCCACATTCAGCACGCCCACCGGCTTGTCGTGCACTGCCAGCTGTGTCCAGGTGATGGCCTCCAGCAGCTCCTCAAAGGTGCCGTACCCCCCGGGCAGTGCGATGAAGGCACAGGACAGCTTTGCCATGATGGCTTTGCGCTCGTGCATGGTGTCCACCACTGTGAGGTTCTGCGGCTGCGCCCCCAGCGTCACCAGCTCAAAATTGTGCAGGGCCTTGGGGATGACCCCCCTCACCACCCCCCCCTGCTTGTCCACTGTGCTGGACACGACGCCCATGAGGCCCACGTTACCGCCACCATACACCAGCTCCACCCCGTGCTGGACCAGGCTCGTGGCCAGCTGCTCGGTTGCGGTGGCAATGCGCTGGGCAGCAGCAGTCTTGGGCAGGGAGCTGCCGCAGAAGACAGCAATCCGTTTGTCTGCCGCACCCAAGGGCGTGCTTTCAACAGTAGTGGCTGCTACTGCTGCACCAACTACAGTGCTGGCTGCCGCTGCTGCAGCAACAGCGCCACCCACAGCCATGAGAGTTCCTGCAAAAGTGCGGAAAACACTGCGCGCAGTTCAAGCTCTGTCCTGGGCAAGGAAGCTCACGGGGATTGGCCATTGTGCCTGCAACTGACGAAGTAAGCTTTGTGAACATATTGGGAGTACCTGTCAGGAAAAGTGGGAAGCAGCCTTGATAATTGAGGTGCTTCAGGAAAATGTGCGCAAGATTTCTTTTCTAGATGGGCCACACTCTCCAGCTGCACGCAGAGTTACTTTGCAGACG
>Ga0307982_1002063_pt1 | contig 16326 bp, 6 predicted proteins | sample OrgLakmetagen989_FD_201847 | JGI IMG/M metagenome (GOLD analysis project Ga0307982, IMG submission 201847) | Saline water microbial communities from Organic Lake, Antarctica - #989 | ecosystem: Environmental > Aquatic > Non-marine Saline and Alkaline > Saline | place: Antarctica: Organic Lake...
TAAATTGAAGGAGGGGGCGAATTGATCGACCCCTCCTCCTCCCACTTCTCCCATTTCTTGTTGTGTTGGCGGTTAGTCGCGCCCGGGGCGACCGACCCCGTGGCGCCGTGACTTGTTTTCTCCATCGGTTGTGTGGTGCTCCCTATCGCCTCGCGGGGATGCTGACTTGGTCTGCTGACCAGGACGCTCGCTATAAGCAGTGTCTTCCTTGACACCTTGCAATACAAATACATCTGATGCAGGTCATCATAGCGTGGCTTGCTGTCTTGTCACGCACAGCGTAGCCAGCTAGGCCCCCTGCTGGCCCCCCCCCTCTCCCTGTATCCCTCATTCTCGGAGCCAGGGGCCTCATCTACACAAGGTGTCAAGGAAGGCACTGCTTATAGCGAGCGTCCTGGTCAGCAGACCATATCCACACCTCCTCCTAGAGTATAGAACACGGCGGGCGTATAGGGACCTCCCGCAATACCTCGGCCGACGCTGTTGACCACACCCCGCGAGGCGATGGGGAGCACCACACAACCGATGGAGAAACGAGTCACGACGCCACGGCCAGCCATCCCCAGGGGTCGATCAATTCGCCCTCTCCTTCAATTTATGACATTTATACTGTGGTTCATATGTGTGATGGTCAGTACCGCAGCAGACCCCCCCCCCGACTATGGTAGATCACTGTGGAATGTTGCGTGATTTTTGAGGCGTGAAGTGAAGTGACTCATTACCTTTCCGTGGGCAAGCTAGTGTCCATGTTTTAACCCATCTGCTTATTCGTTGTGTTAAGCAGATACAGAGACTCTTCAGCCAAGTGAGCTGTTTTTGTTGGGTACAAGACAACTGAATAAGTGAAAGCACGATTCTGGGCATTTTGGCTAGAGCCTCAAACGGTGCTCAACTGCAACGAACTTAATGAGAAGGAAATAGCATCAGATGGCTCAACCCTCGTCTATCGAAGTTTTTGCCAAAGCTGTGCGAAATGGGCTGTTTGGGGTAAGTGCATGGAGTTGTTGACTGGCTGCACGCGATTGACTCATGCGCCTGGTTTTCCTTTCAGACGCTCTACTTGTCAGCAAAAGACTCAGCGATGTCTACTGTGCCAACAATAGTTATGCTGACGGTAGCAGCACTCCAGATGTGAGTTCAATGATGTTAAATAATCGGTCGCTTGTTGCGCAATGTAGCGTTTCGCTTTTGACTTCGTTTCTACAATGCAATCTGCAGGTTCTTCTTCCCGATCCTGACACTGAATCAAATACTGGAGGAAAAAGGATTGGAAACCAGTACGTTTCGTGACCTGGAATCGTCTTTATGGACTTTCTTGTTGCTTCACTTCAATTTCCGCAGGCGCGAGCTCAGCCATTACAACACTCCTATCAGTTTTCAATGTTTCGAACTTAAACCTTCTTCTTGGTTCACTTGTGTACAGCACTGCTTTCGTTGCGGCTGTGATATGGATGACTATGTTTTGTTCCGTCACGTTTGTCATTGCGTGGCGTGTACACAAAGGAATCCCCCAGGCAAAGTGGATGCTCCAAGCACATAGAAGTGTTGCCTGGCTGTCCACGCTCGTTTTGTTTGTCCCTTGTGTATCGTTGGGACTGAGGTGGCTTGACTGTGATAATTTGACCGTGGCAGATGACGGCTGCTGGTCTGGGCTTCACGTCGCTGGTTGTGTTGTCGTCTTAGTGGTCGTGCCTCCATTTGTGCTCCTTGCATTTATGACTCAAAGCGTCTTCATTAACCGTGGAATCCTCTCTGATGACATTGGTGCGAGAACAAATGCCAGGGCAGAAGTCCGGCTGCTGGGAATGAAAATCGCGCTCATGGTTGCGTTTGCCACCCTCCGTGGCCAAGCACTGTGGCTGAAGACAATCCTCATCTTGATGAGCAGTGTGGTTTGGCTTCACTCGTACATTTTCAACCAGCCGTACATAAATCCACGCATGAACGAACTACAGGCAGCTTTTGGAGGCATCTTTGCATTGGCGTTCATTGTGCTTTGCCTTGGATTCGTGTCGTCCAGACCAATTTTGATTGTCATGTGGGCATTGCTAGCTCCAGTCGCTGGAGTTGCAGCAGCTTTGGCCTCCAGGGTCTTTCGTCAGCATATTGCATCCTCAACCCTGCAGGATTTGTCATCTAGCTCCCGAGTACTCCTTTGGGCTAGAACGCGCCTATACATGCTCAAGCAGCTTCAGAAAAGCACAAGTGGTGCAGTTGGTGATTTGCTGGATGAATCAACCGATTCAAACAGGGATTCTTCATCAAACCGAGCAGGGAACAATTTCATTGGCAGCATCGATTCAGTGCTTGTCAGCTTTGCAGGAAATAGTGCCGCCTTAGACACAATGCTGACGTCTCATGAAAGAGCAGCAATGACTGCCCAGCTGAAAGATGCAGCAGAATACGCCTACAGGTGGTGTGCAGCTCGGTTTCCAACTGCCGGACTGGTCAACCTGCAGACGGCTGCTTTCTACCGCTCCACGAATGGCTCTCGATACATGGAGCTCACAGCTTTAAATGCAGCCCGAAAGGCATCGAACTCTATTGACATTCAATTTTTTGCATACCAGCGCAACCGCCAATTACGAGAAGAAGGAAAAGGAAATGGAGACAGTAAGGGGAGTCAATCTTCACCGGTGGACCGCTTAATGATCGACCAGCATTCTGCCCAAGCCATGAAGAGCGAAATCAAGATTCGAGAATATAATATTAGGCTTTGGGAAGAATTGGGTGCCCCAATTCCCGACCTCGCAGGTTTGGCGCGCTTGGGACGCAAGCTTCGGGACTCCATCATGTCAGCCGAGGAGCACTACATTCAATTGCTAAAGTTGCAGCGACAAAATGCAGGAGTTCTGAGACGCTACGGATCCTTCATGGTTAACATTCTCGGAAAAATGACGAAGGGCCAGGAAATGTTGGCAAAAGCTGATCGAGTGGAAGACTCACAAGCCGGCAAGTTCAGCAGGCAAATCCAAAATTTTACCCTGATGCAGGAAACTCGGAAAGTTGTGATGTCAGTGGAGTCTGCAGCAATCATTCGTGCCTCTGGTGATCCATCCCATTTGGGAGAGATCACTGGGGTCAGCAACCAAACTGCCGCTTTATTTCGTAGGTCCCCCATGGACATGGTTGGAATGTCGTTGTTCGACACGATGCCCCACCCTCTCGGCTCCCTCCTTGAAGCCATGCTTCTCCACTACGTTCGAGCTGGCAGTGACGGGCTGCTACAGCATACGCGCTTGACCCTAATTGCTGATTCACTGAATCAGCTGAGAACAGTCAGACTGAACATTCGGGAGGCACCCCCAGAAGAGGACGAAATCGCTGCAAACTTTTTGTGTGTTCTCCAAGAGGTTGTGACTGAAGACGACTTCATACTTTGTGGCTTTTCTGATGGCGCCTTGACAGGTTTCGCTGCAACTTCTCGCTCATACAGGCTGATGGACATTGACACAATGGCAGGTCAGGGGCAGTCCATCGACCTCGAGCGCAAATGCCCTGTCATCGCTGGCCTTGCCCGCACATACATGGAACAGGTTGTTGAGAAGGCATTTGACTGGAAGTATTTTCGGGCATCAGCCGGAGATGGTCGCGAAGTAGTCAGCAGACATGCCTTCAACCCATCTGGGGAACATGAAGGTGGCCAAGTGTCAATTCAGTTTCAGCATCTTGTCGTCCCCAAGCATATCAAGCAACACGCAAATTTGGATGGACCACTTATGTTGATTGCCTGGAGAAAAGTAGCAGCTGTTTCCCAACGACCTGCCCAGCAAGATGGGCCTGGACAAGCTGCACATGCTGGAAGTATCTTGACGGTGAAAAACCCCGGGGAGGATGGGCCATCTCGGGAATTGGATGTTGAAGGTTTCCCAGACAGTGAACACAACAGTGCTCATGCAATCGTGCATATATCAGGCAGCAAATCACGGCCTGCATTCGAGCAGGCAAGCAAGGCTGGCTCACGTGAGATGATACCAGTCTTGCCCCCAACTGGGAATTCGCAAGACGATGATTCCATCGATCTGGATACACCACGTTCAATCCTTTCAGATGCTGGAGACAAAGTCAGTGTGCCCGACCTAGCGCCAGGGAAAAAGGATATTGCTGCAGCTTTGCCGACTTCAGGTGCTGAGCTGGCAACGCTTCGGGGAAAAGCTGATGCCCACATTGGAGCGAAACTGGAGAAAAAAAGCTTGTCTTTCTACGTCAAGAAAGACAAGGGTGCCTCAGTTGCACCTGCAGAGTTTCGCTCGATTTCTGAGCGGGTCCGCGCGAACCACGGAACCCCAGCAGCATCTGTAACAGGTGGGTCAGAGATGGGAGGCGGCAACGGCAGTGTTGCGTCTGGAGGCAGCTCAGGAAGCTCCATCACAGCGCCTCGTACTATTTTGCTGAAGTTGCTGCACCGCGAAGGATCCAAAGATCGTGCAATTGTGCACATTACTGTTGGCCTTCGAGTTGCTTTGGGCGTGGCGCTTTGTTTATGCGTTGGGCTTGTCGTCGGTATGGACATTATTTCAACTTATACTTTGGACCATGTTCTCAGTCTATCCCACATTGGGCTAGCTCTGCGCATGCTACAGGGCGCCACCGTGTCCGCTGCCCAACTCAACTTGTTCAACTTGGGAATCCGGGTTAGCCAGCCTTCTGTGATTCTTCCATCCCTGCAAAGTGAAGTGTTGAGAACTCGAGCAAGATGGAGAGATGTCGTCACAGATTCTGATACATTTGACTCGCTGGAACAGCGCGAACAGCCTGGGGGGCTGCGTTTCACGGTAGATTTGCAAGACGTGGACGGCTCCACAGCAAGCATGTCCCTCAATGCAGCCATGGGCACAGTCATTTCGAATTTTGACTCGCTTGTGAAGGATGGCTTTGCTGCATTCACTCTTGGCAATCCAAGCTACTCTTTGGTGGTGAACAACGTGCCAGTTGTCATGGTTGACAGTCTGGACGAAACTTTGTCTTTGCGTAAGACCCAAGCATCAGACTTCATGACGCTTGTGAACAATATCATTCTATATGCAATGACAGCAGCTATTCTGGCTCTGGGAATTTGCTTGGGGATGTTTGTCATGTTTCAAGTCCGCCAGTTGTCGCAAGTGCGTACCAAAGCAATTGCTGTTCTGCTTGCAGTGCCCGTTCCTGCCCTGAACAGTCTGCGAAAAATGAGCAAGGGCGACTTGAACACTTTCAAGCAAGAATCTGGCAAAAAGGAACAGAGTGATGTTGACGAGGAAGACAGTGACGAGGATGGTGAGGCTGCAGGTGGTGGCGCAGCTGTGGGTCCCATGACAGACACCGCCAGTACCGGCAGTGGCGACAGCGGCTCCTTAGGCGGGACGGCCCGTTTCCTTGCAACACACGTGAAAGGTTCTGGGCGCAACATTGCCACGCAAACAGTGGGAAATAGAAAAGTCATGGACACTGCCCACTTTTCAGCATTTTACTTGGGTATCTTTATGTTGCAGGTGCTGCTCATGGTTGTCTGGTTGAGTGCAACAACCGGGAGCTTAGTTCAATCGCAGACGGGACTCACACAAGAAATGACAAGAATTTACGGCACGCAGCAAGTTGCGACGCAAATTATGAAAGTATGCCAAGGAGCTACATTGGCAGTTACCCTTCCTCCAAGTGAAGCACGTGATGTCGCTGTAGAGACGCTGATGCTGGCTCTAGACGACTCATTGCTTGAGTTGGGCAAACTCCTGCAGGGAGTAGAAGCTGACGAGTTCTCCGGCCAAGAAGTGGCTGCCCTGCCCACCGATGGCCCAGCGTTTGAGCTGTTTTCTAAAGATGCCTGCCCAGTCATCGAGAGCAACTTCGGCCCGATCGCGAACTGCTCCACGTTTGACAATGGCGTGATGGAACTTGGCCTGCAAATCATTCTGCAGCGATACCTTCAACGCGGGCGAGGCATTGCGTACCAATTGTCCGGAAACTCAACGTTCCGCGTTGCTGAGGCATTGGCTGTGGCTGTGGCAACCAACGGAACCACCAGCACAACATTATCCTCTCTTGATGCCGACATCACTGAAGAGGATCTGCTTCTACTGCTGTCTCGGTTGCGTGATTTGGTCTCCATGGAAGACCCATACATTCGGGGCTCAATGCAGGCCCTGGAAAACATTTTCATCAGTCATGTTGAAACACTTACGAGTACAGCCTGGGAGATTACGGTCGTCATCAATGTGCTGTTTTTCGTATTCTCGTTCTTGCTGCATTTTGGACTGCATATCCCACAGCTCAGTGTTATCCAAGCCGAAGCAGACGGAGCCAAGTCCTTGTTATTGGCAGTTCCCCCCGAGTACTTGTCCAAAAACAAGCGCTATGCATCCGGATATAAGCGATATGTGGCTTCCCTCGCCTCCGAGGCTGCAGCCAGGTAATCAATTAATTGCCAATTTGTAGTATACACGCCCTAGTCTCTCCAACACACACCATATTGTCACCCATACGATGCAGGAGCTTGCACGCCTCGTTCTCAAGCGGCGCAGGGAATTCAAACAGTCTCTGCAAGCGCACCATGTCCCACACTTCAACCTCACCGGATGCGCGAGCGATCACCAGTGTCTCGGTATCTCTGTACGCCATTGCAGAGACCTGTGTCGCATTCGTATGGGGAAGCGCTTGAGCTAGGCACACCTGGCGGGCATCTGACACGCAGACTGTGGAAACCGAGCCGTCCTCGTGTGCACAGGCAAGGCATTCTGCATCTGGGGAGAATGCGAGCAACTGTGCAGGTGGGATTTCAATTGCACTGCTGGCTGTGTCAAACGACGATTCCCCGAGGCAGCCCAGTAAGACACTTCCATTCGCATTCAAAACGGCCACTGTCAAACCATCTGGGCTCAGAGCTCCAAGCCGGTTCTCACAGAAGGCCCCAGCCGCCACAGCCGACGCCGTTCTCAAGCCCGCAGACGCGCCAGTGGGTGAGGAATCTGTGCATGTGATCGTACACAATTGGGGCTGCTGCGCAGCTGAGTGCAGAATATAATGGCTCTGGTGAAGGGGCGAAAAAGTGAAGTGGGAGGCGACAGACAGTAGTAGACTGTGTGGGCAGCTCACCGTATCAATGAGAGTCAAGCGAGTGCCACCAGGGACAAGATTTTTGCATTTCTGTTTCCAAGAGCAATCACCTGCCGGCACCTCATGCTGAAGGTAAGGCGTAACCCCTGAATGGAGTATCAGCCAATCTGCAGAATTGTCGGCTCATGCATTTTTCGTACACGAAATGTTGTGGGTGCTCACCGCCTGATTGACCACACACAGCACCTGAATTAATGCAACCATCCTCGCTTGACAGCTGCGATATCTGTTCAGTGATGTCACTTTTAGAAAGCCTGTACATGATTGAATCGGTGTGCACGCAGGGTTTTGCAACTGAGCTTGTTTCGTACGTGTACGACACAAGGGTTGCGTCTTGCAGCAACAATTTGACACAAGAATCAGCATGTGTGACCGCCACAATACGTTTGTCACCATTTCCAGGCAGTCCCGCATCGGATCGCTGTCCATCGGCTGCCGCCTCGGCGTGGGCTTCCTGCACCCCGACTGGCAATGGCTGAATACGAAACATAGCGTCCAAGCAAGAGAATATCCCAACAACGAGCCTCACAAAAACAACAGTAAAATTCGTGGATGTTTCTTCAATGTATCAGAGGCTGCAATTCGAATTCGCACCAGCAACTCGACATTGCCTTGGCCATATTTATGGGTCCTCACACGCATATCACTCACCACCAGGTAATTCAGGGGGCACGTTGCCACGAGCAGCACCTTCAGCAACCCTCGGCAGCCTATACAGACATTTCAGAGTGCCAAAGCTTTCAGCACTGCTTCGTCCCGTGGGCAGCAGGAGGGGCAGCCCACGTGCTGGCCAGTCCCATACGGTGTCCCATGGAAACAAACCAAGCAGTATACAGTGCACCACGGCCAATTGCGACGCACAAAGCACTGTGAAGCGGCTTACAAGGTACCACCACAGCATGTGCAACGCACTGACTAAGACAGTATTAGCGCTTCGGTTGCTCAGGAATTGGTCCAGTCAGCTTTCCCTGCGACAGCTGCAGGTGCGCTTGCATCGCGGCTGCAGATTCGAGCCGGTGCGCGATGACAATGAGGGTGACATGCTTGGGCAGCGCAGCCAGGACACTGACGATATGCCGCTCGCTCTCGGCATCTACAGCAGCTGAAGCCTCGTCCAGCGCCACCAGGGGCCGTGCCTCCAGCAGAACCCGCGCCAAGGCCAGCAGTTGACGAGTGCCGCTGCTGAGACCGCCCCCCCCCGCCCCCACAGAGGAGTGCAGTCCGAACGCAGTGTCGCTGTCGACCCCGAATGCTGCTTGCAATGCGCCTACACACTGTGCGTCGCTGTATTCTTGCCACGGATCCAGGTTGTCCCGAACAGTGCCGCTCAGCAAAACAGGCGTCTGGGGTAAATAGCTCATGGAGGAGCGTATCTCCCACAGCGGCATGTGCAGTATGTCACGGCCATTGATGGTGATGCAGCCGCTTACAGGGGCCGGGGTTAGCCGCCACAGTGCCGCAATCAACGTGCTTTTCCCGCTGCCGGTGCGGCCAGTGACCGCCACTCGGCTGCCTGGGGGAATCCTCAGGACATATGAGGACAGGTCCAGTGCCAAAGGCCGTGTGGTGCTGCCCTCTGCTGCGTAGCTGACAGACAGGCCATCCAACACCAGCTCAATTTCCCGCATGGGGGGGTAGTCATTGGCGCCCCCCCTGACAAGTGACAGCTGCCCCCCACTGCGCTGAGACAAGGCCGGTGAAGGGGGGAGCTCTGTAGCGAGCAGGGGCTGCTGCAGGTCATCGATACCCCCCCTTTTAGGCCTTCGACTGCTTATTGTGATTGCAGCATGGGCGTCCCATCCACCCCCCCCTGCCACACCCAGCAGGCCCTTGGCGGCGTGCAGCAGCCGTGTGTCCAGAGATACAGGCTGTGGGCTGTGCTGTCTGGCGCACATGGTACTCAATGTGTTGCATGTATGCGGTGTATGTAGCTCAGTGTTTGTGCAAGCAGCCCGGAAGGCCGTCGACATGCACCCCCCCTCAGGGCCAGAGTGTGGGGGGGGCGTACCTGCCGTACTGTCCTCAGACTCAACACTTGCATACTCGTGAATGCGCTCCACACTGATGGATTCCTGCTCTGTGGCAGCGAAGGCAGCGATGAGGCCCTGCAGGGATCCCACGATGGGCAGGGCATAGGCGAGGGCCAGCCCAGCTGAGGCAGCCGTGCCTCCAGCGCTGGCGGCCCCGAGGGAGCTGTCGCTAGCTGAGGCAGCCCAAATGAACTGCAGGGCAGCTGACATGGCAATGATGAATAGCACACACACCCCCATTCCCTGCAGCCGGACCCCCAACCACTGCGCCCCTGCCATATTTGCAAACGTCATGCGCTGATTCAAGTGCAGCTCTTGGGCCAAGCAGGCCATCTGCTGACTCAAAAAGGCCCCATCAGCCCCAAGCACACGACAGGAGACACTATTGTGATCGGCTTGCAAAATAGCCAAGCCTGGTGACTCCAACGCGGAACACTCCTCGAATCGGCTGAACAACGGTGAGCGAGTCACCGAGTCAAGCCGGCGCAATTCCCGGGATATACTGCTGCGATATACGTGCTGAATGTACCAATACGCAGCGGCAAGTGTCGGGGTGAAATACAGGAACACACCGGAGGTAGACGCAGCAAGAACAACCAGGGTGCCCACAATTCCAAATGCTTGCGCCAGCAGAATGTTTGACTGGAACGGCAAGGCCTCGTCTACTGCGTACTGGTCGGCGGAGAAGCGGTTCACCACTCGTCCGACTGGGGTGGCGTGAAACCATGCCATGGGGGCCGCCACTACACGGCTGAGCAAGCCCGTGTGTGTCTCAACTGCTGCATGCAGCCCCGCCTGGGCAAAGAGGAATGACCGGAAGAACGTGGCTGCGGTGTTAACGCCGCCTATGATTGCAAACACAAGCAGGAACTTTCCCGGTTGCCAGCTGGCGCTGCCATCTGCATGGGCCCATGGAGCGGAGTCACCGCCCACCCCCCCAGGCAAGGTTTCATTCGTACCGTGCTGGGTATGGTGGGCTGCTGAAGCTGCCTCCGCTGACGTCCACTGTGACAGCCACCAGTCTGCGCCGTTGCGAGTGAGCTGCATAATGAGCATACTGACTGCCAGCAGGGCGATGGTGCCCCACCCAGCTGCCTTCAGGTACGCTGCAAGCACCGCACACGTCACGCCCCCCGCAGCGCGTGCCTCCCCATCTGTTTCCGCAGGCGACTTATCAGAGCTTGTGCCGGCAGCTGCTGCAATCACAGGTACTGGATTGCTGTCACCCTCAAGCTGTGTCCCGGAGGCAGCGCAGCCTGCGGTTGCTTGGGGCGACACTTCGGCGTCCCCAGGCGACGTTGATGAAGAAACGCAGCCACCCACTACGCCGCTGGCACTGATAGTGACATGCGCTGAGATGACTTGGGCAGCGGCTGGGCTGTGAGTCGCAATCACTACGCACACTTGTGTCAGCACGTGCTCGAAGCCAGCGGCCCTGGCGCTGGCACCCATCACCGCGTGCTGTAGCACACTGGAGGCAGTATCTGAGTCCAGAGAAGCAATGGGGTCATCTAGTAGCAGCAGCACCTGTGCACTGGGGTCGCATACCGCCAGCCACCAGGCTGCAAACAGTGCCCGAGCAAGGCCAATGCGGGCCGCTTGCCCCCCCGACAGGCGCTGTAGCGACACGGAGGTGTCCAATCCGGCTTCAAACGTGCACAGGTCTTCTTCAAATGACACGGCTTCCATAACAGCTTGCAGCACACACTCTCGTGTCACTTGAGAGGGAGCTCCAGCCACCTGGGGGGGGGCAGCAGCGGCCAGTGCGTCTCCCTGCTCAGTGACATTTACCCGCAAGCTCTGCCGCCGAATCCATGGCTGCCCAGGTGCATACACGCAGCGAGCAGATGTTGCGTACTGCACACCCCCTGCGTCAGCTTTCTGTACCATGAGTCCAGCCAGGGCACGCAGGAGGGCGCTCTTGCCGGCACCGACGGGGCCCAGCAGCAACACGGCACTGCCAGCCTGCAACACGAGGCGGTGCGGCACTGCCAGCAGCCACGCTGCAGTCGGTGCATCTTCATGTGCATTAGGCTCTCCACTTTGCTCAGCGGCGCGATCTGAGGGCGCACCTTTTGTGGGTGGCCGGTTCGCTGTCTTTGAGGGCACCTGCTTTGCCACGGGCCAGGCAAACCCCCCCGCGATGTGGGCGATACCAGGTGTTTCCTGGTGATGGTGCGCACCAGTGTGTGTGCTGGGGGGGGGCGTGGCCGCGACCAGTAGGGCCGCCACACGCCTGAAGCTGACCACTGCCTGCAGCACCCCCGTCACCACCCACGCGTAGGCATTCAGGGGGAAGATCAGCTGATTCAGCAGGGTGACTGCGGTGAAGACCTTGGAGGGGGAAAGCCCAGTGTTACCCCCCTCGACACCCCCCCTGCTCAACCACAGCAGGGCAGCAAAGGTGGCCAGAGACACAAGCACGGGCGTGGCAGCCCACAGGTACACACACATGGCATCCAGGTACTTGCGTGCGCCCAGAAAGCGCATTTCCTCTGCACGCGCTAGAGCCACCCGCATGACACACAGCATCTCCCACGCCAGCTGCTTTACGCCCAGAATTCCATTCAGTAGCTCCCCCATGGCTGCCAGCCGGGCGTCCCGCGCAGTCATCATGTCTTGCGTGAGAGCTCCGATTCGCCGTGCAATGACCATGTTAATAGGGATGAACACAGCTAGCACCGCAGCGCCGGCTGCAAATGCCCAGTGCACTTGCTGATACAGCAGGAACAGCGTAACTGCAACTTGAAGCGGAAGCGTCCACAGCTGGTGACTGGAGGACACAAGGTCCATAATTTGCTGCACATCCACACTGAACAAGTCAGTGATCTTGCCAGATGCAAAACTTACACGCTCTTGGGGCAGGCTTGCAACGGATGCGCGGAACACAGCCGGAACAAGCGAAAAGCGCACCCGCACTTGTAGGCGGGCGACGCTGTAGTTGAAGACCGTTCCCACCAAAGCCGACACGAGCGACACCAGAGGCATAGCTGCAGCATACCCTAGCACACGCCAGTAATGCTCGTCTTCCTGTCCCCCCTCGCCTTGGATAGCCTCCAGCAGCGCTGACAGGAGCAGCGGCTGTGCAAAGCCAAGCAGCACTGTGGTGCCTGCCATCGCCCCCAGTCGCAGCCACTGCCAGCCAAAATGTGCCCACAGTGCACGAATGAGGTGCGCTGTGATGCTTGTGTTCGGCTGCTGTGAAGGCAGGCTGCGGTGCATGTGCATGTTGAGGGGGGCTGTGGCTGCATCAGCTGGGTGCAGCTGTGGGGCATCCCCAGGCCCCAGCTGTCGCTGCAGCCCCGCACGCAGAATGGGCCACAGCCACGACATGGTGACAAATGATGACAAGGATGCGCCTTGGTGGGCATGTGTGCGTGCTGCCCAGTCGTGTGAGTTTTCGTCCGCGGTGCGGTCTTCAGAGGCAGCGGCGGCAGCGAGCAGCACTGATGCTGTACCCCGACAGAGGCAAGCTGCCAGCAAAGCACTCACGCCGATTTCATGTGGCTGCACAATGAAGAACTGAATGGTGCCAGCACATGCTAGTGCAGTAGGTGGCACACAGGCTATGGCGACCGCAGTAGACGATCGTGACCGCCCAGTCAGAATGAATAAGGCTTCCACAACACTTCCACCAATGAGTATACCACAGCCGACTGCTATGACCATGCTAAATTTCATACACGTGAGTGACCACGCCCCCAAGCCACTGCTAGCCACATGCAGCACGACAGCAAGTCCCTGGATTGAGCGGGAGATATTTCGGCATCTTGCCCATTTCGTCTCAAACTGTCTCAAAATCCTCGCAAAGAGGCACAGCACTACAGAGCACGATGTCAACAAAACAATAAAGTCAGTGCTTAGTGAGGTGTGCCTCTGAGTGGTAACTACTGGGCTGAGCCACATTTTGTTGGACAGTGTTTGCCTGCCAGCTAGCTCTCTGTTCATCACCTGCCAACGCAGGCTTGACAGGCTGCGGAGATGCTCTGAACAACCTAACTCTCACTGTAAGCCACTCCATACTTTTAGCTCGCCATCATTATCTGGGGACCATCGCGTCATTTGCTGGAGTGCTTGTGTGTGATGACCACCCCCTGCAATTTTGCACCACTTCGTGGGGTGTGTGATCTGCAAGCGGCCGTGAAGCAATTGAGCAGAGGCTGGCGCAAGGCACAAAAGTTCTTCTCTGCAGTGCATCACGCCGATTTTATCCGTATTGAACGAGCAGGCAAAGTTTGCGCGAGCGAGCTAGGCAAGCCTCGCACACAAGGCATACTTGTTGGTGGGTGGACAGCAGCCATTCGCGCGTGTCGCTGTCATCTCCATTGACCCAACTCGGGAGCACCACCACAACCCAAACCTTGCTACAGCATGTTTGCTAATCGCACATCGCAGTTTGGCAGCAGAGACCGCATTGATGTGGAGGCCTCGTCGCAGCAGAAACGTCCCGGCTCTGCAGCACGCGCGGGAGGCAGTTCAAACAAGGATGCACCCAATGACAGGCACGCAGAATCAACTCCAAACCTACCAACGACCTCTACAAGTTCGAAAGGCTCTGTAGTCACAACACAGCAGCAACAGCAGTGGGCTTCAGGTGGTCCGCTTGCCGGTTCCCAAGTAGGTCGCCCTGCGACCAGTTCTCACGGGCAGCGCGGGGCTTCCAGGCAAGCATCACGAGGCACTGATGCTGCTGACCCTGATTTACACTTACAATCTTCGCTGCCAGGAACCCGCTCTGGCAGTCGGGGTACTTCTGGGCCAACAGGCACTGCCGCCGATGGTCGGCCGGGGTCGGCGTTGCCACGTGCTTCAGGCAGCCGTCCCCAGTCGCGGGGCGTTGCAGATGGGGGCCCCGCCCACCATGGTATGGTGTCCAATTCAGGCTCATTGTCGCCCACGAATGAACACGACGAGTTTGTTCTTCGGGATACCCCCCCCAAGGAGCGTAAACCGGGGGGGGGCAAAGGGAGCCCTGCCCTGGGTGCTGCATTGGCCAGGTCCAAACGCCGCGGCAAAAACAACGCGCACATATATGGGGGAAACAGTCTGCGATCTGCCTCCACTCGTAGCCGACCCGGCACAGCATCGAGGCCGAACACAGCGTCATTGCGCGGGGCAGGAGTGCCTGGGGCAGTGGCTGGGTACGTGCCCCCCACAGACGCCAGCCGCGTGGACCCACGGCGACTGCGTGAGGCAGAGTCCCTGCTGCGCAATGAAGCCGGCCTGGAGGCGATGAAGGAGGACCCGCTGTTCCGGCTTGCGGCCCTGCAAGTGGGCATTCAACCTGGGGAGCTTGCTTCCCTGGAGAATGAAACGCCAGATGCGTACAGGGTGGGCCCATCCACCCCCCGCACAACCCTGGAGATGCGGGCACAGCATGCGGCACGATACCGCTCCATGGACCTGGCACTTGTGCTGACTCAAATGGACATTGCAGCAGAGGAACACGCGATGGCCACCATGGCAGGTCAAGCCATGACCCAGTCCATCAACGCCGATCTGAACCGACATGTGAAGATTGAAGCAGCTGCCTCGGAGCGCGCTGCACGCACCAGAGCGCATCAGCAGGCAGTCATGGCTGCGGAAGTTGAGCAGGAACGGGCGCGACGGGAGGCGTGGGACGCCTTTGTTGCAGCAGAGGCCGCCAAGGAAGCCCAGGCTGAGGAGGAGGCTGCTGCTGATGCCCGCATGAAACTCATGGTGCAGCAGCGCAAGCAGGAGAACCGCACAGCCGTTAAGGAGCGACAGCAGCAGCGGGAGGACGACAAGGCGCTGGCCGCGCTCGAGGCTGCCGACGCGGAGCGCGCCAAGGAGGAAGCGCGCCTGCAGCGGGAGGAAGACGACAAGGTGCGAAAGCGCTTTGTGGCCAATGAGCTGCGCCGGCGGCGTGAGGGAAACCGTGCCAATGCCGACAAGGAGCACTCCCGGCGACTAGGGGAGCTGCAGTCCCGCATGGCGGACAAAGAGGACAAGCTGCGCCGACGCAAGGCTCGTATGGCTGAGGAAGCCGCGGTGAGAGAGGCGCAGCGGTGGGCCCGAGACAGGCAACGACGCAGCAATGCAGGTCGTATCGCCCGGGAAAGAGAGTATCGGGCTGAGCTGCTGGCCCAGGCACAGGCTGCAAGAACACAGCGCATTGATGTTCTGCTTCAACTCAAAGATGCGTTTGCCAGAGAGCGCACTTTGAGGCAGGAAGCTGAACGAAACGCACAGGAGAAACTGAAATGCGCTGCAGCAGACCGCCACTCCACGCCCGGTCCAGGTGAATACAAGCAACCCAGTTTCACAGATCCCCTGGTGGCAGGGAAGGGAAGGGGGGTGGTTTGGAACGAGGGGGGGGGTCGCCTAGCCCACTTGGAGCGCACCGCCAAGGAAGCGCGCGACATGCCTGGGCCAGGAACGTATGTGCTGAACGACAAAGCAGTGCGCTCCACTGCAAAGTTGGCGGTGATCTCCGGCTCGCGAACAAAGAGCCACCTGGATGCCGCCGCTGCTGCCGCCGCCGACACGCCTGGCCCGGGCGAATACGCCCCGACAGAGGCACGTGTGACGTCCAGAGTGAACCCCAGGCGAGTTGTCATGGGCTCCTCTTCGGCTTCGTATCTGGACGGCGTCGCCCGTCGGGCAAAAGAAACCCCCGGCCCAGGGGGCTCCCACGTGCCCTCCCCTGTCAAGGGGGGTAACGCCTCCCGCCCCCCCAGTGTCAAGGCCCTCACACGGGCTGTGCAGAGCGGGGAGCTTTTTCACACCCAGCGGTCGCTCGGGGGTGGTGTGGTGTCACAGGAAGAGCTGGAGCCGCTGCTTGCAGCAACACTGGCTGCCACGGGCGCTGGAGGGGGGGCGGCAGCAAATGAAGGGGCTCCTCCAGCGTTCACGCCCGTGATGCGGGGGTCGGTGAAGCCGAAGCTCGCACCCATTGCACGGCCGGCAAGCCGGGGAGAAGACTCAAGCGAGCTGCCGACGGTCAAACCAGCCGACACTGCTGCTGAGGCAGCTGCAGCCACGCGCATCCAGGCTAGTGTCCGTGGGAAGCAAGCTCGCAAGGAGGCTGCCAGCACCAAGGCCAGCCGTGAGCAGAGCGCTGCTGAGGCAGCTGCAGCCACGCGCATCCAGGCTAGTGTCCGTGGGAAGCAAGCTCGCAAGGAGGCTGCCAGCACCAAGGCCAGCCGTGAGCAGAGCGCTGCTGAGGCAGCTGCAGCCACGCGCA
>Ga0307982_1002065_pt1 | contig 16315 bp, 20 predicted proteins | sample OrgLakmetagen989_FD_201847 | JGI IMG/M metagenome (GOLD analysis project Ga0307982, IMG submission 201847) | Saline water microbial communities from Organic Lake, Antarctica - #989 | ecosystem: Environmental > Aquatic > Non-marine Saline and Alkaline > Saline | place: Antarctica: Organic Lake...
CCCCAAATTTGATTGCCATTACTTCGACCCCACCTGTGCAGCAGGGGGCTCTGCTGCACAGGTGGGGTCGAAGAAATGGCAATCAAATTTGGGGTCAATCTTGCCACCCCAAACCCTTTCCACCACCAGGGCGGTATGCAGGATATCAAAACTTGTGAGAGGTTTACCGCAGCACCAATCACAAAACAGTTGCAAAAAGCAACTGCTGCAGCAGTTCAGGTTTGGGCAGCAAGACCAGGGGATTGTTGTGTGAAGACCAACAAGGCTCGGTTCCCGGCTTGCTTGGTTGGTGGTGTGCCTATCGTCGCGGCACACTGTGACACCAGCTGTAGATCTTAGGTATCACCAGCACCAGACGGGATCACAAGCCGGTAGATAAGGCTGGCAACAATGCAGCACACCAGTTCATTTGGTACTGAGTTGCTTCGACAGGCCGAGCCAGCAATTTATTCGGCCAGCCGGCCGACGAAAACAAAGGGGGGTGACTTTCACACGGGCTGGAAGCAGCCAGTTTCGTACAAATACAGGGGCTTTTTGCCACATGAGGTAACGAATATTGGCTTGACCTGTCGATGAGTATCTTCAGGGTGCACAGCAGCTAGAGGACCCAACCCCGGCATAGTGACTACGATAGACTAGCAGCCCACCTGGGCAGCTGGCCACCGCGGCTGCTGAGATCTAAGCCATCGCATTGGCAGACCTTGAGGGCTCCACGGTGCCGTGCTGGCCGCCCGCCGCATGTTGAATAGACGTGATATGGACGCCAACAAGCAGCTGCTGGCGTACCCTGGCCCTGTGCTCGGCGGGGGAAAGACGGTCTACGAAGGTGCCAAATGGGCGGACCGCAAATGGGAGCGTCAAGTACCTAGGTAGCACTGCTGGAACGCATCGATGACTTGCTGGAGCAGGTTGTCGAGGATGGCTCCACAGATTAATGAGGCATGAGCCGCTCCAAATGCGCTCATTTCATATCTCCAAGCGCTGAAAGTAGATTGCTGTGGAAAGGCGATGAAGCAGCGGACTCTCAGCACTACAAAGCAGGCGATGACCTTGATCATGATTTTTCCCGGTTGCAGTCAAAATGGACTGCCAATGCAGTCGAGCATTAGCCTTGAACCCGGCCATGCAAACCACTCCACTGCCTGGTGGAGAGAGGGGGTCCGAAGCACGGACTTGAGAGGCAGTCCTTGCTTTGGACAGAAGTCACTTGCACCCAAACAATACAAGCTCTCATTGATGCATTTGTACTTCTTGCTGGTCACGAGACACTCGCACGCAAAGCGTAAGTGCAGTGAGTTGCTAGTACTGTTTTCGTTTTTGGCTGCTTTCGAGTAACTCACCAAAGCAGCGCACACTTGCGCTGGAAGAGTGTACAAACTTGGCGGATACTGCATTTTCAGTCGATAATTTGGACTTCCACTACTGCTCACTCTGCTTCGTGCAAGCTTGGGGAGTGCTACACGCGTCCGGGTATTGTTTGAGAAAATTCTTCTCAAAAACGTGACTCTGCTCGTCACCAACCAGCCCAGTCAGAGCCTCCCGTCATAAACATGAGTGATATAGCATCCAATCAGCAGCTCAATACCTCACAGGCATCAGATGGACATCCGGAGGAGCGGCATCTCGTGACAAACAGCCCGTGTCACAAACCAGCAGAGTTTGCGTCAGAAGCTCTTCTCCTGTGCTTTCAAGACAAGCACATTGCCCACACCTTGCTGGCCTGCCTTGATGCAGACTCACTGTGTGCTGTGCAGACTGTCTACAAGCACAGCAAGGCCACGGTGGATGCCCTGGAGGGTGAGCTGTGGCGGCCGCTGCTGCTGCGGGAGGCTGCTGCCGGGGCGAGGGCAGCGGCAGGCGGCACACAAGCTCCGCCGGGAGATCGCCATGCATCGCGGCTGCACCACTCCTGACTGGTACATGCGCGGAGCCAGTCTTGCGGTGGAGTCCTTCAGTGCACGCTGAGGTGCGCCTTGGGAGAAACTTATGCAGGGGAGGCTTATTCACTGCCTGCGCCAGTGCCGACACAGCTTGGATCAGCCATGTGTGGGACCGATGAAGCTCAAGTGCACCTGCTGCACCCCAGCCGCGAAAGCACGACATTGCCGTTGCAGGACGCAGTCTGCTCTGCAGCCGGCTTGCATGCCACCTACTCCACGCTGGCATCGTGGCACTACCCGCGCAGCTGTCGTCCGGGCAGGTGGATGGAATGTTTGAGGCGTACCATCCGCCCACGGCAGCACCTGGCATGCAGGTATTTCGGTTGTGTGTGTGGGTGTGGTGTCTGGCTGTGTGTCTGCCGTGCTGGTCAGATCACCTTTCTGGATCCGGAGATGGGCATGAATTCTTAGTGCTGCTTGGGGCCTTGATCCCCTGTTGTTGTGTTTCCACGGAGCGCAGCTCGAGCCAGCAGATGGCTGCACCTCGAGAACAGAAGCGCTCAAGCAGCCATGGAGGCGATTTACATCAAACATGCGCCGCTGCCTTCCGCTGTTGTTTGTTTGCTCTGTGTCTTGCTCTGAGACTTTGTGGGTGCTCGAGTGGGTGGTGATCACGTAGAAGGTTCGTTGGCTGGTGTTGTGCATTGCATCAGTCATGACCGTATTGGATGCCTTCTCAATCTTTGTTGGCATATTGGCTTCAGCAGCCGCCGATTCCGCCGTCATGCAGGGTCTTCCGCACGATTCTAGGGGGGTGCCAAGGGGGGGATGCAGGTGCAGGTGCGTTTGTGGATGCACTTGCACTTGCATCTGCATTTGCGCTGTGCTCCATACCTTTGCATGGTCTATCATGATCGGTCTCACAATTATGTTCACCGCGCTAGCCTTAGGGCTTTTTCTGCTTCCCCACGCCTTGACTTGTTGGTTCGCTGTTCTGCGCTCCGAGCCAGTGTTGAGCGCAGCAGGCAGTATCTGCCGTGGTGCTTTGCAGCAGGCATTGTTCAAGCACAACGTGGCGGATATCCTGTGGGGTCTTGACGTGGACTTTGCACGGTATACAGCTCCTGATGCTACCCAGGAGATTTTGAGTTTCATGGGCTCTGGAGGGGGCTGTTGCTCGGGTAATCGTAAAGTGGTCCAGCAGTCAGCGACCCGGGCTTTGATTCCATTGGTGCATGTATATGTGCCCTTGAGCACCCAGGAACACTATCATGTCAAATTCGTTGCCGTGGTGAGTAAAATGCACGTGGCACACATTGGTGATGCGTATGCGTGGGTGGCCAACGGGTTGGAATCTTGCAGATCCGGATTCAAACAGCCCCCCCCTGGTGGTCACCTTGATACCTTGATAATTTGATATGTATTTGAGCACCATTCATCTTATATGGGCGCCTTGCGGCGGGCCCTGGCAGGGAAGCCGCGGGAGGGACATGTGCCTCACGGCGCAGGTGTCCCCCCGCGGGGGCTCGGCGTAGCGGGCAGGGCCGTTTACAGCCGGGAATCAGGTCCACACACTTACATGCGTGTTGCTTTTCCCTGAGTTATGTTGCCCACTATTACACTGTGCTGCGCGCGCATTCAAGCCCGATTCACAATTTTCAAGAGGGGGATGGGGGGGGCAGTGGCATAGCTTGTTTGTCACTTTCAAAAACTAATGTTAGCTGGGACTGATCAGGACTTGCAGCAATAAATTTAAGTGTGAACACTTGTGGCTGCAGTCATAGTCACCCCTGCAATGCGCTTGGGTGCTGGTGGCCAGTAACCGCCAGCTTCCACCAAGGGCACCGTTTTCGCACATAGATGGCTGATTCTAACAACAGCAAGGTCGAAGACCCAAGAGAGCAACTACTGCATGCTGCAGAGGCTGGTGATGGCGCTGCAGTGGCTGCTTTGCTCTCGTCTGGCGCTCCAGTGGACAGTAAACACTCCTCAATCAAGGTCCGCAGCAGCGTAATCGTCTCGAACAAGCTTGTGCAACTGAACGCTTCTGTCCGCAGAAAAATGCAACAGCCCTCCATATTTGTGCCAGTGGTGGATTTACTGGCTGCGTAAATCTGCTTCTTGGATCTGGTGCGAAGATTGATGCGAAAGACAGTGTACGTGCTGTGTCGCAACGCGACCACTTCTCGCCCCACCCCGTGCGCCATGCAGGATCGCACAACACCGCTGTACCAAGCCTCGCTGGGGGGTTACACTGAAATCACTAAGGCCCTGCTTGAGGCCGGGGCTGATGCCTGTGCCGGCGTGGGTCGTTTGCGGAGTACGCCTCTGCACCTGGCCTGTCGTCGAGGGCACGTTGCGCTGCTGGACCTGCTGCTGGGGGCTGGGGGTAGCCTGGCTGCCACTGACACGCAGGGGAAAACACCCATGCACGAAGCAGCAGCGGCCGGCCAAGCCGAGGTGCTTGAGGCGCTGTACCGACGTGCAGATGTGGATGCTGGCAGCTTGTCTACCGCCGTGTGCCTGGCGTCCAGCGACGGTTTTACCCCCCTACACCTGGCTTGCAAACGGGGCAGCGAGGCCACTGTGCAGCAGCTTCTCAAGATGGGGGCAGACCCCCGCGTGCTGGACGGTACCGGTCGCTCCCTAGCTCACGAGCTGTGCAGTCGTGGAGATTCGGCTGCTGGGGCCCTGCGGGCTGTCCTGGCTGCAGGCGCCGATGCAGACTGGGCAACGCCGGCAGGCATCACACCCCTGCATGAAGCAGCCAAGGACAATGCACATGCCATGGCGACGCTGCTGCTGGAGGCAGGTGCCAATGCAGGGGCCCAGCGAGGCGACAACGGCCGCTCCCCGCTGCACACAGCTGCATTCTATGGCGCACTGGAGGTGACCAAGCTTGTACTTGAGGCATGCTTGGACCCCAACACCGTCGACATGGAGCAGCGTACTGCACTGCACTTGGCACTTGAGCGCCAGCACAGTGCTGTGGTGGATTTATTGCTGGATGATGCAAGGGTAGATCTCACGCTGGCCACCCGAGAGGGCTTGACCCCCCTCGACATGGCGCTGCAGCGGCAGGGGGGGCTGGATAAAGCTGTGGTGGCCAAGTGTGCCCGAAAATCCAAGCTGGCCCGCAAGCGACTCCGCTCCAGCATGGTGGCTGTTCTGGCTCAAGGCAAGAACAGGACGTACACACCCGGCAGTGTGTCCGGTGCCAGCGCCGATGCCAGGTCTCATTCCGCGGCAGCAAGCCAGAGCTCTCCGCACACTCCCACTTCCATGCATTTCGGTGCACCTGCTTCCCCAACAGGTCTGCTGGCTGTCTATGACGAGGAGCTGGGGGGCATAAGGGGGGGTTCAGGAGGGGACCCCCCCTCAGCCCAGCAAACAGCATCCCCCAAAGTGGAAGCGGTTCACCCACATACGCTCAAGTGTCCACGCAGCTGCTCAGACTGCAGCAATCTCGTGTATGCGCTCCTGTGCTCCACCGCCCTGGACGTGGACTTGTACGGGGCGCAGGCGTGCCTCCCTGAGAGGTACCAGCGCTACATGGCGGTGATGGTGCAGTTGTATGAGGGGGTGCAGCACTTCGTGGCCTTTGTCAGCAGCGTGCAACTGCTGTTTGAATATGCAGAGCAGGGCCTGGACTCTTTTTCATTCATCGCTGCCGTGCTGCTGATTGTGCTGGTCATCTCTACAGATGTGGCCACTGTGTACTCCATCTCACACCTGGCCTACGACGTGGGGGAGCTTATTTTCCGCATGTTCCTGTCTCTCACTGGCTTGTTCCCTCTTGCGCTGGCCCTTGGAATGGAAAGTCTGGGGAAGGACGAGTCACGGCTGTTCGCACAGTTTCTGGCTGTGGAGGGCTTCGGGGCGGCGCTGCCGCAGTTGCTGCTGCTGTCGGGGTTCATCATGTCTCAGGCCAGCGCAAACGGGGGCGTGTTGCCCACTAACAGCGCTTTGTGGCTGGGCGTGTCGGTGAATGTGCTGTCTGCAGCTGCAGAGATCACGTCCACCCGCTTGACGGATGTGTCCAGTCCAATTGTTCCAGGCTTGCTGGAGGATGTTCTGGCTCGATCTGGGGCATGGCAAAGCATTGTGTTTGGGGGCTTCTTCCTACTGACAGCTCTGGAAGCTGCAGCAGCCGTGGTCTTGTACGGTGTGTTTGGGCAGACCTTCGGACCTGTGGTTGCTGTGTTGTTCATAGTGCCGATTTTGTCTGTTCTTGCTTATGCAGCATGGCGGCTGCGTGTGCACAAGAAAGTGCGTAAGCAGCATGCATACACAGACGGCACCTCGTTGCCTGTGGCGCTGTTGTACTACTCAGTGATGAGCGTGGTGTCTGGGGCCGGGGTAGTGCACGGGTATGGCAATGCGCGCAGTGACGCCGAGCGGCAGCAGCTACTGGCCTTGAACAACAGCAAGGTTGGCACCAAACACTTCGACAGGATTTTCATGTCGGTGTACTTCCGCACTGCCGTGTTCGTCGCTGGAACAGGCGCAATGGCGGGGGCATTGCTGGTGGCATGTCCCGCTGACGGCACCCTGTGCCAGCTGGCTGATTGGCAAACAGCAATCTACGCATGCATAGCCGCGATACTAGTAATTCAGGTGGTGTTCATTGCGCTGCTGTTGGCCCAGCGCTCCCAGCTTAAGGCAAGCGGCCCCACCACACACCCCACCTGCACTGCAGCGCGGCAGGCCGACAACGCGCGGCGCACACGCCTCGGCCTGGGCACCGCCACCCGGCAGATGAACATTGCGCGCTCTGGGGGCACCACTCCTATGCTGCCCGGCAAGGCGTTTCTCACCCCCCAAAGCTCTGCTTCAGACAGCCCCTCTCCAGTGGGTCCAGGGGGGGTGCCCCCTGGGGCAGGTGCAGCCGAGAGGCAGCAGGCATCTGTACATGCAGACGTTGAAGCGGGCACTACAACAGTGATTGACGACTCTTTGGCTGTGGGCGACAGCAAGACATCTACTGTAGCCCCCCCTGCACGGCTCAAGCCCAAGGCACCCTTCCCTGCTGCAGGGCAGGACGAGGAGGGCCCCCCTGCAGCCGTGGCCGAAGGGGGGCAGGGTGCCGGCGGGCTAGTTAGCGGCACCACGCCTAAGCCAGGTACAGAAACGCCGGGGGCTGCTTCCGAAGGGGGGGGGTCCAGGGATGGGGGGCAGCGGCCGACTAGCAAGCAACAAGGAACAGGCCGTAGGGACAATGCCCCCGCGCGAGGCGCGAAGAGTAAGGGAGGCAGGTGATTGTGTCCTATTGTAGTGCGCGACTGAATGCATTGCAGAGCCGTGGGACGTAGCAAGCCACGCCGCACTCTCAGCACCCGTCCCACACAAGCTCACAGCCATAGCCGCCACACACACCGGAATGGCAAGACGCCATTTTTTGATTGATACATTGTGCAGTTGCTGTAGCCTTGCGTGCGTGATCGTCGCATCTTATCTCTCCTCCAGGTTGCTGGGTGCAGTCTGCGCCATAGCCAAGCCAGGCGCACACCCGTCTCCAGCGGTTGAAAACGATCATGTGCCGGCAGGCAATTTAGTTGGACTGCTCCTTCAGGGTGTCGGATAGCCAGTCCAGGCCCTCAAAGAGGCCGTCACCGCTGGTGGCGCAAGAGCCCTGGATGTACCACTTGCGGCGCATCTCAGCAAGGCCAAGGGCCTCGGTCAGCTCAGATGGAGGCAGAGCCTTGGGCAGATCCTGCTTGTTAGCGAAGACCAGCAACACGGCATCCTTGAGCTCATCCTCGCTCATCATGCGGTGCAGCTCCTCACGGGCTGCAAAAAAAGATGTGTAGAAAAAGCTAAAGCGGAATTTCCAGAGGCACGCCCGAAGGCAAGGCACTCATCAACACTCACCATCCTCAATGCGATCACGATCGTTAGAATCAACGACGAAAATCACTCCCTGAGTACCAGTGTAGTAGTGGCGCCACAGAGGGCGGATCTGTAGAGCGGCATGTTTATTCCTTGACGTTGAGCAGTTTGAACCTCTGCTTGCATACCTTGTCCTGACCCCCGACGTCCCAGACAGTGAATGAGATGTTCTTGTAGTCGACAGTCTCCACATTGAAACCTACGATGCGGAAAGGAGCGTGCCGACAAGATTTCCACATGTTGGGGAATGCGCCAGGAAGCTGCGGAAACGCCGAGCGATCACTTACCGATAGTGGGAATGGTGGTGACAACCTCTCCCAGCTTCAGCTTGTAGAGAATGGTGGTCTTGCCAGCAGCATCAAGACCAACCTGCAAGAAGTAGGCACGATGATGAAACTGCAGCACTGTAGCAAACGTTGGCGTGGCAGCTCACCATCAGGATGCGCATGTCCTGCTTGCCGAACAGGCGATCCCAAAGTTTAGCGAAAGACAGGCCCATGTCTGCACAAAAAGCACCATGCTTTGTAATCATCACATCGGCCAAGGAGCTTTTGCACAGCGCGTGCACAGCAGTGTGCGGACATTGCGGACTAGCTTGTGTTGTCGAAAGCAAAACTTACTTGAAAAGTTGTAGAGATGGAAACCACAACAACAAACTAAAAAAAACAATTTTAAACAAAGGATGATTCTGCCAAATCCATTGAGAGGACTCCGAGGCAATTCTGGCCTTCGAGCCCCCAAACTAGATTGTTGCCTGAACTTGCGCTGCTATTGGTGCACCACTTGGCTCATTCAGCTGATATTGCCGATGTAAAAATACACTGACGAAGACTTTTGCAACGTTACTGCACACAAGAGTCAGGGGGGGTCTCTGGAAGTGCACTCAAAGCCGCTGGCACATGCACTTCGGTGCCTGAAGCCCAGGCTTGCAAGCCGCCCAGCCCGGTAAAGCCGCCACAGCCCTGGCCCCCACTGCATGATTGGATTAGCTGGGTTGATGGGTCAATCAATGTGTCTTCTGTCAGGCCCTCGCCTGTCTGTGGGTGGGCCAGGGGGCTCCGAAGTGCGGGGCGGGACAGCATCCAATGATGCCGAGGCCTGGCAGAGCAGCCATCTGCCTCTGTCCAACATCAGCCGCACGACCTGGTTCATCATCTCAGTGCTTTCCCAAGCCTACAGCGGTCGCCGTGGGGGCCTGGGGCAAGCGGGTTCGAGCAGTACGCACCCCCGCCTGCCCCCCGAGGTGGAGGCTCCTAAGCCCAGAAGTGCCGCTTCAACTCCTCAATGGCCCCAGCGTGACCCTGCTTCGCTGCAAGCTTCAAATAGCGCTTGCCAGTAAATTCGCTGGCTCGTGTGCCTCGCCCGTTGGCAAAGGCCTCGCCAAGGTGAAACTGAGCATCGGCGTGTCCGTCGTCTGCAGCGTCCCGCAGCATGTCTACTCCGCCCGTGACATCAAGCGTTACACCATCGGATCCACTGCAAAACACAAAATGGACATATTCCAGGCGTTTGTTGCTGTTCTTTACCCTTGAACAAATTTGCGTCGGCAGATCTTGATCTCATCGTCGCAGCCCGACACGGCAACATTCAACTGAGTTGACAGTTGTAGCCCAAGCGAGCAGCACAGTGACAACAAGCGCATGCAACTCACTTCAGCAGCATGTTTCCATAACAAGTTCGTGCATCATTGTCTCCATTCTCAGCCTTGATCCTGAGTTCTGCAGGAGAGCTGCCGAGGTCAGCCATATTGCTTGAAGCTGGAGAATTGTCGCCCACTGGTCTGAGGTGGCTATTCAGTATTGACCAAAGAACGAGCGATGACTGCCGGGAACCCGTAAATGAGCGTGCAGATTTAATAAAATGATATTGCTTGGTCTGTTGGTACTGAACCCTGTTCTCTTTTTGAAGCAGTACAAGCCCCCTCCGTGGCCTGGCACAGCGCAGCAGCCGGCCTCGGGCGGTCGGAAAGCAGCTGTGACGAAGGCACACCCGCTTGCAGATGCAAAGACCCAGTCCCGTCACAAATCTACCCTGATGTGGCCATGGCAGCATGCAGTGCAGCTTGTATCGTCCGCTCCAAGAACAAGCTCACACACTGCTCGTGCCACACTGCAGGCATGAACGAGATGCTCAAGTGCAACTGCCTGTTCACTGAGAACACCACAATGTTGAACTGCTCATGGGCAGCAGGGCTGGTTCGCTCCTGCCTTATCACCCACACATCTGTCATGCGCACACCGCAGTCGGCAGGCAGCTCCAACTGCTGCAAATGCCCGTAGTTGTTCACAGCCAGGCTCGCAGCACCCCCGAACAGCAGTGTCTGCACAGTGCGCAGCACATCCAGCGATTGCACCGCGTCTTGGAGACCATGCTGCAGTTGTAGTGCCAGCTCTGCCACAGATGTGCTTGGAGTCACTGTCATTGTCTCCAGGCTGGCCACCCCAGTTATGGGGCCCACGAAATCCTGTGGCAAGGGGGGAGCCACGAGCCCTCGGGCGTCCACGAATGTGCGTGCACGCACAGGCCAAGTGAGCTCCCCCCCACCCCCCTTGCATTCAGCAGCGAAGCTTGCCTCCACGAGCAGTGAGGCAGCCTGTACCCAAGCCCACACGCCCACGCCTGCCTGCTTGGCTGCTCCCAGCACAAGTGCTGTATGCTCCTCACTCAACACCAACCGTGTCGTGAACTGCACATGTACAAGCTTGGGGGGCTGGTAGCACCCCTTAGCGGTGGGCTCGGGCTCCAAGCTGCCCCCCCCTCCCCACGGCGCCGTGTGTGCTGCAGGGACGGCAGCGCGCTCGACTTCTGAGTTCTCAGCAGCAGCGGCCCAAGGCGGCCCAGCCCCAAAGCAGCGGGTAGAAGACGGCGGATCTTCCCCGTGGGGCAAGGCCTTCTGGGTGCTGCTGACGCCAGCGCTCCCGGTCGCCGCTGCCCCTGCGGCGGAGAAGGACTGAATAGGGGGGGGGATGCAGGGGGGTAACAGCTTCGGGAACGCGGGGGGGATGGGCTGCCCAGTTGGCCCTGCATGACCCTGCAAGTCCAAGGCTGCCTTCATTCTGGGCATCCAGTCAACCAGGCTTGGGGGCACAGGGGCGTCGTGACTGACCCCCCCTTGCACCCCCCTATCTACGGCAGCAAGCAAGAGATCGCGAAGCAGCTGCATCAGACCACGCGCATCAGTGGCGACGTGATGTACGAGCAGCACTAAGCCCACGCTTGCTGAAGTTGAGGCCCCAAGTGTGGGAGTGTGCGGTGGCACAGGGGGGCTCACCACGAATCGAGCCATGGCTTCACGCACATCCACCCCCTTGGCAGCCTCTGACCAAGCCACGTGGTCACACCACTGGGACAAACTGCCGCCTGGAAAAATGTCCATTGTCTTGCCCTGCCACTCAGACACCATTACTGGCTGTATTTGCGTTCCTTTCACAGTGTCAGAAACGGCGCAGCCGGCGATTGAGTGCTTGTGAATCACAGATTTCGATGCAGCACGCAAGCACTCCTCAGTGAAAATGTCCACACCACCATCAAAATGAAGTACACATGATACTGCTAGCGTACAGTCGGTCCCGATGTGAAACACCTGCACTTGGTTCATGGAAAAGAGTTTCTGGAAGATTCAGCAGAAAACTCCCGCCTGAATCTCCAGCCGCGATGTGTGCCGCAAGTGGAACAAAGCGAGTAGACATGCCCAATATTTATAGAAAGTACCCAATAGAATCGGCTTGATTGCGGTATGGAGTGGTGAGTGGAGTGGCTTGATGGGGACATTGCTGGGAGTAGCAGAGGGGCGTTCAGGACGCCCCCCGCAGAACTTGGGTTGGCTTGTCTGCGTGCAATTCAAACAACCAATGCGAGGGGAGTGGAAACACACTGCATGCAGTGTGTTACACATCATGCAAGATTCACGTGGTGCCAGCAGGTGTCTCATGCATGCATTTCCACTCCGGAGGTGGCATCACTGCCAGGCCCGTGCAGGCACTGCAGTGTGACAGCTTTAAATCCGCGTGCAGCAGCAAGTGGGGCATCAAATGCAACAGCTGGGCACTATTCGCTGGAAGTGGCCAGCCTGCCTGCTGCCTATCACGGCAAGGAGTTGTTGTTGCCACTGAGCTGCGCAGCCTGCTGCTGCTAACAGCAAGGCACCATTGCTGCTACATCTACACTGGCTGCCTGCGTGTCTTCTCGCTGCAGGGGCTGCTATGTACGTCTACAGCACCAGCGTCTCGTTGATGCCGGCTTGAACAGCGCCCACCAGGGCACCCAGAACCCCCCCCAGGAGGATCAGCTTCCACTCGTCTTCCTGGAACACGGGGTGCAGCAGCTGTTCGAAGTCCCGTGCAGACATTTGGATCATGCGCTCCCTGAGCACAGCTTCCACGTCCAGCACCTCCGCTGTGTAGTGTTGCACCCGGGAGAGCAGGCTGGGCATCTCGTCCATCACGCGGCAGCTGAGCTGGAAGCAGATCTCCTGGTACTGCGCCTGGCCAATGGTGGCAGCCAGCACCAGTTTTCCACTGGCGACGTAGTCGTCCACACACTGCGTCATACGCTTGCGCACAATGTTGAACACAGCCCCGGCAGAGGGGCCCTCCAGCAGGCTTTTCACAAGTAGGGGGGGGTTGATCACCTTCTCGGCGACAATTTCACCATATGCTATGGCTACTTCGTCCTGGCGCTGCAGGAACAATCCCTGGAGGCGCTTTCCGCAGCAGAACACGGGATCAACCGGCTCGAAGATGATTTTCAGCGCAATGAAGTTTGTGGCTGTGCCCACCACGAGACCCGCTAGGGGAAGCACCCATATAGCTGGGAAGAAGATGTACACGACCATTTGAATGAGGCCGAACATGAAACCAAAGTAGAAGCCTGACTTCCGGATGAACTCGAATTCTTTTGCACCGCACTTCAAAAAAATATGCACAATCAGGCTGACATCTCTGCACAAAGACAATGAGGCTTAGTGGTGCATGCATCAATTTGTCTCGTGGCGCGGTGTCGTGTGTCTCATGCGACTGCCTTGTGATTCAGTTGCACTTACTTCATCAGCGTGTCAATGCAGAACTGCTTCAAGTCGAAGACCTCTTCCACGTTATCTTGCAGATCCTGAAACACTTGTGCCACATACGGCTGTCCAAAGTCCACGGCTGTGTTCACAAGCTGTTCCTTCATGGAGTCCGTGAGCATGCTCCAAATGGCAGGGACCTGCGTTTGGGCTGTTCCGTGGATCACCCGCCCCATGTGTTCCGGCATGTGCGGTCGTAGTTCCTGGCTGATTTCAGTGGGAGACAGACGGCGGAACACCTCCTGCACCGTGAGGAGCTTGGTGGTGATGAGGTCCACGGCTCGCTCCGTCATGTCTTCGGCCTTGCTCGGGATGATGCCTTGCCACCCCAGAAACGGCTTCCAGCAGCCCACGAACTCTAAAGGGTAGAACGTCATCTGTGAAAGTATTTGGTACGCTGGGTGCGCAGCAGGACGGCATGGGTGGGGCGTACCTCCAGTGCTACTACATTCGTGAACCAACCGACGAGAGCTGAAATGATTGGGATGAGGGCAGTCTGTGTTGTGAAGCAGGCCGTGTTCAGTGCCCGTGCAAACAGAAGAAATCGAAAAATTAATGTCAAATTCTCGGGTCTTACCAGCACAATCCCAAGGGTGCTTGAAAGAGGTTCGGGAGTTTCCATCGCTGCGAGGCGGGCTTGCGACAAATCTTGCGACTTCCGCGGGTGCCTAGTCCTTTCGGCTGCTTGGTGATGTGATGAGCAAGGTGTGCACCAGTGCTAAGTGCACTCGAGTAGTCTTGCTTGGACCTGAATAAGTGACGAGCAATGCGTGAGCGGGTGGTTATTTCACAAGCCGTGCGCCATCAGAATCCTCAGACAGAAGAGGTTTCTCTTCGTGGCAGTTCGCATGCAAGCAACGTTGGAGGTCTCAGGCAGGCTGCACTGAACAGATCACTTGATTTGGCAGGCAAGCAGACTTCAAGATACCGGCTCAGCGGTCCTCCTTTTTTAAAAACTACCGCTGCACGCTTTCGTTGGGGCAAACCAGGGGGCAACAACAAGACGGCGACAACTGGCATGCAACTCAGAAGGATAAAACCCACAAAGAGCCCACCCAAAAATGGCGACCTGCAGCATACGGCACCTAGCCACGGAACAATACCCAGTAGAGCCCCTTATAGTCTTAAGGTCGCAGTCGCCGTTCGTGTGCTGGCTGCAGAGCGGCCGCTGGCGACATTTTGTGCGGAGCTTGCTAGGAGCTGGTAGTCATGGCTTCACCATTTCAGCCGGTATCTGCCCACAGGTACAGCCAAATGGCAAGCACTCTGTATGAGGCACTACATTCCCAAAATAAGGTAAAAACTCACAGCCGGAGCCTTTTCACTGGCCGCTTTGAGCGTTGCTTTCGCGGCTCTGAAGGCGTAGCTGCCCTACTGTCTCTACGTTTTTGCCGTAGTGCTGACGAAGCTGTGCGCTTTGGCAACGATTTGGTTGAATATGGCTACATCGTTTCTGTCAAAGGCGTGGGCCATCGCTTCAAAAACAAGCCTGCTTCCCTGTACCGTTTCTGGCGCGACGGTGGAGCTGGCAAAGAGGGCGAGGTGGCTGTGCCTGGCCCATCGCCGACTGGGGCACAGGTGACGCGCCTGCATGCTGGCAGTGTGGGCATGGCGTCCACAACGGGGGGCAGTGTGCACAGCTACAACGAGCACGAAGAGGATCCTGCAGGCGGCGACCGCCACATTAGAGACTTCACCCCCGACAAAACGCAGGGGACCCCCCCCTCGAAACGCACCCTGGCCATTGAGTCGCCTGCCAGCATCAGCATGGCCGGCATCGCCCAGACCCACAGTCGGCGCAGCATGCCGGGCTCTCCTTGCTCCGCTGCCCCTCAGGCGCCCGCACCGGCGCCTGCACCTGCCGCCGCCGCGGGCGCCACACCTGCAGCTGCACCGTCACCACTGGGCATGCCGCCGTCGTATCCTCCAGCTCGCCCGCCTACATCCAGTGGCAGCCGGTCAGAGTCAATGGGGTCTCTGCCGGGGGGGGGGCGCCAGTTCCACCCTCGACAGGCCCCCCCCCCTGCCGGCCCAGCACTGCCTTCCAGCCGCCACGCAGCAGCAGGAACGCCTGCAAGTGGCATGGATGTGATCACCCCCCCGCCCTCCCTTCAAATTCCGCAGGCAACTCACGCGTCCCAGGCAGCGCTGCCCTCGCGTCCATTGCAGCAGCCTGCAGGAGACAGTGTTGCGGATTTTGACCTCGCCTCTCTAAGCCATCAGCTGATTGATGTACACGAGCAACTTGTACGGCTGAACACGCGGCAGTCTGCCGCTGGCCACAGCTTGGGTGAGGCGTTTTTAGCGTTTCTGCGTGACGAGCTGCTCACAGGCGCTGTGCAAGCCGAACAACACAGCCAAATCGGAACAGCAACTGTGTTTTTTGTGGTTCTCAGACTTCTCATGCTATTTGTTCTGTTCTTGGCTTCTGGTTGCAGTGCCGTTGCCTTGGTGGTACTGGGAGCCACCGGCCACATGGACGCTAGCCGCGGTCTCATCTTGCTCGCCTCAGTGCTGCTCCCACCCTGCTGGCTGGCAGCTGCATTCAGCAGCAGCAACACACTCACAACATTCCGACTCCGGGGCGCCGCTTCGCCGGGGCAGGTGCACTTCAAGTCGCCGCCTGATGCCGCTGCCCCCCCCAGCGCAGCTGAGGCCCCCCTCCCGGTGCTGGACATGCAGCAGGTGGTGCGGCAGGCAAAACAGGCGTCTACAGTCCGCAGGCGACACACATAACAATAAGTATAGCGCACACGTTTGAATTGACCCCGCTACTGAGGCTAATTGACCACCCCGCGAGATCGTAGCCCCCCCCTCCACCCCCAAGCACACGCCGCGACGCTCTGCAGACAAGTAGCTATCTATGGCTCTTTCCAAAGCCTGCCATGAATCCGCCACCGTACGCATCCTCAGGCGCCTTGCGCTGCGCCTCCTCCAGTGCGCGCCTCCGGGCCGCCTCCCGCTGCTGGCGACGCTGCTCCAGCTGAACAGCGCGGGCGGCCTCTGCCGCCTCCAGGGCCGCGGCCCGGTCGAAGTCCTCTGCTGCAGCCACGACGCTGTTGCCAAACTGCAAGTATGCGGCGTCTGCGGCTTTCTCCGCTGCCGTAGCCTCCGCTTTTGCCCGGATCTGCTCCCCTTGTGCCAGGTGGATATCGTGGATTTCCTGCTGGGAGAAGCCCTTGAAGTGGTCGGGGCGGGGGCGGTTGGGATTGCTGGCGTTGTACCCCTGCGCAGAATCCTCACACATCCACGCAGACTGCTTCATGGCGGCGTGGTGGCGGCGGTCAGCCTCCAGGTCGGCTGCCCGCTCAGCTGCCTCCCGCATGCGGCGATCTCGGATCTGAGCCTTCTGCTCAAGCAGCAGTGCCCGCTGGGCAGCCTTGGCCTCTGTGTCCCACTGGGACTCTGCGTCTTCAGCTGCCTGCACAACAGCTGCGTTGTATGCCGCGTAGGCCTCGTCAGCTGCGCGCTGTGCCGCGGC
>Ga0307982_1002068_pt1 | contig 16305 bp, 15 predicted proteins | sample OrgLakmetagen989_FD_201847 | JGI IMG/M metagenome (GOLD analysis project Ga0307982, IMG submission 201847) | Saline water microbial communities from Organic Lake, Antarctica - #989 | ecosystem: Environmental > Aquatic > Non-marine Saline and Alkaline > Saline | place: Antarctica: Organic Lake...
ATTCCGCACTTGCTTTGTTTGCGCAACGCACGCGCATTCCCACTTCTGCCCGCAGCATTGGCTTCTGTGCCATTTGGGTTTGTATTAGTTCGAGTTCGAGTTCACCACAACATCACAACCCAGTGAAATAAGCGAGCAAAAAAGCGAAGTTCTATCTGCTCTCAGGAGCAATAAGAGTCCAAAGTGACCAACAAATCCCCAGCGCCACCAGTAGCTGCATACCCGCGCACAGCGAACTCTACTTGCGCGGAGAGAGCCATGAGAGCATCTACCGACCAACCAGCTGTGGCAGACACCAATTTTCCCTGACGAGCAACCACTGCCTCCTCTAATGCACGCAAGGCATCGGCATCGAAGATCTCCGGAGACTCCTGCCCAGGTAGACCAGTTGAGGCACCATCAACAGCAGGATAATTGGCACCGGAGGTTGAACTCTTCTGTTTATTTGAATGCCCATTCCCTCCTCCTCCTCCTTCTGCTTCGCCATCGCTGTCCTCGCTGTCGTCGCTGTCCTCGCTGTCGTCATTTCTTGGACCATCCCCGTTTTCTGATTCGCTCGCACTGCCTGCGCTATGGCCGTTACCATCTTCGCCGTCGTGCTGCATCTCCTTGGAAGGCACCCTCTTCCTGCGTTTGCTCAATACACGCGACGTACTTTCCTCTTGGCGCGGCTCATTTGTCGCTGTGGCCATTGCTGCTGCTGTTCTTGCAGTGGCCACAGGAGCTCCCATGAACGAGATACCCGTGGTAGTAGTAGTAGTAGTAGTAGTAATTGTTGAGCCATTGCTTTGAGGATTTCGAGCACCAGCATGCCGCTGTGGTTGTTGTGGCGGTTGCTGTTGAGCTTCTGCGTGCATTTTGTCGCAGCGCTTGAAAATGTGTCCCACTTCACCCTAATATAATACATAAAACATAACATCGCACAATTCCATGAAAAAGGCGCACGAAACTTCAAGTGGTGATGTTCAATCGGTGCATAGGAACTCGAAAAATAGATAGCGCCTGCTATGAAGTCAGGTCCTAGCTCTCACTTTTTTCGGTTTATGCATTTACCTTGAGGCGATACACCATCGAGTGCACCGTGTCCATCATACTGTGCGCGTTGTGGCTCAAATCCGACGCATTTTTGTACGCTCCAGCCGACCCATGATAACTGCTGCTGCCACCACCACCGCCACCACCGCGGCCGTGGCGCACTAAACTGCGGGGATTAAACTCTTCCGCGTTGGTTTTGATGAGGTTGAGGTCACGCAAGAAGGTGTTTACAGTGGGGTACATGTGGGCATCCACTTTGTTGCGCACGGTTTCAAGGTCCATGGGCTCCGCCACCACCTTTTGATTGAAAGAGAGACGAGCAAGAGCGAGAGCAGATGTGTAGTGAGAGAGAGGGGGTAAAAGAGGAAGAGAGAAAAAGAGGAACGAAAGAGAAGATCAATGAAACATTTTTTGAAGGAAACATATAGACTCGAAATAACATGCAAAAGAGCATGAGCTTTATATAAAAGTTAAACCACCAACAAAATCATCTTTGTTTGTTGTCAAGTTCTTGCTTGTGTTGTATAGGTGTACCTCGAAGTATTCCGGGGCTTCCTCGGGATCCACTGGCCGCCAAAAAGGAGCAAAACGCTTGTCGCGATGGAGCTCGTGCAGCACGCTGGAGAGAAAGGAAAGGGTGTCAAGCAGGTAAGGGTGGACCAGGAAAAAAAAGAAGAGAAAGCTAGAACAGGGTGGGTACAGAGAGAGTAAAGAATGAAGAGAGCACTACTATTAGCTCGTTGCAATCAAATAACGGATGATGGCAATTTTCAATATGCGTTGGTATCTCGCTTTCGATCGCGTTTCACACCTGCTCAAACAAATGCGCAGTTCGCGTAGTGTGTGCTCGCGCTTTAACATTTTTCGTTCCTCGTCGCGCGATGCGGCGTCACGCCATGAACTATGCCCTCCTGCGCCTCCGGCAGCGGGATTCGTCACATCTACTTTTGGTGCTAGCGGTAGCGGTTCTAGTGCAGCAGCAGAAACTCGGTCATCACCTCCTCCTGAATTCTTCTTCTCAGCAGCAGTGGCTGCTTTACGAATGGATACAACGACGTCATCGAGTAGATTGTTGAGGAATGCCGAACGCGCATCGGAAGAGGGAAGAGGTAGCTCACAGAGGCCGGTGCGCTCGACAGCGCGTTGCGATGGAGAAGAGGCAGACGAGGATGCTGACGATGACGACGACGAGGAAGAGGAGATAGAAGAAGATGCAGGCGGCGTGATTGCAGCAGCGCCACCAGAAGTGAGCGCCTCTTGCGCTGCGGTAGGCAAAGTAGCGCATTCAACACTGGCAGTAGACAACACTAAGATTGGCAGAGAAGGAGGCAAATTGTCTAGGAGCGCCAATAAAGTGCTTCCCAGCTGCGGCAACAGCAGCGTAGAGTCGTTCTGATTACTGCTGACGTCTTCATGTTCATCAAGATTGTTCACCATCTCATAGTTGGCACGAGAATGACCGTTAGAAGAGGACGCCGACGATGATGATGGAGGAAACCAAGTGTGTGCGTTAGGAAGGAAGAGCACGCTAGGGGCGGCTCGGTGAGCGGCAGCGATCTTTTCTGCAAGCACCTGATTGTCGAGAAAAAGCGAGAGAGACAGAGAGAGAATGAGCGTGCAAGAAGAGGGAGAGAAAGGGAGAGAGGGGGAGGATCATGATTTTTTTTTGGATTTTGATGGAAATGCATTCAATTCAAAGTGTGTATACGGAGAGCCAGCCTGTGATGACTTTGCATTACCGTAGCAGGAGGAGAGCCGCTTCTAGAAGGGTCCGTCAGCAGTGAAGGTAGGTCCAGAACAAAGGTGGGAATTTCTTCCAAGTGATGCAGCACTGCTAAAGCAATTTCTTTCTGGCCACAGCCAGGCGGGCCACTGACCAACAACCTGGCCCTGCCAAAAGTGCTGCCAAAGTTACCCGAAGGTGCTCGCAGTTGTTGCCCATTGCCATTCACAGAAGAAGCATTCGATGTGGAACCATGACCTGCCTCCGAGTAGGCCTGCAAATTTGGTGTTATATTAGTGGAAACAGAAGCACCAGCAGCACCGTCAGCCGATTTCTTCCCCATTGAAGGGGGGAACTGTATTTTCAGGCCTTCCATTATCGCAGCAACCGCGGCGCCACACAAGGGCTGCAACCGTGTCGGCAGCGGCAAAGCTATTGGAGCTGATCCTCGGTGAGAAGCGGGCACTAGGCGGCTCATGGCGGTGGCGAAGTCTACAGGGGTGACGACTACTGCCGAAGGGTCGATCAGGAGCTTGTCGGGCGAGGTGTACACCTGTAGAGGAGCAATTTGCAAGGTGAATAATGACATTGATTGAAAAGCAGAAATTAGTGCGATAAGTGAAAGGATTGTGATGCGAAAAATATTATGTAGAACTAAAACTTGACTTCATCACACAATCATCCGCTTCATTCACCCCCCCCCATTCATCAACGCTGTTACTATCACCTGTGGGTAGCGCCTTTTGAAAGCTGCTAGCGCCGCTTCTGCTACCACAGCCTTTAAATCGGCGCCACAATAGCCCACGCTCCTTTCGGCCACCCAGCTACTCAAGCCAGACGGCAGAGGGGGGCTCCAGTGGCGCGTGTGCACTTCGACAATGGCTGTTAACGGTGGGGGGTGGGGGAGTCATAAGTGAAGGGGGAGAATTGCGGTAGAGAATTGAAACAGAAGATGGGGAGAGAAACGCAGTGGTGTAGAAAATAAGACAAATATGCATCCGTCAACAAAAAAAAACAGAAAGGAGGAGAGTGCCACGAGAATAGCATGCATTTCAACAACGAAATTTCCTTCGTGTGTGTATTACATAGACCAGGAAGGAAAGGTAGGATCAAGAAGAAGGCAATACCAACCGCAACCCCCACCACCACTATCTCTTCAGCAGTACCTTTCCGCGCTGCACATGTAGGCAATTTGAACTCAAGCTCCCGGTCAAAACGCCCCGGCCTTCGCAAAGCAGGATCAAGCGCGTCAGGGCGGTTAGTGGCTCCCACTACTATCACCTTTAGGAACAGAAAGAGAACGTAGAAATAATGTGAAGGGAGGGGGGGGGGGGGGGGGGGTGGGGGGGGAGGGGGGGGTCGGTGTGTATGCGGTAAAATAAGCTGAAGACCATTGTCGGTGGATAAAAAGAAAGGAATCAGGTCGTACAAGTAAGGCAAAGAAATAAAAACACTCAACGAACTCAGACGGTCACTAGAAAAGAAAAACACTGCTGCAAGAACAGAAAGCACTCGCATTCAACTGTCAAGCAAGCATTCCAGCAAGCAAACACGCAGTCGCGCAAGACCCCACCTGACCGCGGCTGTCGAGGCCATCCATGAGCGCCAAGAGCGTGGAGACAATGGAGGCGTGGATTTGGTCTTGCTTGCTCGATCGCACGGGGGCCAAACCATCCATTTCGTCGAAGAAAATCACCGAAGGCTGTTGCCTCTTCGCCTCTTCGAACAACACGCGGAGCTGTTTTTCTGCTTCCCCCACCCATTTGCTGAGCACGTCGGCGCCTAGAAGAGGGCAGATTGCCGTGAGCAGTGATATGAGTAGGGAAGTGTTCTAGAGACTAGCACAATCCAGAGATCAACTTCGGAAATGGTGCAATTCTGGAAAGGTATACTACTTCTACTTTACCTTTTCGCATGAAGAACGCCACGGGCTGCGATCCGTTGAAGCAGCTGCTGGCCAAGGCGCGGGCCACCAGGGTCTTGCCGGTGCCGGGCGGGCCCCAAAAGAGCACCCCTTTCGGGGGAGACAGGCCAAAGCGGCTGAAGAGTTCGGGGTACATGAGGGGCAATGCTACCATTTCTTTCAGAGACGCCAAGTGTTCGTCTAAGCCACCGACCTGAATATGCAATTGGTGAGAATGAAATGGAAGCAAAAAGAAGATGAGGATTGAAGGTGGGGGGGGGAGTGCGATGCTGAGACTGAGAGAAAGAGAGAGCGAGAACTAGTGCAAAGAGCGAGGCAACGGATTAAAAAAGAACCAATCAAGGGGGTGGGGGCAGGCATTTCATGGTCAAGTTAAAACCAATTTACAACTAGAGCGACACGCATTCAAATAGCGGTATCAACAAAGGCTTATATGAACTCTTTACCATGTCCCACGATGTGCGTGTGTCCGCATCCAGCGGCGCGGCGTCAGCCCGCAGCACTTCCAAAGAGCTCCCGCCACTTCCTTTGTTCAGGCCGCCTCCACTTCCTGCCCCGTAGTGGGCGCCGTGGTCGCGGCCTCGCCGTCTCGAAGACTTGGAGTGGCTACGGTTATTGAGGTAGTCGTCCGAACTAGACGAGCCACTGCTATAATAACCACTACCACTACCACCACTTCGATGAGGACGCCCATTGTAGTGACCCCCAGAACGCGGATAATTGTCACTCGAACTGTCGCTGCCACTGCTGCTACTGCCGCCGCTGCTGTATCCACCGCCACCACCACCGCCGTATCGAGGCCGCTCTTGCCGCATAGGCGACCTCGCTCGTTTCCGCGGGTTGCGGCTGCTGTTGCGAGCGTAGTCCGAAGAAGGCGCAGCTGACGAGGAGGCTTTGGACCCATGGCGACGACTCGAGCGACGGCTCAGAGGGGGGACTGCGCGACTGCTGCCTGGTTGAGGCAGCCTAGACTTGGATGGGTGGAGCGCAGCTGCTACTTCACGCGCGGAAGCGGACACGTTGCTCACATGACGCTTGGCAGACGCGCGATCGCGGAAGGTGTATCGCACAGCCGATTCGGCCTCTTCTGCTGCCTCCTTTTCGTCTTCATCTTCGCCCTCAGAACTGTCGCTGCCACTGCCAGAGGCATCTTCTTCGTCGATCTCGTTGCCACCTGCGCGAGCTTGATCATCGAGCGTGTGACGGCTGCTTCGGCGCGGGCCGGATGCACTGATTTCGGCGCGCGGCGTTGGCTGGCTGGCTAGACGAGATGACCTCATCGGACGATTCGACATCGTGGACAAGAAGAAAAAGGCTGACTTGCTAGGCCTATGTAACCTGGTGCGTCTACAAAGCAAGAACAAAGTCTATGAGAAACGAACTGGGGGCGCTAATGCTATGAAACAGCACTTCTTGTGGCTTAATAGTTCGGAGGTGTGCTTCACGCATTTCAAAAATTTTCAAAAAGTTGGCTTGAATTATTCATTCCACAAGAAGCCTCTCCTCAAGGGGGTCTGAGAGATGTCGTCATTTTCTTGGCTTGGAAATGGGAAATGGGGAATCTGACGCAGTAATCAAGGAACACAATAAGGTTGCGACAACAAAAGTCTTGACGGATTGGAAATTCTAAAAGTGAAATTAAATGTACTCTTCTCATTATTTGAATTAATATCCATAGTTAGGCCTATATCTCTATGTAGAGTAATTATAGAAACAATAGGATAGTCGCTTTAGTAACAGTGCAAGGAGTCTGAAAGAAGACGAATAGCTTGGTCCAGCTAGGTTTGATATTGATCAGTCATTATCAATTTCTCGCTTGGAAGCACCTTTGTTGCGTTTAGGATGTTTCGCTGGATATGGTGCACCGCAGTGCTAGTGCTTATGTGCAATATGGCTGCCGCTCGGGTACCTACTAGTAGTCCAGACAGACCATTTCCTAAGCTTGATTCTGTGACTACTCGCAATGTGCTAGCTGCCTCTGCCGCCACCTGGAGCATTCGTCGTCTAGCTTGCTCAACAGTTGCCCAAAGGCAGTCGCCAAGCACAGTCTCAAACAATATGCTGCCAGCAACAGTAAGCTACGCCAACGCTGAGATATCTTATAGTCGCATTGTGGCATACAAAGTAGCCCTGAAAAAAGACTTGAGGCGCTTGGCAACTGTACCTCCAGTGGCAAGCCTTCCTTCTAGACAGGAAGTAGCTTCAATTTCACCAGCTGCGTTAACCATTGAAGAGGAATGGGAAGATGCAATGCTGTCATGCGGTGACGAGGAAATTTACGAACCAACGGCTATGATATCTGGCGATCGCGCTGCTTGGATCGCCGACGAGGTATGTGTGCACCACAATTAGCGAGGCAGAGTGAAAATAGAGAAAGAAATGGTAAGATAAGACAGTATATCTGGTTGTTATTAGGTCCTGATGCTTGGAATGAGAACGAGCCAACTGTTGAAGTGGTTTCACCTGGAACTGTCGAAGAAACTACTGCCTTAGTGACGCTACCTCTTCTCTATAGGCAAGTCTTTAGTCAATCAACAATTGTGCTTGCCCTTGGTTTAGGTTTTCAGCGACCGATTCGGTTCGTGCAGTTTTCGCGTCGTAACTCGGCCCATCTCGGGAATTCGTGGCACCTTCGGAATGGCGACTCGCGGCGATCGTGCTCGTCGTTTTTTTAGCGGTTTTGGTAGCGGGCTTGGTAGCAGCAGCACTGCCCTCAGTAGCCGTAGCGGTGGCAGCGATCACGATAGCAATAGCAATGTCGCTAGCAGTGGTGGTAGTGCAGTTAGCAATACCTTGACACTTCCGAAATGGCAGAACTATTGGAATCGAGGCAACAGAAGGCACAAGGGTGCTCGAAATGTGGAAGTAATTTGCGTTGAGGTGCGCGATTCATGGCGGTTGCACAGACAGTCACATAACTTAAAATTTATCAAGTGCCACTCTTTTCATTTTATCCCTCGCAACTTCTTCGGTGTATTGTATGATGTTGGGCCACAACCTACAGGTGCGGTTGCAAGGCTTTGGCACTGCGCAGACCACGCGCGCCTGCTTGGACGCTCTGAGCAACTGCCTAGACCAATGCCAGCCACTGGAAGCTTCAAAAACGCCCTTACGACTGCCTGGCTTGCCACTGTCACAAAGGGCTTCTTCGCCTTCTTCTGTTTCTTCTTCCTCGTCTCAACGCACGTTTCCCGTCTACATCGACATGATCGAATCGTCTGCCGCATCTCCACGTACCATACCGCTCGTGGTGGGCTTTTTGCGGCACGTTGGGTCGCGCTTCGACAAAGTAAGCCTCGTGGGCACTGGCCCTTCGATGGGTACCGCCAGGGCGATCATTGCCATTGCCAGCCTTCAAAAGTTTCGCGTCTTTCCGAATTTCAGAGAGTTACAGCGGGCGGTTGCTGCAAAGAAATGGTAGATTGCATTGCACTGAGCTTTATTAGAGCTGAATCCTCTGTTCCTCTGCTGTGTCGTCCACCAAGGGAGTATGCTGCTCTGATCTGTTCAAGATCAACAAGGGGCACTTTAATCCAGCGCGGTCCGTTTCAGGCATCAAAATTTGTGAGTGGCAATGGGAACGTGTAAATTTTTAAGAAGTGTATTGTGTGTTGCTTCTTAAAACCGCCCTTATTTCTAAGTCCCAGTTGCCCAAATCCCGTGTTCACTCCCAAATACAAATACATGTGCTTTTTCAAGAAGGCACGTCACGTATTTCTATCGAGCTTAGAACCCAGTGAGGCAACTGGAAATGGCTTAAATATTATTGTACGTCGTGGATAAGACCGTGATATGTTATGCGTTTTTGTTTAACGGCTTCCCGACGGTTCATGAAACATGGAATAGCCGTTGTTCGAGAAAAAAAGATGGAGGCAACATCAGGAATCAATCAACGCAATGGATGGCGCTCGTCGCATTAGGAGGCCGCACATGACCCATTCGAATTCTTTGAACCTTCCGTTTTTTCAGGGCACTGTTTTGTGCGGTAGCCGGGGCAACGTTCTGCCTCTGGCACTCCCGCCAGCGCCGAGTCAACTAAAAAAAGCGTGTGCAAGGAACAGTCAGAGGTCATAAGAGCAGCATAAAAAGGCATCATAGAGTTCGAGGCACACGTGGAATATGCCTACGCCCCACGTCGCAATATTAGCAAGAGTCAAGAGGGAAAAGATCGAATCACGTACTATGCATTCCGCAGCCCGCCCATGTTGCTTTCTTGCAATGCGAACAACTGACTCGTCGGCACATTGTACTCCTGATCAGAAGTCAGAGAGAATGCATGCAAGATTAATAACACGCCATTTTGCATAATGATTGGGAATAATTCAACATGCGAACGGTAGCTTTGGAAGAGCTGTGATAGATAACGGAACGGAATGGGGAAGTTACAGAAATTAAGCTGCTGAGTGATTAAGTAATTGTTTTAATGCCATTCTCAACATACCTGAATGCGTAATGAAGCTATGCGCAGCCGCTTCTGTGGCACTAGGATGCCTTCGCTAGCTTCTGTGCCGAACGGCGTTTCTATTTATTCCTTTTGGATACCGCGGCTTCCTTGTTGAAAAGACCGCGCGCCGGCGGTCGTCGGTCCGTTCGTCGGTTCTCGTGTTCTCGTCGGTTTGAAGAGTTTTGAAGATGAAGGTCGACGCGTTGTCCTTCGTCGTTCGTCGTGTGTGTCATTGTCGTCATGTCGTCATCACACGAAAAGCCCCCTGTAAGTACAGATGTATGGATGCGAGCATCGCATGTCACGCTTTGCAGGGGTTTGTCGGTCGTTGCCTGTTCACAAAGATAGCCATATTCCCCCATGTCAAGCACACAAGAACTGACTGCCAAGGACAGCAAACGGCAAAAGGTGGATCACTGGACAGAGCGTGTGGATCTCGCGGCGGCGTTCCGTTGGATCGCACGACTCAACATGCATGAAGCAGTTGCAAACCACATCAGCCTGGCAATCAACGAGGATGGCACGCGCTTCCTGGTGAACCCTAACCAAAAGCACTTCAGCCGGATCAAGGCTAGCGACATGATCATTGTAGATGCCAACGACCCTTCAACTTCTTCTGGGCCAGATGCGCCCGACCCTACTGCGTGGGGATTGCACGGAGGAATTCACCGCCTAGTGCCTCACGCTCGCTGTGCGATACATGTGCACTCGATGTACGCGACAGTGCTCGCGTCATTGAAAGACAGCCGCCTGCCGCCTATTGACCTGAACTGTAGCACTTTCTTCAACCGCTACGTGATTGATGAAGGATTTGGCGGACTAGCGTTTGAGGATGAGGGCGCGCGCTGTGCAGCTCAATTTAGCGATCCAAAGAAAAAAGTTATGATCATGGGCAACCACGGCGTGCTCGTTATCGGAGCAACAGTAGCCGAGACTTTCAACCGCCTTTACTACTTCGAACGCGCTTGCGAAACCTACATTCATGCTCTGCAAACTGGCATGGAGTTGCGGGTGCTCTCGGACGAAATTGCTGAAAAGACCGCGAAAGAATTGGAAGATTACCCCGAGCAAGACGTTCGTCATTTGAATGACCTCAAAGCGATCCTTGATGAGGAAGGTTCAAATTATGCACAATAATCCCAGAGCCACTATATGCATAGAAAACTATGCGCTGATGGTATTTGAAGCATTGTTTGATCGAGTTGACATTTGTACCTGGTGAACAGAGTGGCGAAAAGACCACAATTAGCAACTTATTCATTCGGCAAAGACGGGAATCTCAGTCGCTATCTGAGCTGGAGTCTCGGAGTATCCTGCACCTTCCATAAATGCTTTCAATACTTAAAATCAAAATCTGCTTCATCTCTTCCTTTCAACGCCTCGGGGCCTGTCTTATAATTGTATTAAGAGAGGGGGCATGTGCAACTGCTCAACTGCGCTTTTTTTTTGCCTTTTTTTTCGTTTTATTGTGATTGAGGTCATAAACCAACTTCGTGGTAGAAATTCTAGCACCCTTCTGACTGCTCCGTTCCAAAGCGCTCCGCAAACCAACCAAGACCACGCTTTTTCTTTTCTTGAAGGGATACGGTCCTCCTGAGATACAAGCCTGCGAAGCTAGAATTGCACTCTGATCGCTAGCTAGATCTAGCGCCCAGCGCGCTGCGGCGAAGCCTTCATCAGCTCGTTACTTCTTCTGAAAGCCATGAAGTTTCAAGGCGCGCGAGGTACGGGCGTGATCAGGACGACGAGCTCTTTCGATCTAGCAGCTTTTCTTCTAGCGCCAATCGTTTTCCAAAAATCCGACTTCTAAACGCGAGCTAAACAAAGCTAAGCTAAGCTAGCGACGACAGTGCGAATCTAGCTTCGACGGCCAATATTTTAGGAAGATCGTAACGGATTTGATTTTTAGCCCCAACCCAAGAATGAATGTCCACTTCTACGTACCCCCACTTTTAACATTTAACAGGCAGAAAAACAAAACAAAGCGGCTTACACTGGTAGAAATTCCGATACACAGAAGGGAAGCAAAAAGAATTGCAGTTGATTCCATAACTCTGGAGCAATGGAAAAGAAGAAGAGAATGCGAAGGAAAAATATCTCGGGTATGTTCGCCTGATTAGCTCCTAGGGATTGGTTTGTACTTCTTTGCTGTTTACCTCTTCCTGTTTGTCATCTAATTTCGGCACCTCGGGGCCTGTCTCAAAAATTACGTTCTTTAAACAGCACGGCCATTTTAGTGGGTTGCTTTGGATTCAGGGAAGAGAAGAACTAATAGTTGTCAGATCAAGCGGCTCGAGGCAAACCAATGCGGAGGTGTTTCGAAATAACCCAACTGCCCGAGATCGCATACCACACACGAATACCGAACTCGGAGCCGAGTTCGACAAGAACAGCTAAGGTGCGAAACTCTTTGAACTATGAGAGAGCAGAACGCTGTTCGCAGTTCAAACAAAAATCCAGAACCTACTGGGAAAGTTCGCAGTTAACTGATGTGGCTTCTTTGGGCTGCTTCTTCGCTAGCTTTGGACCTTTTTACAGAAAGCTGGCCCTCAAGTATTTTCCGTGTGCCAAATCAAGGGCGCCCTAAGTCCACTGCTCGCCTCGTGATCTGTTCTATAGTAACAGGGTAACAGGCAGGGTAACAGGGTTTGGAATGCTGGGTTTCGGTTTCCAGTTGTCAGATTTCAGACTTACTCCCCTTGTGGGGGTAATGCTCCGCTCGTACTGGTGGACTGGTGGAACGTTCTACACAGAGCGTTAGACATACGAGAGGAGCCTTTTGTTGCCATAGCTGCAATGCGCTAACCGCTAACCGCTGCTTGCCTTCATAACGTTTTCGAATTTAATTCGCAATAGCTAACAACCATGCCACCCATTTATTCCGTCGAGGGACGCGAGTCGACGAAAGCCCGGCGCGTTATGGTGCTAAACACAGACGACGCCAAAATCGCGAAGCTCCCAGAAAATTATTTGGCCAACACCAACAAAGAAGAGCTGTGCCTAGAGTACGTGCGAAACTTCAATTCGCGCTTCGTGGCGCTTCAGCCGAAACTCGACCCGCTGTTTTTGATAGCGCGCAACGAATACGGAGTAGACAAGTTTGTGCCTACTGGCCTACGCCCTACGCTCTTGCCGTTTACGGATGTCTACGACTTGGCAGAGGCGGCTTCTTTTGTGGCCAACTTTTTGCACTATGAGCCTCTTGACCCGCCAACGCAGCCGCCAGCGTGCTTGCCGAGCCCGTCGCAAGTGCTGGAGTGGAGCTGCGGAGACTGCTTCGACTACGCGCAGCTCCTGTGCTCGTTCCTGCTTGGGGCCGGCTACGACGCATACGTGGTCATGGGCAAAGCACCTCGCGAAGTCTGCTTACGCGACTTGACTGGTGTAGAGTGCCCGCTTTTGATTGCAGAACGGGAAGCTGCAGAGCAGGTCGTGGCGGAGGCCAAGGCCGCAGATGCTATGGCACTAGCAGCCAAGCCTACGAAATACCTGATGCCACCGCCACCATCCACGCAGTCCGCTTACGACGCGCAGGCCAAACAGAGCCACCACCGCCACCATCATCACCGCCACCGCGACGACCCTGCGCCTGGCGACGCGAAGGACCTGGACCCAAACGACTGGTTGCCTTCATCGGAAGCCAAGGACGGTGACGACAACGACGACGACGAAGCAAAGAGCGAGGCGAAAGGGGAAGCCAAGAGCGAGGCCAAAGGAGGAGGCGCCGGGCCAGAGACAACCACCGCACGAGACCCGCTCGAAGGCCAACGCCTGCACTGCTGGGTGCTGGTGCGCGGGGGCAAACGGGACATGCGGGGATTTCATTTCGTGGAACCGTCCACTGGCGCCGTCTACGAGTGCGACGCTTCTCCTTACCTTTCGGTAGACACCATGTGGAACAACAAAAACTTCTTTGTGAACTTGCAAGGCGTCAAAGGAGTACCCCTGGCTGAAACCAGCTATGACTTGCTGGACAATTCCAAGTGGGAGTTTGCGTTTGTGGATCCTTCGAGTTTGCTTGCGCAGAAACAGGCCGCCCGTGAGCTGGCCGAAGAAAATGGGGAGATTGCGCCTGGCACCCCCAAGACCCCTTTCTCAGCGGGGAGTCCTCGCACGGGTCGAAGTTCAAGGGGTTCGCCTCGGGCGTCGTCTCGCGGGTCCACTTTCAACGATGACGGTGACGATGAACCTCTTTCTGGTGGCGGTGCTGGTGCTGGCGCTGGCGCGGGCGCTAGTGCTGGGGTAGCAGCAGCGGCCGGCGCCGGTGGTGATCACGTGCACGGGGAGCGCCACGGCGAGCATTCCTTGCTGGTGCACCACGACGACGTGGAGAACATTTTGGACGTGCCGCTCTCCTGGGTCGGCCCACTGCGGGTGCCTCGCGGTGCTATGGCCCTCAAATACCCCCCCACGGGGTCTCGGGTGGTGGCCTACAGGGGCTCGAAACTCGAGGTGCGCGTTTACTACAGTAGCAGCCAGAGAAAGTCTACACAAATGTATAGCGCGATTTGCCACATGCGAATAGAAAAATACACTCATATATATATATATACATGCATTTCCAACGTAGCTACTTTTAAATTGAATTTTGTGGTTCTCTAACTTTTTCGTGTTGACTTTCTGCCCCACGAAAGGTGTTTGCCGATGCAATCCACCCCCAAGGCTGCGTGCAGAGGTTGACCCTGTACCGAGATGCCGCACAAACGGTCGTGGAAGAAGTGCGCGAGGAGTTCAAGTACCGCAAAGACTGCCTGGCCTCGCGGGTCCGGAAGCCGCTGCTGGACGAGTCCACCGAAGTGTTTTTACCGGGGAGGCCGGGGGGTTTAGCGAAACTGGTGTCGTCGCCGCACTACAGGGTGATTGAGTTCTTTGCTGTGGCAAGGACCGACGGCTGGGTGCGTCGCGAGGAGACAGTGGGGGGGAAGGTCTGCGACTATTTCAACGACCAACGCCCCGACAAGATGGTGTACCGCTCTGCGACCTTGAGCGAGGACTACAGCGGCAACGCCAAGCCGATGTGGTGTCTGCCGACCGGCGGGATCGCCGGCGGCGGCTCCGACTTGGTCGCGCACAAACTGGCGGTGAAGTTCTCCCCGGACGACGAGGTGGCAAAGCGGAAGAAAGAGGGCCCCTCGAGGCTTAGCGGCGGCGGTGGCGGTGGGAACAGCAGTGGCAGCAGCCAAAAAGCAGGCTGCGTGGCGAAGCGCAGTTATTACTTGACGGAGGGGCGAGTGCGGGTGCGAGACCATTTGGAACCAGGCGCTGTGAGCCAAAAGGAGCGCGTGTTTTACAAGGACCGCCGCCCTGACGGTGGCAGCAGCAGCAGCGGTGGTCATTTGTCCGCGGCCGCTCAGGCAGAAGCCGAAGCCGAAGAAGCACGGGAGCTAGCCCGGGAAAAAGACGTACTGGCAGACGTGAAGCGCGCGCAATCCGAAATCGTGGAGCTGATCAAGATCCGCCGGAAAGAAGAAGCTGAGCCCTTTGTGGAAGAGCCAATATTCGTAGCAGCCCCCAAGAAGGCAGCGGCAGCGCTCCTGGCGCAACAAGGCGGCCTCGGTGGGAACCTCGGTGGCGGTGGTCTGGATGGTTTGGGCGGAGGCAATGGCAGCGATGCGGGGCCTCCTGTGGACTACCTGACGCCTTTCTTAGCGGGAGGTGGGGGGGCTCGGGGCGACCAACCTCTGCAGAAGGACGACGCCAGTCGAGTCCGCGCGGCGTGCTTGAAGTCCCTCAAAGAGCGGCTCCTGGAGCGGGCCAACATCATTCAAAACAAACTCAACGACGAAAACGCAAAGCTGAGCAAACGGCAAGCGACTTTTCAACGCAACGCGGGCAAAGACGGGGACCCGGCAGCCGAAGCGGAGTTCGAAAAGTTTTGCGCGGACTCCATGTTCACCATTGGCATTTTGGAACAGCGGTTAGTGGCCCACGAGGAGTCGGCCCTCAAGAAATACCAAGCCCTGGACGAGAAGCTCAGTGCAGATCCCCGGCTAGCAGCGCTGTCGAATTAGTGGAAACTTGGCGATGTGTGAAAAGAATAATGTGCCATTTATGTATCCTGGGCCTGTTTCTTCGTGCCTGAATCGGATAAACGGTGCTCAGTTGCTGAACTTTAATTCAAAACCTAACCCAGTATTATTATAGGATCTTGGCTAGAAATGAGACGTATAATTCCGGGCTAACTACGATAATGGATAATTCCTAGATAACCTCCTACAGCCAACTTAGCTGTATGGTAATAAAGAACTAACTATGAGTGGTTATATCGGTTGGGGGGCGGTCTCTACGGAACGCCCACAGGAATTATCCATCTAAGGCGCGCTTGGTGCGCTCTTCTTTCTCATTCCCTGTCGTTAAGGGTGTTCGGCCAATCAGCTCCGGCTGAATTGGCTACAGGGGGATATGTTCGCATCACCCTGTTCGTAATTCGTAATGCCTTTTGTCTTTGGTTAAGAAGTCTGCTCCTTTCTGTGTTTCATCCGCTTCCTTGGTGCGGATCCGCCTGCATTGTACACTCGGAGAACTGCTAGGGCGCACCCACTTCGGCGCAGCCACTTATCGCTTTTCAGCAGATCCCAGCCACTGGTATCACGGACCCACGAACAGGCCACCTGCAGGGTGTATAGAGAACTAGAAGTAGGGACTCTGCTTATGCTTACAAAACCCATATGTGATACGAAGAGTGCAATATCACTATACGTAAAAAGTTCAGAAGTTCTAGTAGCTAGCACGCCCGTTCCAAAGCAACATAACCCGAAACACAGAAACTTTCAACTGGTCTGGAGCTACGCTTTGAGCTCCATTACGGCAACGGCAATTCAGCCTTATCATAACCAATAGTTGAAGCGGCACGGCAGTGAGGAACCGCCATCGAAGCATCGCTACTCGTACTCGAAGCGGATGATAGCAACGGTGATGTTGTCAGCCGAGCCCAACCGCAGAGCTAACCGCACGAGTTCCTCGGCCAGCGTCTCCAGTTCCGACTCACCTTGCTCCGAGGCGTTCGCATTTTGGTCATGACTGCCTGTTTCACGATCATCAACATCGTGGCCATTACCGTTCCCATTGCCGTTCCCCTCGTGATCGTTGTTGCTCCCACCACCGCCACCACCGCCACTGCTGCTGCTAATCATTCCCTCTCGTCCTTCTTCACCGGCAGCAATATTAGCACGGTGCGCT
>Ga0307982_1002069_pt1 | contig 16305 bp, 20 predicted proteins | sample OrgLakmetagen989_FD_201847 | JGI IMG/M metagenome (GOLD analysis project Ga0307982, IMG submission 201847) | Saline water microbial communities from Organic Lake, Antarctica - #989 | ecosystem: Environmental > Aquatic > Non-marine Saline and Alkaline > Saline | place: Antarctica: Organic Lake...
CCCGCCCCTTCTGCTCTTTTCGCTTCACCACTCCCTCTATTTTCTGCGCCATGCCACTTCCTCTTTGTTCGTTCTCCCACACTTCCGCGTGTTCTTTTTCTTTTGTCCACTCGCCCTGTACTTAAATACTCCTACCCCCCCTCCTCATTACAACACCACAGGCGGCCTACACCCAGCTCTCAGAGCCCACCGCTCGAACCGCCTTTGACGCCGCGAAAAAGAAGCAACGCGAAGAGAGCGACCGCAGGAGGAGAAACGAAGACAGCTCTCGGAACTTTGCCCAAAATCGTGCCGCGAGAAGGTGCGTTTTCGTTAGAAGGTGCGTTTTCGTTGAGAAAGGAAATCTTTTGTATGTATACATTCTTTGGTTTTACCCTCTTCGTATTGGTGTCATAAATCGAAGGAAAGTATTGTATATATACGCACGAATACAATTCCTTTACTTTCTTGTCTCTTGTTGTGTATTGTCCTCCAGCCCCTACGGGAGCACGCCTTACCCGGGAGGAGGAAACAGCAGCAGCGCTTACAACGACCCGTACAGCAGTGGCGATGGAGCAGGAGGAGGCGGACGGCGGCCAAGACCGAAATCAGCTCCGTCCACTCGTCGAGGTGCGAGAAATCGCCCTCACTTTGATTCTATGCTCAATTCATGTGGTTCTTGATTATTATAGCATAGTTAGCACCAGAAGTAACCACGCCATCTTCATCATAGTTCTTGTCGCATGTTGGAATGCCAGTGTATTGTAAAGGAAAAGGAACTGCTCGGCTACTTCCCCTTCTAACTCTCTCTCTTTCTCTCTCTCCGACTTCTCTCAATACAACACCCCCTCTGTCTCTTTCTCTTCTACAGGCAGTGGCAACGGCAGCGGTGCACCTTCTTCCAGCCCCTACACCGCTAACTCCAACGGCAGCGCGGCGCCTCCGCCGTCCTTCTTTCCTACGCAAGGTCGCATGGAATTGCAGCTACATTCCTTTCTCGTACTTCCTCTACCTGTGTGTTTGTTTTGAAGCTTTTTCTTTTCTTTGCAACCATCTCACAATGGCTTATTGAACCAATATACGATATACGGATGAGTCGGCTTTCTGTGAACATCAGCCACATCTCTCTCACAATCCCAGAACCCTCTCTATCTCCCTCTCTTTGTCTCGCAATTCTCTAGGTGCGAGTTCTGGCAGCAGTACCCGAGACAGCACCAATGCATCCTCTTCGTCTGCTGCTGGCGCGGCCGCCACCAATGCGAGGGAAGCGTCTTCACGAGCAGCGCACGCGCGAGCAGCGGCAGGACAACGAGACATGGCGCCGCCGCTGCAACTGAAACTGCTGGAACGATCGCACGAGTCGGTAAGGGGCGGAGAAAGAAAGATTCGAAGAGTACAGGAAGTATTCCAGAGCACTTAAGAAAAATAAACAGATATTGCGTCGTGCAGTCGTTGGAAGCCCGACGTATTCATTTTTAAACTCTCAGTATAATATAGCTTCCTCAGTTTTTTCAACCCTTCCGCATGCTTATGATTCTATTGCATGTCTCTGTTTTTCAATATATGAATTAGGTCACTTTAACGTGGAGCCACCCTCTCTTCGATGCTGCCAACGTTGCTCGCGACACTCCCACGGTCCATTATCTATTTGTAGTAGGGTTGTTGAATTGTAATGCAAACAGTACACCAACACTAACATCCTACTTTGAAGTGCACTTTCTTTCATCTGTCTTCCTCTCAACTGCAATAATTCTGAATACATTCCATACATGTGCCCTCACATTCTGCAAAAGGTCCTCTTCGAAGTGCAGTGGCGGCAGCGCATCGACAGCGGGGTGCCGCGGTGGGAAACGTCGGCACAATTGCTCCGCTCCAACATGTGCCGCAAGAAAAACTTAAAGCTCAGCACTTGCTACGAATTTCGGGTAAGTTGAGATGATTTACCGAACCAAAAGCAGCGTAGAAACCTGAAGAAGGCACATGAATTCTTATTCTTTTTTTTTTCAAATCAAATCCATTCGATTTACCCTCCTTCCTCCTCCCTCCTTCCATTCATCACCCCGTTCCTCCGTCGCCTCTCCGTTTTCTCAACCTCCCACTCAAGGTCCGCGCCTGTTCCCTCGACGGCGAATGGTCGCCCTTTAGCGCGCCCGCGTTTGCGGTCACGCACGCTGGGCCCAGTGGCTCGGCCGCCTCCGCCGCAGCTCAGGTATAGTTGGGTTATTATATCGGGGCGAAGGTGGAAAGAAGAGGCATGTCTTCAGAATAGAACTCGCGGGAACACGAATAATTGAACCTGTCTTGGTTTTATTTAAATTCAACTATTTTTTTTGATGCATTCCCTCCGCCCATTCTTGCTTCTATGATGTACTATGTGCGCGTGCCTTCAACGGTTCGTATGTTCTTACTTACTTTCCTTACTTTTCATTTCTTTTCTTTTTCTTCCTCGCAGGCGGCTGCCAGCCGAGGCCCATCTCCAGCCGCTGCTCCAACTTCATCAGCTCCTCCTTCTCGACCTCGCCCTCAGTCCGCCGCGGCCGCAGGACGCGGCACCAGCAACAACCTAAACAACAACAGCAACAATCCTAATAGCAACAGCAACAACAGCAGTGCGACGCGACCTCCTTCTTCTTCTCCTTACAGCAGCAGCAGCAGTTACGCGACTGGTAGTGCTGCTGCTGCTCCTTCTGCTAACTACGGCAGCAGCACCGGTAACGGCAGTAATGGAGGTCCTCCTCCAACTAGTGCTGCCTCTGCTGCTGCTGCAGGAGGGGAACGCCGTGACTCGTCAGCGGAAGATTCCAAAAATATGGACAGTAAAATCCCGACAGCTGACTCCGTAAGTGGCAGCAGCAGTCGGAGCGGCAGCAAAAACAATGCTACCAGCAATAGCAACACTACCAGCAACAACAGCAGCAACACTACTTACACCAACAGCGATCGCCCGAGGCCTAGGACTGCGTCTTCGGTTCGGAACAGCAGCAGCAGTGCGTTGGACCAGCAAGATCGCGAAGCAGCTCGAAATGAAATGCGCCGGGTAAGATGATCGAGATGAGGGTGCTTTATGCCGACCACTTTTTGTAATATCTCAATCGCTCATGAATGTCTCCGTTTCTGGCACTCTTTCTGTCTTTGTTCTTATTTTGACTCCCATTCATCCACCACCCCTCGTTATCCCCTAATATATATGCACTAGATTTACTTGGAGCACGCCCGCCGGGACCAGGCACCTCCCTCTTCGAAGGGGGAATCTGCTTCCAAAGCAAAGGCACATGCCGGTAGTGGTGCTGCTGCTTCAAGAACAGGCGGTGGAGCTTTTGATGCTTCTGCTTCTTCATCATCTATACCTGCCCCTTGGCGCTGCAACATTTGTGCACGGCTCAACGACCCCGCCCTTTTCAAGTGCGTGCTTGGCTGCATCATGTCTTCCTGTGGCATGCTGCAATCTTTTCGTTTTGCATCTTGGAAATTACTGTCTGTGCAATGCTTGAAGACACCATCTCGCTGGTGAATCCTAAAGAAATAAGCGATGTTTTCGATGCCATTTGACTTTTGCCCGTTTATCTTGTGCACATGTAATAACCGTGCACATCGCCACCCTATCATTAACAGTTGTGAAGCATGCGGGCGAGCCAACGACAGTCGTTCGTCGCTTCATTCTGAGCCTTTTGCGCCTTCGTCTCCGGCGGGCACCAAGAGTACAACAACTGGAGCTAGTGCAGCAGCAGCCGCGACTGCCAGTAGCAGTCGCGCCAGCAGTGACCGTCCTGCATCCTCTTCAGGAGAGCGTGCTAGCGGTGAGTCGAAGAGGCGCGACAGTTTCCGGGAACCTTCCTCTGATCGTGCTAATGGTGCTGCTCCGCCTTCCTCGTCAGCATCATCGACCTCTGCCACTAACCCTACAGCAGCAGCAGCAGCAGCAGCTCCCGTTTCTTCTACGAACAGCACGAGCACTACCAGCGGCAGCACCAGCGGCAGCACCAGCGGCGACACTGGACCTCCGAACGGGCAGAGAACTTCAAACTCAACCAGCAGCAGTGGCGGTGGTGGCGGCGCTGCGTCCTACATGCGCCCTACCGGTACTATTCGTATCCCCGGTCAGAGGCCGAAATCAGCAGGGGCTGTCAGGAGCTCTCCCCCCGCAGGAGCAGCAGCAGCAGCTAGCACTAGTAGCGGTGCTGGAGGAGCAACCGGAGGTGCACCGCCAGTGGTGTCATCCCTCGGGAGCTCGTTTTCTTTCCTGCGACGAGCCACAGGTAGCAACAATGCGACCACTAGTGCTGCAGCAGCAAGTGGAGGCAGTTCAACTCCTGCAGCAGCAGCAGCAGCAGCAGCTACGACAAATGCCACTATTGGCAGCGGCGGTGGCCGTAGTGAGCCTACCACTGGCACAGCCGGAGCTTCCGAAGCATCAACAGCAGCAGCAGCAGCAACAGCACCAGCTGACGAGACCAAGCCAACTCCCTCCAAGACCGCGCGATCCACTTCTTCATGGTCGCCTTCCTTCTCCGTGGGCCGCAAGAAAGAAGGCGCGACTACCCCACCACCGCCGACTACAGAGCAGCCCGAGGGCAGTAGTGCTACCAATGCTATCGCTACGGATGCAGATGCCACAAGTGCAGCAGCGGCAGCAGGTGGGGCTGCTGCCGCTGCTGCCTCTGGTACCAGTGCTAATACTGGCAGTGGCACTGCTAACAGCAGCAGCAGCAGCCGCAGCAGTTACGGTGGATTTCGACGCCTGTTTGGTGGAGGCGGCAGCAGTGGTAGCAATGCTGCCGCCAATAAAGCTAGCGGTCATAGCAACGGCGAAATCACGAGGCCGCCCCCTTCTTCTCGACCGAAAAGGCCTTCTTCTGCCCCTTCGTCTAGATCCTCCTCAGCAGCAGCGCCTCCGCCGCAAGCACGCCCGCCTAATATGGCTGAGCCAGTGCTTGTCCGAGGAGGCGATGGCCCTGTCCCATCTGCAGCAGCTACAGCAGCTACAGGGACAATGTCAAGGCCGCCTGGCTTCAACTACTCGAATGCTGAAGCACAACCACCTGAAAATGTCGCCCGTGCTTCTTCCGAAAGGCAAACGGGTGAAGCCACCAGTGCTGAGACCAGCAGCAGCAGCAACGTGAGCCCTCGCAGTGCAGGGGGGGTTGGCCGGGGGTCTGCAGGACGGGCAGTGGCGGCGGCGAGGGCCTCGCGAGAAGGCACTTCACCTTCGCCTCCTTCTGAAGAGAGGGAGAGCGATCTTGAGGCTGCTACTGCTGCTGAACGAACCAGAAATAGAGGCGCAACTGCTGACTCGAATGCTGCTGCTGTGCCTCCTTCGAGAGCTGCAGCCGATGCCGCTGACGATGATCAGACGAGGCGGCACCCTTCTTACCAGCGTTCAGCCAATAGTGAAGAAAAGGGAGAAGGCAAAACTTCGGATCCGCACAACGCCAGCAACAGAAACAGCAACAGTAGTCCTGGCTCTAGCGGACGTGCGAAGTTTGCGTCTGCCGCTGCTTTTACTGCAGTTGATGCACCCGGGGAAGGAGGGGGCGACGGCAGCACCGGCAGCAATCGCAGTGGCACCAGCAGCAGCAGCAGCAGCAGCAGCAGCAGCCGCAGTAGCGGTGGTGGTGGTGGCGCTGCTGCGGACGAAGACGTGAATTCGGTCGTGACGGAGGGGGTAGAGAGCAACGAGGATGGGGATGTGCTACGAGCAGGGGGGCGCGGGATGAGGGACATGATCAACAAGGCCAATGCGCGGAAAGCGATTCATGATCGAGTGGCTAATGTGCTGCAGGTGAGTGGTGATAAATAAAGGGGAGTAGAAGGAGTACAATGCATGAGGATGTGTGTGCTCTGGGAATTGTGTGAGTGATTGAGAGTGGAAAAGTACAATTTTCCTACTCCTGCTGCTTATATTCGTACCTGTTTGGCTTGCATATTTGTGCAATTACCTATTCATCTTCCGCACACAGGAGCTGTATGCGCGCGCGTGGGAGTCGGCGGGTCCTCTCGTAGCCTCCTTGTCGGCGCCGCCTTTCCACAACGACCCTTTGGCACTGGCGGCGGTCGGACACTGCCACGTGGCGGGTCGAGGGGTGGTCGCCGACAAAAGCAAAGCGGAAACGTTTTACCGACAGGTTGGTCGATTGATTTTTATGTCCTGCATGTTACGAAGGGTGTGTTTGATGTAGAAAAAAATAATATTTACACCTTCTTCCTGCAAAACAACCGTTTTCTGCTTTTGAGGGCCCACATACCGACCTCTGCCTCACGTGTATCTCGACCCTGATGTAAACATGTATGCACTGTCTCATAGGTGGACGTATCAGCCCTCACCTCCCTCGCCGAGAGCACTGCCACCACCAATGGTAGCCATCCTAGCTCCTCGCTCGGCTCCGCCCACGCTCAGTTTCACTTGGGCTACATGTTGCAGTGGGGCAAAGGAGCGGCAGCCAAGGACGTGCCGGAGGCGGTGAAGTGGTATCGCGCGTCCGCAGTGCAAGTATGAGGAAAGGGGAGATTGAGGAGGAATGACTGCAAAGAAGGTCGAGAAAGAGGGGGGGGGGACGGGAGGAGCTGAGAATATATATATGAGTTGTTAAGCGTGTATGTATACATGAGAGCACACATGTGCATACACCCGCCTGCGACTACATGTGCGCTCGATCATGCTGCACTCTCATTCCCTCTGTTCTAATCTATTCTCATAATTTTATTTCTATATATTAGGGCCACGCCAACGCCCAGTGCAACCTCGGCGTGTGCCTGTACTACGGCCAGGGGGTGCCCAAAGACGAGGCAGCCGCGGCGGCGTGGTTCACGCAATCGGCCAATCAGGGACATGCCAAAGCGCAGTGCAATTTAGGGGTCTGCTACAAGAAGGTGGGTATAATGGTTGGGATGAAATAAGAAAAAAATACATCTCCCGCGGCTGTAATTGTCAAATGTACAGGCATCGTGGCTTGCCATTTTGACACGCTTCTCCTTCTATTCTTTTAATCGGTTAAGTTTTATTGTGCATGCAGTGTATATGTGCACGACAATCTAAATTCTCTTCATTTCCTTCTTTCTTCTTTTCCTATTCTTATACTACTACAGGGCCGCGGCGTGCCCCGCGACGATGCCGCTGCCCTCACTTATTACACGCTGAGCTCGGCCCAAGGGGATCAGGTGATTCATTCGTTTGTGTACAGTGGTGGTGGAGGGAGAGAGAGAGAACGATGAACACTGCGCGAATATATCCTTTAAGAAAAAAAAAAAGCAATTGGCTTGAATGATAACATGGAAGCGTTGTATTTAATGTATAAATATCCTTTGCATTCTTATCGTCCCTTCGTCAATTTCTCCATGATTTTCTCTCCCTCTCTTCTTCTTTCTTCTTCCACCTGACAGGACGCAACCGCGGCTCTAAAGCGATTGCGGGCTAAAGCAAAGCAGCAGCAAAGCCAGGACGACGGAGGTGGAGGCGGAGGAGGCGGCAATCACAATAGCAGTGGTGGTGACCCACTCGCGAAACCGTACACAACTTCTTCTTCGTCGTCGGGTGCGCCACCGCCTCGGCGGCAGCGGCCGGCCTCAGCGGGAGCTGCCAGAAGCAGTGGCCACGCGCTTTAGAACTACAGCAGAATTTTGATTAGAGTCCCTTGCAGTTTGCATTTCTATAAAAGTTGCGGGTAATCCTTATTCCTATGTCAATGTCAGTTCCTAGGACAAAAGACTATGACATGAAGAGAAATGCACTTCTGGTATGGGTAGATAAACTCGAGCTAATACAAACCTAAATAACACAGTAGCCAATGCTGCGGGCAGAAGTGGGAATGCGGAATGCGCGTGCGTTGCGCAAACAAAGCAAGTGTGGAATGATTCAGGAGGGAGAGGGGCATTGGCCAAATTCCTGGGAAAATTTACAAAAAGCGAGGTATTTGTGGGTGTTGCGCAATCCGCAGAGCAATAAAGAGGAAGGCGCGCGAGCAAAAAAGCTCGTGACATGCGGAACACGAGGTCCACTCGGCAGAGGTCAACGTGTGATTTCCAGCGCGCAAGGCGCCTATTGTGCTGCCCCTGAGCCATAGTGGAGGCTTTGACGGGACAGGAACTCCTCCCTTGTCCGCGGAGTGGCAGTGAATAGAAAAGCCCCCCCCTCAAAAATACAAGCAACATACAAGCGTCAAGCGGGCCGCTTGTGGCCTAGCGGCCCCTCCCTATTATAGAGCTAAACCCATATATCTTTCATCAATCACTTCGGACGCTAGTCGTGTGTCGTCCTCCAGCGCTTTTCGAAACCCTCGCAACGCCCTCAGATAACGCAGCTATATTCCTAATATTTTATAGTTATGTCTAATGAAGTATAGGTTTCTGCACTTCCGTAGTCCTAGTCTCCGATATGGATTTCGAGATAGGCTACGTACCTCGATTAATTCGGCGTTGAAAAAGGGGTGTGCTGTGGACTGGCATTAATCAATTTTATACTCCCGAGATGCCTGAGGATCAAGAAGAAAGAGAGGGCCTGTTTGTAAAAGTTTTCTGAGTGAGGCGAAATGTCGCGAAAAGGGGGCGTTCTTCGGGGCTTCGCTATTTCCATTCTTATCGTCGCTTTTCGCCAGGTGCTTTTCTCTCATACTAGCTAGCGACTTCATTTAAGCAGCGACGAACCCATCTGGCACGGCCACAGCGGACTCGATCCCTGGGTGCTCAGGCCCCCAGCACTCTACTTCTGACTCGGCCGTGATGCCACACAAGTGACCAAAGCCAGAAGTGACCTGGTAACAATGAGAGCATGGATTACACACCACGAATGAAAAATGCGTGTGGAGATGACAGAGGACTATACTTTTCCGTTTGCTAGGTGTATCCTAAGGGTCCAGACCCCAGAACTACTTCAATGCATTGCCATCTTCGCTACGTACAATGCATTCTTCTCTTAGTTGGTCAAAAATATGTAATTGAGTCCTATAGTACCTGCTCCCACTCGTCGGGTAAATGGTTGGTGTTGCGCTGGTTCAAGCCCCAGCACTCAATCCGGCTGCCGTCCTGCCGAATCCCACACGTTACTTTGTTGCCCGTAGTCACTGAAAATCACGATAAAGGCGAAGTATTTGGACACATGAAATGGACGAAGTGATGAAAGAAGCAAACAGGTGTGGATTTAACATATACCTAGGAATATACGTAAATAAGGCACTTGTTCTTATTAGTCTTATCACTTGCCCAAAAAATATACGCTGGTACACTCAGAATGACTACACGCGTCTTTTCCCTCTTAACTCGCACGCAATACCAATACCCACCTTGCACATAAGGGCCAGGACGATCGTCCACATGCTCGCCGTGCTGTTCTCCCCAACACTCAATGCGCCCTTCGAGGGTGACGCCGCACGCGAAATGGCTGAACGGAGAGCACGAAATTTGCTTGAACTGCGTCTGTTGAAAATGAGAAGGAGAGAAGGAATGGATAGAGAAGGACGAGATGAGACAGACGCAGAAACGAAAGGCAATGCGAGAAGAAATGCCGGAGTTTGTCAAGTAAATGAAGGCACGAAACCAACATGTGGAAATGTGACGACACGCACAGAAAGTGACACGAGCGCACTACATTGCGTGTACATGATTTGAAAGTTCGGCACGATTATAATACGTCACGATACTCACCTCAGGTGGTGGGCGGGTCTTCCCGCGGCGGGAATCCCCCCAGCACGCCGCTCGACCGTTAGGACGCAATGCGCACGAAAAGTCCTTGCCGCTGGATACCTATGTGGGTAACAAAAAGAAGAAGAGAGAGAGAGAGAGAGGGGGGGGGTCAAAGGAGAGATTTAGATAAAACGATTGATGAGGTGAATAATGGTATAAAGGTCAAATCATCCTCGCATTAAAGAGAAGTCACGAGCCCAGTCGAAGCTCGGTACTAAAAGCTGTGCTTCTCTCAAGCCAATGATATCTTGTACCTGCACGAATTCGCCCGGCGGAGGCGACATCGCCGCTTCGACGTGACCGCCCCAACATTTCAACGTCGAGTCTTTGGTGATGCCTGCCAACGATACAAAAAAAAAGGAAAGAGGGGTGGAATGAGGCCTAGGTCAGTAGAGGCTCTTTTTCAAGAGATGCAACCAATTTATAAACCACAAGTGCACCACGGAAAGGCACGCAAAGAAGTGAATGCTCCACTAAAGATCTTCCACCCCTCATCAAGTTAGTGAACCAAGACAAGGCACAGTAGTCGTTGCTTCTCGTCACACGCTCACCGCAAACGTGGAATTCGCCCGCGGATATTTGCAGGAACAATCCCGGCGGTGAAGCCCCTTGTAAGCCCCAACACGCCACCGTCTCGTCCGCCTAGTAGCGGTGTTTTTTTTGGAATAGTTCGTTGTAAGCCAGCAAATACAAGTGTACCGCAAGAAGCAGCCACCGCATGCGAGATAAGGTAGAAAGCTCAATATCAGTTGATCTCGTACCATCACATGGTATAACGCAGACGCCAAGAAAAAAAATGGCAGAAATAGAGAGAGAGAGAGAGCAGAGGAAGAGATTGAAACAACAAAGAATTCTCTTCATGTGCCTCCAAGTATAAAACACGACTTCGTCTACCTTAATGCCGCAGCTGTACAGGTGGCCGCTGGAGACTTGCATGAAGTGCCCCTGAGGGGGGCTCGCTTGGCCGTGGTCGTTGAAGCCCCAACACCTGGTATTGCACACGGAGGGAGGAAGAAGAAAGCACGTAACCAAACGACAAAGCACTCCGCACGACATGAAACACAGACATGGCCATCGTACAAATGAAAAATGCAATATAACCATAACGCAAAATGAACATTAATGGCCGTATGAAACGAATGCGAATAAAGAGAAGCAATAGAGTGGTAACACAAGCCTAGCTCTACAAGTGATACCGTAAAGCGCCGCCGTAAGCTAAGTGCGAGCGCATTTCCAGCGCACAGGTGTGATGAAAGCCGGCCGACAGAGAGGTGCCGTCCTGTTGGCAAGCAGCACGTAAAGAGTATGCTGAATGGAGTGCTACAGAAGAAAGACAAGAGCATATGAATGCTCAGGACCTTTAACTTCACATTGATGAGCTGACTAGCAGTTATTTTAAGGCGCTAGGTAATGCAAAATTCTGTTATTAAATAATGTGTTCGAAGTGTTGCATCTATTTTCGACGCACCAAATCGTTATAGAAGTCGTCCGGGAGACGATCAACGTCATCGGCTAGTACGTCAGTGGAGACCACGACAAGCAACCCTAGGATTGACTACCAAGCACATGTCGTAAAATGAAATAAGAACACAAGGTAGCAAGACACCGCAGCAGTGTATGCAGAGCAAAATAATAGAGAAAGGATTAGGCATATGCGTACTCATGGAATGCATCGGTAAAAACTGTAACTGAAGTAAGCGGGAAGGTGGTAAAAAGGACGCATCTCTCGACGACGACCTTATTAGTAGCTTTCGATAAGCAAGAAGGGTGGAACATGCTTGAAACAATTCAGGAGGCAGCAGAATCGACAACGGCTACTCTTAAAGCTACGAAGGTGCCATAGGGTGCTTCTTGGATGTGTGGCAATAAAGTGTGAAGTGCAATGTAAAGAAATGTGCATTGCATCCTAGCTGAGTCGCACATCGGCACAAAGTGTAAAAATTAAACAAATCAGTTACAAGACACTTTAGCGCCCGTGAACTTACCGTGAAAAGGATACTTCGCCGCGAAGGATTTCTAGGCCGTTTAAGGCCCATTGTACCAGTGCTGGCTCTTTTTGTTGTTGCGATTTTGAATACGAGGAGGATTTCGTCGCACTAATGTAGTGTTTTAATTAAATAAAGGGATGGGCAGGTGCAGTTGCATGGACAAACCCAGCAGGACTGTCCTCCTGTTGGGGACTCGGCCTACGCCGATCGGCCAACATTAGTCTCTACAATAAAACATCTGACGTATTTCCTCCAGAATATAAGGCAAATACGTCGCGACGTATTGACTTTTCTGCTGGCGTCATCACAAACACGTCATCAAATATACGCCTGTATACGGCGTTTGCCATGCATGTAGTGGGAATATGCCCTAATATAACGCAATTCACGGTACTGATGTATTGATTGACGTATTTGGGTCAAATATTTGAAATATTTTTGTAAGGCCTAGCCAGAATCCTCGAATGAAGAGATTTTAAGGTACACCCCGGCTGAAGGCGCTTACACCAAGCGCCAAATTCACCATCGGCGATTGCTTTGCGTATTCCGCAATTCCCTTCAACTCGAACTCGAACTAATACAAACCAAAATAGCACAGAAGCCAATGCTGCGGGCAGAAGTGGGAATGCGCGTGCGTTGCGCAAACAAAGCAAGTGCGGAATGATACAGGAGGGAGAGGGACATTGGCCAAATTCCTCGAAAAAATTGCAAAAGGCGAGGTATTTGTGGGTGTTGCGCACTCCGCAGAGCAATAAAGAGGAAGGCGCGCGAGCAAAGAAGCTCGTGGCATGCGGAACACGAGGTCCACTCGGCGGAGGTCAAAGTGTTCCTTTTACTGTGTAAGGTGCCTATCGTTCTGCCCCTGAACCAGAATTGGCTTTGACGGGACAGGAACTCCTTCCTCGTCCGCGGAGTGGAAGTGAATAGTAAAGTCCCCCTTCAAAAATACAAACAACATGCAAGCGGGCCTAGCGGTCCCTCCCTATCATAGAGCTAAACCCATAAACCTTCGATCAAACGCCCCGGTCGCTACTCGAGGTAGCAAGTCGTCTGCGCATGCCCCGAAGAGTGCAGGTTCCGCGCTAGTGATCGTCAAGATAGTGCTGACAATACTCGTAGCTGCCGCCAAAATGAATTAATCCTCCATGGTGCCTGCCTTTGATCAAACGAGAGTCCCATGGATAATTCAAGTACCAAGCGGTGCTGCGAATTCACAATTGAAGGGTTCATTATCTGTCGGTGGCCCGGAGTTCCTAGGAATCCGTTCCCTCTTCCGAGATGCCCACCGTGCATGACTGTGTCTCACAGACGGACCGTGGGAATTTATCTCCACCTTGAAGTCCTACAATACGATTCTGGATTCACAGCCATAAGCTCCGGTGTCAGAGTTCCGTTGGAGTTTAAAGTCCATGCTCTCCTCGAAATCATCCTGGACAACCACTCACAGGCAAAGGCTCATGTACGGAGTAAATTTAAACGTGCTAGCGGAAAGGCATGCCGCGTTATACTTCATGTGGAATTCAATGCCTGTAAGCTATAATAACTTATCCCCGAAAGCCACAGGCAATTGATTCTGTGGATCGATCATCGATACGTGTACCTATACGATACACTGTAGCTTCGTGCCCTTTCTATTGCTGGCATTTCTTTGCTATTATTGGGAAGAAAATCTTAGTCCAATTAAGGAAGAAGGCATCATTTGGTGCATTTTACAACGAAAGGACGAAAAGTGTTGGTCTTCTCTCTACTGGGTCTGAATTATTCAAAGAAAATAATCAAGAAGCAGCCCTCCGGTGATTCATTGGCGGAAGCATAAGTAAACTTTGATCAGTTTCCTTGGGAACGAAACCAACCACGATGGTCGTAATTTTCTACAAGATCTGCCGCAGCATACTCCTGCATTGCTGCAGCCACGCCAGCAACCACAGTGCCGAACACTGCTCCTGTCAAACCACGACCTGCCGGAATACCAAATACTTGAACAGGACTGGTAACTTCCTCTTCGAAGGACAAGCATTCTTCGATGGACTTCAAGAGCTCTTGAAGGGCTTTGAGTCGCGTGACAGTTCTCGTATTTGAACCTAAGAAAAGAGCAGCCGCAGCTTTTGATGTGCTACCCCAAGCATTCTTGGAAGAGCGAAGTTCAGCATTGTGTTCGCTGCACTTCCGAGTTTCGAGCTCCATCAATTCCTGATTCACGATCACCAGCTTTCGCTTCAAAGTGAGCCGGTGGCTAGGAATGAGCTCTTGCAGAGCAGTAGCTTCCTGTAGTGCAATTTGAACAGAAAGCATGATTGCAAGAATGCCTATCAATATGGATCCAATTGAAGCCATATGGTGGTATGACTCAGTCCATACGATGAAATTCAGCACCGCGGATGCAGCGATCGCCCAACTCACACAGATTCCAATGTAGCTCATGCCTCGAACATAAAAATGGTAGCCAGCAACCCGTACTGATCTCCTAAGGAGGAGCCATAAATAGGCATTGCTATCATCCTCAAGATCGAGGTATAAATGAGTCGGCTGACTTGCTTTGCTTTCACCAGCGTTTCCATTTTCCTCATCAGAATTCAAATGAGGCAGCTCGGTTGGGCGTTCCACTGCCTCTCCAAACAACTCACGAAATTCGACTCCAGGGTACTGTGCCATCTGGCCGAGCATATTCAGCACTGCTAATCTTCTCTTGAGGTCCAAGGCAGCCGTTAAACAAAACATCAAGCTTGACTGCGCGCCGTGGCACTGAGACAAGAACATTCCTATGTAAATGAAATGGTCTACATATGTGGATCCAAACATCTCAATACCAAACCACAACCGAACTAAACATGGAAAGAAAGCCATGACAACGATACCACAAAGTAGTACTTTCTTTAGGCCTGCCGTCAAAGTTTCGGTAAACCCAGCAGTCAACAGTTGCAGCAGTACGTCACCTGCCGTTACGCCGCCAGTTTCAATCGACGGCGTTGAGAGATCTTCTTTTTGGCTATGGCAGCGTCTCATCAGCTGTAAAAAGGTTTCGGTTTGGTGAGATCCAAATCTCATGTAACTGGTGTTCAGATTCACATCAGCGATATCTTGTGCGTCTTTGCTGATTTTCCGTAGCAGTTCTACGGCAGGCGAAGCCCATGAAATGAGGATCAAGTTCTCTGTCAGCAACTTTTCGTTATGAGAGTCCACCGGCTTCCGCATTTCGTTCAACAAATTCTCAGTGTAATAGCCATACTTAGTTCCAATGACTGCCCACCGCACGCACATCCAGCTGTAAGCCAACAGTAGTTCCCATTTGTCTACATTACTGCTCGGAGAGGCCAGCCAAAGAAGCACTGCTGCAGTAACAAACCAGTGGAGGACATTATCGATGAGAGTACCAAGCGGAGGATTTGCGCCGGCTTGTAACGAAGGAAAGTACTGGCGGTGGCGAGCAACGTTGATCCCCTGTGCCACGCTAGGCTCGAGGAGCACGCACAGCAACGGGGAGATGAAAATTGGAGGCGTAAGCTCGTAGGCGAAACTTTTGATGGCTTCCCATGGATGAAAGGAACATCTTGTCGCTAATTTATCCGCCTCATCATTCAACTCCAGAAATGCGTACGTAGCTCTCAATTCTTCAGCTGTGTGAGCACCCCCTCGCCGAATGCGTTCGCGAACACGGTCTTCGTAGTGTTCCCGATTTGAATCACTGTTACCCGTGGGTGATGAGCTGACCTCGTCGAACGGCAACACTCGAGGAGTGGAAAGCATTATGGCCACTTCCTCCAACTGAAAGACTATATAGTGCTATAAGCTTGCCGTCTTTCCTGACAAATACTAGCGGCTTCTGACTAGCGTCTATTTATGCGAACATGTGCGTTGCCGAGTTCAGACTTCATCTTCTGCAATGAGCGGTAAAACACAACAACTCTGACGATGACAACATCACAACACGACATCATCGTCATCAGAAAATGAAAGAAGTAAAGAATTCTGTGATGGCTGGTTCTTGGTTCTAAAGTCACCAGTAGTTCAGGGTTCAGGGTCCTGTGCGATGTGCGATGCACGGTTCGGGCGCAATACAGCACAGTCGGTGTGAGCTGTTCTCGCCTTGATTCGCATCCGTGGCTGAGCAAAGGAATGTTCTCTTCCAAAAATTACTATCGGAGGCGAATCACGAACCACCACGAACCACCACGAACCACCGCGAACGAACGAAATCGCAATAGTAATATATTGGACAACAGAACGTACCGTTGCATGGACCGCGAAGAGATACCAAGGCCAATGCCAATGCGCCTAGCTCTTCCATGAATTCCCTACCTGTAAGTCATATGGCACGGCCTTGTCTTTTGTTGTTTTGGTCCCTCATTTAAGTCATATGGGCACGGCCTGCCGCCCGGCCCTCAATCTTCAATCCTCGATGTGCACTGCCAGGTTGTAATCTCCCACTTCTTCCCAGGGCACTGACTTCTTCTATAATTATTGTGTGCTGGGTGTCACTTGGATAATTTGTGCGAATGCGCACTACTTTGTACTTTAAGTGTAAGTCCGAAGTCCGATTTCACATGTCGCGTGTCGGCACTTGACACTTGGCACGTTTACCTGCAATCGAGCAATTCAACACTTCCACGGTCCACAGAGCCGAGGCTTTCGAGCTTCGAGTCTCGTTTTTTATTTCTACGGAGACGTA
>Ga0307982_1002070_pt1 | contig 16297 bp, 17 predicted proteins | sample OrgLakmetagen989_FD_201847 | JGI IMG/M metagenome (GOLD analysis project Ga0307982, IMG submission 201847) | Saline water microbial communities from Organic Lake, Antarctica - #989 | ecosystem: Environmental > Aquatic > Non-marine Saline and Alkaline > Saline | place: Antarctica: Organic Lake...
TTACCATAGTCGGGGGAGGGGTCTGCTGCGGTACTGATGCTGACTGGGTCTGCTGACCAGGACGCTCGCTATAAGCAGTGTCTTCCTTGACACCTTGCAATACAAATACATCTGATGCTGGTCATCATAGCGTGGCTTGCTGTCTTGTCACGCACAGCGTAGCCAGCTAGGCCCCCTGCTGGCCCCCCCCCTCTCCCTGTATCCCTCATTCTCGGAGCCAGGGGCCTCATCTACAGCAGGCATGGCAAGCTTGCAATGCACTTCGAAAAAAGGAACAGCAGTACTGAGGATTCCCGCGTGGTCCCCCACCGCAGTACTAACTCAGCTCGACCCAGCTTAGCGTCAGAGTGCTGAAGAGATCTGGCGTGGCCTGAGTGATATGACCGCTGCTGAGACATAGAACGCCAACAGGGTCTGTATAATCCATATGCTGCACATCATTTGTTTCACGATGCAGTGGGAGAATCTGCTTGACGGCCCATGCTGTACACAGAGCTGTGCTTTCAGCTTTGCGGCCAGACAAGATTTCAAATAAACAAAGAATATTACGATCTTTTTTTAAACTTGGACTTGGCAAGCATGGAGGATATTGACACAAACAGCTTGCTGCTGGCTGTTGGGCTGCTTGCGCTTGTGCTTCTCCCCCAAGTGCTTTTTTCGACTCCACCGGCAACACGTGATCTGTCTACAACCGCAAAGAAGAAAGACTCATAGGCTTGGTGCAATTTTTCAGCCAATTATTTCGCTGAGTTGGCGGGTGCATCTTCGAAAAGAAGATGCCTGATGCCGTTACAGCCTCGGGAAGCCTCAGAGAATCTGCAGCTGGCTTGGTGTCAGGAGCCATCAGCAGGTGCATTGTTGCGCCGCTTGATGTGATTAAAATTCGACAGCAGATCTCCCCCGGCTCGCGTGCTCCTTCGATGGGTGAGGTCGTCCGCCGCGTTTTGGAGGCAGACGGTGCCATGGGCATGTGGCGTGGCAATTTGCCAGCCCTGGCACTGTGGGCCTCATATAGTGCGATACAGTTCCCCGTTTATCGCGCAGCCGTGTCTTGGCTACAACAACGAGGCCTACCTGGCCCGGCCAGCCACGCCACTGGCGGCGCAGCGGCGGGTGCTCTGGCCACGTTGCTGACATACCCCCTGGACTTGTTGCGCACCCGCAGCATTGCAGCGTCGTCAGTGTCCACAGCCCACCCCTCACTTGTACAACTTGTGCGTGGGCAGCTGGCAGGACACTCTTGGCGGGGCCTGTACCACGGCCTGAGCCCGGCACTTGTGGCGGTGGCGCCGTCCAATGGTGTGCTGTTTCTAGTGTACGAGCCTCTGCGTGAGGCCTTTGCGGGGCACAGTGGTGTCATGCACCACGTGGGCACTGCGTTGGGGGTGGGGTCTGCTGCAGGGGCGGCGGCAGGGATCGCTTCGAAGCTTGTGACATACCCCCTGGACACGGCACGAAAGCGAATGCAGGTGTACACCATGACAGCCCCACAAAGAAATGGGTACACACTACAGCAGTGCCTCGTGGATACTTATGCTGAGGCAGGCGTGCGTGGGTTGTACCGTGGGCTGTCCCCTGCGCTGATCAAAGTTGCAGTGTCCATGGGTCCCGCCCTGGCGGTTTATGAAGCAGTTCGCACAGCCCTGACCGGGCCTGTGCATCTATCAAGGCCGAAATAATCTATAACAATGTAGTCCGTCGTGCACGCCCTTCAGTCTGACTACAAGAGTCGCGCTGCGGGCTGCATCTATCAGTCACCAGAGTAACAGCTTCAACAGAGCTGCGCAGGCATTTTGTCGGTATGTGTGTTGAGCTGTATTGTGTTTCAAATAATTCATGTTTGAACCTTGACTGGAGCTTGGGCGGTATCACAGCTCAACACTGGCCATTTTAGGCTTTCCGCGGGCCCCCTTTCGACGACGGGACCCCCCCCCTGACGGCGCTGAGGGGCGGTCGAATTGCAGCTCTTGCAGAGCGCCGCTGTCGTCTCCAGCAGCTGCTGCTGCGACGTCTTGCTGCTGTGTCAAGGCATCCTGCACATCATCTGCATCCCTCACGTCACATGACTTGGACACTTGCACGCCCGCCGCTGTGAGGGTTGCAAGCAAGGCGCCCTTTGCTGCACTGTGCATCATGCGAGGCCGCGCTTCTGCTGAATCGGGGCACCAAAATGCAAACACTGCAAAGTCGCTGTCGCTGGGCTTGGCAAGGAAGAACGCGGGGGCTGCGGCGGGAAGGGCGGCAGACACTGCAGCGGCGGAGGCCTCGGCAAGCGTGCTGCCCAAGTCAAACTGCTCAGCCGCATTCATGGTCTGCATTGAATGGGAGCAGTGTGCTGCGCACGCGGTTGTGAGAGGGGGGGCTACGGGAGGGCACTCACCACCACAACGGCACCCGCCGAGAATCCGGCGAGGGCAGATAGGAGCGCTGGGGTGCTTTGAAAGGGCACCTTGCTGCCGCCTGTGGGACCAGCAGCAGTAGTGCTGGCCTCTTGTCGCTGTACGTCTGCTGCTACTTGCTCATCAGATGACAGCAGAGCGGACGCGTCGTGCTTTGAAAGCAGCTCGGCCGGCTGAAGGTCTGCCAGACAGCTGGCGTGCACATCTGCGAAAAACAACACAGTGCTAGAGCTGCTAGCAAAAAGCAGCCAGCATATTGTACCCTGTGAAAAGTTTGACGCGCCCAACTGCTCTCTGACGCTGTCCTTGACGGATGCAAGCACCATACGGGCCTTGGATGAGTGAAGCTCGTCATCTGCATATGTCAACAAAGTCCACACTCCTGGGTCTCTCAAAGCTTTTGCCAGAAACATGCATGGCTGAGACATGTCAGTTGCTTGTTGGTGAATTGCCCGTGCCGAGTCATTGGGGCTGGCACTGGTCTGCAAACACGGCACATTGTTTTGGGTTTGGCGTGTCACAACCCAACGAATCTCTCACAGCAGCAATAGTGTGAGCTAGCTGAATTTCTCCGCCAGAAATGGTGGCGACAAGAACAAGATATGCTGCTTCATTGTGTTCAAAAGCATGCACAAGGCTGTGCTCAATGCTCACTGCTGTGCGAGCCATTTGCCCTTGCTGAAATGTCTTGGCTACAGCCCTTCTCTAGGTGCAGAAAATTTCGCTCTACAGAGAGCGGATACGCATGAGAATGCAAGCTAGTGGTAGACAAATAAAGCCAGGCACGAATAATTATTTGCCCGAAGCCGCGCCACCTTCAGTGGGTGTGCTCAGCCAGTAATGCAAGGGCTCCCAAAAAAGCATGCCCTTCACACTCGTGCAGAATGTGCTTTTGCAAACCAACCGCCCTGCTGCCAAAAGTCATCAAAAGCTTGCTGTGGTTTGCCTGGCTGTATGCAACTGTCAAGCAACATGGCTGCAGAACAGACACCAAGCATCCCTGTCATAGACATCTCTGCTTTGCTCGATGAGCAAGCTTCAGATCATGATAGACATGCTATTTCAGCGCAGATTGGCGATGCATGCAAAGGAGTTGGATTTTTTTGCATATCAAATGCAGAATCTTTGGTCCCAAACTCGCTGCGAGAGTCACTTCTGAAGCAAGCAAGGGAGGTATGTGTCCGGTCGCAGAGCTTTCTGCACAGCAAGCTGAGTCATAATTGCACCGTTTGCAGTTCTTCGAAAAGCCTGAGGACTACAAGATGGATATAAGTATGAAGAAATCAAAGGTTTACAGGGGCTTCTTCCCCCTTGGTGATGAGTTGACCAGCGGAAGACCAGGTACGTGAACCGAGCACTTCGTGCAGAATCACCCTGATAACCCATGCGTACGGTGCAGACTGGAAGCAGGGCCTGTACTTTGAACGTGAATTAGGAGATTCCCACCCACATGTACAAGCTGGAACGCCAATGCATGGGCAAAATCAGTTTCCCCCGGCAGTTGATTTCCCCGACTTCAAACGCACCGTGCTGCAGTACATGAGCAGCATGACTCAGCTCGGCCATGCACTCATGGCAGCCATGGCGACGTCACTCGGCCTTCCACACAACTTTTTCGAAGAGTACACCAAGGACCCATTCACTCCGTTTCGAATTTTCCACTACCCTGCCGATCCAGAGGGTGTGCACGCTGATGACGGAAAGCCCCGCTTCGGCGTGCAAGAGCATACGGATTACGGTGTGCTGACGATCCTGGCAGTAGACGACAGCGGCCTTGAAGTCAAAGTTCGAAACACTGATACATGGTTGAAAGTTCCTCTGGTGCCTGAATCGTTCATTGTCAACGTTGGCGATATGGCTGAGCTGTGGACAAATGGGGTCTTCAGGGCAACTCCACACAGAGTACGGAACACCACCCAAAGAGACCGCATCAGCCTGCCATTTTTCTTTGACCCGTCATGGGATGCAGTCGTTCAGCCGCTTTTGCGGGATGATGAATCAGGCTCCGGTCTAGCTCACTCGGAAGCCAAATCTGACGATGAGCAGACGGTTGCGGTGGCGCGCTCACCAGCTGCTTGCCAAGCTGCGCTTGACGCTTACCGGTCTGGAAAGGGGCGCCCTCGAATTCAGTACGGGCCGTATATACTGAGTAAGGTCTTGAAGGTGTTTCCCCAACTTGCCAGCGACTGACTCGTGTTTGCTGCCTGCCTGGACGGGATGCGCCTTTTGGCCAGGAGTGCATTGTGACATAAACCTTTGCATGCGTACAATTGAAAGCACTGCGTTGTTACCTTGTTGTGTATTTGAGCACCTATCGTCTTGTAGGGGCGTCTCACGAAGCGCCCTGGCAGGGAAGCCGCGGGGGGGACATGCACCTCGCCTACCGCAGTTTGGCTCGAGCCCTGGAGGTATTGTCAATTGCAAGGGGCTGTGCGCGCCGGATGTCTTTTTGCCTGCCTGGACGGAATGAACAATGTATTGCATTCAGCTTGATATCACGTTGAATTCCTCATGGTCATACTCTTGCGGGAGGAGGACCAGCCTTGAAAGTCCACCAGAGCAGTGGGACAAGTTCACTTGCCTCAGCGCTTGCTGAATTACCAATCTGTCCTTGCACACACGGCTGGGGACCAACTCAATAAAATTCATCATTATTTAGTCAAGCTTGTACTTTGGCCATAACCCCCTGGTTGCGCGACTAAGCAATCTTGCATTGGCGTTTGAGAGAAGTGACCACTCAACAAGATTTTTTTCCATGCGTTCATCCCGTGGAGCCCAAGTCTACATTAAACGACACACAAGCGGGAACAAATTTAGAAGTGGAACTTGTCAAGCGTCAAATCTGGGGCGTGGAACAGCTCACGTCGAAAGTAAAGCTGCTGCTCATCTGGTCAAAAGCGATTGTTGCGTTGAGCCAACAGATCCGTGCATACTAGGCTTCACGGCAGCTTGCTGGACTTTGTGGACCCTCTACGTATTTTCGAAATCATACAGCGTAGGGAATTGGAGTCGTCTGGGGGACTCGTGTCTAGGTTGCTGGCGAAATGACACATGGACTGACGTCATTTCTACAACAGCTGTAGCTTTGCTGCTTGCGGCTCACCTCACTTGCTTCAGGCATAGAAATCTTGAGGACAACAACAAGTTTACACTTTCACCAAGGTGCTGGGGCATGCTGTCTTCACGTCCATGCAATAAAACCAGAAGCCGAGCCGCCAGGCTTTCGTCCACCGTGGCCAAGAACGCGCTAGTATTATTTATGGCATTGTGCACAAGCATCCACTGCTCCATTGAAGCAACGAGACTCCTACGAGTGCAGAATTTTGTCGGGTTGCGGCCTTGCCCGTACCAACTGCAGAAATTTACAAGACGCCAGCAAGCATCAATTGGGCTTGACCCACAGCGAATCTATCTGCTGTCCCATTTGAGTGGAAGTAGCAGTGGCAATGCCCAAGCTCGTCAAGAAAATGCGAGATTATATGCAATGCGGCAAGGCTATAGTTTCACAACGACTGAGGAGTTGTTTGGCAGCTATCAGTACAGCTACTGGTTGAACCAAACCACGATGCAGCCACGATCTGCTAGCTGGCGCAATTCAGAAAGAACACAGGACCACAGCCAGGTTGTATCTTTGTATCACGTCTTGTTTGAAGCAGAGCTGAATCCAGTCCCAGAGTGGGTGGTTTGGATTGACGAGCGGGTAGAGATTTCAAACCGGGCAGTGTCACTTGAAAGCGTGATTTTCGGTTTGTGTTCGCGCATCTCGGAGGCAGGTGCCCTGGACTTTGATCATAGCGCCAGATTGTGGTGTAAGCATGAACGCGCTTGGAGCTCCAACACACATAGTGATGCGATGAAAAGCATACTCGGCCAAAAGGTGCCCCAGCATGTAATTGACAATGTCCCTGACGTGGTTGCTGTGGGAGCCGGCAGCAGCGAGGTCCACAGATTTGGAACTCATTTCATTTTATTGAGAAACTCGGACTGGGTCAGGGATTCTCTCTTTGACATTTTCTTCAATTCGAACAATGGAATCAGTGACAATCATGCTTTCAACGCTTTTTTCAACTTTCAAAGCAAGTCAGACAAAGTCAAAGTGTTGCCGGGGTGCATGGGTCTGTTGGGCGAAGAGCATACAATGGGGCAACACAGGTTTCAGTATGGTGACTTTGCAAGAATAGCTGCGTGAGGCCCATGGGAGAACACTCTCCACTTGCAAAAGTAGGAAAGCCCCGGGTGTCTTCATACAAGCAACCTTGGAAGTCGTTGGAATTGCACCACATTGCTACTTGCTCATGCACAGAACTGCTTGCTGTTTTGCCTGAGTGAAAATGGAACTACCACTGACTTTTCAAAATGTGCGGTGCGTCAATCAAGCGTCTCCGTATCCAATGGACGAATCTGAATCTGAGCCACCAGACGAGCTGGGCAGTTGTGGCAACTGGGGTACAGTTGCACCATGACTTGCATAACATTGCGGCGCATGTAGCGGTGAGCTCATCGGAGGGAGGGCTTGAGGGCGTGAACTGTGTGCCAGACGAAAGAGTCTGAGCGCTGGGATGACAGCTGGCCCCGTGTGCAGCTTAGATTCTTCTCTGTCACTCTCGGTGTGCAGGAAGTCCATGAAGCCATCTTGAGCTCCAATGCTTTGCTTTACTCGCTGTCTGCTTTCTGTTCGGGGTGAACGGCTGCTGTGGTTCATGGAGACCCCCTCATCCGCATTTCGAATGAGCTGACGCAGGTAGTTCCTCAAATCAACCATGTCACCCGGCGAAACACGAAATACATCTTTGATTGGAGGTTGCCCCCCACGACCATTGTTCCATGCGTCTCCCCATGCCTCTTGCCCGCGCTGATGCAGCTGGCTGCCAAAAACGTCACTGAGGTCCACAGTTCGCCCCGCAGCTATGCTTGGCAGCCTCCGTAAAATCTTTTGCAGGGCACGAGCCTCCTTCCTACTGGGTGATTCAAACGGCTTTAGAATATGCTTTTGTTGCCGCACACTTTCCAGTAAGGCTTCCTGCTCCTGGACAGCTTGTTGGAGAGATGCAAGTTTTCGCTTCGCAGAAAGCTCAACTGTTTCAATTTGCTGCACGACTCGGGGTTCGTTTGGGGCATTTGAAACAGGTTCATACTTTCTCCTCGATGATCTTGCGGTGATATTAGATTGGGTTAGTCGTCGCTGTCGGGCCGCAGCCCTATCTGCGAGTGGAGGAGTTGGTTCTGAAAAAGTTATCTGCTCTGGAGAAGTACCTGGACACCTACCACTGAAAAAATCCCTCTTGAGCCACTGCAAGAGAGAACAAACCACAACAACTACTGCGATTGTGGCTGCAATGAGAATAATAAGCCACAAATCCATCACAGGGTGCGATCCTCGTCGTGGTCACTCGCAGTTTGCTTGAAACAGCTGCTGCGCGACGCATGAGGCATGGTGTGGTTCGAGGCTTATTTGGCGTGACCTGTCCAGCAAGCTTCTTTGTTGGTCATGCAAGTGTTTCAAGCACTTTCTCTTCGCAACGTTGTATGGACTCCGTTTTGAGCCACCCCCTCACAGTGAATGGGGTGCACAACTGGGCAGGTGGGATGAAATGGCACGCAGGTCAGGAATAATTGCAGTCAAGAAGAGAAGCTCTTGGTGCTGCAACAAAATTTTATGCTTTATATGCACTCGTAGCTACATTCAAGCCACCAGCAGAAAACCGACTGTTCCTTGCAATTGGCAGGTGCCCCTGCGGGGCTGGCAGCATGCACCACTGCAGCCAAACGAGACCCATACAAGATGGCCGATATGAAGCAACTCCGCTGGTAGCTGCTTCGAACACCGCCATGGCGCAGCCCAGCACCCCCCCACTTCCTGCCAGCATCGCAGCACAGGGGCCAAGCACTACGCAGTGTATATCCATGGCGGCAGCAAGAGCGGGTGCCGCTCGCCATCTGCAACTTCTTGAAGGCCGCGTGCAGCATGCAGTTTGTTGGCGGGGATGTCGTACCCGATGGTATGAGCAATGAAATCTCCCCACATCCAGCGTCCGGCTCGCCAATTGGCGGTGTAGCCGTTCGCACCCACACAGCCGGGAAGGATTTTCACCCTGGACGGGTACTTGAAGTGATTGAAAAACACATAGTAAGATTGCTGGTCAAACTGGGGGTTGGGTGCTTTCTGCCACGTTAAAGCCAGCTGCTGCTTGACCCACGGACTTCCCTTCACCAGCATAACGCCAGAGTTGAAGTTGTTGCCAGATCCCGAGTTCACACCCACTGCAGCCAGGTCTGGCGTGTCTCTCATCAAAGTTGCAGACGGCTTCCCATTGAGGATGCTTTGCATTGCGGCCGCATGCACTTGTTCACTCCACTCTGGCTCGTGCATACAGCGGAGAGCGGCAGTGCCGTCAGTGGTCAGCAAGCCTGCGGCGTCGACCCGACTGCACACGCCAAACATTAAGCTTTCAGCTGAAAGCTCAGGGCGCATGATGATGGCATCTGAGTCAATCCACATGACCCACTCTGGTTTTGGAGTCAACTCTGCCTCAAAAAGGACATGGTGAATTGCAAGTGTCTTGCCCCACACCCTACTGCGCTGAGCAACCGTGAATGTCGAGTTGCCTTGCATGAGAGGCAACTGATCGTGCCAAGTGCGGTAATCCCACTCTCCGAATAAATCCTTTGTCGTGACGAAGCTATATCCATGGGCAGCGGCGTAGGCCTGCTTTGATTTCCAAAGCTTCTCACGCAGCTCATCAGGATACCCTTCGGCATGAAACAGTACATAAATACTAGCTGGATCATGACCTATACTTGCTTGCTGCTCCGCTGTGAAAGCTTGCATGCTGTACGGGCATGGCCGCAGCCAGAGTTTGTTTTGCAAGCGTAGAAGAAATGTCAGCAGTATCAAGTAGTACACAATCAGCAGCGCACGGGCGCCCCACAAGATTGCTCGGCGCAGGAGATACAGACGAGGTAGTGTCGAAAACCGAATCAATGAGACATCCAGTGCTGACAGAGGCTGAGTTGACTGTGTTGGGAGCTCAGCGTCATCACGGTCAGTCACAGCGATGTAGCCTTCACGTGATTTAGCCAAGTGGTCTTGCAGCATAATTGCGGCCTGCAGCAACAAAAATACCAGCAATCCATATGCAGCATATGCATCATAACCCTTTCGAAAGCAGCCAAAGCAGGTGTCGCCAACTGGGCTCCAGTTCTTGATGGCGAAGCAGCTCGGCAACAAACTCAATGCCAGCCAGAGAGTGCAACAAATTGCTGCCCAAAACACGACTGCAGCGATTTTCGCATTGCACAGCCTATTCAAGAACTGTAGTCTCCCCGAGACATGCATCCCAAGCCCGTTCACCCGGGAAGGCTTGCGTATCAGTGAGCTAAAAGTGTTTGAAACGAAAGGCCGCAGCTGCTGGCATCGCCGCAAATCGATCGGACTTATCTCGTCGTCAATTCAAGACTGCAACACAGCACACGCCTGGTCAGACAGTGTTGTATTTGGTTTTACCTGCATCCATTGGCTGCCTTCTGTTGTTTTGCATGGACTCAGGGGGGCTGAAAAATTATGCCATAGTTGAGAGGATTTTGCACGCCTTGTTGCTTCGCCAACACTCAAGATGCATGGTAGAAACTTTTGAAGCTCCGCCATGTCGACTTCAAAGTAATTCACCTGTTGCTGGAAGATGCTGCTGACGGCAGCCGGGCTGAGGAGGCTGCCTTGCAGCCGAACCTGGGCTCATCGCCAGTTCAGCGTGCATGAGCCCAGTGCATTGAAGCGAAGAAAAGTCTTGCTTGTGGGAGCTTTCAATGGGGGCGACTTCTACGGATCATATGCATCCCCAGATTCAGAAGTTCGGACAGTTGATTCGGAACTATGGGCTGCTGCTGCAGCAGCAGGGCGTCACACGCACAATAATGCAGCTCTAGAAATATCTGCGCCACCTTCAGACTCTGCTCAATGGAGTCGAGCAAGTCGTACGGATAAAGGGGTGCGCAGGAGAAAGCCAACCATCATTCGATCTTCGCTGGTGCACACTTTGTTTCGCAGGTGCACTCAATGCACTATCTGGTTTCTTGCGAGGTACGCATGCGGCTTCCAACTGCAGAAACATTTGATTGCTCACCCCAACCGCTTCGTGGCGCAGCTGTCCGTGTCCGACGAAGAAGTCGAGACATCCAGGCATTTGCCACAGCTAGTGCGTGATTTGAATTCGCATCTGCCAGAAGATGTGCAGGTGCTTTCTGCGGCGCGTTGTGCTAAGAGCACAGTGGCGAGGCATGCGCTGGCGGGACGGGAGTACACATATTTCATGCCTCTGGCTGCACTAGTGCGCGACGAAGCGCTCTCGGAGCAGCTCCAGCACATCACCAGCGTACAGGACCCCGTGCTGAGCCACGCACTGGTCAAGCAAGCGCTGGCCAAGCTGGGTGACTGCACGCAGAAGTACACTGGGTCGCACCCCTGGCACAACTTCACGCGCCATAAACAGCGCAGTGTGCTTGCAAGGTGAGCTTACACTTCCTGTACGCAGCCTTGTCTATGCCGTTTTTGATGCATGTGATTGTGCAGGTTGCGGCCGGAACACGCCACACTGAAGTCACCCCCCCCCGCAACCCATCGGTCGGAGGCGGGGGGCTTTGATGATTTTTCACACCGTAGCGAGACCCAATTCACGCAGCCCAAGGCCTGGAGCATTGCAACCCAAGCGTTCCGCACTGTCACCCGCTGCGATGTGGGCGAGCCGGAGCTGTTCCAAACTCCGCAGGGCGCTTTTATACCTGTTGTTCCGGTCTACGTGCACGGACAAGGCTTCATTTACAACCAAATCCGTCATATGATGGGTGCATGCATTGCCGTGTGCCGTGGCCTGCTGCCCGAGGCGGCCATCTGTGCCGCATTAACTCTTCCCAGAGTACCCCCCCTACCACTCGCACCACCGGGGGGGCTGCTGCTGACTGGGGCGCGATGGCTGTCAAAACTACGAACTGTGCAGAACATTCCGTCTTGGCAAGACCCACAAGCGCCCCCCCAGCTTTCGCAGGAAGCAGCCCTCAAAGCTCTTGAGCGTGGGGAGGACCTGGTGCGACTGCCCAAACTGGCCCTGTTGCACTCGGAACACCAGAGCGCAGCAGAAGAATTCTTTAGCTCACACATTAAGCCCAGCATTGCAAGGTGGGCTCAGTCCATGTCAGATCGAGGGGAGTTTCAGCGTTTGCTGGCAGAGCAAGCAGCGAGTGGCGGCTACGTGAGCATTGCCGAGGATGGAGAGGCTGCGGGGGGGAATCAAGGTGACGATGACGATGGGCCATACCCAGAAGAGCCCCTTGCTGAGCAACAGTCACTCCCTCGGTATGACCTGCGGCTCTCTGTCCCGGAACACCACTCCTTCTCGCACTCGTTGGGCGGGTGGCTTGCGCTGTTAGACCAGCAGCTGCAGACCCCGACCGCACAGCAGCAGCAGCAGCTACTGCAGGCACGCTTGGGTGCCTGGGCAAGCCAGCAGCAGCCCCTACAGCGGGCCCGCAACCTCAAGGCGGTGTGGAGACGGCACTGCACGCTTGCAGCCTCCCACCCACAGTTGCAGAGGCTGTGGAATGCAGAGCTGTTTGCGCGCGGCCTGATACAGTTTATGCTTCCAACCGGCAGTGCAGTCCCACAAAGTGCATCCAAGCTCATGAGCAGTGTTCGTGAGACAGGGGGCGTGGGGCGCCCCCCTGCCGTGGCAGCCCCCCCCTCCCCAGCAGCGTCTGGCGTTGGGGAAGCGAACACAGCCATCGACAAGCAAGCAGACAGCTGGAATCGGGAGCTGCACGACTTGCAGGGCTTTCTATGGTTCCCTACACTGTCACGGGCTGAGCAGCTGGAGCTGCAGCTACAGGCACAAACCGATGCGCACAGCCTATTTCCGCATGCCGCTGAGAGTATGGTGGCCCAACAAAGCCTGCAGCAAGCATGTGAAGCTGCTGCCATTTCTGCTGCTGATAGTCCTTCAGGCAGCGCTACCCCCCTGTTGGGATTGGACCCCCTTTCACAGGGTCAAGCGCGCATGTTTGTGCGTCAGCAGAACATTCCATTTGACATTCTACAGCAAGCCCTGGAGGAAGCCCAAGCCCCTGAAGCACCCCAAGCCCCCGGCCCCAGGCGGTCAGCCCCTGAGTGGGAAGATATCTCAGCCACCACACGCATCAGAGCAGCCCGGCTTGAGAAGCAACAGCTGCTCAGCCCACTTGTGCGGCTAGCTGACTTGCAAAAGGTGCTGCCAAAGGTTAGTTCGACGCACTGCATATACACAAACACGCGCTTCACGCTTTGCTCTTTCCTTTGCAGCGCTTGCGAGGCAGTCTGGAGCTGCAGGTCTGTGGTGACCCTGGGCTGGTTGAGCTGGGAGAGGAGGGCATTGATCTGCTTGTGGACGCCGTGCAGCTGCAGATGCTGGACGGGTGTTGGCCCATGTTTGCGCCCCCTGAGGAGTATGTCGCGCTGGCCGCTGCGGAGGGATGGGAGGCCATGCTGCGGCACGGGACCGGGGCACAGTACCTGAAAGTGGCCCAGTCGCCTCGAAACGTAAAGAAGCGAGCCAAAGCTGCCATGCGCGCAAAGAAATGAATACACACACATTCATAGCTCGCGCTCTGTGCTTGTAACGCAAATGCCATGCAAGATACGAAGCGTGATTCAGCAGGCAGTGGCGCTCAACGAAACATCCCGTCATCCTCCCACAGCTCAACGAGAATGTCCACCATTTGGCCGAGGGGAATTGCATGTGGCAAAGTAATTCGACGATCTGGATTGCGCAGGAGAGATTCAAAACGGGTCAACTCTACAGCCACGGCTTTCAGTCTGTGAAGGGCAGGGTCGTTTGGATGTGGAAGTGCATCGAAATCCGCAATGCTTCGCACCTGCGGTGCCTACTTGATCGAGGTGTGCGATCGCCTGAGAGCCACTTTCTGCGCTGAACATGCCAGTAGCGTTCGCCTAGATTCACAAATGGCTTGGATGCAGCATGGCTGGGGATGGGAGACACTGCTATTGAGTTGACAGCAGAGCTGAAAGTTCTTGCACTGCAGCATCCAAACACACTCTCGACTGAAACGACATCGTGTACCGCATGCTGCCGAAAAATAAGCGGTAAAACACAGACACTTTTATGAGCCTGTCTATTTGCGATTAAAGCAGTTGCCATGTCAAGGCTAGTTCTTTTGAGACAGGGAAGCAGTCTTGACCTGCTGAACTCAAACAGGCTCAATCGATAACAAGCACCAACAAGATGCTGCCCGTGCAAAGGAAGTTAATAAAAAGAATTTGCTGCTCATTTGCCTGAAAATGAAATAAAATAACAGTTCCTGCAGCTCCCCCCCCTTCTCGGGCTCAACGACTGCTGAGGGGGGGGGGCTTGCTGGCCGGACAACCAACACTGCACCCGCCTAAGTGCGCCCATCAGACACAACACTTTCAATATTGTGGTCACCAGCCACACTTATTGTTGCAAGGCCCGCGGAAGCGCCCTTCAACAGTCCTAGTCGCTGCCTGAACTCAACCAGCGTGTCAAGCTTGCTGGCAACCACCCCCCCCTTGCCCCCAGCTGAGGTGGGCACAGGGTGCGTTTCACCATCTGGCAACTCCACAAGATGTTCAAATGCTGCCTGAAGCTGGGGCCATTGCGACACTTGCACCTTTGCAGTGGCGGCAGCAGCCCCGCCCGTCCCACAGCAAGCATTGGACATGTACAAAAGCAGGAACGGGCGGACAGACATCACTCGCTCCTGAGAAACAGACAGCATGCGGGCGTCATCTGCACACAGCCAGCCACTGGGTGAGCTGCTGTGTGGACCGTCTCCATTTTGAAGAATTTGAGGCTCGCGCCGAAACGCCACGTAGTGCCCTGCCCCATCCACCCCCACATGCTGCACAACACTCACCAACGAATAGGAGCGGTCGTGTTGGGAGGGGGCAGCATTGGGGCTGCTGGCAGCGCTGCCCGCATCCATGCCGCAGTCCCTGCCCACATCAACGGACGAGGGGAACACCACCCGCCCCCCCCCCAAAGCCTGCACGTGCACAGCAAGCACAGCTGGTCGCCGCGCGAGCCGGCAAGCCTTGATGCAGCCCGAGCCACCACACACATCACAGCGCCAGTCTGGGATGTGTTCAGTGGAAAAGAAATTTCTCAAACAGGAGGACAGGGTGGGGACGGCGCCGGGGATGTAGGGGGGTGACACACTCAAGCACACGAACGGTTCACAGGACCACTCCTGTCCAGCACTGCACGAAGTGCACTTGGTGCGGCGCAGGATCCAGCCTGTCATGGGGTTAGTGGGGATGTCTGCAGCACAGGCTGCTGCTCCGCTTGCCTTCTTCTCGTCAGCGTTGGTATGGGGGGGCATACTGGCTGGGGGGGAGAAGGGGGGTGCATGGGCAGCTGCCACAGCCCGTCTCCGCAAGATGGCACGCGCCTGCCGCCGTGCAGCACTTTGAGTGGGCACATATGCAGCAAATGTGCTGGAGGATGCAATGCTTGCTGCGTCACTGGAGGTTGCTGCATCATAGAAGGCGGGGGAGGAAGGTGGTGCCCCCGGCTCACCGACATCCGGCGCCGCTGCTGCAGCGGCATACAGAGTGTCCATTCCCAAGGCGGAACAAGACAATGAATGAGCCAAATGAGAGGAAAAGTTCCGCTGTTGCTGCTCGCTGATTACACACATGAGTGTGCTGAACAGTGCTTCATGGGCATCCTGCAACAACGAGAGTGACGGGGCCGTAAATGAAATCACAATGAGTGCCGTACCTGCTGTTCCCCATTCACCATGGACACCATATGCTCTGTATTTACAATTGATGTCAATCGGAGTGGCGTATCTTGAGCTGCCTGCGATGGGTACGCCAGAACTGCAAGGGAGAAATACACGTTGCGAAGTTTCGTGGTGAAACGCCAGCAGTACATTCTTACGCGAAAGCAGGTGCGCCAGCTGAAAAACCAGAGTAGCACCGCTTTCGTCAGCAGCATGATCATGACTATATAGGACTGCTTCTGAAGAGAGCAGCTCGGCATTCAAAGACAATAGTCGATACATGAAAGAGATGAAAGGAGGACACGCAGAGATTGCCTGCGTACGAAGCTATTAGGCCTCAGCTGGAGGTGGTAATTCGCTGGCAGGTACCTGCATGGCAGCATTCATGAAGCATGTATTGCCTTCATTGATGAGCCCTGGGGGGCGTCCACCAAGCCGTGAGGTACTTTGCACAGGCTCAGCTAGCTCAGAATGGGACACGCCCATGGTTATGGCAAAACGCAACGATGCGGCTCACTTGGCCAAGTCTTCGAGTGCACAATCGTGGTCAAGCAGCCAAAGGCTTCTCTCGCAGTCTTTGCGGCTGTCTGTCGAAGTTTCTCGTGAAAATGATGATTGGTGGCGTCAATGACAACTGTATGGTCTGAGCGAGGGGCCGGAGGCCACTGTGGGGGGGTCAAGTACTATCGAGGCCCCGTACACAAGAGTCACAACGTGCACACGGGGGCAAGCCCAGGTGACATCATTTTCACAACTGCATCAAATTCGTTTCACCTAAAAACTACGACGATTGCCGGAGTGCACCGACGCTGGCAAAATTTTTCCCCACCCGCCCGCCCGTGTGCGAGAGCAACAGCAGGGTCACAAGGCCTATTATAACATGCGGGGAGGTCCAACGATCCCTCCCCGGTCAAGTCATGGATGGCAGGAGTACATCGGCAATCGCCGAGGAAGGTTTTCATCCATAGCTTTGGGTTTCCCTCCCACGTGTCTACCAACTTGGGACCCGCTGCGCAGCAGTCTCAGATCCGCGACAAAGTGGACCACAGCCAACAACACAAGACCAAGATGACCACCATAAAAGGAAAGGAGGAGGACACCACGCACGTGGT
>Ga0307982_1002073_pt1 | contig 16290 bp, 8 predicted proteins | sample OrgLakmetagen989_FD_201847 | JGI IMG/M metagenome (GOLD analysis project Ga0307982, IMG submission 201847) | Saline water microbial communities from Organic Lake, Antarctica - #989 | ecosystem: Environmental > Aquatic > Non-marine Saline and Alkaline > Saline | place: Antarctica: Organic Lake...
GGGCTTACCCGCCTGAAGCGACGGAGGTCTGCTTCCAGTGTGACATCAGGCATGTCACAAGGCACGGGGGTGCAATCGGACACGGAAGGGGGTGCAGGGGGGGTCAAGCGCAGGAGACGGGGCTCAAGCGGGGACTCATCTGCTTCATCGGATACAGACAGTGAGGAGGGCTTTGGCCTGTCAGGGGGGGGCCACTTGGGCCGAAGCATGGAGCAGGGTCTAAGCGCTGCCATGAGAGATGCATTACAAGCGGGGTCAAGGGGGGCTCTTGCGTCACGCCTGCGGTCGGTAAGCTTCGATGAAGAAACCTATCACGCCATGAACAAAGGGGGTTCAGGGGGACTTGACTTTGGCGTGTCCGCTGTGCATCGGTACTCCATGGGTGCAGGGGGGTGTGCAGCTGCCGCCGCCAGCATGGGCCTTACAGACCACCCCTCAGGCTCCGCCCAAGATGGCAGCGGTGGTGGCAGTGCGGGGCACGGGGCTGCCTCTGACTCAGAGGACGACAGTGACCCCGATGACGCCGCACTGGCTGGGCGTTTCTTGGGTTTCACTTCTTCGCTGGGACGTTCAGCACATGTGCTGGCCCCGGGACAGGCAGCTGGTGCCGTGCCCACGCAGGTACAGGTGCTCACTGGGCTGGATGCAGTTGAGGATAGCATGCCTTCGGGGCTGCCGATGCCGGCAGCTTTGGGGGGGGGCAGCGGGGTGGCTGTGGGGGGGGCTCATGTGCCCATGGGAGCCGGTGGCGCAGGCAAGTCCCCGCCCAAGTGGGACGTCTTTGTGCAGTTGATGCACTCTGCAGCCGATCAGGCTGCCGCCCAGTCGCCGGCTCGGGGGGGGGGTGCCTCTGTGGAGGGGGCTGTCAAAAATAGTGCAGCCAACAGCACAAGCAGCAGTAGCGACAGCGACACCGATAGCGATAGCAGCAGCGGAAGCGAGAGCAGTAGTGACACTGGAAGCGACAGCGATTCAAATTGAGCTGTGTGGATTTGCGAATGTACATTTAAGCGTTAACACAATGCAACAGTTGTTCGGCTTGTAGCAGCGAAGTGTGGAGGCAGCACGGCGTGACAGTGCTTCAAAGCGCCCTCTTTACCAGAAGCTTCGGAAGACAAGGACCATTCACTTGGTTGTTAAGACGCTGTGTCTGGTATTGTCCCGTGCAGAGCGGTGACTCGTGCAGCGGGTGCAGGAGGGGCGCATAGATCAAAGCTCGCCCAGGTCAAGATCAACGCTGCTGCTGGACATGGAGCCAACTGAGCCCCCCTCAGCCTCTGTTTGTGCCCAGTCTGACCCACTGTCCATGTTCCCTCCCGAGAAATTCAGTGTCTGCACCACGATGCCCTCGCCCTCGTCCTCGTCTGAATCCAGCACCAACTGCATTGCTTGGCCGCTGAAGCGAGCGCTCCCAACTTGAGTGCCAGCTGACGATTGCACCCCAGAAAACGTTGATGCGTCTGATGATCGTCCTGCGGGGGAGTGCGGAAGTTCCAGGGGGCTGGTTGAGCCGCCTTGTGGAGCGTCTGCTGCGTCGTCCGCTGCGAACTCCCACGGCTGGCGGCACATGGGGCAAGATGGCACATCATCTTGCGAAGACTCAAGCCATTTCATGATGCATTGCATGTGGAATACGTGCTTGCACCGACCCCAACCTGTGCATGATCAACAGCAAGTGACTAAAAATCGCTCCCGTAACGGCAGCCTCTCAAAGCCACGGCAGTGAGCTCGAGGAGACACTTACAGGGCGGACAGTCGTCCCCAGGAAAAGTACAATTTGGTGCACATGCATCAAATGGTTCTTGACAGATGCCGCACATGTCATCTTTCACATTCCATTTCCAGATGGCTACGTCCCTCCATGCTGCATTTGCCAGGCGTGCTGGTGATTTCAGCTGATGACAGCTCCCAATTTACGTACCTAACACCTCTATTTTTAAAGCCATGTTGTACAACTAATATTGCTATACTATTCTGATGCTTTGAGAAGCAGAAATATTGGTGCACTCTGCGCATGCTTCAATGCCTCCTCTATGCCAGATCAGGTCCCTCTCAGACGGCCCCCTTCCCCGTCCTCAGCAGTATCACCTGAGGAGCTCCAACAAAGTGTGAAGCCAAGTATGAAGCAAGGAAGGGGCTTTCATTTGCTGAGGCCTAGCATGCTACCCCGCTACACTGCACTAGTCTGCCGACACCGTCACAGGTGTGGAGGCGTGTCTGTCCTTGGGCTCCATAAGTGCCGCCCCCAGTGCAGCATACACATCTCCATCCTGCTGAACGGGGATCTCAGCACCCAGCACCTCCTTGGGCTTCTTGGTTTTGTCCATTGGGCGCAGCACAGCGCTACCTGCAGCAATGAGCAGGGATGAAGCGGCACCGGACATGGGCGGGGGCACACAGAGGCGAACAGCAAATGCACGACACAAGCAGCAGGGTGCAGTTCAGCAAACTTACGCCCAGTCCCAACTGTGCGGGAGGTACCATCGCCGAATTCAATGGAGTCAATCTCTCGCAGGGCATACTTGCCCACCTTGATGCCGACTTTCTTAGCCTGCGAAAGGAAATGAAGTGAGGGGGGGCAGCAACAATGAATCCCACACAAGCAACACGTACCTCGCGAGCCACAGTGAGAACATAATCATCTGGTCCAGTCATGAAAAAGCGTGCGGCACCAGCAAAATTGATGGGCACAGCGTGCAGCACGACCATGTGAGGGCAGGGGCCCTCCACGGGCGTCAGCTCATCCGCCTCTTCCGCGGCCTTGGCAGCTGCCTCCAGCTCCGCCTTGTCCATCAACTGCACATCAGGGCCGTCTGCTCGGCGCTTACGTCCCCCAAAAGAGGAGCTGGAGGCAGCTCGCGCCCCCGACAGCCCCCCGTGCTTCTTCCACAGCCCTGCAGTGGAGGAGGGGGCTCCTGTCTCTGCAGCGTCCTCAGCGTCATCCAGGTCGGGAATGGCCAGGCCAGCGGCCGCCACACCAGCCCCAGATGCGGCGGGTGTGGATGCTGCCTCTGAGGATTCTGCGGGGGGCTCCTCCGCATCTGACCCCCCCTCGTCAGCACCTTGCATCAGTGGAGCTGGCATGTCATACTTTGCGCGGGCTGATTTTTCCATCAGCAACACCGAGTGCTTCAAGTGCCCCCCCTCAATATGGGCCACCAACAAGCCGGCATCTTCAAGCGCTTTGCAGGCTGCGCGCATGACAGAGGGACCTTGGTTGTTCTCCTCTGCACTCTTCTTGCGGAAATTGGCGACATTGTCTGGATCATCGAATGTGTAGTCCTCATACGTGACCATGACGTTCAACCCAGAGTCGCTCAGGGTCGCTTCCTCCCGTCTGTACCCCCCCACTCCCTCCACGGCGAACTTTGGGTCAGCCGCCTTCAGCGCGCTGGACACCGCCGCGAGGAGCGACTTGGCGGTGGTGTGCTTGATGGGCGTCACAATCTCCCGTGCAAAACGCAGGGCGGTACGCTGTGCATCACTGAGCTCGCTTTGCATCAACTCGTGGCGTGTCTTGAGGTCGGCCAGGGAACGAACGCCTGCCTCGACCAGGTCGGAGGCCTTCTTGGGGCCGATGCCGTACACCTTCTCCAGTTGCTGCTTCATGTTCTCCATGGGGTCATTCAGGAATGCCATGGCATCGGCGATCTGTCCCGTCTCAAGGAACTCCTGAGCCCGCTTCACGGTGCCATTCCCAACACCCTCCAGCTCCTCTGCAAAATGGCGCACATGAGCCAGCCGCAGCGAGCAGAGCTGGTAGAAAGCAGTCTTACTCAAGCGCTTGACATTCCCATCGTCAATCTTCGCGCCGAATCGGGCGATTGCATCCTTCGCCTGCAAAATCGAGACGGTGCATGACATGACGCGGCTGACAGCGTTGCCAAGCCAAGTGGTGGTGTCATTTTTGGAGGAGAAGAGCCTGGCTATTTTACCTTGTTGTATGCCTTGAACCGCATCCAATCTTTTTCGCTTTTAGCCTTGTCGGAAAGTGCTTGCAGCAGCTGCAGGAATGAAATGAACATGTAGGCGTGTTAGCTGGGCAAATACCGCGCAGCAGCGGAGCCAGTTGCAAGGCGTACCTTTGTAAACTCCGGATTCAAGTTCTCATCTGACGGTGGTGGAAGAGGCTCTTTCGTCTTTCGCTTTGTCGGTGCTTTCTTAGGCGGCATGTTTATTGCAAGAGTTTTGTTTTGAAACGAAATCCAAAGCAAATTCTGCTTCAGCTCAAATACGAAAAAAATGCACCTTGTTTAGCATCCAATAGCACATTGGAGTACCCAACAGATGGAATGATACTTCGAAATGGTCAAACAGTTCCCTGCAGGCGAACCCGGTCAGTACAAAGCTTGCCACGGTCAATTCATTCCGGCTGACCTACGTCAAAAGCGGTCAAACGAGGGGGGTAGACCTAATTAAACAAGGCAAGCAGTTTGCTGTGAACTGAGCAGCGAGTCAATCGAACCTGTTGAATATTTTTTATTGTTCTTTGTTGTTGGCATCTGAATTGCAAAAGTGTTTTTTTGCGGGAAACAACTAAGACTTCACAAAGTCCACCTGCTCTGAAGTCTCTCACGTCGAGCCCTGAACCCAGTGAGCGCTTGAAAGAGAGGGAGGTCATCCCACCAGCGACATAAAATTATTCCCAAAAGTATGGCTGCGTGAGTTTCAGCCCTTTTACTGCTGCATGTGGCACAGAAGCCGAAGCTGCCCGCGTTGAATGCTGCTGTTTTCTTTCAAAACCCATGAAACCACACATTCTTGCGCAATTGCAGCGCAGCCGCCCAAGAAAAACAAGTGACGGAGAATACTGAGAACCAAGCAGAAGAAGTGGCCGAATTTGAGCCTGTTGAGCGACTGCAGGTGAGAAAATGCAGGCTGGACGACTGCTTGGAAAAACAGCAGTCACAAAGCATTGCAACGCAGGACTTTGGAATCAATGCTGCTGACATCAAGAAGTGCCGTGACAGCGGAATCCACACTGTTGGACAAGTTTTGATGGCTCCTTCCAAGGTGCTTCTGGATATCAAGGGATTTTCGGAAGCGAAGGTCGAGAAAGTCAGGGAGGCTGCAGCCAAGATGCAAGGAGACGGCCGGAAATTCAAGAGTGGATCTGACACCCTTGCAGCCCGCGCAAATATCATCAAAATTACCACTGGATCAAAAGAATTGGACGCTGTTATTGGTGGGGGTGTGGAGACTTCTGCACTTACCGAGATTTTCGGAGAGTTTCGAACCGGGAAAACGCAGCTGTGTCACACTCTGGCGGTGACCTCCCAGCTGGGCCGCGACATGGGCGGAGGTGCAGGTAAAGTTGTCGTGATTGATACAGAGGGAAGCTTCCGAGTAGAACGAGTTGCTGAAATCGCTGAAAAACGCTTTGGCTTGGACCCAGCTGCAGTTTTGGACAACATTTCCTATGCCCGAGTGCACAACCACGAAACGCAAATGAGCATTGTGGAGCATGTCGCCGCTCTCATTGCCGATGATGATGAGCCCACCCGCTTGGTGATTCTTGATTCAATAATGGCACTGTTTCGAGTTGATTTCAGTGGCCGAGGTGAGCTGGCTGATCGCCAGCAAAAGCTCAATCGCCACCTGGCTGACTTGAAGAAGCTTGCTGAGGAGTTCAACGTTGCCATTTTGATTGTGAACCAAGTAACTGCAGACCCTGGTGGTGGCGTGTTTGTCGGTGCCGAGACCCGCAAGCCTGTGGGAGGGCATGTTCTGGCCCACGCTTCAACCACTCGCCTGTACTTCCGCAAGGGCAAAGGTGATCAACGCATCTGCAAAGTATATGACTCCCCGCATATGCCTGAGGCAGATGCCACATTTGCCATCTCTGAGATGGGCATTGTGGATGCTGAGTAGCTCCCATGGATAAATGCAGCCAGCGGCCACCAGCCCACCTTGTCATCATCGACTATTCTTGCCACTGTCGCTGCTGCCACCTTGGGCTTTGGTGCTCATCTCTCTCAGCATGCGCTGCACTTCTGGATCTTGCACCATTTCCGCCATCGGGTGTCCATCTGCAGCCATTTCCGCCTCAAGGGAGGACACTGCTCGAGTTGCAATGGGGCGAAACTCCACCCTGCCATCAGCTGTTGTGACCTGCACTGTGCCTGGGGGCTGCCCGCCAGCAGCAGCATCATCATGGTGTTGTTGTTGCTGCAACATTTGGGTGCTTGCTCTGCTGTCCGCCTTCACAGAGGCCAAGATGTCGTCCCCTGGGCGGGCCGGAGAGAGCCCAGCTGCCTGCGCTGCCTGAAACGCTTCAGCATCGTTGCCACTTCCGTGGCGACCTGCCACAGGGAACATGCTGGGGTTTTCCATTTGCTGCCGCTCCATGTCCAGCTGGCGCTCGATATGGCTCACCCGTGCTGCCTCTGAATCCTCAAACCCTGCCGGCTGGCGTCCTGTGCAAAAGCAGAGGTGCCGAGGGCACTCACGCACGAGTAAAACGTAGACATTGCAAAAAGCCTGCGGAGGCAGGCCTACCTAATGCAGCCATCATTTCTTCATCTGTGAAGCCGAAGTTACCAGCTTGCAGCAAACGTGGATTGAAGCTTCGAAGCATGGCAAACTCGTTCATTATCATGCGGACCTCCCACCAGCCCTTCTGCATTTCTACTGCAGCCTGCAAACAGAGATACAGCACTCCCCGAATTAGATGCCAAATAAACTGCACCCATAAACTGCACCCACCTTTCGTTGCTCTTCAGTCTCAGTCTCGGTGAACTTCTTGTGTACTTCTCCACGAGACCGCCTCATGTTAGCAATACTTTGGCCTATAACCGCACCAGACATTCGGGCGACACGTCGCAAGCCCTTGCGCCCTGTGTCAGACCAGTGAGTATAAACATAACTAGCGTAATATGATTTTTCTCACCAGCAAAGTACATCAGGCCGCCAATCACTCCCGTTGTTTGTAACGCAACTGAAACGAAACCCATTACTGAAAGAGATTTCCTCAGACCGAGTCCACAGATTTTGACGAGTTCTTTCACGCATAATTGCGAGGAGGCATATCTTTGCAGTACAGTCAAACACTACACACGGTCTGTTAGCCTACCACAGCCCCAGCTCGCTACTTGCGCTGAAGCCCCCCTTGAACTGGTCCGTCCGCTGTCGCAATTCGTCAGCGCAATGCACGAGTGAGCTCAGTGTATTTCAGTACATCTATGCAAGTTCGGGGCAAGCAAGCGCTTGCCACGCTTAAAGGCTGGGAGGCTTGTAGTCAAGCGACCCATCAGCTTTCCCAAGCCGGGTGGGAGTAGGCGCCATGGACGTCTGACGAGAATCGAGCGAAGCTGTGCACTGACGACAGCGAGCTGGTAGCGTGTCCCCCCCGCGGGGTGCTAACTTCTGACCAGGATGGCGCAGCAACAAGGCTCGCCCTGGGGCTGCCCTGCGCGGAGCGGTGCGCCCAAGCGACGCGGCGGGAGTGGCGCCCGACGTGCCTGGGGGTTACAGCGCCAAGCTGCTGCGTCGAGCCTTGCAGTCGCGACACGCTGCTTACATGCCGCTGCTTTGCATGCGTTCCTTGCACATGGTTTTCTTCAACTAGCCCATGCATGGGCCCATTGGCTGCACCACCTGCAGCTGGCAGTGCAGTCCCGGCATTGCTTGGGGCACCCGACCCCAACCCACGCAGCGCAGCCAGCACTTCCCCGTACTGCACAGACATGCTGACGCCGGTCGAGCTTTCATGCGTTTCGCCCTGGGCTCGACGAAAGGGGGAGCCAGGAGCAGCAATCACCTGCACAGGCTCAGCACTCGAGGCAGTGCCCGTGGCAATGTCCAGCTGCGACTCAAGGTGCAAGGACCCTGAGCGCTGCATCCAGACTGGGATTGAGCTTTCAATTGAAGCTAGGGATACTGAACCCTGCACCATGGTTGTGTTCGTGTTCGTGTTCAAGCCCAGGTCTGTCAGGCCGTGCACGGAGCGCAGACTCTGCTGAGGCTGGGAGTCATCATCTAAGCTGTCTGGAATATCCTGCTCCCCCAGTGATGGCTGCAACATGTCAGGTGGGGCTGTATCAAAGCCCATTCCTGGAGCAGGGGGGGGGGGGCTTGCCTGCGGGGCTGGAAACGACGCCTGGGAGGGGGGCTTGCCAGCCTGCAAGCTGTCCACAGGCCCCGCCGCATGCTGACGCGTTGATGGGGAGACCATCTGGCCATTGAACGGGGCGCTTTGGGCGCTGGGGGCACTGAGGGCGGTGGATCGAGCAGCATGGGGGGGCTGTAGCGATGGAATGCCCGCCCTGGGCGACCCAACAGGTGAAGCTGCGCGCCGCCAGTGCGCCGCTGGTGTGCGCTGGACAAAGGGTCGGTGGCGCGCCCTCAGCAGGGCCAGGGGGCGATCCATACGGGACCGCATGGCCCGGGTGTCATGGCGCAGCTCAGCTATCACCATCTGGAAGGGCATGGAGCCTTGCGTGGCGCTCAGCAATGCCATGCTGCGTACCGAGCCCAACGAAGTCTGTGGGAGGGGCTGCTCAGCAGACCTCACCCCAGTATGAATATGCAATGGATGGGGAAGAGCATGCTTGCACGAGGTGGACCCTACTGCAGTAGAGTGTGCACTAGTCGCATACCCACTGGCTGCACTCCCCATGCCTACGACGGGCGTAGTTGACCGGCCCAGCGGGAAGGCACTGCCAGCGGCCACAGCGTCATTCCGGGAGCCCCTCCCACCCATGGACACAGAGCCCTGGGGAAGAAACCTGACAGCGCGGGCAGCAGGCACCTCCCCGTCAGACGCTGTGCGATGCATGGGGAGCTGCGCCTCTCCAGTGGAGTCAAGCATGGCGATGGATGGCACATCTGCTGTTTGCCCCAGGGACTTGTAGGGGCGGCGGGCACGAGGCAAACGGGGGGAGGCCGTGACACGAGCGGCAAGCTGGTGGAAGCCTGGGGTCAAACTTGCCACCATCCTGGCAATGGACGCGATGCTGGCGCTGTGGGCAGATGCCTTGGAGGCGGCCAGGCTGCGGCTCGAGCCGGTCTCACCGTGGCTAGCGTGCCAGCTCTCGGTACGGTCAGCGGCCGATAGGCTTGGCGTGCCCGCTGTGTCCACTGCGAATCCGAATCGAATATCAAAGGCATCCCTGCTTTCTGCAAAGTGAGCGGAGAAGCCCATGGCCCGCAGGCGGCGCTCTTGGCGGGCGACTCGGGCAGAGCGATCCGCAAGGAAAATGCGCAGCTCCCGGCGGAATAAAATGCTTGAAATCACGCGGAACACCAAAATACCGAAAATGATCAGCGCACCAATGCCGAGATTTTCAAACAAGTCCTTCATGAAAGCTGCGAAGGACTCTTGGCTGATGCCTTGTAAGCCGAAGTATTCGGCAGCAGACGCAGCTTCGGAGTCGCTCATGCCGCGAACATCAGCCGCAACATCATCGCTGAGCACCAGCAGTGTGATCCCTATGGCCAAAGCCACAGGCAACATGATCCATACTGCAATGAACTGCCGGAGCAGCCACTTGTGATTCATTTTCCACACTCCCCACAGTGCAGCCAGGGCGACAAAGAGCACAACGAAGCCCAGCACCAGCAACGTGCCGAATAACGCTGCACCCAGCGGCCCGTCGTATGTGTGCAGCGCAAAGCTAAATAGCAGCACCATAATGAAGCCAAGAGTAGCCATGAAATAAGCTGATGAAGCAAAAGCCACAGCAATGAGGACGTCCGAGTGAATCATACGAGCCGCGCGGGTCACAGCAGCCACGAGCACTCCGGCATAGACAATTGCGAGCACTGATGCAATGGATATGAGCGCAACGACAGTGCCCTTGTCCTCCTCAATTGATTCCTCGCGTAGCTGGCTATTGGCCAAAGTCTCTGTGCAAAACTTGTCGTCTCCATTGTGCAGAAAGTCGCACACATTTTCCCAATTTCGGTCCATGTATTCCTCGGGGTCCACAATTCCGCCCAACCCAGTGGTGAAAACGGATACAACGACGAGCAGGGCACTCATGGCTCCCATGAAAACGAAGGAGATAGCCGCACACGAGGCACCCTGTGCCTTGCCGCGGGCACCAACGTAACCCAGAGCTCCCACAAACAAAAGCACCAAAGTGAGCGCTGAGAGAGGCACACCACTTTCGGGGGGCAGAAAGCTAATTGAGATCACAATGGTCAACATGATGAGGACCAGTACGTTTGCCACGGTGAGGTACATCGTGAAGTGGCGCACCCAGCTGCTGTTCACTTCATCGGGTTCCCACATGGATCTCTCATCATCGTACAGGTCTTTCCCATACAGCAGGATTTCGCGGTTCTCGTCAAACTGGTGCACTGCGCAGGCCTGTTTCATGCGCAGAACACACGGCTCCCTCAAACAAGGGAAGAACAGAATGAACAAGCCCATCAGAACAACTGTGAGGGTGATCCCAAGTAGAATCCACTCAAGGATGCTTGAGTTCTCAGCGTAACGAATCCCACTAATGTTCTCCTGAACACAGAAAGTCTCTGCCGCAGGGCATTCCAGGCTGCCAGTATAGCCCGCAATGAGGAGCGACCCACCCTTTCGGGGACATGCGTACCAATTTGTGAGCCCGCTCGAGAAGCCCTTGACTCCCACTTGCAGGTAATCACTGCGGTAGCAATTTGCTCTGTAGCACATGCCCAGCTTGGAGCCAAAGGATATGCCTTCATTGAATTGCAAAAGAGATGAGCGAAAACAGCGGCAGTTCTTGCAGTGCTCCTGCCCGCCGTTTCGCACCAAATCTGCGCGATCCGCAAAGATGGAGCCGTCCACCACTACGCTTTCCTGGGAAGTCCGGTTGTTTTGGGAAATCACAGTTGCTTGTTCCCCGCAGTTCCAGTACTTAATGCGCACTGGTAAGTAATCCATGGCAGCTGAGGCGCCACCAGTGTTCCCAGGCATTGCCCCTGTCGTGTCTGAGTTTGGGAACAAGTCAGACGTGTCGAAATCTGCAATTGCGTTGGGCGAGTTCCCAAAGTACTGGTACATGCTTGGGATTGCGCAGCTGCCATCCGCACAATTGTCGTTGGTGCTCTCGCAGCCCACAGACCACTGCTCCACAACGTGACCATCGGGGTTGGTGCGGGTCGTAGACGTCACCTTGGCACATGTGACAGTTTCAAGTTCTTCCACCCCGAAACGCAGTGTGCACACTGCTCCCGCCCTGTTGTCCGGAGTGCACCCACTTTCACCCTGCTTCTGACAAACGTAGTGCTCCGGCCACGAAACTGGGGAGCCGTCAACAAAATCACAGCCAGCACTGCGACCCCACCGGAGCATGCCTGGAGGGTATGGCTCTGGTGCCTCGTAGCTGCTTTCCTGAGATGCTGCTAGCAGGGTGGGTGCCGACGATTGCCGCAGGGGGGTGTCAAGGGCCTCAATAAGGGCCCCTGCCATGCTATAGTTGGCCACGAACTGATTTGAGTCCTCCAACATAGCCAGCGTGATGTCTGACACGTACTCCTCTCCCATAGAGGAGCCATAGGACATGAACTCCGGGCCCAGCACGCGGCTTTCCCAGTGCACAGCTGCCCCCAGAGGCAAGTCCTCCAGGGGCACGCCTGTAAGGGTGGGGCAGCCAAATGCCTTGCGAGCGAGACTGAGCACTCTTGGGGATGCAATGCGCACCATGGGCTTCGGGTATGCCAACGTGCCAGCTGGCTCGTACACGGCGTAGGAATTCACGTCAGCAGGAAAGCCGTTGGTGGCATTGATCCAATGGGGGCCTAAACGCACGGCACCCAGCAAATGCGCGACTTCATGAGCAGCTGTCTGCCGCTCTGACGAAATGACCTTGCGGACAAGACTCTGCCCCACATCCAGAATTGCAGGCACCGTGTTGACAACGCCAACTGTGCAGCGGCTGTACTGGTCAGTTTGCAGGCACTGCGCATATGCAGCCACAGACAAGAACGGGCTTGGACGTGCCAGCATAATGATAACAAGGTCTGTGTCGGGGTGGGCCAGTGAAGTGGCGTTGATGCGGTAGCGACTTGCCACCGCCGTGCTCAATCCAATGGGGTCTTGAGTCCGCTTCACTGAAACTGCCCTCCCCCAGAACCAAGTGGCCCACTCTTGGCGCTGGCGCAGGACGTCATAGCGCCTGTTTCCCGGCACAACCAGGTCCTGTGCTTGGCAGTTGTACGTCGTCCACGCTGCACCGGTGGAGGACAGAACTTCGATTTCTTGACCTACAGAAGTACACTGTCGAGTGACAAGCCCGTTATCATCCTCGGTGCCTCCTTTATCCATGACATCCCATAAAAGCTGCAGAGGTGGTGGCTTGTGAATGTGATTGAAGACACAGAGGCGTCGATGGGAGGCTGACTACCAAGCACAGCAGGCTGTCACTCTCCTCCTGACATAGTAATGGCTGCGCACCTTGACACGCAGATCAACAACGTCATTGGTGTTGTGCACACTGACGAATGTGTACGATTGGGTCCTCCTCGAGCGATTTAGATGTGCAATTGCCTGCTGTGGTTCAGAAGGGAGATGCGGAGAAAGTTCAGTAGCTGGGTCTGCTTCGGTTTTATCCAGTACTTGGTCGAGTGAATCTGAAGCAACTTGCGAAAGGGGCCTATACACCTGGGCAACCTTGGTGGGTATAGTAGCTTGAAGGAATTGCTTCATATGAGGGTGACTCTGGCCGCACCCTGCATGAGTATGGCCGCTGTGAAAGTGCTTTTGAGGAGAGGCAGGAAATTTTGGAGAAATGCGGGACCAGACACCTTCAAACGCCAGCACAAGAAATACGCAGCAGAGAGCCGACACTGGGCGTGGCTTCATGACTTAAGCTTTGTTGGGCCTTCCTTGTCCACCTTCTGACTTTGAGCAGTGCCAGTGTGGAGGAGCTGAAACGAGTCAGATGGGTCTGAAGCAATTACCGCACTGCGTGCTCCAATGCACAGCCCTTTCAAAGCCCAGGGGGTCACCAAGTGAAGAGATTTCTCAGCAAATGGAAACATATTGCTTTTGGTATTGCACAACGAGCAAGTAAAACTCGATGTTGGTTTATCGAGCGGCGTTGTGATCCAGCCCCTCGGCATGGCTTGCCTGGGCACACCCCCCCGTTGCTTGCTAGGACTGCAGACCAAATCGGAATGCCAAGCAGGCTTCATTCATCAAGCCACGATCCAGATCACAGTCCGGCCCCCTAAGCATTTTTTAATGAGTAATACTGCATAGTTCTTGAGCTGAGCACACTTTGACCACGGCCAAATGAGCGTGGACAGGGCCGCTGGCTTCCCAAAGCTGGCTGAGAGCCCCCTGCTGCACAGGTGGGGTCGAAGCAATGGCAATCAAATTTGGGGTCAATCTTGCCACCCCAAACCCGGGTGGGCGGGATGGGTCAATTGCCACTCAAAAGACGAACATTTCGTCTTCACTATTCACTATGTGCCGAGAATGGCACGCTGCGCTGCTTCTCAGCCTCTCCTGCTGGCTGGGCCTCTCGACGCTGGGCCCCTACGGGCCCCTGCGATACAGGGGGCACCTGTGAAGGTTTGCAAGAGGTACCTTTAAGAACGGCACCACCAACGCTTCACTTCAGCATTCGGGTGTGCTCAATTCCCATTGAAAACCAATATAAGCTCTATCCGTATATACTGTTGAGCATCTGCTTTGTGGCGGCTGAATGGGAGGGCGCAGTGCAGTCAGGGACAAATCTTGAAGCTGCCTCCACAAGGTCAACATGGAAGGCCCTGATGAATACATCCTCGGGTTGCTTGTTAAAAACTTTGGCCGGAAGGCTGAGGATATGTTGTTGCCAGATGAGGTCGAGGTGTGTATCACCTGACAAGCACTGCAACGGCTGAAGCTCTTCACAAATTCCGCACTCAGACTCTTGTATCACATCGCAACTCGATGCCAAGCGAGCAATGGGCACACTGGGAGGAGCTAGGTCGTGTAGAGCGGAGACGGCGCCGGGCCGTACGCAAGCAGCTGGCAGCAGTGCCTTCAGCAAAACTTTCGTCGCACTCGGATTACCAGGCTGCAAGTGCTGAAGCTGAGCCAGAGTCTGGCCCCCGGCACCAACGCGTGCATGAGCCAATTCGGGACAGACGCACGCAGCAAACTGGATCTGCACTGGTGAGCATTGATCTAGATTCTCCAGCAAGCAAGCGGCCGGTTGCTGGCAGCACCAGAGTAGCTTCGCATGTTTCGCATGAAGCTCCGCGTGCTATGCAGCCCGGCACTGGCACGGCACAGGAGTCTGCCAGCGAAAGCCACCAGCCAGCCACATGGCCATCTGCCATTAAAATTTCCTCGCAAGATGCTCAGCACGCAGCTTCATCCTCGGTAGTCAGTGGAGCCAGCACGGTTCACAGCCGGCGGTCAGTATCACGAGGCAGGGGGGTGCAGCTTCCAGAGAGCCCCCCTGAAGCTAGAAAGCTCGAGTCTGCAGTGCCAGCGTGGGCATCATCTATGGACCTCAACAGCAGTACCAGGTCCATCGCGGGAGGGGGGCTTCTGCCACCACGGCCCCCCTTCGCTGGAGCTAGCCCCCCTTCAAGGACCGCTGGAGCTCATGGGTGCGCCAGCCAGAGCACAGCACTGGCGTTTTCACCTGCACCTGGATATCCTCACAGTGAAGCCCTGGTTTCAGTGGGGGTTCGTGGTCAGCCAGAGGGGGGGGGTCGCACCAGCTTGATTGAGCGCACCGATGCTATCACTGCAGCTGCAGCAGCCAAGCGTGCCGCCGCACCGCCGCCGCCCAGTAGTCCCGACCGCATGAACTCTTATCACCGCCACCTGGGCATTGCTGCTCCAAGTGCTTCCCGTCAGAGCTTCCAGTACCATAACGGGCACGAGAAGCCAGGGTGGACCACCCAGGGTCCCAGCTCTAGGGGGGGTGCTTCCAGCGCATCAGCCCCCCGCAGCAGAGCAAGCTCTGTGGGCTCAGCATCGTCAGCTGACGCATGTCTGGGTATTGAGCGACTATACAAGCAGCAGACCGCCAGCTCTGCGCGGCGGGCAGCGCGGGTTGCCACAGAGCAGAAAGGCCGCCACGCTCGACACAGGGCGCGATCAGCGGCAAAGAACGACAGGGGTGCGTGGCTTGGCGGTGACTTTGGTGATGGGGGGTCTGTAGCGTCGGGAAGGGGGGGTAAACGCCCCCCCCCTCGCAGCCGCCCCCCCCCCGCTCAGCGCATGCGTGCACCCCGAGCATCCTCTGCACGGCACCAAGAACGCAAGCAGCCCGAACACGATGACGATGCAGACTCTGTGTGGGGGCTCAGTGGTGATACTGCGTCTCTCCCTGCAAGCGTAGCTTCGCATGCAGGGGGGGGTGGTTCCCACTACAGGGGGGGGCGAGCGGGCTCCGCGCCTGGCCAAGGCAGAGCTCAGCAGCAACACAGCTCACAGCACGAGCGGACGCCCCCTGCAGCACGTGCATCCCACACAGGCCGCAGGCATGGGCATGCACATACTGAAGTTTCTGTGCTTGCCTCACCCGAGGGCATCACATCTGCCTTGGGCAACCTGTCGCTTGTAGCAAGGCAGGTTGCGGACAGCCTGAATAACAGCAACATGAGTGGGGTGCATATGGTGGGCAGCAGCTCACCCCCCAAGGGCTTTCAAGAAGCGGACGCAGGGGAGGAGGCATACCGAAGTGCCCCGTTTGAGGCAGGTGCAAGGGGGCTCCACCAGAGCAGCCCCCCCCCAGGCAGCGTACGGGCACCCCCTGCCACCACAGGCGCCCCCCCCATCGTATCCATGTCCCCCGTGCTTGATGCCCCCTTGACCACCCACGACCGGGTGGGCGTGCTGCAGGTGCAGGCTCGTCTGCGGGACATCACGCAGACCCTGGAGGCGGAGCAGGGCACAGTGGCGCAGCTGCAGCACGCCCTCACGCAGCAGGCCGCCATCATCCGCAGCCAAGAGGCCAGGCTGGAGGCTGCCCACTCCGCTGTGGTGCAGCACGCCCCCTCCCCCCGTATCTCCCCCATTGCCCAAATCCATGGGCTGGCAGCTGTGCACCGACAGAGCGTGACCCTGAGGCGACAACTGGCGACACTACGGGCAGCAGCGGTGGGCGGCATTCACTCTTGCATGGCAGGAGCAGCGGCGGACGGGGATGCAATTCTCGGGGCCATTCATGCGTTTGCCAAGCAGAGGCCCCCCCCCAGCCCCTCACGTACGGGCCCCATAGAAGCCCTGTTGAGCGCACATCCTCGCGCAAACGAATTGTTTGCGCAGCTTGAAGCTCCCCCATCGCGAATTCAGCCCCCTGAAGGAGGCCTGCGAAGCCCACAGCTCGCAGCCCGGCCAAGTGACCCCCCCCACCAAGTGCA
>Ga0307982_1002075_pt1 | contig 16276 bp, 14 predicted proteins | sample OrgLakmetagen989_FD_201847 | JGI IMG/M metagenome (GOLD analysis project Ga0307982, IMG submission 201847) | Saline water microbial communities from Organic Lake, Antarctica - #989 | ecosystem: Environmental > Aquatic > Non-marine Saline and Alkaline > Saline | place: Antarctica: Organic Lake...
GAGTGCACGCCATGCTGAAAGCAGACAAGGTGCCGCCTCTGGGAGCTCTGCTGGCCGCAGCACCAGGCGAGATGCCGAGCGCACAAGCACAGGAGGAGACCCTTCTGCTGGGGTCTCTGCGAGCCGTTGAGGAGGACGAGGCCGCCGAAAAGGAGCAGGGCAGCGTGTGCCTGGACAACGCATACCCCCGCAATGCGCCCCAGCCAGGGGAAATCCGCAGTGCAGCACAGGTAGCCATGGCTGCCCGCGAAGCTGCGGCAGCTGCAGCCATGGCTCAGGCATCGCTCCCCGCAACTGACCCCTCCGCTGAAGCCCGCCTTCGCGACTGCATCCCCTGGGGGCGCTTAGAGAACCTTGGCATCACTCAGCAGACGATTTCAATGCTGCTGCCTGCATTTGGTGGCAGTTTGCGTCGGGTGCTTGGCGAGCTTGCTAGCATTCTTGGCGACGACAGCTGGATCCCCAATGAAGCAGAGGCAGCGAAGGACGAGGAGCCAGTCGAAGCGGCTGGCGACAGCCAGGAGGAGCACGCCGTGACAATGGACTTCCCAGCACTGGGGGGCGCCGCCGATGAAGATGGTGCCGTTGCAGAGGTGCCTCAAGTACAAGAAGTGCCTCAGGCTGTGCAAGACGAGTGCAGTGCAGCCCTGGCTGCAGCTCTGCAGCTGCCCAGAGCCACCGCCCTGAAGCAGTACCTGCAGTTCCAGCACATCACCGACACCGGCAAAGACATGATTGGCGATGAGCTGCATGCCTTCCTGGTGGCCATGGGACCTGGCGCTGCCTCGCGCTTCATTATTGACCCGCTGGGTCTGTTCCACTTCCATCGCAAGCAGCGCGAGGAGCAGGCTGCTGCTGCCGCTGCTGCTGCTGCTGCCGCTGCAGCCCAAGCCCAGACAGCTGCGCCCGCGGCTGATGATGATGGCAAGAATCAGGAGGCCAGCTGCTGATTCCGCGGATGACGGTGGGATCAATGGGTAAAGCGCAATCATATACGTACAGCTTCAGACAAGTCTGACTCAAGATAGTGGGCAGTTGAACCCCGGTACCGGAGCCACACCGGAGGAACGATTTCGGCATGGTACCCCGGTTCAGCTGTTCACCACTGTACGTGTTGAAATACAAGTGCCGATGATTTATGCTTGCATTCACACACACAGATGTGCATGCAAACTGCTTGACTAACCACAGATAATCGTTCTGTAGTGACATGCAGGTAGGTAGCTGTGTTTCATGCAGTGGGCTTGGCGCTCTGTGAGCACAACCAAATCGAATGCTCCCAGGGCCTCACAAGTTCTTCAAGGCCCAGTCTCCACTGTGCAGCACAGCGAATTGCTGTAGGCAGGAGGACGTACTCCTGCCATTGGTTTTCACAACCTTGTTTACCTGCAAACGGGAACAATAATTGGGAGATCGCTCGACCATTAATGATCTTCCCAAGTCTGACTTAAATACAGTGTGAATGATTCAAGTTTGCATTCACACACACAAAGGTGTCTGCAGTCGCATGACTACACGCCGTTAGCAGCAGTAGCAGCAGCAGCGTCCATAGCAGTGACAGCACTTGCTTCCACTGGCTCGCTTTGCACAGTGCAGATGGACCAGTCGATAGGCTTTATCCCCAGCCCCAGCAAGTGCTCGTTCACCTTGCCGAAGTGCCCGCAGCCAAAGAAGCCTCGATATGCTGCGCAGAAATCGGACCATGGTGCGGATAAAACAACACAGTCACACCACACCCTTTCTTACCTGATAGTGGAGAGGGGTGCACAGATTTGAGCACGAGGTGTTTACTGCTGCTTATCATGGAGGCCTTGCTCTGTGCAGACTTCCCCCACAGCAGAAACACCACATTACGGGTGTGTTCGCTGATAAACTTGATGGTCGCATCAGTGAAGTTTTCCCACCCCTGCTTCGCATGCGAGTTTGCAGAGGCCGCCCTGACCGTGAGCACCGTGTTCAGCAGGAACACGCCTTGGGACGCCCAGCAGCTCAAGTCTCCCAGGCCCTCTTCGTCTGCGCAGCATGAAAACTACACGCAGTGCAAGCAAGAAACATTTTCACATGGCACGCACTGCTTGTTCCCTTGGGCAGGCTGCTGCTGCTCTCTTTGATCATGTTTCGCAGGGAGGGGGGGAGGGGCTTCACCCCCCACGGCACAGAGAAGGACAGGCCGTGAGCTTGCCCGGGGCCGTGATAGGGATCCTGGCCCAAAATCACCACCTTAATGGAGGCCAGGGGTGTCATTTTGTAAGCAGTGAGTGTGTTCATGGGTTCCGGGAAGATGCGCTTACTGCGAGGAAAGCGCAGCAAATGCTCCTGTCGCCGCTTGATTCTTTGGCCGGAGGTCAACGCACCTGCTTCGCTCTGCCGCAACATAAGCCATGAGCTTTTTGAAGTATGCTTTCTTTGTCTCGCCCAAAAAAAACTTGACCCAAGAACTGTGAATCCCAGCGGCCTCCGGGCCTGCATACAGCACAGCTTCCACCGATTCAAAACAGGAGCAGCCGTATTCAACGTACACAAAGCTAAAACACTGCTCATATCATCGACATCAGCAGAACTTGCAGTTGTAAGTTTGGGCCCTTTTGTTGGGCTGGAGGTTGCCTCTGCTGTGTACTCATAGTATGTGATGAGGGTAATTCAAATGAAATGTCTTGGACGAGGAGCCTCACCACTGTTTTCAGGAAAGTGAGCATCGTCACGGCTTCTCTTCTCGCCGCCTGGAACAAATCTTGTGTCAGATTCAAAGTTTGCGAGCAATAGGCGCGTTGGCGTACGAGACTTTTTGAAGAACGAAGTTATCATGGCACTAAAAAATCAAAGCGGAGGGACAAGAGCATGCACGGCTAAGCAGCTAGATACAAGGACAGCACTAAGTGGCAGAAAAAATGGCAGGGACCTTATTATTCTCCAACTTGGACTTTGGCCAGCTGCGTGTGACGGTTATGTATTTTAGCGTCTCCTTGCAAGCAAGTCCGCAACCCATATATTGACCCCAGACAGGGGGGGGTATGCAGGACGGTGAAACTACCGCAGTGAGCGTTGCCGCCGCACTGAAAGCGCCAAAAATGATGCGAATAATTTTTACGTATGCTGCGGTCGGCAGCTGTATGTGCTGGACCCAACTCGAGAAGAGCTCCGCACCCAGACAGCAACAAGCATGCCAGCCCCCCCAACCAACTCTCTCCGAGCAGTCAAACCTCAGCACGAAATTGTTTATGGCCATGCCCAGCACAGATCATCTCGCAGAGATTTCTCCATGCATTATTTGGTCATGAGTTGCCTCTGACTGCATCACTTCTGCCGGGTTTGGGCAGAGACTGACATCCCATTCATGCCCCCCCTTCGCCTCCTCTGCCAGCTGTGGGCACCCTGGGGCATGAACGGGCAACCCTGCCCATTAACTTTGGTAAACCCGTCTTTTTCGTCATCCCTGCATAGCTACCTACTAGGGCCCTGCGTGCAAATCGAAACAGCACCGAGTGCACTTCGCAAGAATGTGCGGCATTACTGCTTTCATGTATGTATTCAGAATCTGGGCTCAAGCACTTGCAATATATTCACACCATTCTATGCAGTGGCGGTAAATCTGCCCTTGCTGTGCTACTGAATGGCTTGCAGCGTTTGGAGTACCGAGGTTATGACAGTGCTGGAGTTGCTGTAGTGGACACTGTTGATGGCAGGGCTAAGCTCACCGTCGTGAAGAAGAAAGGCAAAGTTGCCAACCTGAAGGCAGCTTGCGAGTCAACTATGGGTCATGGTATTGAGGATCTGTCAGCCGCTGGGGCAAGTGGTGGGAATGGCCCTCTCACTGGGCACGTTGGCATTGCTCACACTCGATGGGCTACTCATGGCGCACCTAACGATGTGAACGCTCACCCACATGTTAGCTCAGGTGGACGCATTGCAATCGTGCATAACGGTATCATCGAGAATTACGCTGCTTTGAAGATCATGCTGCAGGATACAGGGTAAGTCTGTGCTTAGCAGGAATCAGTGGCCACGCATAACGGTGCTCTCGCCTTCATTCTTCAATCATCACCTTTGCAGCTACGTTTTTAAGTCAGATACAGACACAGAGGTTCTTGTGGCTCTGATTGAGCGTGAAGTGGCGCAGAACCCTGAGCTGGAGCCTGTCGTGGCTGTCAAAATGGCGTTCACCCACGTGGAAGGAGCTTACGGCTGCGCAATTGTGTTTGCAGACTACCCAGACATGCTGATCGGACTGCGCCGCGGGTCTCCCTTGCTGTTCGGTATCATCAGCCAAGGAAACTATGTGCTGGCATCTGATGCATCAGCTGTGATCGAGCATACATCAGAAGTTGTGTACCTCGATGAGGACAAGGTTGTTGTCGCCGGCCCTCTTGGTTACGAGATTACCGGAATGGGCGTGGAAGCCACCACTCCAGCGCACCACAAGGTGCACACACTGCAAATGACCTTGGATGCCATTGAAAAGGCAGGCAACAAGCACTGTATGTTCAAAGTTTGCCTCAACTCGTTTCCCTTCGCACACACTTTTTTGCAGTTATGCTCAAGGAAATTCTTGAGCAACCCAAAGTGCTCGCTGACGCCATGCGTGGCCGAATCAACGAAGAGGAGGGCACTATTCGTCTTGGTGGCTTGCTCCCATTTATGGACAAGCTTGTGGCTGCCCGGCGTTTCATCATCTGTGCCTGCGGCACCTCCTTCCATTCAGGCCTTGTCGGCGAATACTTGATCGAAACCCTGGCCCGCATTCCCGTGGAGGTCGAGTACGCTTCTGAATTCCGCTACCGCGATCCCATCTTGTACCCCGATGACGTTGTCATCGTGATCTCTCAGTCTGGTGAAACAGCTGACACCCTGGCGGCCGTGCGCCTGGCCAAGGAGAAGGGGGTCACCACAGTGGGCCTGGTGAATGTCGTGGGCAGCAGCATCGCCCGCGAGACCGACTGCGGAGCATACCTGCACGTGGGCCCCGAAATCGGTGTCGCCTCCACCAAGGCATTCACAGGCCAAGTGGTCGTGCTCACCTGCCTCGCGCTGCATCTGGCACGGGAGCGCAAGTCGCTCCCCGAGGAGACCCTTGCGCAGTATGTGCGGGAGCTAGCCGTCATTCCCGCCAAGGTGCAGCACGTGCTGGAGCAGAAAGACAAGGTGTTCGAGCTCAGCCGCGCCTTCCGCTTTGCCTCCTCCTTCCTGTATCTGGGACGTGGGTTCAACTACCCCGTGGCCCTGGAGGGGGCCCTCAAACTCAAGGAAATCTCGTACATTCACGCCGAGGGGTATGCTGCTGCAGAGATGAAGCATGGACCCATCGCACTCATTGACAAGTTCATGCCTGTGGTGATCATTGCCCCCCGCAAGGACCACAGCTATGATAAGGTGCGCTCCAACATCCAAGAAGTGCTTGCCCGCCAGGGCAGCGTCATCGCGCTCACAGACGACGACAACCACGAATTGGACGACATGTGCGAGGGCGTCCTGCGCATCCCTGAGTGCCCCGAGTTCCTCTCGCCCCTGCTGACTGTGATCCCCCTGCAGCTTCTGTCATACTACATCGCTGATCTGCGCAAGTGCGAGATCGACCAGCCACGCAACTTGGCCAAGAGTGTCACTGTAGAGTAAACACAACTCACCACGCAAACAGCGCACAGGGCGCACACACCAAGCGCCAATTCATTATCGATCCACCTACTGCATCCCAGCTGGTTACCAGCGACTGTGCAGCTGACTACATACCACATACCTATTTCCCGGGAACACTCACAGCTTCCCAGCAAAGGTCGGCGGTTTGCTGTAGTGCACTTCATCTTGGTCCTCATCAGGGCTCAGCTCTCCCCGCATGTCTGTTGCCAGCAGGCGCTTCACTTGATGCACTGGCATTTGCTGACCGAGCAAGTATCCCAGCTTGGCTACAATAGCCTCCACTGTCATGTCCCGAGCGCCGATAGCGCCAGATGTGGCCAGGGCACCGGCGGCAGCGTATGTGTCCAGGGACACACGGCCCTTCAAGCACTGCGAGCAGGCAACCACGACCACCCCCCTTTCCACGGCAGCCTTGATGGCAGCAACGAGGGGGGCCTTGTCTGCGCCAATGGTTCCCTGCCCCAGCACCTGTACCACTACAGCCTTCAGCTCTGTGGCGTTCTTCATGCCGTTGATGATGACGTCGTCCCTGTGGCCCGGAACAAGCCGGAATACAGACACATGCGTCTCCCAGGTCTGCTGCACCCGCAGTCGAGCTGAGGCTTGGGGGCGCCAGTGTGTCTTGTATGGGACAATTTTGGTGGTCAGGCGTGCCAGCGCAGGGTAATTGGGCGATTCAAATGCCTCCAGCCCTGCATTGTGCACCTTGGTGGTCCTATTGCCCCGCAGTAGGGATCGATTCATGAACACAGCCACCTCCGGGACGTCCATGAACGCAGCAACCAGTGCAGACACAACGACATTGCGCCGTGCATCGTTATATGATTCAGCCAAAGGCACCATACTGCCCGTAATAACGACAGTCTTGCCGAGGTTTTCGAGCAGAAAAGAAAGGGCAGACGCTGCGTATGCCATGGTGTCCGTTCCCATCATCAGAACGAAGCCGTCGTAGTCCAAATAATGCTTGTGCACCACATTGGCGATGGCAATCCAGTGGCGAGGAGTCTGCACAAAAGCACATTATTGCATGAAAATCTAGCGGGGTTTGGGCAGATATCCTCACCATGTCCGCACTATCAACAAGCGGTGTCAGCCTGCGAAAAACAATTCTTCTAGTGCAGTACCTGGTTTTGGTGGAAATAGTACGAAACGTACTCAACCAAATCTGAGACAGGGGAGTTTTTTGCAAAAAGCTCACTCATACTTTTCATCTGCAGCAATTGAATTGAGGACATGCCCGCCTGCTTGGGACTAGCCAGTTGCAGCAGCAGCTTGAAAACACTCACCCGCTGTGTCAAGTAGCCCGGAGCCGGTGCAAGCATTCCTGCACCTCACAGCAAATCAGCACCTAAAAAAGATACAATGTTCACTTCTATGCGTACCATCTTCTCTGGGCTTCATGCCCAGGGTCCCGCCAGTGTAAATGAATAGCACCTTCCGCTGTGCGGGGTTTGAAGCTGCCTCAGCTGCATTTGGGGCTTCCTTGATGTGCACGATGGCAGACTCGTCCACGGGTGGTGGGGCAGCATCACTGTGTAGTACACTTGAGCTTGGAGCTCCACGGCCGCCTCCTGTGCCACTTGCAGCAGCCATTGACAGCGAGCTTGGGACGAACGATTCTCAAAGTGGCCTGCAGACAAATCCAAAGTACAAATGCAAGCAGCACCGACATGCATTTCCTGTGATGAATGTATCTATATATTACACCAAGACGATTGCATTGAGGGAAGAATCAACTCGCTTCACCGCTTGCCACCCCCCCTTGCTGAGCGAGCAGCCAGCCGCCCACCCCAGCGAAGACGGCCAGCTTGTTCACAGCAGCAGCTGTGGCCCAGGACTGCAATTTCAATGGCATACACCCACATTTGGGCAGGTGAAATGCGGGCTCTTGGTGCTAGCTCATGCACCTGAGCTGAGCTGGGCAGTCTTCACTGACATTCGCCCTAAACACTCTGAAGGCCTTCTGCAAGAGGCCGGCCTGTGTTGCGAGTAGTGCCCATGCCGTTGAACACGCTGCACCAGGGAGCATACGATCCCTCATTTGAATCGCGCCTGCACGTGAGGCAGCAATGGTCTCCCGGCCAACTGGGGGAGGACACCGCCCAATTCAATGGCCTGGGGGTGCCTTTGTGGGGCCGACAGCGCAACAAGAGAGCAGTGTATGCCCAAGTTGCTATTTCAGAGTTTGCTTTGTGGTCGGGTATCGTGTGTTTCGTATTTGCGAGTGGGGCGGGGCACCCGCAGGAGGGGCCTGAACTCTGCTGCCACTCGATGCATGTTTGAGGTGTGCAGCGGGCAGGAAGTTGAAGCAATCGAAAATCTACCCACATTGCACTGTGTCTTGTGATTTGCAGTGCCCGCTTGCGTGTATCTTTGAGTAAATACTGCAGCGAACTGTGGAATTGCTTTGAGGCCATGGCAATGCCGCAAAGCGCTGGGACTCCAGCAGCGACCAACTCAACTATGCCGCACCACGAGAGCGCTTCTTCTGCTGTCATTCCTCCAACAGCAGCTGTTGCACCTTTTTTTGTGGCCCCGCGGCCGCCTGCTTTGCCATCCAGCGCCAGCAGCGTGAGTCCGTGGGTGGACTGGCGTTCTGATGACACTGGCAAAATGTGGCTGCTTGTGAAAGAAGGAATCCACATCATTCTGGACCGAATCTTGCTGAAAGACAATGCTCATCTTTCTGCTAAGTGTCCGTTGTATGGGCGTCTTAGCAGGACTGAGAAGCGAGCTGCAGTTTTGAGCTACGCCTCACGCATGGTGCTGAAGAAACCTCTAAGGCGAGACGTGCTCGTAGACACAATCAGCATGTGTGTTTTTGAGGCTTGCGAGCAAGAGGCAGTTCTTGAGGCCCCAAATAGTGACAGCAAGAAGTCCAAGCCGCGCGTGCCTTTCATGCAGAAAGTTATGGGCGAAGCTATGTCAGAGCTCCTAGGCAGCAGCGCTGACGCCGACGACCGCGACGTTGCAAGCAACCTTATCAAGCAGAATGCAGGTGAAGCAGTCATTGCTGATGCTGTGGACAGAATGAGAGATGTTTGGATGTCAGCTCAAGTGACCATGTTTTTCGATCGTGTGGCGGAAAGTGACAAACCGTCGCCTTTGGTGTACGATGTTGGCGTGGAGGAGCAGCTTGGCGTGCAGTACTTCCTGCCTGAATTGCCCACGTTGACGCCTGCAGCTGAACGCGACCTAGCCGATGCTATTAGATTAGATGAAAATGAGGCTGGGAAGGAAACTGTATTCGCGGCAAACCTCAAAAAGGCCCTGAAGCTCATCCGTCAGTCACGCAAGCCGGGCGCCACAGGCGAAGATGAGGACGGCAACGCCCTGGATGTGCTGGCGCTGCCACGAGGGGGGGGGTCCTCCTCCATGGGCGACTCCGTGGACGATGACTCACACTCCGTTGGATCCGCTGGCACGGCTGAGTCCAGCAGCACTGCCACCTCCGGAGGCACCCCCAGCACCGCAGGGGAGTGGTGGCTGGACCAAGCCTGGATCCTTCGGCACTGCCACTTGCCGGCAGCCGAGCTCGGCGCACAGCTGCTGCAGGCCCCCTCCGTGTGGTTCTCCCAGTGGCGCAACATGAGCAGCGATGAGCGGCGCGAGGTTATGTCCCTCTCCGCCCTGGAGACGTGCGACGTGATCGACCACCACCCTCTGTGGTTCAGCCTGCGGGGCATGGTGGGCTGCAACCTGCTGCGTGACGGCATGTGGCCCATCATCAGCAACGACGGACACCTGTCCTGCGTCCACTTCTCCAAGGACAGCCGCAGCCGCTTTTGGTATGTACCTGAGAGTATGGCCATCACAGCGCTGTTCCCGATGTTCATGTCCTGGGCTCGCACCATGAGTGACACACTGCGCTTTGAGCTGCGTGCCATGGGATGGGCGCTGGGGGAGGGGCGACTGGACGAGGTGTCCCGTGGGGTACAGTACCAGCTGGAGAACGCGGTCGTGTCCTTTGTGCTCTTCAAGATCGTGTCTCGCTGCATGCAGCGCCACGCTGCGCGTGCAGCTGCAGCTTTGGCTGACAGCCTCATCCAGGAGGAGCTTGCAGAAGAAGCAGCCCGCGAAAGCAAAGGTAGCAAGAAGGCCCGCAAGCGCGCCAAGGACAAGGCGCGCAAGGCCGCCGAGCGCGCCAAGGAGGAGGAAGCACAGCGCGCTGCTCAAGCTGAAGAGGAGAAACGTGCTTCTGAGCGCAGGGCGGTCGCTGCGGCGCAGCACGAAGCCAACCAAGCAGCACTCGCCAAGCAGCATGCGGCACGGGCAGCACAAGAGCAGGCCGCCGCCCGCAAGGCTGCTGCAGCCGCTGCCGTCGCTGCCGCTACCAGCAGCAAGAAGCAGCCCTTGGTGGCAGCCCCACAGGCGGCTTCGTCTCCCCACAGCTCCAACGGCGGGGCGTCCAGCTCCAAGCGTGAAGCGCGCCTGGCTGCAGCACGAAGCCAAGGCAGCGTGCAGCAAAAAGGTGCCCCGCAGGCTGGTCTGCCATCTGCAGTGTCTGCGTTGCCCCCCCCCAGCATCGGGGACAGCACCCCCCCTTCCATGCTGCACGATGCGCACAGCTCTGGTGCGCACACCAGCTCGTCATCGCTGAGCAGTCGTGGGGGCGGCTTTGGCGGGAGTGGTCATTCCCTGGGGCTGGATTTCGGCATGCCGCTGTCCAGCTTTGGCCTCATGGGGGGTGACGGGGTGTCCCTCATGGGGGGTGACGCACCGCGGGACGACCTGGCTGGCCTCACACACGACACGTGGGACTTCAATTTGGGCCTGGGCCTGCCTACATCTGCTCCGTCCAGCCTTGCATCCTCTGCACCCCCTGCCCGCACTGCACCCCTGAGCAGCGTGCAGTCGCCCAACTCAACTCTGGGTGGTGGCGGCATGGGGGGCTTGGGGTACACTGGTGCCCCCTTGAGCGCTCTTGGAGGGGGCATGTCCCTCGGCGTTGGTGACATGTACGGGGGGGGCATGTCGTCCCTGTCAGGCCTGGGATTGCCCTCTGCTAATATGCAGTCTTCTGACTTTGCAGCTGCAGGCGCACCGTCCACTGGAGCTGGAGCCACCCAGTAGAAAACTTCAGAGGCGAAACTGACGGGAACTTTTCTTTCGATGAATGAGCGCCCAAGACAAATGGTTTGCTTCTGGTCTGCGTGTGGTTGTTTTTTGGGGGGGCTTCAAGCCATTCTGCACACAAAGAGTTCAGGCCTAGTTCATGAGTGTCCAACAATCACAGAAAACCCGTCAAGTTGTATTGCTCATGCGTCCTTTCATCGCTTCATGCTCTTGTGAGGCACACCCTGATCAAGTACCGCTGTAAGCGAATGTAACAGCAGCTACACAGCATGGCATCTCAAGAACCCGACAAGCCCACTGATCAGACTCCTGCTGAAACAGTGCCCGCAAGTGCAGAGGCAGCAGGTGCTAACAAGAAGAAGCGACGCGGTGCAGGCAAGAAGAAATCTGGAGAGGCAGCAGATAGTGCCGCAGATGCTGGAGGCCAGGCAGCAAGCTCCAGCAGCAGCGGCAGTGCCTTTGGCATCACCCCTGCAGATATGACACAAGAACAGGTACGTCGACGACGTCTTGCTTGATGCATGAATACTTTGCGCCAGTCATCTGTCAATCAGATGCTCCGGCGGTGCCAATTCTCGTCAGTATTTACCATGCCTTGCCAAATCCACAGTTGTTGAGACTTCTTGGCCAGGACACATCTGTGGCAACCAAGGAGCATAAATTCTGGGATACGCAGCCAGTTCCCAAGATCTGTGAGTGCTGCGGTGCACAGCTTCATTGCGGGCGCAGCTCTCGGCATTTCCTTGCAATGCCCAAACTTCACTGTATTTGCAACGCAGCCGAAGAGATCTCCAAGTGCGGGCCCATCGACGACCAAAAGACGGTCAAGGATGTCAGGCAGTCACCGTACCCCTTGCCAACGGGTTTTGAGTGGTCCGATGTGAATGTGTCGGACGAGGATCAGCTCCGAGAGCTGTACACACTTTTGTCGGAGAATTACGTCGAGGACGATGACAACATGTTCCGCTTCGACTACTCTGCTGAATTCCTGCGATGGGCAGTGAACCCCCCCGGCTTCAAGCCCGACTGGCTTGTTGGCCTGCGTCGCAGCAAGACCAACACCCTCATGGCGTTTATCGCAGGCATCCCCGTGCAGTGCCAAGTGCACGACGACAGCGTGAACATGTGCGAGATCAACTTCCTTTGCGTGCACAAGAAGCTGCGCTCTAAGCGCTTGGCCCCCGTGCTGATCAAGGAGGTCACGCGGCGGGTAAACATCACCGACACCTGGCAAGCTGTATACACAGCCGGTATCGTGCTGCCCAAGCCCGTATCAGCCTGCGGGTACTTCCACCGACCCATCAACTCCAAGAAGCTCGTGGAGGTGGGCTTCTCCCGCACGTCTGGCCGCATGACCCTGCCCAGAATGGTCAGGCTGCACAAGCTGCCTGATACGCTGCCGGTGCCCAATGTGCGTCTCATGACCCTTGAGGACGTCCCGTGCTGCGCTGCACTGCTGCAGGAGTACTTGAAGAAGTTCACACTGTACCTGCACTTTGAGAGCGACGAGGAGTTTGCCCACTGGGTGCTTCCCCGGGAGGGCGTGGTGAACTCGTATGTGGTGGACACGCCTGGGAAAGGCGTCACAGACTTCTTCTCGTTTTACCACCTGCCCTCTTCCGTCATCGGCAACGACAAGCACTCCAAGCTGCATGCAGTGTACGCGTTCTACACTGTGCCTGGCGAGCACAGCCTGCACGACCTCATGGAGGCGTCACTGGTCATGGCGCGGAACGCAGGCGCTGACGTGTTCAACGCTCTGGACCTGCAGGAGAACGGCACCGTGCTGAAGGATCTCAAGTTCGGACCTGGAGACGGCCGTCTGCAGTACTACCTGTACAACTGGAAGTGCCCCTCCATCACAAGCGAGAAGGTGGGCCTCGTCATGTTGTGATGCGTGAGGCAGCAGCATTGCCTGCCTTGTCGCAGACTCCATGCAGGCATTTTTGCGTGTTGGAAGTTGTGTTGCGTAGTGCATTGAGCATGCCTTGTAATGCGCCCTTGGTTCTGCGCCTGTTGAGTGTTCGTCATTCATTCATTTGGCAGCCAGTCAGGGACGCGACATTGTGAGCATTGGTCAGTTCCCTGAATAGATTGATGCTTCGCTTCAAGTAAATCCTCCAATTTGGCTGAGGCCAGTCCTCCACTCGGCGCTGCGTATACAACTGCCAGGTGCAGAATGCCGAGAGTCCCGGGCTGTAGCGGTGGCTGGGACTTGCTCTGCAGAAAGCAGCCAACTCGACCAGAAATGAGTTCTGAATTCAAGCTTTTGCAGCCTTTTCTGCTGCCTCCTCTGCATCTAGTGTTGCCACTGGAGCCCCATCATCACCAGCGCTGTCGTCAGCCCCAAGGGGAACCAGCCCCCCCAACACAAGCGGGAAGTGCTCGAAGGCAGCTTGGCGAGCAGCGCCCAATTCGCCCTGCAAAGCCTCAGCTGGGATACCGCGCAGGTATGTGCCCAGGTGGGCCCACACGCTGGGCTCCTCACCCTCCTCCTCAGCGGTAGCCGAGACGGCAGCCTCCTCTGCAGCGGTCAAGGCCTCCACATCGCCGCTGACCAAGCCCTGCAGCAGAGCGGCGGTGGCGGCGGCGGGGACGCTGCCTTGGAACTTGCCCTCCAGGGCAGTCACAAGGCGAGCGGCTGGCGCCCAAGCTTGTGCTTGCACCAAGGCAGACACGCTGCCGACAGCGTCGGCCTCGCTGGGGGGCAGCTTGGGGTGGGTCACCATGGCTTCAGCTACGATGGCAGCGCTATCTGTGTCGCCCTCAGCGAGGCAAATGTTCATTGCTTCAAGCCAGTGGGCATATGACAAAAAAAGGCGCTGACTGGGGGCTTCCCGGAGCAATTCCGCGAGCTTCTCAGTACTGCCTGGCACACGCTGAAAAATTGCCAACAAACTGTCCAGAGTTGCAGCGGTGAACTCAAGGTGGCGCGAACGGCACAACTGAATACTCCAATGAACATATTTAAGGTCCTCCTCGTTATCAATTCTGCGCAAGTGTGTAAAGCGCTGCTTCTGTTAGCCTCAAATACCGCAAGGGCATTTGTCACGTACTGCTCAAAGACTTCCTGCACAACCTCTTCGCTGCAAGGTGGGCCGTCGGAGCCAATGCGAGCACGCAGACTCCTGAAGGCCAGCGGTGCACTGCCCTTGAATAGGGGCACAGAGCCCTCCCAGCCAAGGAAGTCGGGATGATTCGCGGGGCCGCCAGCGTTCTCAATTTCTATCTCCAGCTCCTCCGGCAGCTCAGGCACCCACCACACGACCTTACGAGGCAGACGCAGCTGAATACCAGACTGCTTCATCCACTTCTCAAGTGCAAGCATCTTCTGGATGCGCTCATCGACGCTGACAGGCGTGCTGTCAATCAGCTCAATGACATGTGGGGGAAGCTCCACGCCAGCAGCGGCAGCAGCTCGCTCGCTTGGCAGTCGCACAGCAGAGCAAAAAAACCTTCGGGGTGCAGAAAGCACCCGGGGGATCAGGAAATTCATCATACTGCGGAGTTCAAATGTGTCACGGCCAGACGAACAGCAGAGTGCAATTGATTGTCGCCCTTTATGCCAGCATCGGCCTGCAACAATTTCCGCATCAGTCCCCCCCTCAACAACACGTCTGTGTCAAATTCTACAGTCAAATGAACAAGTTAAGCGTCGAAGAATCATTGAACTTTCTCCCTTGCTGATGCAACCTGTCGCTGCACGCTTATGGCGCTTCTTCAAGCAGCTGTGAAGAGTGGATTTGAGGTTTCGAAGCGAGCCGAATCGTCTTGGTCACTTCACCCTGCAGCGCTTCTTGTAACACCTGCTGAAGCAGACCCCCGATTTAAGTTTTAATAATTGATAGCAAAAGCGGTTCTTGAGCTCGCTTGCTTTGTAATGGACCATCAAGTATCTGGATCGTACACCACGACGGACTCAGCAGTGCGAGCCAATGGTTGGCTTTGGGATGAACAGCAACAAGAATGGATTCCAGATCCAGAATATATGCGTGCAGCATATGCACAAGCTCCAGGTATGCTGCATTTTCTTGCCACGAAGGTACTGCCATGCCTGCGGAAATTCATCCCTGCCGTATTCACAGAGCCTGAACCAGAGCAGCAACGGTTTCACAATGTTGCAGCTGGGCAGCCAAAACAGTTCCATCAGCCACAGCACGTGCAACGACCAGCTCGTGAAGCGCGTCATGAACCAAGGCACGGACACAGTCATGCGCTTCCTCATCAAGCCGCTATGCCACCTGCTGCTGCCGCCGCCCTGCCACCAAGCGGAACCGTCATGTGGCTTGATAATGTAGACCCCACAGCACCAGATGCTGAAGTGGGTCAATGGATGGAGTCACTGGGAGTGCCCATCGTGGAGGTCCTCTCAGTGTCAGGCATGCACAAGGTCACCGTGCCCACATTCCTCGATGCCATGGCAGCCTGCTCCAAAGTCACCGGAAGGCCCTTTGCCGGCGGCTTTGCGCGGCTTAAAACTCACAGGAGTGCCGTCCCTGCAGGCCGCGACATGTGGCTGACTGGCCTGCCTGTCTCAGCTGTGGAGCAAGACGTGTTTGATTCTGTTGCCCCCCTGCTTCACAGCATGGTCAGCCTGCATGTGAATCGCGACATCAGTCCAAACGGACGCCTTGTGCCATCTGGATCAGCCTTTATCCGCGTTTCAGACGAGCGCGAGGTGCAGGCCGCTGTGTTTGATATCCGCACAACGAACGTGCTGGGGGCCCCTTGCACTTTCAGCTCGCGACCCCCCCCCGCAAAGCCCGCGCGTGCACCCGTCGCACCCGCTGCACAATCTGCCGAGCCTCTGCCAGTGGCGCGTACAGGCCTGCAGCTCATTGTGGATTGCATTGCCCCCGGCACCACTGAAAAGCAGCTGTACGAGTTCATCGACGGCTTCATTCCTGGGGGGGTCACCAACGCCCTAATCGGCGGTGAGATGAGCACCCTGGATGGCCTCGTGGGGTACGTCACCGTGATGAACGCCGCGGCATCCAGCGATGCCGTATCGCGAGCCGATGGGCAGCAATTGAACGGCTTTCGTGTGATGGTGCGTCCTCACCGTGGCGGCGCCCCCTCCGCAGCCGCCGCTCGCTCGACCTCCCCTGCGGGCCCAAGCCGCAGCCACGGCGAGCCTCCCAGGGGCGGTGCCGATAATGAGGGGCCAGATCTGTCCATCTGTGTGCTGCGCATTCCCCCAGATGCCACAAATGAGGAGCTGCTGGACGTTTTTCGGAAGCGCTATCCTGCAGCTGTCTCGGCCGTTGTGCAGCGCGACCGCAACACGAACCGCTCGCGCTGTTTCGGGTTCGTGCGCTTCACAGATGAGGCGCAGTTGGTGCGCGCAGTGGGCGACATGGACTACCACAGCATGCGCACCCGGCGAATCCGCGTGCGCCGCGCTCACAGCTCCCGGCAGGCGGCGGGCCCTGGCTCCAGCGACATCGCCAAAGACCTGTTCCGACTGCGTGTCATTGGCATGCCGCAGGCCTGGGTGGAGCAAGATCTGTTCGATCACTTCCGCAAGTACAGACACGTGTGCCAGTGCTCTTTCGCGACAGACCGCAGT
>Ga0307982_1002078_pt1 | contig 16273 bp, 6 predicted proteins | sample OrgLakmetagen989_FD_201847 | JGI IMG/M metagenome (GOLD analysis project Ga0307982, IMG submission 201847) | Saline water microbial communities from Organic Lake, Antarctica - #989 | ecosystem: Environmental > Aquatic > Non-marine Saline and Alkaline > Saline | place: Antarctica: Organic Lake...
GGGGCTTTGTTGCCCAGGGTGGCTCGGCAGCGAACACACGCATGCGGACACCCCCTGCCTGTAGCCGAGTCCGGAGACAGGGCCGTCCACGAAGGCACTGCTATGCGTGGCCTGCCAAGATGATGTTGCGACGCAATAAACTGCACAATGTTGGCATCGTCGCTGGGCAGTTCAGTGAAGGAGATGTCCGGGCCAAAGCCTTTGTAAAGCGGCTGACGAACTTTCGTTTCCCAGCGACCGTAACGCCACCGTTGTGAGATTTGGGTTTTTGTCAGGCATGAGTGCTGAAATGGGCCAGGGAGGCCTCACACCAGGAGCTATAGCTCGCTTGGTTATCGAAGCAAGCTCGACAAGCTGTGCTAATGAGCGCAGAAGGCAAATAGAGATCGGTTTGCGAGGGTTTCGGCAGGACACAAGCGCCTGGGGAGTTGGCATGACATTGATGCGAGAAGCGATTGCTTCACCCACCAATGAGCACGCACCACACCTGCTACTTTTTGCTGGGAACACACTGCTAGAAAAAATTCGATATGATTGGCAGGACTTGAGTGGACAGGAGCAGCAGAGCTTGCGGGGTGATCTGCTGGCTGCGGTTGCGTCAGCTGCAGCACACCGCGAGGTGAAGCTGGCGCTGCGAGCTCTGGGTGCATCGGTGTCAGCATTGGCCACTCAAACATCACAGCAGTGGCCAAATGTGCTGAGTAGCCTGTTTCTGCATTTTGGCGGTCGCGAGTTGGGCGATGGCTCGTTGGCCATAACTGCCGAGGGCGTGCTGCCGCTGCTTGCCGTGCTTCGAGACTTGCCCTGGGAGTGCGCAGATGGCCGGGGGGGGCCTCCAACTGCAGCCAAGCAAGCTCTGCAGCAACAACTCACTGCAGGCATCGGCACGTTTTGCGGCATGATGCAGTCGTGCTTCGCGGCAGCAGCCAGCTCTGTGCCGGCTGCCGTGCAATGCATTGAGTGCCTGGGCGACTGGGTGCACAAGGTGGGGGTGCCCGCCGACACCCTGGCAGCCACCCCCCTGCCTGCCAGCATCTTCGGCGCCCTGCAGCAACCGGCGCTGTTCGACGCCTCGGTGCAGTGTGTGGTGGACATGCTGTATGCCTACCGGGATGTGCAGCGTGACGTGGCCATGGTCACTGCTGTGGTGCCCCGCGTCATGGCGCTACAGGACACATTCCGCAAAGCGCAGGCGGAAGAGGACGAGGAAACCGCCACCGGCCTGGCCCGCATCTTCTGCGCCTGCGGCGTGTCCTTCGTGCCCTACATGCTGGGGGAGGCGGGGGAGGCTGACGTGCGCATGGTGGCGGAGGCGGCCCTGCTGGTGCTGGGGCACCCCTCCGGCGATGTGCGGGACCTCATCATCAACTTCTGGATGGATCTGGGGGAGCAGTGGGTGCGATGCCCCGCCGCCCAGCAGCGTGTGCGCCGGGAGCTGCTGTCCCCTGTCATGCTGCAAGCCGTGCCGCTCCTGCTGCTGGCTGCTGCATACCCCGACGACTTTGACACCCTGAGCGCCGCAGAGCAGGAGGAACTGCGGGCGGGACGCTCTGGACGGCTCACCTTTATGGTGCACGACGCCGTGAGCATGTCCTCCTGGGAGGCGGTGCTGGGGCACATGGCGGCTCTGCTTCAGGCGCAGCTTACCGTGCGGCAGGCGGGCTTGACGGGGGAGTCCTGGGGGGCTGTGGCTGCCGCTGCGACAGGGGCGGGCGAGGAAGTGCGTGCTGCGGTGCAAAGCACACCGCAGGGCCTGGTGCCTGGCGCGTGGAACTCCGTGGAGGTTGCCCTGTGGGGCATCAAGTGTGTCATGCGGGTAATGGCGCTGTCGGAAAACCGCGTGCTGCCTGTGCTGCTGCGGGCCAACACCCTACAAGCACTGCCCCAGCACCCACAACTGACCAAGGCAGTGTTCGCGCTGGTGTCGGGCGCCTCCCGGTGGCTGGCCCGGCGGGCACAGGACGGGGACGCCGCCCCCCTCCAGGACTGCGTGCAGCTGGTGCTGCAAGCCATCCGCGGCTTTGCAGAGATGGGTCCGGATGCGCTGCAGCAGCCGTACTTTAGGGACGCATGTGCCGCATTGATGGACCTGTGTGCAGACTGTGGGGAGCAACTGCACCAGGAGCTGCTGCCGCTGCTGCTGCCCCTGGTGCACCGGGTGCCGCTGGGCACAGGGGAGCACACCCTGCGCGCCGCCTGCCGCCTGGTGGACTGCTTGGGCGACGAAGCAAGTGTGCTGTCTGCCCTGCAGCAGCTGCAGGCACTGCCGGTGGACACCCTGCGCAGTGTGACTGCCCAGCCGCTCCAGGCAGCCACGGCGCTGCAGGGGCTGCCGGCAGAGGTGGCGGCTGCCTCCCAGGCAGCAAAGAGCAACGGGAACAGCGTCATGGCCCGTTTGTCTGCAGTGGCTGACAATGTCCCGCGGGTGAGTGCAGCGGTGCAGGACGCCTTGGGGCGCCTGGTGGTGCTGTGGAATGAACTGGGGCACAACCCCCACCTGAAGCGGCACCGAGTGAGCCTGGCCACACCGCACTCCCCGGGGCCCTTCCACCCCGCAGTGCAGCTGCTGGCGGAGCTGTGGAGCCAAGTAGACCTGCTGGCGCAGGGGTATGTGGCACACACGGACATGCAGGAGTGCCTCGCTCGCCTGCTGAAACACGCGTGCTACTCCGCGGAGCTGGGCTTCGGCGCCCTGCTGGGGCGCAGCCTGCACTTCGCGGCGGCCCAGCTGGACAGGGGGCTGACATTGACGCTGCACCGGCACGTGCAGCTGCTGCAGGGTGCGGGGGTGAACACCACCAGCATTGCCGCAGCCATGGGGGTGGAGGACAGGGACGTCCTGGACCTGCTGCAGGAGACAGCGCTGGCGGTGTCCCCTGACGCCCCCCTACCCATGTGCCCGGGGTACATCCACCTGGGGGGCGGCTTCCTGCACCGCTTCTACCAAATCAGCGACACACACGAGCACTTTGTGCAGTTGACGGACCGCATGGCCAAGACCCTGCGCGCCGTGCTGCCCATGGCGGCGCTGCCGGCAGCGCTACTGTCCCAGCCAGATGCACGGCGCAGACTGTTCATTCCGCATGTGGCTGCCTGCACACTGGGGGCTGCCTCCACCGCCTCCCTGCAAGGCGCCGTGACCCGCATGGAGGCACACCCCGAGGTGGCCTGCGATATCCTGCGTCTTTTCACAAAAGCCACCGCGTACATGCCGGAGCGCTTCCTTCAGTCAGAGGGCGCCGGTATAGCAGTGCACTATGCGCTGGCAGGGCTGGCAGGTGGCAACCCCCACCTTCTGGCTGAGGTGCACAGCTTCTGGACATGCTTGTTGTCGGCCCGGCCGCCCACAGACAGCAACCGGGAGCCCCTGGTGCAGCCGCAGGTGCTGCAGCAGTTGGTGCTGGCACAGCTACTGCCGGTCCTGCCCATGTTTGTGGATGTGTTCTTCAGCGTGTTGTGCGGGAACCCGCCGCGGGACGTGATCGACAGCCACAATACCAGCATGGCCGGCCTGTGGGCATTGCTGCTGCGCATCGCGCCCCCTGCACAGCTCAGCGCGGCGGTGAACGGCAGCCTTCTCAGCGGCACCATGCCACAGGGCACCATGGCAGAGCACTCCGTGCGACAGTTCGTGACGGACATCACATCGGACCCCGGGCGGGATGGGGAGCGCTTCTTTGCGAACATCCTGTTTGAAATCGCCGACCTGGCCACCTCGGCGCGGCGCAGGGCAGATGACGCCGCCACGGCAGCAGCTGTTGTGCAAGCCGCAGCACACCAGTGATGAGGCGTTGTGGCCACCGGTTGTGAAGTTTGGGTTAAATTTAGAAAGACAACACGCATCGCAGTACAGAAGAGTCTGTTGGTCACTTGCCCGCCTCGGGGTAGTGCACCTGCACCCAGGCACGGATGAAGGCCAGCACAGTGTCAGTGCCGTCTCCCGCATCGCCTGCATCGATGGAAGCAGTGGCGCCCTGCAGTGCTGCCGGCACATCGTCTCCCTCCTGCCCCTGCAGCACGGCCCGCACAGAGACGTCTTGACCCCCGTTCACACGCAGCTCGTACACTGCGGCGGCTTCCCGCACGTACATGCGCGGCATGCCAGACTGAGTCACCAAGTCATCGATGCGGCTCAGTAGCTGGCGCTTGAAAGCTGCGTCCTGGCTCTCGAACAGGGACAGCACCAGGCGCACGTCCCCGCGCTGGAAGCCCTCTGCACGCAGCTCTTGCTCCAGGGCGCTCCACGGCCCAGGGGTGCTGAAATCATCCAGCTGGATACGCAGCTCCCGCTCCTGTGCAGCCATCTGCTGCAGCTTGGCCTCCATGGCTGCCGGCTGGGCGCTGCTGTGATTCAGCTTGGCCTGCACGGAGCCCAGGGCTGCCTGGGCTTGGGCCAGCTGCTCCTTCAACTGCTCCATTTCCTGAAGGTATACTTGCGCGTCACTTCCACCGCTGGCCGCTGCAGGTGCGGGCTTGCTGGCAGCACTACCGCCGATGAGGCGCGCCTGCCGCGCCGCGATGGAGCCGGGCTTGCACAGGGTGCGGGCCTCCTGCAGCGCGTGCACGCTCTGCGTGGCCACAGCATCTGCGCGAGCAGTGATGGATTGTGCCCTGGCCTGCGCTGTTGCGCTGCTACGGCGTTTCTCCGCCGAGTGCACTTGTCGCTCCAGGGCGCGGGCCTTGGAGGCCTCCACTTTCGCAGCGGCTGCAGCTGTGCGCTGCTGCACTGCTTCACTGGTCAAGGTGGCAAAGGGCACGCCATCTGCACTCATGATGGGCTTCCATTCCAATGCGTCACTTCCGGTGCTGGGCAGACCAATGTGGCCGCGCACGTAGTATGTGTTGTTGGGCTCCAACCCTCTCAGCGTGTAGCTGCCCTTGGGCTGCAGCGACAGCGCAGGCAGGACATCGGGAGCAGCCTCCCATTGCGAAACAGCTCCGGGCATCATACTTGTCAGCATAGACCATGCAGCATTGACGATACCGCCGAGGCAGTACTCAATCTTCACTCGAGAGCATGCTGGCGGAGTTCCCCCGCTAAGACTGAGGATCAAATCAAGGTGATCATGGCTATCTCCATCTTTTGCCAACTTCAAAGAAAGGGTATATGTAATTTGTGGGGCTTCTTGTGCCGGAAGTCCAGAAGGAGTCAATTTTGGCTGTACACTAGAGTCTTTGCCAGCTTGCGTTGCAGAGAAACGTCGGGGAAAAACTCACCTGCACACGGCGAGCCTTGGTAGCAATATTGGCCCTTGCAAGCTTCCGCTCCAGCTCTGCACTTGCTGTTGCCATCTTATTTGTGTGTTCAGCGAATGGTGTATGCTTCTTTGCTGGTTTTGCTGGCTTGCCAACGTCGCTCAAACAAACTTTCTGAAACAAATGTTGCTGCTGAAACGAGGTGATTCCCAGCTGATTGGTGTAATTTAAGCAACTAACAGCGTATGAGGAACTATTTTCATGTGTTGGTCCACTCAACAATCACGTTTGACCTGCATTTTCCCTACTGCTCGCCGTCAGCCCCCAGAAATGCCCCTCCCGCCTCCGCTTCGATGCCAAGCAGTGCAGTGATGTCCAGTGCAGCAGCGGCTGCATGCCACTGCACAAGAGACTGCACAGCTGCTTTGCCAGCCTTGCTCTTGTCGCCTCCGCGCCCAAGCATGCCCGAGCCACCCCCCTGCTCCAGCAGGCCCCGTCCCACCTCCAGGGGATACGGTGCCCTGTACACGCCTGCACCGGAGCCACGCACAGTGCTGCCACGACTGCCTGCCACGACACTCAAGGGTGTTGGGTTGCCCACAGCGGCAGCAGCGGCTCGAATGATCCCCACGGAGGCTTTGCTGTCTGCTGGGGAGGCCAGCAAGTGTGGCAGCAGCCCCCCCCAGTGCGCAAGGGGCACCAGGGTGGCCTCCCTCCCCTTTGCGCCCGACACGCAGGCAGACGCCTTGAGCCACGCCAAGGCATCTTCGGAGGTATCACCGAAGTAATACGCCTTGATGAAGGCGTCTAGCCAGGGCTTGTCTGCCATGGGGCGGCCGTGCCCTGCGACAGCCGCCACCCCCGAGTGCCGACCGGGAGGGGGCGCCACAGCCAGCAGGGCACCCAGGCTAGGGCCATGCTTGGACAGCAGCACACTCAGGGTGTTTGCATGCATTGCCATGACCCCCCTGCCCTCAAGGGTGGCTTTGGGCACGCGGGCCACCCCTAGCGCCACCCCCCCGAAGAGACGCCCCGAGGTGGCCAGCCACACACCAAGCTGCGCCACCGGCGGCAGGATGCCCTGTGCCCGTGCTTCCACCAAGGCAGTCCCGGCTCGCTGCAGCACCGCCCCGGTGCCCACCACGTACTCGGCGCCGTCGCCGGCAGTGACATCCTGCATTTTGTCCCAGGGGATGCGTCCCAAGGCAGCCGGCACGCCACCCAGCTCGGGCGCCAAGCGGGCCACCAACGCATTGCTGGCCGCGGCTCGCAGCTGTAGCACTGCAGTGGCCAGGGTACCCACCCACGCCCGCAGGGTGCTTTGCCCCGCCGCAGGCAGGCAGCCCTGTAGCCAGGGCGAGGCCGCAGCAAGCGCCACCAGCAGCTGCTGGGAGGCCTCAGCCGCCACAGCCCGCGCAGGCAGCCCGCAGATATCGTGTGCAGGCAGCACATCAGCGGTAGTGGGCAGGGGGGCGCTGCCCCACTCCAGGGTCTCCATTTCTCCCCCCAGTTCTGCAGCTTCGCAGGGCGGCACCAGCGGCGCCGGCACCCCGGCAGAAGGGGCGTGGAATGTCAGCCAGGAGCCATCAGTGCTACCTGCACCCGCTGCACCAGTGCTACGTACTTCAGCTGCGCTGCTGCTGCCGCTGCTGTGCACAGAGGGCGAGTGGAAGGCGCTGCCGGCGGGGCGGCTCTTGCTGGGGGTGCCGCCAGCGCTGTCCAGGCCCAGGCGCCGCTGTGCTGCACGGGCCAGACCAGAGGCAGAGACCCTGTCACTCAATTCGTCCCGAGAGCGCCCCCCGGCTGTGCTGCCCCCCGTGGAGGCGGCGCCCGCGTGTCCCTCAAACAGTGCCGTGTGCCGCAGGCGACCCCCGGCGTGCAGCAACACAGAGCGCAGCGTCAGGAAAGGCAGTGGCCACGGGTCACGCTTGGCGGCCTGTACAATGGCCGATGTCGCACTGGCGATGCTGCAGAGCAGACTGCCTGCGGTTCCGCCGGCACTGGCGCCGGCTGCGTGCATGGCGCCAGCGGCAGCCACCCCAGTCAGCACTGCAGGCGGCACTGCGTTGCTGTCCAGGTACGGAAAGTGGTGCCCGTCGGTACTGATGACGGACAAAGGAATGTCTGCCGCCGTCAAGGGCGTGTCCTTGGCCGCCCGCACGTGTGCTGCCACTGCAGCCATGCGAGCGCCCTGACCCTGTACCACTGCGCGCAGGGCGGGGAACGGCAGAGCACTGCTCGTGCTGCAGTGCAGGAACAGGTCCATAGCACCCGAGAGTGCCTCCCACGTTTCCACAGCCAGCCCCGGGCAGCACTGCAGCAGGCGCACGTACCTTGCCACTGCCGGCAGCAGGCCGTTCACGCCAGCCGAAGTGCACACGATGCCAGCCCCGGTGCTGTCTCGACACAGCTCCGCCACTGCCTGTGCCATGACACTCAGTGTGCTGTCATCTGCCTTGAGTGCAGCAGCATGAGCAGGCTCGTCCTCCTCGCTGCCCCCAGCGGCAGGGCGGGGACAGCTACGTGGGCTTGCGGCAGGCAGCAAGGGCACACCAAGCACGTAAACATCGTCGCGCTGCCATGTGAGGCGGGGAATCACACACAGCGCCATTGCAGACAGCGCAGCAGCCGGTGTGGCGTCGCCAGCTGCCGCAACAGTGACTGCTGACGCTGCAGCACTCAGGCGCTCTGCTGCCTCCACGATGCCCCGTGCAGCCATCAGAGTAGACTGCCACTGGGCCTTATCCGGCAGGGCACCATCACACACTCGCCCGAAGGGATTGCCGCCGCTAATGGCGGGACAAGAGCCTTCACATGTGGGAGCAGCAGCAGCATACACCTGCCACCAGTGCACGCCTCCACGCCACTGCAGGCCATACCCCAGCACCTCTGCACGGGCCAGGAGCACGCTGAGGCCATCATCAGCTTCAGGCAGTGCCGCTGGCCCCATGCCCGCCGCGGGCTCCGTGTCTGTGGGCACTTCCATGCGCAGGCGCAGCAGGCGGCCCAGCGCGCCCTCCGCTGCAGCGCCCAGTAGCACACCGTCCCCGACGTCTGTCACGGCTGCCACCGCTGCTGCAATGCACGGGTGACTTAACCGAGCTTCACTGTCTGTAGCAGACAGCAAGCTGCCAGCAGCCGGCAGTGCACGTCGCCAGGGGGCAGGCAGGGACACGTCTGCAGCCCCCCCCGCCGCAGAGCCCACCCACACCCGAGCGGTGAAGCCGAAGCCCACGACACGCGAGGCAGCTGCTGCCAGAGACGCACTGCTGCTGTCTGTGGTGGCACACCCACCCATGTGGTGGGCGGCCTCCAGGGGGGAGTTCAGCCAGGGCGGCGAGGTGCCTAGCCCAGCCCACACCCGCCCCACGCCTGGGGAGCCCGCACTTGGCCGGCCCGTGCTATGTGCCGCAGAGACCCACGCATTGCGGCCGAGTGTGTCAGGCGCATACGGCGCCGCAGCAGACCACTGGGGGGTCCACTGCCACCACAAGGGGTGTGAGTGCGTCACACGGGACAGCACCCCAGCCAGGGCGTCCGGGGGCAGCGGCACGGGAGTCCACAGCTCCTTGGCCAGGAGTCCCCGCAGGCGCTGCATGGCGCTGGTGTGCTGTGCATCCAGCAGGGAGGCACACACCAGGCGCAGGGATGCACGCAGCGGCGCTGCGCCCTGCACCAGTGCCGACATGGCCACGGTATCGTCACACAGGCTGCTGGCGGGCTCTGCGGCCGCCGCTGCCGCAATGTACTGCACCCCAACACGCTGAATATCAAGACCTGCTGCCAAGGCGGCTTGCAGGCCCGATGCAGGCAAGGCATCGCCGGCAGCAGCAGCTATTGCAGCGAGGGCGCTGCCCACCCTGTCTTGTGCGGCATCCCATATCTCGGGTGCGCCCTGCAGCAGCTGCGTGCGCAAGGCGGTCATGGTGCAGCCTAGGCTGTCATCCTTGCCTGCAGTGGACGGTGCCGGCACCTCGGCGCTGTGCAGAAAGCCCCAGTCGCTGCAGCGGGGATCAGCAAAGCACTGCATCATGCGTGCCAGCAGCAGATGCCAGTGTGCAGTGGAGGCCACAGCTGCACCCAGGCGGCCCATGATGTGCGGGAGCAGGAAGCTGCCGCTCACAGCGTGGCTGCCTTCAAACATCCAGCCACCCTCAGAAGCACCCAGTCCCGTGCCGGGGTCGCTGGCTTCCAGGGGCGAGAGGCCTGCTGCCCGCACAGCAGCGCGCACTGCATCCAAGTGTCCACGCCACACCGCGTCGCTGCTGCTGCTGCCGGCGCTGTCACCCGTGACTGCCTCTGCCTCGTCTTCGCCACCAGCCCCTTCGCTCTTATGCGCGACAATCTCCCCTAGCTCGCGGCAGATATCTGCAAAGCGGCTGTCCCACAAACGGGCGTGCTCAGCTTGGTATGCACGTTGCGCCTGCTGCACGGCTCGGGCCAGCTCAGCAGCTTTCCCAGTCAAGCCCAAGCCTGCGTCTTCAGCGTCTTCCCCCAGAGGTGCATCTGCTGCAGTGCCGGAGCGCGAGCGTCCCCCCGCCGTAGATGCTGCACGGGCACGCGCGGCGGCAGCTGTTTGCTGCTGCGCGATGCTCGCCGCGGTGGGCTGCAGGGCTTCCCCAGCCAAGTGTGCTGCTCGCACAGCCGCCACAGCTGCCCGCCTGGCCCCGTTGCAGCGCAGCACCACGTCGATGAGCGCAGCTTTGGTGGCGTGCTTCATGGCGGCCATGGTGGCGTCAAGCAGCTTGCCGGGCAGCCCCGCCAAGTGCCCACCCCCGGCAGCACTGTCCACGGGAGTGCCTGGCACAGCGACACCGGCCTCATCCAGCCGTGCATATGCATGCACCAGGGAAGGAAACACCTTGGGCAGGCGCAGCAGCGGCGGCAAGGACTCCCAGAACTGCGCCGGTTGTGCCGGCTGCTCTTGAGCTTGCTGTTGCTCCTGCCGCCCCTGCAGGAGGGAAGACGATGTGCTGTCCTGGGCCACATGCAACAGCCATGCATGCACACGTGGCAACACATGCATAGTTGCTGGTGTGGGGTCTGTGGCGACCCACTGCTGGGCCAGCTTGTGCACAGCCCCATCCATGGCTGCAGCCAGGCGAGGCAGCGCTTGGGCTGCCCGAGACACCTCCCCCGCCAGTCCAGTGTACAGCGCAGCGGTAGAGCCCCCCAGCTTGCTTGATGTGCTTGAAGCCACAGTGGCGGCGTCCAGGAAGCGGCCTTGGGCCACGGCGGTGGATGTAGCGGAGGCCGCCGAGCGCGCAGAGGCCATCCACTTGAGGCGCGCAGCCACAACACGCAGACGCAGGAGGCGTCGATGCTTTGCGGTAACGTGTAATGACTGTACAGTCAATGTGCCCCTTGCAGCCCGCAGTTGCCTCAAGGCGTTTGACACATGAATCATCGCTCGAGCTACGTCCATGTCTACTTCGCCAATGTGCTTCATGCCGGCAATGAATGCCGTGTAATTTTCAAGGACTGCGCGGGACAGCTGTCCCAGAACTGCATCTCGAGCCTCGTCCTTGCTTGTTTGTTGTTCCATGGCAAAATGAGCAAAGCTGGCAAGGTCGGAGGGCATTGTTTGCTGCGGACGTGCTGCAGTGCCCAGGCGCGGGGTGAGGTCAAGGCATATCACATACAATCAGCCAGCCAACGGGATCGAATTCATCAGAGTAAAATTCTTTTGACAAAGTTTCCAATTTCGCGTGAGGTGTTGCAGTCAGACTCTGCAGGGCAGCTCTGGTGAACTGCAGTCAACACGCCTGGCACAAACTGCTTACCAGTGGAGCCCATTCTCCCTGCACAGGGGCATCCACGGTCAAATTATCAGACGGAGCAGAGTCACTATCTGAGAAGGCCTCTGTTTGGCGCTCAGTTGAAGGTTCGGATGCTGCAGCCATACTGCTATGCCAGTGGCGTCGCTTCCCTAGACTCTATGCCGGGCCAGCGAGCCGGACTCTTACTATGTGCGGCCCTTCTTGAGGTGCATGCATTGCGGACATGCTCATACATTTGTTGGCAGGTTGTCCTGCCTGGTCGAGGGCCACAGCTCGTATTTGGACAAGCCCCCATGATGGCTCATTCTGGCCGTCGCCCCTGTGCAACGACAAGCCATGGTGCTCTCCACACGGCGCCCCACTTCGCCCACAAGGAATTCTGCAGCATACATATTTACCGCCAATTTAGCTCCTTGTCGCAGGGACTGCTGACACAATGCGCCGATCTGCCCAGCTGCCCACACCGCAAGAAATGCATTTGTATCCTCAGCCTACACAAGCTTACTCAGTCTCAGCAGCTGCTGCCTCTGCCTCGGGCACGGTCTCTGCCTCAGCTGTCTCCAGCCACTTGAGCATGGGCGCAGCAGCAGCCACAACAGCGGCATGCGGCCCGGTGCGCTCCACAGCCGCCCACACCTGCAGCTGGTCTTCCCACAGCGCTGTGGCCTTGTACAGGTTCAGCAGCACCAGGGGTGTCGCCTGCAGCAGCCAGGGCTTGGCCTCTGGCGCGGCCCCCAGGTGGCGCTCCAGAGCCACCAGCAGCGCCTGCTGGCTCAAGTCGAAGCCCTTTGCGGAGCCGCTGGTGTGCATCACCGCCAGCAAGCGCGCCACCACATCCGCATCGCCGCTCTGTGTGAGGATGCTGTCGTCAAAGGCAGCGGCTGCGAACACCGCCACGCGGTCGGCAGCGGGCAGTGCGCTGTTGGTGCACACCTCCATCACCTTGCTGGCTACATCTCCAGGGGTGGTGCTGACGCCAGTCAGCGCCAGGAAGGCCATCACAGAGGCAGCAGCGGATTCAATGGCGGCCAGGTCGTCCACCACCAGGGTGTCCGCAGTGGCCACCAGGTCCTCCATGTCCGCCTCCGCGTCGGCGCCGTCCCCCACCAACTGCACGTCGTCGTCATCATGGCTACCCAGGGCGTCGCCCCCATCGCCTCCACCCGCTCCGGCAGCAGCACCACCCTCGGAGGTCTCCTCTGCAGAGTCTTTCTTGGATTTCTTATCCTTTTTGTCCTTTTTGTCCTTCTTCTCCTTCTTGTCCTTCTTATCGGATTTGTCTTTCTTGTCCTTCTTGTCCTTCTTATCCTTCTTGTCCTTGGCACCCTGCTCTGCCTCCTTGACAATGAAGACATTCAAGCGATGGCTGCCGTCAACAACTGGGCCCTTGTGGCCGCAGGCACTGCATTTGTGCCACACCTGGCCGGACTTCTTCACCGTGAGAGCCGTCTCGGGTAAGTTGCAGCTGGTGCACAGCACGAACTTCCTGATGAAAGAAAACAGCAAATCTTGCAAGTCGCTGCTCGGGTGCGCTCCATTGACGGTGCCTTTGACGTTCTGCAAGATGGCAGCGATCAGGACGGCCTCTGGTGGAGCGTGCGAATATTCTTGCCAAGCAACACAATCATATAGTAGCGGCGCTCAAGTGCACATGTATCACAACGCACCTCAGTATCGTATTTGCACTGAGCCCCAAGTTCAATGCCGAAGAACTGCAAGCAGAGGTACAGTGTGCAGGGTTGACAAGCAGCGTTCAAATTCCGCGTCCGAGACAGCAGCCCTTTGATAACGAGCACGGCATGCTTATGGCCAGATGTTGAAGCCACATACTCACTTTGATGATCACCGATGGCGGCCTGGAAATGGCACCTGTACACGGAAACGACATGTGTGTAAGGCAAGCTGGTCTTTTGACAGTAAATGTCAGTGTGCGGAAGCCGGCTTGACACAAGCAACGCACTGGCCAATTCTGTGATGTTCAAAACGTTGGTTTTGATACCGTTGCCGCGGCCCTCTGTCTTGGCTGCCAGGCGTGGCATTTTGTAGCCTGCAGCGAATCAAGTGGTGAGCGTGGACACGAAGTGCTGCCGAACACATGGATCGTGGATGCAGAGCACGCACGGTACGAGGGGTCATCGGACCCGTCAATATTGAGAGCCATACTTGATTTTGCGAAGGTGCGCACGTGCAGAGGTTTTCAACAACACAAGCACTTCGTAAAGTACGAGTGGCTTCAGCTAATTCCGCAGAGAGCTTCGAGCGAGTGCAGAATCCCACACTGAGCAATCTTCTTGCGGTTGTGCTTTAAGAAACAATTTATAGCATCCGATCATACACAGCACCGTTTCGGTGGATTGTCATGGCGTGGGGTGCAAGAAGCAGTGGGCCCCGTCTCAGCAGCTGCAGACTCGCGCATGCCGAGAAAGTTACGCCCGCTGACTCGCAAGCTATCTGAACATGAGACTGGACAGAATGGCGGAACTGCTGCTTGGGGCTGTCGGGACTCCTCCTCGCCGGCGAGCAGACAGTGCTGCGGTGGGGGGCGCAGAGGCCTTGTGCGCGGACGTGGGGGCTGATCGGCACCCAGAGACCAGAGCAATGCCACCCGGGGTTGCCTGCCACTCTTCCAGCGTTAGGGGACCCCTGCCAGTTGACAAGGCTCGTGTGGCGCTGCCCGGCCGTGTGCTGTTGCGGCGGGCTGACTTGGAGCGCAGCCGGCTGCTGCGGCGGCCAGTGGACCCCACAGGAGGCGACCGCAGCAGATTCACGGCGATGGACAATGCCTGCTTCCCATATGACGCTGTGCGCACTGGCTGTGCAGCGCGGCTGGTGCTGGCGGGCTGGGGCTGCGCTGCTGCACTGGGTTGCCGGGGGGTTAGGCGGTGCCGAGGGGCGCTCTGTGCTGTGCTGCCGCCCGTGGCAGCTGCATTCTGCACACGCCGAGCCGATGGTGACGGCGAAAACAGCCTCCTGGCCACGGGCAAGCGACTGGGGGTGGCGCCTGGGGTGGCTGCGGGGGGTGGCTGCGGGGAGGCAGTGTTGGATGCCATACAAGGCACCGGGGACACCCCCGGGGAGGGCATACGTGTGGCCCGTACACAGGGCTGCATGTGCAGTACTTGGCTGTGGGGGTGGGGGCGCGGCAGCCGGGAGCCGCTTGCCCGGCCCCTGTGCAGGCTGCGCGGCCCTGGGCTGAACAGCGCTGCCAGCAGCTCCCGGGTGTGTGGATTGTTGGCTCGCTGCTGCACTTCATGCGGTACAGGCATGAGTGTGCTGTGGCCTGACAGCTCAAGCTCCACTGCCGCAGGCGGTGTCTGCTGCGGGGCGTGCTGCTGGGGAGCCAAGCGGGCGACGTCAGCTGGCGAGCGGTCAGACATGCCAGGCACTAAGCTGCCTGGAGTTGCCTGCAGAATGCCTGCAAGCTCACTCATGGCATGTGGCGAGGTATCGTTGCTGCTGCTGCCCGGAGGCGTCACCCCCAGGCTGGCAGCTGCCCCCGCGCCATAGAAACGCAGGGGCGCCGTCACAGGCCCCATCACAGGCGTCAGCTCCCCGCTGTGAGCTGTTTGGTTGATATGGTGTGCTGCAGGCTGCAGCAGCGGGGGCGGCCGGCTCCCGCCTGTCGCAGCGTCCCACGACCACCGGGCTGCAGAGTGCTCCCGATGTTGCATCGCTCGTTCGCAGCTGGGCAGTCCTGAGGGGAAGCTGTCAGACACAGCCGTGGCACGGTGCATCCATGCACCGCCTCTTCGTTGCGGCTGTGGCGGGGTTTGTGGCATGAGTGCAGTGCTTGCTGCTGCAGTGGGAGCCTGCTGCTGGCCGAGCCCCTGTGCCTCTGCGCCGTGCAGCCCCCCCTCGTGCTGCCACCTGCCTGCAGGGGACATGAAGGGCAGGGGGGCAGCAGCCCGACCGAAGGAGGCTGCCATCCCCACAGTATCCTCCTCGCAGGGCGGGAAGTCGCCTTGCGGAGTACTGGGGCTGCCAGCGGACACCTGCAGGCGGGCAGCAGCTACAGCATGGCGGCCCAGTGGAGGCGTGCTTGGGCCCAGCATTGGAGAGCAAGGGTTATCCACCGACCCATCTGCATCCATCACACGAGTAACAGAGCCAATGGGTTGCTTGCTTGTGGCGCGGGGCGCGTCTGTGCTTGCTGTGGCGGCAGGCCCCTTGCGGATGCGGCTGAGAAGGCGGGCCAGCCCCCCCCCGCCGCTGCCGCCACAGCCTTTCAAGGCAGTAGCGGCATGTGTTGGCGTATCGCGTGTGGAGTGGGGGACACTTTCTGGCACGCTGGGCCGCTCCGAGCAAACTGCACTTGTGTCCTTCTCAGCATGTGAGTCAACCTGGCCAGCTTGGTCAATGGTCCCAGGCGTCACAGTTGCAGGCAGCGGATCCGCCGCAGACTGAGCCGATGAAATCAGTGTACTTGGTACTTTCATGTCAGGTGTGGACGCAGCAGTGGGTGCTTCGTCGCCAATTTTCGCTAGAAGCGCATCAAGCCTGCACACACCATAATTGTGACAGATTTGCCGGTCCATGCAGTCCGATGCACAACTTACTTTGCTACATCGGACAACAAACTACGACTTTTTTCAAGCACACTGCCCCCAGACTTTCTATCATGGACTCTGTGCAGACACAACTTGTCTCCGTACATTCTCAAAGCAGTGGCGTTACGTGCTTACCTTGCAAGGCGTTCCAGTAAGCTTGCTCGGGCAGCAAGCAGGATAACTTTGTCAGTTTGTTGTGAATGTTTTAATGCAGCTATTGGGGATGTCGTTGCAGCTTCTTTGAACCTAACATGCCTCCCAGGCGACATGAACGTTGGTCGGTTTGTCACGTCTCTTCCAACGGCAGTCCCCTCAGGCTTGCGGACAACCGCCATGACTTCACCCCGCCTCGCAAGAGAGCAGTCCAGACCTGACTGCAGTATCTCTGCATGAACTGCTCGGGCTCGCGACAAGGGCGTGTTGTGGTCCATGGGTAGCTGACACAACACCAAATTGCGCTGGAGTGGGTTGCTCACTACCGGATTAGAAGCTCACGCTCAGACGCCTTGGACTTGCTGATCTGCCAGCACTGGGCGTGCAGCAAGCGTTGCTATAATTTGTACAGTCAAATATGATTCCAATTCGCTGCTCTCGGCGCTGTACTCAGTGCTTTTTTCTGGGGCGACTGGTCCCAGCCAAGAGAGGAAGGCCCCCCATTCAGAAGAGCATTTTCGCAATCCGGCACGGGGGTATCCTTCCCAGGGAGCTGTAACTTTGCAACTTGCGTTCAAAGCTAGATTATTCACAGAA
>Ga0307982_1002079_pt1 | contig 16273 bp, 7 predicted proteins | sample OrgLakmetagen989_FD_201847 | JGI IMG/M metagenome (GOLD analysis project Ga0307982, IMG submission 201847) | Saline water microbial communities from Organic Lake, Antarctica - #989 | ecosystem: Environmental > Aquatic > Non-marine Saline and Alkaline > Saline | place: Antarctica: Organic Lake...
GTTGTGGCGGTGTGTGTCGATCAAGGCGTTCTCCAGGCGCTGCGAACACGGAACAGTGCACACGGAACAGGCACTTGGTTCCAGAAGCTGAGCTTACAACGAGGTCCAGCTTGGGCAGGCGGCAGGCGCGCTGCAGCGCCTGCATGAGCGCCGCTGTGGCCCAGAAGTCCACTAGCCCGCAGCATGTGGCGGAGTGAGGGGAGGTGTGCTGCGCCTGCGCGGCTTGCGCTGGGCTGGCATCGGCATCATCTCCTGCAGCGCTAGCAGGGCCCTCTTTGCTGCCGTCCATGCTGCCTGAATGCATCGCCGGCGTAGAGGAGGCATTCAAATTCAGCAAGGCGCCGCTGCCAGCGACGGCTCCATTTGATTCAGTCGCAGCAGTTTTCGCACCCCGAGACAGTACACGACGAGAATGCTTGTGGTCTGAAGCTTGACTGCTATCTGTAGATGCATCTGATCCCTCATCAGAGTCTTCAATCACTCGAGAGCTTTGTCTCAGATTCCGCACTTTGGCAACCTCGTCTCTGTGAGCTCGATATGCGGCTGCTTGTGCCTGTGCTTCTTTGCGGCGTTTGTCCTCGCTGTCTGTTGAATCCGAAAATTCACTGTCAAAGTCAGAGGATGACTCCTGAGCGGTGACTTTCTCCTCGGGTGAGCTGTAGCCTGAGTCTGAGCCCGACATGCTGTGCTGTGCTCTGGCTGCTGCAGATGGTTCTCAAATGTGTGTTGAAGGATCCCTGAGAGCCGAAGCGCAGAATTAACAGTCGCTCAGGAGGCAGTCAATACAGCACGACACTTTAACAGGTCTCTAGTTCGATGTGACTGTTATGCATTTCAGCATCTCCTTGCAAGCAAGGTCCGCAGCCCATTGACCCCACACGGGGGGGTATGCAGGACGGTGAACTACCGCAGTGAGCGTTGCCGCCGCACTCAAAGCGTCAAAAGTGGTGAACTGTTCCTTTCGGATGCTGCGGTCGGCAGCAGTTGGGGGCTATGAAGCCGCCACCAGGCAATTGGGTTCGATGTGCGGCTATCAATGCTTGACGCAACCCTGGGCTGTAAACTTTTCCCCTTACTTCTAGGCCCAAGGCACACCAGGCGAGGGGGCCTGGTGTATTTCTTGTTGTTCACTAGTACACGGCTATTCGCATTAAAGGGCTTTCCAGCGTTAAAAACAGCCTGTCCCGGAGTTCCCCTGGCTTGTTACGCTGCCAATATGCCTCTGATTTGCAATGCTCGCTCAGATGAGGGCATAGCTGCGACTTTGCTGCAGCCCACGGCAGTTTACATCGCAGCAGCACCATTTTGCAGCGATGGCGAAAGCCGGCAACTCACGGTCATCCAGCTAGATTTGGATGGTGATGATGTGCCATCATGGTGCACACTTGCGCTCCCAAGCTGCCTTGACCTTGCTGATGTCGTAAGAAGGCACAGCTGCCCAACTGTGTGCTGTACCCAAGCCACCACATCATTTGCAGAGCGCCTGGGCACAGCTCACATCCAGCGTAGCCATTCAGGATTTATCTGGCATGTTTCCTTCGACGGTCAATGCTGATAGTGTGCACATGTCACATTCGGCAGGGCATACGGTTGTCAAACGTGGCGGAGTGAAACGTGAGCGAAACTCGCTTTCCGCTCCACTGCCAGCTCAGCTGCACTCCTGCAGCGACAAAGAGGCTGAAGCCGCAATCAATTCTCTTTCTCAAGATGACCAAAAGCGCCTTTGCTTGACAGCAGCAAGCTTGGATGGCGCAGAGCCCTCTGTGCTCCACTTTCTCCGGCTTCCATCGCCATCGCCCCCCTCTGCAGCAGATGGAGCCACCCCCCACGCCACGGCAGCAGCTGCGGCAGACGCGATGACTATTGTGCTGGATTCGCCCCTTGTGGTCAGCGCAGAGGGCGGGGCAGTACTGTGGCTGCCATGTGCCCCCCTGCCTGCAGTAGCAGTGCCGACCGGCGGGGGCGGCGGCAGCAGGACAGTGCCGTCTGCTGCCGCTGCTGCTGCCGCCGTTGACACAGAACAGGAGCAGGTGTTGCCCACCAAATGGAATACAACGATATTTTCGGTGGGTACAGCCCGGGCTGCTGGCTGGGGGGGTGGCGGGAAAAGCTCCTCTGAGACGCTGGCGGATATGAAAAGCCGATTTGCAAGCGGCAGCTTCAACCGCATTGTGGCGCCGCAGACAGAGTGGACACCTGCCGCAGCAGACGAGTGGTTGCGGCAGCACATTTGTGTGGGACTGCAGCAGGCAGACGCCACTTGGGGCGCGTGGGAGCCCTGCTTGCGCAGTAAGAAAGTGGCGTTTGGCCCCGTGGGGAACATCGCCCTGCGCCTGCAACCGGCCACAAGTAGCCCACCCCACACAACGCAAGGCAGGGCAGCAGGCCAAGATGATCCGTATGCCCCACCAGTATGAGCCTTGGTAACGCCAAGCATACTTGCTGCAGGCTGCTGCTGTGCCTTCGCTGGGGTCAAGGGGGCTTGCCTTGCGATATGCCTGCGATCCGGACAAAAGACCAGAAAATGTTTGCCAGCGTCGGTGCGCTCCGGCAATCGTCGTAGTTTTTAGGTGAAACGAATTTGATGCAGTGGTGAAAATGGTGTCACCTGAGCTTGCCCACGTGTGCACGTTGTGTCTCTTGTGCACGGGGCCTCGATAGTACTTGACCTCCCCACAGTGGCCTCCGGCCCCTCGCTCAGATCATACAGTTGTCACTGACGCCACACATGAGCCTTCTCATACTGAAATGCTTGTCAAATAAATGCATTTTTCCTTGCACATCTAGATCTGATTTCACAGACCGTTGTGAGGCCTGCAGCCAACCCAAACGAATGGAGTCGCACAGCGACCAGGCCAGTGTGGCAGCTTCATCTCGCACTGCCGCCAGTGGAGAGCAAACGCAGGATGCAGACAGCCCGAACAAGAAACTTACCGCAACTTCGTTGGCCTCATCGTTCGCCGATGTGCTGCACCCGACTGCTGCGGATGGAGGTATGATGCACCGGCAACCGCTGCGTGGGCCATCGCAGCACAATGAGTACTTCATGCACAGGCTTCATCCCACCAATTGTGCACGATTCCGACATGCGCTTGCACGTAGCTATTTGGCACAAGGACGGCGTCAGCACCTCTCTTCTCAGGCAGTGGCGGCGGCTCCGAGAGCTGACCTCGGGGCTGATGCAGTTCACAGTCATGACATCCGGCGCACACGTACTGGCGGCGTGCTTGGATCTACGGTGCCGCGTGCAAGCACTACTGCTGGACATTGAGGATGTCCCCATGGACACGCTTGCGTTATTGGGCCGCATCCGGCGGGAGGGAGGCGCTGTGCTGCCCACGCTGTTGCTTGTGCGGGACGCTGGCAACATCAAGGCATCCGTGCAAGGACACATCGTCAGCGCCATGGAGCTAGGAGCCACCCAGGTCCTGGAGCGGCCGCATTCAGGCAGCGACTTGAAGGTGTTGGCCTCCCGTCTGGCGGCCCTGGTGGCACGCCACACCAAGGCGGATCTCGTCTTCAATGAGGTCCGCACCAGCATCAGCGACGCAAGCTCAGCAGCCAGCCTGCATAAGCGCCACATGGCTGCTTGGCGCAAATCACAAGGGGGGGCAAACAAAGGGAATCAGGGGGGTGACTCTGCATTTGCCGTTGCACACGACGACAGTGTTCGGCTTGCAGCCAAGAACAAGGTGGGCTCCAATGTCATTGATGCATTTGGAATCACTGGCAAGGGAGGTTACCTCTCCAAGCAAGAACACAAGGACGAACAGGAAGTTGGACCTGGTGGCTTGGGTCGGGTCGCTCAAAGTGGCCCTGCGGCAGCGGACATCTCGCCCCAGCGCCTGGCGGAGATGGCTGCCTCTGCCGCCGGGCGATGGACGTCTCATGAAACGCTGGCAGACAAGTCGGAGGTCACTGCCCAGGCGCGCACAGCCGCCAATGCGGGTAAGGTGATCTCCGAGAAGGCCGCCTTTGGCATCGCTGCCCATGGGGCAGACGCATACACAGACGCGCAGCTGTTTCCGCACCTGGCCAAGATTCGGGCAGCAGAGGCGGCGGAATGGGGGGGCTTCTTTGCCGCGGAGGGGGGGGACGATGCAGACCAGCCCAGTGACGCGTACCAGGGGGTCATCTTGGCTGCCTTGGCGGAACAGCACACCCTGGACAAGAACACTGCAATGCAGAACACTGCAGCGCAGAACGAGCTGGCACCTGCCAGTTCCCCGCGTACCATCACCGGCGACAGCTCATACGGTGGAGCAGCAGGGGGGGGTGAATTGGATGCTTGGGGTGCAGGGGCCGCTGGCTCGCGGGGCGCTGTGGCGTCACTTGACCCGGAGTGGGCCTCGCCTGCTCGTGCAAATGCCGTGCGCAAGCTGCGAGTGGTGCATCACGATATGCTGCAGCGTGGTCTTCGGCGTACGGCGCTTACATCACAAGCGTTCGCACCCTTGTCGTCACCATATCTGGACAGCCAGTCAGGGGTGTCTGGGGGGGGCTCCACAGCCTCAACTGGGCTGCTGACTGTGGCCCTTCCCACGGAGGAGGGACGGGGCATCGTGCAGGCCATGACGGAGACTGGAGGGTTGCAGCGTATGCTAAACAGCATGCCGGCTCTAGCAGCCAAGCACAGGGTATCAGCCCTTGCAGTTGGCTCCAGGGGGGGGTCTAGGGGGGGGTCCAGTGCCAGCTCCCGCCCCCCTTCACCTGCAGCAGGCAGCGCTCGCTTTGGCACCCATGTGCTTGGCGCCAGTAGCAGCACTTCTGCCTTGGGGGGTGTAGGGGGGGGTGCTTCAGGCATGCTGCTGCCCTCTGACGGCCCCCGTGCCACCCCCCAGCGAAGCAGGAGGCAGCGCCCCCCTGCATCGCCAATCACAGGGGGGCTGCGGAGCAGTGCGTCCCAGGGCGCACTGCCCCGCATGTCGGCTGCTGCTGGCGCCGCCTTCGCCTCAGCCGCCACTAAGCGGCAGGCGCGCGGGGAGCTGGCTGCCTCCCGGGGGCGGCTGGCGGCGGGGACGCCGTTTTTGCTCAAGACGGCTGACGAACAGCGCATGGACACGGCGTGGATGGGCTGGATGGCCTTTGATTTGCTCAAGGGGCTGCCGCAGTGGCCCACCCTGGAGCACGTGAGCCCTTTCAACAAAGCGTACAAATGGCTGCAGCGGGGACTGGGGCATTTAGTGCCCATTGCCACTGCAGATGTCCCAGACGGGGCATCCATCCAACAACGCACGCTGCATGCAGCCCTTCAGGGGTTGAATGGGGGCTCGGCGCCCAAGAGGCGGGGGGGTGGGTCTGCTGCTCCGCTCCAAGACCTGTCCACAGCCCCCAGTGAAAAACAGGGGGGTGTGGGGGGGGCTATTTCCGGCCACTCGGCGGATGAGGCGTTGATTGCATTTACTCGTGCAGCCAAAAGCGACCCCCGTTGCGTCGTTGCCCACCATTTCCGGGCCGTGGCACAGCTGGTGCAGGGGCAGTTTGAGGAGGCGCTGCTGTCGCTTCATGCAGCAGTCAGCTCCGCGCCGCACAAATCAACAGCAGCCCTGCAACTCAGATACGGCGGCAGTGGCAGCAGCTCACGCAGCACACGCGGCGTGTCCTCTCGCAAGCTGGGCTCTGGGGGCAGCAACAGTGCTAACCTGCACCGGGCAGCAGGCTCCCCAGCGCCCTCCCAGAGCAGCAATGGGCCCATGGAGGGGGGGCACGGCAGCCGCATCCCCTCCGCACAGGCAGTGGTGGAGCTCACACAGAAACTGTGGGTGCCGCCGCCTAGCGTGTCGTATGATAGGGGGGGGCGCATGCCGAAAACACCCCCCCCTCCGAAATCAGATGCGCCCACTGCTGATGCCTCATCGCAGTCCTGGGGCAATGTCACGGCACAGCCAGGGCGACTGGGCTTGGATTCCGCTGTGGCGTGGCAGCCTCCCCCCCTGGTAGCTGCTGCACTGTACAATCGGGCACTAGCCCGCGCATCCCTGGGAGATCTGCTGGCGGCATATGAAGATGTGGGGGGGTGTCTTCAGCTGGAGCGGGGGCACAGTGGGGCCTTGCGTTTACGGGCCTTGCTGCGTCGCCGGGAGGGCAACTTCAAGGGTGCGGTTTCGGACTACGTGGAGGCGACACTGAAGGGCGATGCATCATCCCCTGGCGATGCTATATCCCCAGGACACACATCGTCACCGGGTAGCCCGAATAAGGAACGCATGTCACGGGTGCAAGAATTGAGCACCCTGCTGAAACCAGGCACACGGCTCACCCAGATGTTGAGGATGGAGACGGCGGTGGCGGGTGCAGACGAGGAGGGCGACGGCACGACCAGCCCCCAGCAGAAACGTCTTCAGGCGGAACTGCAGAGCCAAGGCGCCTGGCCCTCGCCTGTGCGCACTGCTGCAGGCCTGAAGGCCGGCCCAGGAAAAGAAGCTGCGGTGCACCTGGTGCTCAAACAAGAACAGGAGTTTGCCCGGAAGCTGGAGGCCAACCGACTGGCACCTGTGTCATCTGGGGCCTCGCTGCCCGCTCAGCAGGCAGATGCAAGCCCAAAGGTAACCCACACAGCTCGGCAGCTGCAACAAGAGGGAACTGAACAGGTGCAGCGTGCCGATTTGTTCGGGGGCATGCTGCGAGAACACTTGGGAGTTGCAGCTGGTGTTGCCACTGTCAGTGCAGTTCGCGCCAAGGCAGAGGTTCTAGCGAAGGAGGGCACCGCACTGCAGGTGCTGGGCGGCACACGCATAAAAGAGGACAGGCATATTAGTGACGATGATGCCAGTGCTGCAGCTGCTATAAGCGCCGGCTCTGCAGTGCACTCCCCCCGCTCCCAGGCCCTGGAGCGGTTAGGGGCAGACTCGCACACCCTGCCACAGTACAAGCACATCCTCACAGGCCAGAGCGACATGTACACAGCGCTCATGTGCAAAGACACCATCCTGGGACTGGCTCTTGCAGTACGTGGGAACCGCCGCAGCGAGACTGACATCGCTGCCATCACGGGGGCTCTGACCCCCCTACTTTGGTTCCGCCTGTTGCCGCCCGAGGAGCAAAAGGAATTCGCGGTGCGCTGCTCCAGGCGCGCGTTTCACCACGGCAGCGTGATTGTGCAGGAGCGTGCGCCCATGCCGTTTTTCTGTGTGGTGCTATCTGGCACCGCGACCGTGAAAGTGAATGTGGCAGATTCGGACATTGCCGTGGGGCAGCTGAGGGCGGGGGACATATACGGGCACCTGTCGCTCTTGTTCGGTGCTTCTCGCACACTGACTGTCATGAGTGATGGCAGCCTTGAACTCATCGTGTTGCCTGCTGCTGACTTTTACTCCATGAAGTTGGATGGCGTGTTCAAGGCCCAACTGACACGGTACATGGGGGTGATTAAGTCCACGGGGGCCTTCACAGGCTTCAGTGACGAGGAGTTGCTGAAGCTGGCCAGCACTGCCACGCTGCGCAGCTACGCCAAAGGCACCGTTCTGGTGCGTCAGGGCGATGTGCCGTCTGCGCTGTATGTGTTGACAAGGGGGGTGGTGCGTGCTGTGAAGGATACAAACGTGCTGGGCGACTTGGACAGGCAAGTGCACGAGGCAGAAACACAACTGAAAGGTTTAGAAATGGGTGGCACGTATCACGCAAGCATGCGGCATGGCGCGAAACTAGACTTCAGGCCAGCGGGCAGCGCACCCGTGGCTATTCCAACAGAAGATACAACGCAACTGGCCCGTGGCGGAGTGGATCCAGCCACAACGCTTGAAGCAACTCGGTTGAGGGAACTCACTGATCACGAGACAGGGGTTGAACTACGGAACGAGTTGACGCCCTCTGCTGTGCAGTTGCAAGTCTCGCAGCTGCACAAACGGATCGAAGCCCTCAAGGAGCGCAGAAAGCAAGTGTTGAGCAGCGTGCGGCGGCACACAGCAGTGCACCAGGGAGAACTATCCAGCGGCACCCTGCGCAAGGGCGGACGTGGAGAATTCCCGGGCGCCTCTGCTCGCAGCAGGCAGTCCACCTTGCCAGCGGAGCAGCACGCAGGCATGGGTGCAACGGAGAACGCCGACCCGAACCGCATCTTGAAGCGTCGTGTGTTGCTTGAGTGGGCACTCCCCCCCTTCATGTTTGGCGAGTTGGCCGTGCTGTCTCCGTGGAAAAGCCTAGAGCCTGGCAGCATCATCGCTGACACGTATGTGGAGGTGCTTGTTGTGGACAAGGGATCGCTGCCGCACCACTACATGAGCCGCGCCCGGCTCGATGTCGTGCGCAGCAAGGCCATCCAGTGGCCAAAAGAGGATACAGTTCTGCTGCAGCGCTACTTGCAACAGAGCCAGTGGTCTCAGTACAAGTCCCAGATTCTAGCAAAGACTGTGTGAGACAGATAAAATCCATTCTCGCAACGCTACATTCACATTGTACCCATCCCAACCGCACTGTCGCACAAGTATTTGACGTAAGCATCCACAAGCTCGTTCATTTCCTTTCCAAAGCCGGAGTTGAAGTACAGCTTTGTTGTGTCAGCCAGGGTGCCAACATGAAGAACAAAAGCAGACCCTGAGTGACCCCAAGTTGGTATGCTGGCATACTGATATTGCTTTAGGACCTGCTTGCTCTCAAAATCAATGATGAGAACACCTTGCGGATTTATAGCTAGGAAGACCTTGTCGGGGATGTCAGGGTTGTCCTTGGGCTCCACGAAGTAGAAATTGCTGCCCCATACGTCCCAACCACGAACATCTGTTAGATACATATCCATGGCAGCCTTTCTAGACAGGCCGCTGTGTTTGGCCCACTCCTCAAGCAACCGCTTTCCAAGTTCAATGCGCTCTTCTTTCTTTTTGTCTCTGGTGACGTCGTCGGTAAGGAAGCGCCTCAAGTCAGACTTGCGGCCCTTGTCGAGGGGTGGCGACGCCTGACAAGTTGAAGCATCTCCATACTCCGCTTGTAGTTGTATTCCAGCGAGCTGGAAGACCTTGTCTTCTTCACTTGGGTACCTCATGCGGACAACGTCATACACTGTTTGCCGGTAAAATACCTCTGCAGCGGCATCGTCGCCCACTGCTGGATCAAAATAGTGATGCACCTTGTACACCAAGCGAAATGTTTGGTGGGCTGCCAAGGTCTTCTCTTTCCCGGCATCTTTGTCTTCGTCGTGTAGGCGCTGCCAGTACGACACCAGATCTAGGATGCGCTCAGCAGCCCCAAGGTGCCTTTCTTCAAACTCGGGGGTCATTTCATACACCGCAAACGCAGACGCGTCCTTGACGCCAAGCTTGAATGCCATCATTTTGTTGAGGTCAGCAGCTGTCGTCCAGGAGCAGCACGGCAACATGGTGAAGGAGCCGTCCATGTAGTACAAACGCATCATGACTGGCTTCAAGTCTGCCATTGCTTGCACTTCCATTGCCAACGGAGTTTCACGCCGGGGTCCAATTTCGGATGATTTCACTAAGGCTGCAACAGCCCGCTTGGCGAGCTTGCCGATTGCAGGGTCGGTGTAGAACCCACGGCAGTGCGTGACGAGAAAGGGCAGGAGGCTGGCAGATGGCGAAAAGCTTCCCGCGCACACACTCATGAGCTGCCATCCCTTTTTGACTGACTCTTGGCTGGGATTCTTGTTGGTTTGCTTCACGAGCTGACAGTAGATTTCATCTCTGACCTCTTCACTGCCGCTCAAGCAGGTCTTGATGACCTTTTCTGCATGGCCTCCATCATCTTTGCGAGAAGAACGATCACCCATGTATCCGGTAATGTTTTTAAAGCACTGGGTTGCAGTTGTTTCCAAGTCGCGGGTGGGCATTTTCTTCAAACTGGTTCGTATGTTTTCTTTTTTCCAAGTAAGCATCTTTTCAACCGTTGTTGCACCTCCAAACAACCCTTTGCGATTCAAATTGAAGTACTCTTGTGCATAATTCTCAAACTCCTGTGGAGGCATCTCTGCTGCCTTTTTCATTGCGTCTGCAAGTTGCACAAAGTCAATTAGGGGCGTGACTTCGCGGGGATCGTTTTTCTTCCTCTGTTCTTGCTCCTGCTGCTTCTTGCGCAGTTCGGTAGTTTTAGTGCTCTCTGCTGATTTGGCAAAAAACTTCAATTTGCTCAGTTTATCATTTTTGGCGCTCAACTTCTTCCTGGCTTTCAGCTTGACGGCAGTGAGACCTTTCAGCCAGCTCATTTTCACCATTGGACTCAAGACCAGGCTTTCTGATGGCTCTTCAAACACAGCTGCAGCTGGTTCCTGAGGAGAACCCACGACTGGCTCCTGAGGAACCACCAGTGGCTCGAGGGGAGCAGAATCTGACTCAGGCTCAGCCTCTGTGGCGGTCAGCAGGATGGGCTCACTGGGTTGTGGCTGTACCGTTTCTGCAGCGTCAGCACCGATTTCAGAGGGCGTCAATGCGTCTGAAACCCCAGCAGGCTGTTCCAAGGCAGAGTTGTGTTCTTGGAGAGGCTCTTCTGCTGACTCTGCTTCTATTTGAGACCGAAGCATGTCTGCTGCTGCGGAGTCGAAATTGTCCGGGACATCCCACTGGGTTTCCTGCATCGGCAAACAAGTGAGAAGGATTCAATTTCCACACCAGTGTTTTGTACTTGCATTGGTTTCTGTATTAATGTAGTACGTGGCACCGCTTCCTTCGTCAAGTGCATAGATCCATGGCATGTGGACCGGCGTGGCATGGTCACCCAAATCGCTTGGTGGCATTACAAATCCTCCATCAGGTTCAGGTCCACTGAACACAAGAAGTAATAAATTTTGCGTCCGAAACGGTGAATCTTACAATCTCAGCAGCAATGTTGGGCTCAAAATCCCCTGAGTCATGTTGTCAGCAAGTTTCATGTGAAACGCGGACGTACCAGTCTTCGGTGGGCCACTCCCACTGTGTTGCACCTGTGACTTGATTTGCATAGTATACCACACCGCTAGCCGGATCTTCAGCAGCCATCCAAGTGCCGTCACCAATGGGCACTGCGTCGACTTCAATTTGCTCGGCCATGTTGGCGTGTTGACCCGCCTGGGCAATACGTGGACCAATGCAAGCCTGCTTTGCAAGCAACCCGAGCACAAAAACGTGCACGCAGCGAATGTTCAGAGCGAAGCATGTATCATTCAGTTGATTGAGTTCAATATGATATCATTCAACGGGCTTGTACAAAGCTTGGCCCTGTGCAACAGGTGCAGGGGCCACGAGAAGGATGGCTCACAGGGAGACTAAAAGCACACATTGAAATACCACCCACCACCTGATTTCAATGCGCAGAATGGGCGCATTTTTTTTGCGGACAGGAAGCTGCTCCTGTCCAGGTGGGGCAGGTGCGCAAGTGTGATGTGCTCAGCAAATAAGCATCGGGTTCCTCGAGTTCGGGCTCTCACACATGGCTGTCCCAAACCAAGCTTTCTCACCACGGCTCGCACTCATACAGGTCTGCAGCTTTCACAAGTCTTGAGGAGCAGGCCGGCAAACTGCATGAGGGGGGGTGCTGCGCCCGTGGACAGGGGGGCTGCACTTTATATACCCGCAGTGGTTCAGCTGGCAGCTGTGAGGCTTCTCCTCGGGCAATCATTTTTAACAGTCATAGCCACACTGGCATGAACAGCCGCAAGGGCTCATACTCGCTTCAACACAACTCGAAACGCAGAATGAGCGAAGTTGCGTCCAGCGTCACGCCGGTGTTACAGGGCGAGGCTGTGGACGACTTCTTGCTGATATATGCAGGTGCAGGCGTGCCTTTCACCTTGCTCCTCTTGGCCAGCATTGCCTTGATCCTGTGTTTGCCTCAATTCTCTCTGAAGTTTCTTCCTCACTGTGCCGTGCAGCGCACGCTTTCTCTCAGCCGGTGCTTTTGCACCACGCTTGCAGCATACATTATTTTAGCTGCAACAGCTGCTATACTGTTTGCATGGTGCGTATCGCGTTGAAAAGTACGGGTCTCTGGCCTGGCTTCCGCTGGAATCGAAAGTTCACGGAGGAAACCGAGGTCGCCGCGACGTCGCCTCCAATTTCGTTTCCACCAATTGTATGCAGTGCCGCTGATCAAATTGTTCATTGCACAGGTCTGTTGCTTTGATCGTGCAAGTTCGTCCCCCTTTCATTGGAGTGGTGGGCGTTACTCTCATTCCTGCCGGAATCGCACTTATACTGGTGGTCGCCCGTTGGAGAGCCAGTGGCTGGCGTGCTCTCCCATGTGCAGGGGCCTTGGGCGGCGCCCGCGCTGCTGCAGCCGCATCAGGGGAGGATGTCACTCTGCCACCTGCCTGCTGCACGTCTTGCTGCAGGCCCTCCTGCACCCATCCCCTGTCTTGGCTGGTCCTGTCAGCGCTGCTGGTGTCCGGGTTTGAGTTGACCGCCCTGTACACGGGCAGCGCCGATCCAGCCGCAAAATCCGCCAGCGGGCAGCTGACCTTTGTGTACTCATACCTGGCTACGTCATGGGTGTTCTTGGGCATGAATGTGTTCTTGATGAATGTGGCCATTTTCCTGGTGACTGCCCCCGACGAGCCCATTGCACTGGATGGCCTGCTGCGGGCCCTGATGCTGGCACACGGCGTAACGCCGGCATCAACTCTCCAAGGTGGGCCCATGAAACACACCTTGGTGCAGCCCTCTCAACGCATGCTGCGCACACAGTCCAGCGACATGGAGAAGGCCGTCGTGGCTGCCCGAGACTCCGCCTCCCCCGCCGCTGTGCTCAACGCCCTGTCCGATGCGTGCGCGGGCGAGGGCCACGGGCAAGACAGCATCAGTCTGCAGGCCGCAGTGCGTCTTTCTGTGCCCCGCAAGCTGTTTATGGAGTCTCGTAGCGACAAGCAACAAATGGGGGGACTGCTATACATGCTGTCAGTAGTAGTGCTGGGGGCGTACTTGGCCACGAATTACTCCCTCGCAGAGGACTCACCAGGCTCAGGCCGCTATGTGGCTTTTGTGGTGGTGGGCGCAATGTTGCTGGCAGACACAGCAGTGGGCGCGGCGTATCGGGGGGGGGCAGTGGGCACCCCCGGCGAGGCCATGCTAGTGATCACTCTCACACGGGGAGTCGCCCTGGTGTTTGGAGTTCAGCTGTGGCTGCTGGGGCTGCTTGCTGTGTATGTCATGGTGGGGCTGTGGCTGGGGGTGGCGGCTGTTCGGGCTTGGTTTCCGGCGTTGCGGGAGGCCCAGGCGGTCGCCTCTGCAGCCTCTGCCGGCGGCGTGGCTGCAGTGAACAGCCCTGGGGACGCCAGAGCTCAAGCAGCTGAGGAGGAGGACGACGGATTGGACCACGGGGAGTTTGGGGTGACCGCCTTCGCGTCGGCAGATGCCCAACGCCCGGGGCACCTGCTTCGGAAGGCAACTGCATGTGTACTGCACCCCGGAACATTGCTGTTCCTGGTGACTGCTGTGTTCTCTGTTCTTGTGGCTAGCTTGGCTGTGTCGCTGGACAGCACCCGAGACCTACCCGACACCCGTATCACCCTAACCGACTCCAGCACAAGCTACCCCCAGTGGCACTTCGCCCTGGCAGCTATCGGCATGGTGCTGGTGGTGAGCATGTCAGCCATGGCATTTATGTTCTTTGAAAGCGATCGCGGGGTGTTCCGTGGCATCGGCTTCTGGTGCTGTGTGGGCACATGTTTGGCGGCTGCAGGGTCGGGCCTCGGAATGTGGGCCCTGACTAGCTCCGACGTGATTTTGGGGGTGGGACTGTTTTTCTTTCCCATAGTGTTTGGGCTTTCCGGCCTATGGGGCCAGTTCCGGGCCGACGACTTTGATGTGTGGAGACCAGGAGGCATCGGCTGCACCCGCACCTGTGCCTGCTGCTACTCGCGACACCAGATCGCGCACGAGGAGCGGCTGGCGCTCAAGGAGTCGCGCCTGCTGGCACTATCCCAGGGGAAGCGCTTCCAAGATGACGTGTCCATGCCTGCGGAGGGGGGGGCTCCATCCCTGGAGGCCCCCCCCTCCGACAGCGGCAGCGAGGACAACGCTTTGGTGGAACATAGCTCCTCCGACAGCGACCTTGTGGCATTCAGCGACACCGCCTTGACCGTGACATCTGGCGGACCCCCGAAGCCGAAACGCACCGTGACGATTGCAGAGTGGTACGCGCAGACTCGGGCAGCTGGAGGGACCGCTGGTGACGGGGCGGCGTCCCCTGGCCCCGCTGCCCAGGGGCTAGGGGAGCTTGCAGCTGCGCCTTCGCTGCTGCCTGAGATCCACGACAACCGCATTGTGCTGGCCAGCAGGGAGATGGCCGTGCACTATCCATGTCCCGAAGTGGCCTGCTGCCGTGTTCCACGAAGCTCTGGAGGGTGTTCCGGTTGCTCCTGTGCCCCAGCTTGCACTGCCTACCACTGGCGGAACAACTACATCGCCATGACTGTGCTGCTGGTGACCGGCTGCTTTGTGGGCTTCGCATTCCTGGCCTCGCGGTCGCTGGCGCAGCCTTGGATCCTGTGGTTCCTCACAGGAGAGACGGGGGCGCTGCTTCTGCTGCTGGGGGGGCTGGTGGTCACTGTGCGTACTGGGGGCCTGGTGTGGCTGGCGGGCGATCTGTTCGTGTTTGGGGGCATCTTGCACATTCTGCTGCACCTATACGCCTGGCTGCAGCTTGACGGAGGGCGGGCAGTGACCTCCCAAGCCGGCTCAGCTGAGGGCAAGATTGCCTCACAGGCACAGGACTACGGCGTCGCCCTCAGCTTTGTGCTGTTCCCAACGCTACTGGTGTTTGCTGCCGCGCTGTACGAAGCCAACAGCAAGGGCTTCAAGAAGCTCTCAAAGCTCGCAGTGGCGGCTGGCGTCTTGTCCACGCTTGTCGTGCTGGGAATGGCGGTGGGGGGCATCGTGGTGCTGGAGGCCCCCCTCGCTGTGGGCGCCTGCCTGGGGGCGTACATTATGTTCCTGGTTGCACTTGCCTTCTTTGCGGTGTACAAGGCCAACAACGAACACCTGCCCCGCAGCTGGGCGCGTGGGGGCTTTGCACTGCTGACACTCGTACTCGTGCTGGGGGTACTGGCAACAGTACTGGCAGCCACTGTGCAAGGCTCACGTGTGGCAGCTCTATCTTGGTTCTCGTTGACATACCTTGTGTTCGCACTTGCACTGCTTGCATCCAGCCTCCTTGTTCTGACTCGTTCCCGCATTCTAACGGAGGACGTCACGGGGAGCCTCGAAGCCACCCAAATCACACACAGCGGGTCATTCCTGGGGGGATCCACAGCTATATACCTCTCCAATGCGTTCTTCCCTGTGTTCTTGGCTTCTAAGAACGGCGTCGCCTCCGCGAACAAGTGGCCGTTGATGCTGGGTGTGTCGCTGCTGGCCATCTGTGCCTGGGCCGCCGCCCTCACTGTGTTCATCACCCCAGTGTATGTGGGCTTGATCCTGCTGGTGTCTGTGAAGTCCTTCGGTGTGCTGTTTGCACTGGATGTCACGCGACGCTCCCAAGCTCGGCTGGAGTCCGCCCTGCGGCATTTGAACGGAGCGTTCCACGCCGCCAAGGCAGCTTCAGCCGGAACACGCGGAACACCTGCGGCAGGGGCATTGAAGCAGGGCCCCCATGCATCCCTGCAGCTGGTGGTGGGGGCAGCAGGTGCTGCTGCAGGTGCTGACCTTGAGGGGGGCAGCGGCAGTGCGCTGGATGCACAGCGCGGCGTGCATGCGGCTGTGTTACGGGCACTACGCTACACACGCCAAGAGGCAGCGCGTGACGCCAGCAGCATCTCACAGGGGGCAATGGGGGCATCATCTCAGCAGGTGACGCTGGTGCAGCCTGTGCATAGGGGGGGGGCTGCATCCCCCCCGGGGGATACACCAGCGGCCGATGCAGACCTGCAGTGGCTCATTTTGCTGTTCGCTGACGTAGAGCAGGCAGAAATCGACAGTGCACTGATCGATGCGCGCATCCAAGACGCCTTGCGCTCAGTGTCATACGCTGCGCTGTGCTGTGGGGGGGGCAAAGTTGCCACCCCCCCCCCTTTATCCCAAGACACCTCGGTGAAGGGCAAGTGGAGCAATGCAGCAGTGGCAGCTGAGGACGACCCACTACCATCGAAGGCTAGTGCAGCGAAAGCTGAAGGTGTACTTTCTGCAGCGCCAGCTGAGGAGGTTGATGGGAAGGCAACAGCGCCAAAGGGGGTCAATGGGGGGTCAGATTCTGCCCCGCTGGCTTTGCAAGGCGATGAGCAGGGCATGGTGCCTGCCTTTGATGCTGCTCGTGTGCGTTTGTTGCAGTTGTACTTGGAACAGCTGGAGGTGGAACACCGGGCAGTGGCTGCCCAGCGGAGAGTGGATTGGGCCAGAGCCACTCTGTCCCATTCTCTGAT
>Ga0307982_1002081_pt1 | contig 16262 bp, 12 predicted proteins | sample OrgLakmetagen989_FD_201847 | JGI IMG/M metagenome (GOLD analysis project Ga0307982, IMG submission 201847) | Saline water microbial communities from Organic Lake, Antarctica - #989 | ecosystem: Environmental > Aquatic > Non-marine Saline and Alkaline > Saline | place: Antarctica: Organic Lake...
AAAGTTGTAGTCGAGCACCCAAGCCGAGCAGCACCCCCCCCCGGTTGATATGCCGAGCGAGCACGCGAACCGAGCAGGCGCGTTAGAAATAGTGCCGAGCAGGACCGAGCAGCGAGCAAAAACTCGCTTGCTGATATATGTATATCAAGACAAATTTGCTAGCGCAAAAGCAGCACATGTACTTTTTTTCGTTCGGGCCCCGAGGGGCCGGAATTAGAAGGCTAACAGGCAGACTTTTTTTGGTGCCTCTGTGACTACTGTGTGCTTGTTTTTCTTTGTTATTGGGAGAGTATTAACTAGACTAGACAACACACTCATAGTAAGGAAATAATTTTATATTGATAATGATGCCAATGTTAACCATTTAAAATTAATAAACAATCTGGTCGTCTCCAATAAATTATATAACCCTTCTATTTCACTCAAGCCAGTAGCAAACCGAAATTTAAGCAAAAGGAAGCGCCAGTGGAGCCCATACATAGACGAGACATAAACCAAAGAAGTGTTTTTTGTATGGATTTACTTCTTTCCATCACCCCCGATTTCACTGGTTGAGGTCAAATCATCATTCGCCTTGTCGTCCTCATTCTCCTCGGTGCCCTCAGGGGTCATGAACAAAGGGCCAGTCGATGCAGCCGCGTCGAGCATGGACTTTTCTGTCGGTTGAGGCACGGCTGCGATGCCAGCGGGCACCGTCACTCCTGCAAGTTCTTCGTTCATTTTTGTGGTTGAGCTGATTGGGGTTGCAGAGTCGGCAATGTGGCCAGTGTTGTCATCATTGCTCGCACTTGGGCTCGCCACGGGCCCTGCTTCTCCTTTTACGCTATCAGCCTTCGCGTCTTCGCGTGCCTTTGAGGTAGGTGACCCGCTCATGCGCGCAGCCTTGTCCACCTTGGCCATGCGAACGTCGAGCGCGCGGCTCGCCACTTCTGCTTGTTTCGCAGCCAACTTCTCGCGGTTGGCCTCGGCTTGCGCCTTCTGAGCTTGGGCCACGGCGGCGGCTTGCTCGCTCGCGCTCATCTTGGCTGCCACCTCCACGCGCTGTTGCTTGTTGGCCTCGGCACGGGCGAGGGCCGCGGCCATGCGCTTCTCTTGCGCCGATTGCATCGCCTCCAAGGTGGCAGCCTCGTGTTCCTTGGCCTTGGCGTACTTGTGACCGGCTGCCAGAGCGCTGCCCTTGGCCACCACCGCGCTCTGGGCCGCCGCCGCACGCGCCAGGGCTGCCGCCATGCGTTGCTCGTTCTTGATGCGCTTCGCTTCGACTTCTTCGGTGTCGCGCTCCTGCACGTCCGCCAAGCGGGACCGGGCCATGCGCGCCCCCACAGCAGCGCGGCGCTGACGGACCGCCTCAGCGCGGGCCTCTGCGTCAGCGTGGCGCTTCAAGTTGAGCTCGCGGGTGAACGCCAGCGACGTTTTCTCTTCGTGGCGGAACTCTTCGACCTTCACGTTGCTCATCTTGTGCGCCACCGAGACCTTGCGTTGGAGTTCGGCGTCGGCGCGGGCCAGCGCTTCGTTGAACTTGGTGGCAATGGCCGTCGCGAGGGTGGCAATTTCGGCCTGACGCGCCGCTGCCACTTCGGCGGCTTTGGTTGGCGACGATGCCAACTTGGCAGTCTTAGCGGCGAGTTGATCCGAGCGCCGCTCGGCTGCCTCGTCCAACTTGGCCTTGACTTCGTCGGCGGTCGCAGGGCGAGAGGGCACCCAGGACTCGAGTTTAGCCACAATTGGCGACGAGCGCTTCGGCGAAGTGGCACCGATGCCAAAGACCTCGGACATGTCGAGCACGATCGGGCGAGCAATAGAAGTAGCCATTTGAATTTTGAAGAAGTTACGGGATTGAACCTGCAGGCCATGGGCAGAGGGCATTATTATGAGAACAAATGAGTCAAGGCATCATTCGGAAGGTACATGGTATTCAATGTGAACGAAAGTCATGCCGAGCAAATCAAATTGATGGATTGTTGATACAATTGATGATGAACCGTTTTAGATTCGTCTATGCTAGGGGCCATGGACCCTAAGGCTATCGCGAGGCAGGTCGAAGAACATACCGGAGCGGTTGCGGGGATGTGTTTTTGGGATAACTTTTTGAGTTGTGGAAGAGTTTCACCGGTAGCGAAATTTCTTTGTCAATTTTTGTTCGTTCACCGGACGATCGAGGGTGAAAATCAGAACTCCCCAACAATCTTAGTGACAAAACCACAGAAACCCTCTCTTTCGAGCAGTATGCCGGAAGAACTGTGGTATGCACAACGGCACATTCTCTTGCTACTGAGGATTGCTGGGGGGTTTATAACTTAGGCCTTTTGCACTGTGCCCGAGAGGAGTTCATAAAGTTTCCGCTTGATAGATGCCATAGACGCCCTGGTTCTATGCGGACCTGGGTTCCACACAAAAGCACAGTACTATTAAATTAGAACGTCCTGCATTCATCACATTTCTCACCCGTCACATCGTCACATATCATCACATATCATCACATCCCCGCTGAAATAACATACAAAAATGGTTCAACTGCCAGTCCGTCTGAACTGTTGTTGCTAAACTACGGAGACATGGCAAAGCCAGGCAGCGTCAAAAGACCAGCAAGCAAGCAAAAGAAAAACGTGAACCCGCGAGACCTTGCCGAAGCTATTAAGTAAGTGGCATAGTCTCTGTCTATTATAGCTAGGTTGAGACTCGAATGTTCACTCGCAGCCCTGAATCATTGGTGAGATTGTAGAATGCGTCAAGATTTCCAACTATCTAGGACGAAAATTATGGCCACTCTACCATAAACTGAATTTATATATCATTTGCTAACGCAGACGCTTCTCACACCACTAGCCTTTCTCGTTTTTGTGTAGATCGGCAGAGGTGAAGCAGCTGAACGCATGGCTCGATCAAGAAAACCGCACCATCAACGCTGAAATTGCCAAACGCTCTTATTTGAGTCACAACCAGGACAGCGGTGACCCTTCGGCCTCCACATCTAAGCCATCGCTCTCTCCGAGCCGCTTAAAGGGTAGTGGCCGGGGTGCTCATTGGAACGAGGATGCTCTTTCGGCTTTAGATCCGTCTGGCTACCCCTTGCCTCCTGGGGCGACGTCCTATCCAGACGGCGACGCACACGGTCGCACTGGTGTTCGCAGCTGGGGATCCATGGGCAGCGCTGCAGTTTCGGAGGCCGAGAAAGCGGTGGTTTATGGCGCCTCGGTGATGGTGGGTGGTAGCAACGGCCTTTCACGCAATGTTCAGGATGAAACTGCTGGTGTTGCTGCTGCTGCTGCTGCTGCCCGTGTGCCTGGCGAACTGACCTCGCAATCAAATGGTGTGGAGGTTCGATCGACGATGCCCTCGCCATCCTTATCATCAGCTCCAGCTGCTAGAACAGTGGCAGTTCAGAACCTCGTGGCTCGCGTTGTGAGTGCTGCAAAAGAACAGAATTTAACGCCTGAGGCAGTGGCATCTCTCTTTTTGCCACTCTATGCCTTTGACGACAGCAGAAAGGACTCCAATCAAGATACGTCCCTCTTTGCAGACGAGTGCTGCTCGGTGCTGCTCGCAGATTTGGGTGTTCAAACGAGCGCTGCTGAGCGAGCGGCTTTGGCGACGGTGTTTCCAGCCAACAACAGCGCTCCTGTTGACGATGCCGAGAGTTCCTTTGACGGCAACGCAAGGGCCATGCTCAACGCACGCGCGATGCTCCTGAGCTTCGGCCTGTGGCCAAGCGAATATAGAGATGGTAGCTCTGGCAGCAGCGAAGGTGACGAGGTTAACGTTGGCACGAAGCAATTGCCTACTCTCGACGACGATGACGCAGACGGTTACGACAATTTCACATTCGGCAACGACAACAGCAACTTCACCAACAACAGGAATGATCGTGAGCCTGGTTACCCAACTGCTGCTCCTAGTGCAGGTGTGGATTATCCAGCGCCCTCGCTTGACCCACCACAAGACATTTCGTCGACTGCACTCTCGTCGTCTCTGCGAGCCTCTGGCCGTGGCCGAGTGTCGGGGCACGCCGGTTTAGACCACTTGCGCACGTCCAAAGTGCGCTTTTCGCTGGACGACGACGAAGGAGATGGCGGGCATGGCAGTGAGCACTCTCGCCGTGACTGTGGCAGCACTAGCGATGGCCGCAACATTGGCGAGGAAGATCCAGCCCTCGCCACAACTGCTGCTGCTGCTGCTGCTGCTGCTGCTGCTGCTGGATCCACCGCTGCCGCGCCCACTGCCGCTGCCTCTGCACACAACCGCATGTTGGAGCGGTACTGGGCGACCGTGGAGCCTGAGGTTCTGGACCAATGGGAAGCCAAGGATGCGCATGAAGCCGCTTACCAGAGCCCAAGGCGGCGCTTTGCCCTCGCTCAAAAAGGCCAAGTGCCGACAGATACTAGAACGAACGACGTTGGCGCTGCGCCTGCCACTCTCAACGACGCAAGTCAAGAAGCATTACCGCGAGGGTTGCCACCTCACATGAACATGGAGGCGTGGGCAATCAATGATGCAGCGGAGCGGCCGTTGCCACGCTTGAGCAGTGCCGATCGGGCAGCCATGCTCGCAGCCAAGGGGTTGCGCGCCTCTGCAGACTTACCAGGAGGGTTCGTTGCTCGCGCCGAAGCGACCACGGACCTTGTCGACTTGGCGCTTTTGGACAGGTATACAGCGTAGCTGACTAGGGAGTGTGATAGAGTAGGGTTGCTTGAAGCTTTGAACGAATAAAAATTCCTTGTTTCTGTAGTACTATCCATTTTTTGTCATTTGAATTTTATTTGCTTGCTCCTTGTCTCTACTATCATGCATTGGGTTCTAGCGCGGGAGCTGGTGGCGGCGCAACAGTCGCAGTCAGCCTTGCTCGTAACAGCAGCAGCGGCCACAATCCCACTCCTTCTGCTTCGTACGATGATTGGCGTGGTGGATATGCTGCCTATCGCATCAACCCAAGCCTTTTCAACACGAACCTTGGTGGTGGTGGTACCCGAGACGAAAACGACGAAGAAAGAGAAGAAGTGGGTGCTACCGTACGAAGCCGTAGTTTAGCTACGGGTGTTAGTGGGGGTACCTGGGGCGTGGTGCGAGTGCCTCGGTCCGATGGGTTGTCGTCTGACTTCGATCTGCTGGCGCGCGGGAGTGGCAACTTTACAGGGGGGAAATTGATCGCATCGGGGGTAGTGGCGGCGCATGAGTCACCTTTCGCGGACGCAGCGGTAATGCTGATGATCTTCATTTTGTTTGTCTGTGTCATGTTCTTATTCTCCATTGATTGGAATAATTCACACTCATGCTAAACATCATCGTCATCATTCTTCTCCTCATCGTCATCAGGTGGCAGCTGGCTGGTCAGGTCTGCGTCAATTCGAAGCTGCCTTGTTGCGAGACTATCGTGTAGCCCCCGAAAAAGGAAACAGCAACAATAGTTGCTTCGTGTCGCCCCTGGCCCTCCAGCACGTACTTTCGCAGAGTGGAATTTGGCTGACGGACGCGGCTTTGAAGGACTTCGCCTTGGGTTTGGGTGCCGATTCCAACGGTCATGTGGACGCTTGCGAAGCTTTGCAAGCATTCGAAGATGCGCTGCTAGCGGCCGAGAGCAGTGGTTTTTCAGATATTATCTCAGAAGGCAGAGGTGGAAGGTCATTCCACCCACAAGCATTATCGCAAGCAGATTCCATCTCCTCGTTGATTCACCCAAGTATACATAGCCATGGAGAACCCCGCGATCGCGCCCCTGCTCTATCCCGTGACGATTTCATGGACAAGCTTACAACGATGATAAATCCACCTAGTGCGGAAGATGCCACTCGTGCAGGTGAAGAATGCATCACGCAAGCTCTGTTGTTGCCGGGTCTGCGCACGCAGAGCCCAGCAGCCATCTCTCGTCGCTTCACGGCGCCTCTTCTCAGCGCTCTGCAACAACGCCTCAATGACCCCCTCGCTCACGCGCATGATGGCGGCTCAGGAGGAGACTCACTCCAAATGCACAGTGGTGGCGTATCTTTTTTGCCACTGCCTTTGTTCGCAGAGGCCCTTTATGACATGGGTTTTGATTTAAGCCATCACGAAGCAACGGCTCTCGGGCTTCAATTTTGTGGCAGTGCTAGCGGTGGCAGTGATAGTGGTAGCAGGAGTGGACCGCCCATCGCACGGACCCAAGTGAAAGTACAATCTTTCTTGAGCTGGCTCTTCAGCCACTTGCCTGGGATGCAAGTTGGGGAGAAAGCAGACGAGCACGCTGGAGATGCTGCGACTAAGAAAGGACCACAAGAATGGTGGGAAAGAGAACCAGCTTTGGCAACACAACTGGCTCAATGTCTGAATTCCTTCAATGACGACCGGGATATGACACATAGCAGCAGCAGCAACAGCAAGGGGCGCAGTGGGCGTTATTTAGCCCGCGAGCATTCGGCTTCGTTTATGATGCAGTTGCGAACCAAGCTGGAGCAATTCGACCGCCGTGGCGTTGGCTCCATCGGGAAATGGCAGCTAGGGGCTTGCTTGGAAGAGGTATGACTTCATTCAATCGCTGTTGTTCGTTTTGCTCCTTCTATATCGTTTGATCGTTTTTGCCTATTGCGTTCATTCAAAGTTGAGAAATACCCTTCCCTTATGCTAGTTTCCCTTCTTTATCAACTCGTTGCTACGTGCATTGCTTATATTTGACCTCCTTCCAGATGGGTCTCCCATTGAGTGATGACGAACTGTCTCGTCTTGCAATTGCTCTCAATCGCGCTGCGTTGGAAGCACAAAACCATGTAGAGGGGACTAGTGACTCGACACTGTTAAGCAGCGGGTCTGTGCAGTACCAAGGCCTCCTGCGGTTTTATTGGAACCTCCTCGCAGATTCGGAAGAGCGTGAAGCTTGGATTGCGGCTCAGATCACCGCTGCTATGGGCACCGGGCCAGCGGAAAGGCGGCAATGGCTGGAAGCCCTTCGTCAGCATTTCTTTGGCCTCGACCGTTTTCAGGATGGGGTATTGGGCGGTGTTGATTTCATTAACGCTCTAGCTGACCTAGGTGTGTCCCTAGATGCATCAGACGGCGAACGATTGTTGCGCGCATGCGGTGCATCCGAAATGGGCAGTGTCGCTCCCTCACCACCTCTACTGCCGGGTCCAAGGGGCAGCAGTAACGGGCACGACAACGGCATGAACAATCTCAAGAGGTGGGGCGACGTGCACTATTCTTCTTTCCTGCGCCTTGTGGCGAAGCACACGCAACAACCCAAGCCTCTGCCTTCCGGGAAAGACGTTGCTAATCGCAAAGACAATACTGCCTTCTTTGATAACGAAATGGGAAATCGCACGGGCGGCGGAGGCCATAGTAGCAGCAGTGCCTACAGAAACGTCGGCGGCAGTGGCAACAGCGGCGTAACCCTGAGCGCTTTGCGCGATTGCCTTCGTGAAGCTTTACAAAGAGACCTACTACTAGAGCAGGAACAGCAGATATCTACTACTGGAGCGGAACGGAGGTTTCAACAAAAGCCGCGCACTACTCCAATTACGACCAATGGTGGCACTTATAATGGTGGCGGCGTTAAGAGCAGTGGTGCGTTACTATCTCTTGCTTCCTTGCGCAAGCTCTTTCACAAGTTTGACCGTGACCACGATGGCTATTTGGACATGAAGGACGTTGCAGCAATGGTGGAATGGCTGCAAGGCTGTCAACAAGAATTGAACGATATCAAGAGCGACACCAGCCATCGATCATCCACGAGTAACTTCAACCGGTTGAGGAGCAGCGCGGTGGATACCCAGAGCAGAAGTGGGCGTGCAAGCAACAGCAGTAGGACCAGCGACGGCGATCTCTTCGGTTCGTCGGCTGTGCGGCAGTTGTTTGCGGCGCTGGATGAAGAGAACAGCGGGCGGGTCTCTTACCACGGGTTGGCACGCTTTCTCGCGCAGTCGGATACTATGGGAGAAGACGCATCGAGATACGCACCAGAAGATGGGCGATGTGCGCCAACAAGGTACCCCCCACCACACGAAGAAGAAGAAGAAGAAGAAGAAGAACGCGACAATGACCTCCGGCAACGCTGCTACGAAGCCTTTCGAGCTCTCCGCGACCAGTTGCGCCCTCTGCATCGAGATGGAGACGGTGATAGTTTAAGAGGAGGAGGCATGCAACAAGTGCTTCGCCATTTGGCACATGCATGCGATCAATTCGACGACGACCGAAGTGGGCGCTTGTCGTTGCTCCAACTAGAGCGCGCGTTCCGAGCTGCGAATTTGACCTTGCCGAAAAGCGATGCGCAGGTGCGCGATTGGGTGAATAGCGAGAGGGAGGAGGGTGGAGGACAACTGATCAAGTGATTTTTTTTAATGTCCATTACGGAAAGATTAGGGCATACTACAGGGCGCTATCCAGATATAAAATACTTTCGTAACTCTATCTCTCTTTACACCTCTTTTTCGATTGCTAATTCTACCCGTTTTCTGGAACAAACTCCGTCTGTGCTGCATCCAGGTCCTCCGGCTAGCTCTCGACAGTTACGGAGACGGCCGAGTGCCGTGGCCAGTATTAGTGGACGAAATCTCGAAGGTGAGAAAGCGCATATTTTTCATCTCTTTCCCTTTTCGATTTTTTTCGGACTTTGAATGCTGTGCTTTAGTCTGGCTCTCCTCTTCTTCTTGATAGACCAAGTCTTTTTGGCGACAACTTGATGAAGAGCCAAAAGTACTACATCTTAAGCCCTCCTTTTCCCCTATTAACCTGATGTTTTCTCAAGGTGGAAATAAGCGCCTTTCGTTTTGCCAACGCAATGTCTATGCCTATTCAACCCCAACATAACGACGACAACAGCAGTCGTCGTGGCGCCCTTCCATCGAGCATCACTAATGACAAACGCCTTCACAATGACCGTACGAGTGGCATAGCACCAGCACCAAGAAGAGGGCGAGATGCAAGTGCACAAGCAGAGAGATGTGAAAGAGATCGAGCTGGAGGAAGAAGAGAAGTACATGCACCACCATCAGCACCAGTACCAGCTGTTGCAGCTCCCATTCAAGAGATCGCAGCGTACGTTCGACGCGCTTTGCATGGCAGCGGGGTGCGTGTATTTAATACATTTATAGGCCTATTCATGAGGTGTGTGTGTTTTTTTTGCATAAAATTCTACCTAAGGCCGATGAAAGATACCGAGACGCCATCTTTTTCCTTCGCTAATCCTTGAGTGATTTATCGCTTTCTCAACTACTTGCATTGCCGTCCCACGAGCCTCCTCGTCAAGCAATGCATACAACGGCATTTACTGTACGCCATCTTCCTTTGTGCTCTGCCACTGTTTTAACCTGTCATAGATCAAGCTGCGAGAAGAATTGGAGCTGACTTTGAGCAGTTTGGACAGTGAATCTACCGGGTGGCTGCCCGAGCAGCATATGTGGGCGAGCCTCTTTGCCGCAGCGCCAGACTTGAAACTGGTACATGTGCACATGTTTATGTCACCAAGATGCGTTTCTTTTCTATTGAGGATGATTTTTTTACACAGCCTAGCTAGGATGGATACATGTACTTGAAGCTGAAAGTTATTTTGAATAGTAGCAGCCATCACTTCTCTTGACTTTGCCGTCGAGTACTTTCTTTCTATCTTCTAATCGTTAGTTCATTCTACTCGCAATCGTGCAGGACCGCGCCCAGCGAGCTCTTCTCTTGGAGCATGTGCGATTGGATCCCATGTCTGGCCGTTGCTGCTACCGCGACCTGATTGACCTCATCCTTCGATCGCAGCAGCACGAAACGGTGGCCTCTTCTTCTCATCGTGCTTCAACCCATGAGCAGTGGTGGGGAATGTCAGCACGAACAGCAATGGCGGCAGCAGAGCCTACACGAGGTCTACTAGGAGCGGAAGTAGAAGCAAGCACAACACTTCGTAGTAGATCGTCAACAACAGCGAGGAACTCGTCAGCCGCTCTCAGACACACCAACAGAGCAGCGACTGTAGCGACTGGCGCTCATGGTGCTGTAGGTGGCAGTGTGCGTAGCAACCCTCTCAGAGTGGCCGGCCTGTCACGTTCCTGTGGATTGAAACCCGTGCCTCAACCCGACCAACGGTGCTCAACCAGCGGAAATGAAAACAGTGCGAATGGCGAGGCACGTCCTAGTAGGAGCAACGGCTACAGAAATGACGCCCCCAAACGGGGAGGACAAAGCGACGGGCAAAATGTCCCTTCACGCCGCGCATGGGGATCAGCCGCACCGCAACCACCTAGTTCAGCGAACTCGTTCGCAGGTGCTAGTGTTCCTCGGGAAATGCGGAGTAGCAGCAGCAGGGGATTGCGCGTTGATGGAAGGCTTCTCTCCAGTAATTAATTTTTAGTTCTTTCCTCAAATCTCCTTCTTTCCTATCTGTTTGTTGTGTGGTTATTGGAATTCGGTATTATCTTATTTTTTTCCAAGATACCTGATTCCTTCCTGTGGTTTGAGTTGGGAGCTACAGACCACTAAATCCAGTCCCCGGGAGGATCATGAGGATCAAAATGCATTCCAATTTCATGGAATTATTTGAGGTGCTTCAGCGCTTTGAAATATTCTTGGGAATTCCGCTGTCGAGATGCGGCTGTGGATGTCAATAGGACACAGGCGGGTGATGCCGAATTCGCCAATCCCTTTACCTTTATTGACTAGAGACGAGGGGTTTGTAGCGGCACTTCAAAGCCCCTCCTAGTTCGCCACCTAACTTTCTGCGGTTAGACACCCCGTACGCGCCATCCGCATAGGCGCATGCCCTAGCATAGCGATTCGATTCGATGCCTGACGACCTGAACGAGGCCTTCGCCCCAAAATTCACGACCCAGTCTTCCCATGGTTGGTTAAAATCCACCGGACCCAAAAACACAAACAACCACAACCACAACACCCATCCACCCATCACTCCTTTCAAATCGTAGGCCGCACCGCGATAACCACATGCTGAGTGTCTCAAGCGCAAGTGAGCCGAGGATGAATGCCTCCGCAGCTGATGTAGATGAATCTTCCGAGGTAAGGGCACTAGTGGCTAGTTTCAAGAATTGGTTTGAATTTAATGCAGAAAGCATCAATCGCAGATCATCAATACGGCAATTCAGCTCAACAAATTCAACAATTTCTTGCTCTGTGTGCATGCGCTTTCTTCTGTGACTTTCTCTAGCTCAACGAGAAGCGAGCGCTGTGGCTCAAAGCCGGCTGTGGAGCGAAAGCTGCTTACAAGCTCGAAGGCGGCAAGCACTTGCTAGCAGCCTACGACGGCGATCACAGCGACTGGTGCGAGAAATGCGACGAAGGTGGGAATTTACTGTGCTGCGACTTTTGCCACGCGGTGTACCACCCCGAGTGCTTGGACCCGCCCATGAAGGGTGCTTCCACGGCGAAGTACTGGGCTTGCGACGAATGCGCCGAGGACATGTGGTGTGCTTACAGCGGCCAACCTCGGGCCACTCGGCCGACGCTGTCCCTGCGCGTACAGGGGGATAGCTCGTCCGCGGCCTCCATGCTGAGCAACTTGGCGCAGTTTGGGGACAACCCCGCTGCTACTCTGGCGGCGCTGGCAGCCGGCGGAAGCGGAGAGGGAGGCCCAGCACTGATGCCGTCGGTCAAACGGCCTCGGTCTGCTTACTTCAATCAGCCGAAACCTTTGCCGAAAAGCGGAGCTACTGGTGGGAGCAGCGGTAGCAATGGGCGCCTCCGTGACGCCAAACAGTACACTGGAGTGGCTTTTGACGCCTCTACGGGTCTATGGCATGCCAATGTGACAGGGTCGTCAACGAATGGTGGCGCCATTCAAAGAAGCGGCAGTGCATCGAAGCGCCGGGAAAGCGTGCAGCGGCTTGGTCCTTTCCGTGACGCTGAGTCAGCAGCGCGCGCTCATGATGTAGCAGTTAGAAAGGTAAAAATTCATTCAAATATCTCACTAAAGATACGCCACATTGGTTTTAGAATTCTCTCCTCCTTCATGCACGTGTGTGGTTTGCGTTGTCATTTCTAATCTGTCTCTTCTTCTTCTTCTTCTGTTGTTGGTTGAATTGCAATGAAAGGAACTTGGCGACGCCGCGACAACCAACTTCACAGTAGCGGAATTGCACGTGGAAGATTTTTGCTTCGTGCCTCTTCGACCTCTCGAACCCCCCGATTTCGATGATGTCGCGTCATTGACAACTACGGCAGCCTCTACAACTCACGAAGAAACTGCAGCAACTGGACTTGATGTTGTATCGGGTCAGACTGGCGGTGATACTCAGCCGCAAGCGATCTCTATGGCAGATTCTGCAGAGTCATCTCTTGGTAACGTTGGTATGTCCTCTCTCTCACCTCGTGCAGCTTCGCCAGCGACTACACCGTCGTCACCAGCCAAAGGAGCCACTAGCACAGAGCGGATTGAACTGCATGGATTGTGCCGGTCGGGAGGTGGTTATCGCGCTATGTTGTTGATTGGTAGCCGGCAGCGCCACTTGGGCTTCTTTGTGAGTCCTGTGGCTGCGGCACGTGCGTACGACCGCGCTGCCACTTTCTACTCGGGTGCTCGCGCCAACTTGAACTTTCCTGAAGGGATCGTACCTGAGGGGCTTCTGGGATACGACGATGACGATGATGACAACGACGAGCGAGATATGGTTGAAGATGGAACAGCACTTAGTGCTGCAGTGCAAGAAATGAATAGGGTCAACGTTGCGTCTTCGTTGGCGACTGCAGCGACTAGCTCAGGCGCCTCCACCGATACCGGAAGCACTTCAATACCTCCCTCCCTTGATAGACCGCAAACGCCTCCTCGTTCAGATAAGCTTTCAGCAACCTCGAGGACAATGTCAACGTCTCTCGTGTCTGCGGAGTATGCTTCGCCGTCGGCGTCACCTTCGAAAGGCTACTACGCTCCCCCGGTGTCGGCAAGCGCGACAACGAACCTGCCCATTTTGGAGGCTGTAGATGGCTCCGCAGTTTTCCCAGCAGCATCAACAGCAGCGGTAGCGTCGGCAGCAATGGCATCGACAGAGGCAGGTGTAGAGGACATAGGTAGCGACATCAAAAACAGCGGAGACGGCATTGCCGTTACTGGTGCAAGTAGTAGTAATGGACTAGACCCCTCTGTGTTGGACGCCAAGAAACGGCGGGTGCGTCAGATGGCAGGAGCTTGGCAGCCGCCCCCCATCGGGAGCAAGTTCCAGGCAACCCGGCTGCCGCGCGCGGTGCCCATGGATGAAGATTCTGCATCCGATGAAGACGACAACAACGAAGACGACCAAGGCAAGGGCGGCGACGGTGGCCACGATGGTGACGGCAGCTGTAGCGACAGTGACAGTGGCAACAGCAGCGTTAGCAGCAGCAAAGGTGCTCGCTCCAGTAAACGTCGTGTATTGAGCGCAGTGTGCGCAGAGTCGGTTTGGGGCAGTTGTGGCAACAAAGAGTCATCCAAGGCAGTGACCGAGGCAACGGAAGAGCTTCTTGCTTTAGGAGTTCCGCCTGCACTCACAGAAGCAGCACTCATGCAGCTGCACAAACACCGCAACCACACGAATTTGGCTGCAGCAGCGCTATGGGCACAGGTAGCTGACTCAGCAACTGCTAATTCAGGGGCTAGTTCTGGTAGCAACAGCAACAACGGCAGCAACAGTAGCCATGGTACATCTCAGAGCCGGGGTGCACAAGAGATCTTGAGTGGGAAAGTGCGTGGGAGCACGCGAGGACGATCCGCCAAGAGCATCGATAAATCGAGCGGTGATTCCGCGCCTGAAAAGAGCTCATCTTCTGGTGGTAGCAGCAATAGCAGCAGTAGCAACGGTAGCACTGGAGGTGGTGATGAGGCAGCTCGTGCAGTACTTGGGAGCGGGATAGAGTCCGCGTATCTTCAGGAAATCCAATCACGGCGAACCGTTACTCGTCGCAAGAAAGCACCTTCTGATAGTGGTGCTGACAATACTGCTGCTGCTCTTCCGCAGAGCAGTAGCACTGGTAGCAGTATTACCAGTAGAAACAGCAGCGGTGGCGACAACAGTAGCAATAGCGGCGGTGCGCGCAAACGGTTGCGCAGTAGTGAGCCTATAGATGTTGGTCAAGGACATAATGACTCAAAGAGGTCACCGCAGCACTCGCTTCCACCATCGTCATCTTCACTAGGGCTATTACCTTCGTCGTCATCGCCGCAGGCATCGGAGCAAGAGCCAACGCCGGCTGAGATGCTTGCCATTCGCGCTCGAGAAGCCTCCAAAGCGGCCAAACTAGCGTTGGAAGCGGCGAACAGTGACGTGGCTTCAGCAGCGGATGCCGCGTGGCTCTTGCGAGAAGCTGTGTCAGCGGCCGAGGAGGAAGCAAAAGAGAAAGCTGCTGTTGCCGCTGCTGCCGCTGCCACCGCTGCCGTATCCTCTAGAGCAAGTGTAGCACCTACGGTTACGAACAGCAGTAAGAAGTTAGGTCCCACATCTTCCGCTAAAACTGCTGCTCAATCAACCAAACCAGCAACTGCTAAGGCAGCAACAACAGCAGCGACAGCAAAAGGCGTGGCAGCGGCTGAAGTTGCTGCTGCGCCATCCGTTGCCACAGCTGCCTCAGTGGCAGCGGCCGCTGTAGCTGCAGCTGCTCTACCCGGCGCCACGGCCATCTCTGTTCGAGATGCAGCCGTCGCAGCGGCTTCTCTAGCTCCTTCTGCTTCCACTTCTTCCTCGCCAACTCTTGAGAAACCAAGCAAGGTCCGCAAGCAGTCCAGCGGAAATGTGTCCGTTGAGGATATGGCCAACTTTGAGGTGAAGAAAGCCAGCCCCTCGCAAAGCAGCACGGCGCTTACATGTGCAGTGTGCGGCAAAGTGTGTGGCAGCGGGGCAGGCCTCGCCCGGCACAACCTTCTCCACCAATCAGACAAGGCCGCAACCTCTGCAAATGAGCCTGCTTCGTCCAGGAAGCGCTCTCGCAGCAACGGCCGCGGAGCAGAGACATTTGATGAGCAAACGTCTGGTAGTGCAGGCACTTCTTCCTCCTCTTCCTCGTCGTCTTCTTCTTCTTCTTCTTTTTCTTCTGCAACCACCGCTGCAACCGGCGCGGGCACCGCCACTACTGTAGTAACGTCAGGCAAGAAACACGCCAATAAGGCCACGACCGGCGGGGCCTCTCTAGCCGAACTTGCCGACCAACAATGGCGCCCCGCACTTGCGCTCGAAGCAGCCATGGCACGCTTGACCGCCGCTAAGAGCGCTGCCAAGAAAGCCCAGGAACATATGAAGGACGTGGCGCAGCAGGAAGAGGCAGCCACCCAGAAAGTGAGTGAGGAGCGCGCGCTAGCTCGGGCGGTGCTGCTGAACCGGCGCGATGCCTATGGGTGGTCCCGCGCAGAAGTCCTAGCGGGCAACGCTGCGTTCTGGCGGTGGGTTTTTGCTTCGTGCGGATTGTCTAAAGTTGATATGCGAGTTCCTTGCACTTTTTGTTGTATTTTTCTTCTCTTGGTTCTGTTTTTTCTCTCTTATTTATCACGCACGCTATTCCCAGTCTCTCTTGTCGCTTTTGTCTATATTGCCTTAACTTTCTTTTTGTGGTGCATTTCGAATGCGCCGCTGCCCTTATCCCCATTCAGGTGTGGCCGGAACCAAATCGCCGCGAAAGAGCTCTTAGGGTGGCCCTCTGGTCGAGTCACAGAGTTTTACTACGCAGTTTGGAAGCTGTCCCCAGAATACGTCCTCTGGAAGAGCAGCCGCAATCTCAGGAGCACCAAAGGCAGCCACAACGTTAGCGCTGGCAGCGCTATGAGCAGCACTGGTAGCAGCGGTAGCAGTGGTGGCAGTGGCAGCGGTGGTGCTTTGTCATCCGCATCCGCATCCACAGGAGCAGGAGCAGGCGCGAGAGGCGCTGCTTTTCCTTCCTTAGAGGGAGTGCCTCCTGTAGCCAACGCGGTGCGATTTCGAGGCCCTCGCATGCGCTCAATGGCGGTGGCTGACTATCGGGAGTAGGAAAATTGGTTCTGAGAATTGGTGCTTGCGTTCAGGAGTGTTTTGAACGCGCGTTCTACATGAACGGCCAATTGGATAATGGATAAGAGCCCAACTGAAACCAATTCCTTCTTAGCGGCGGCAGTCGGCAGTGAATTGGCTTTTTCTTGCTTTTAGCATGCTGCTCTCCTCGACTCTGGATTATTGATAGAATAGCAAATAGGAACGCCAGGTCCCTGGGTGCTAGAAGCGATAGTATCCAGTGAAAAACTGCGACTCAAGTCTCAAGTAGGACCGGTTCTAGGTTCTAATTGCTAAGAGTAGGGGGAATTCTAAAGGCCTACAGGGTAGGGATAAAAACTGATTTCTGCTTTTCACTCGATTTCTCTTTTTCGAGAGGCAAAC
>Ga0307982_1002082_pt1 | contig 16259 bp, 13 predicted proteins | sample OrgLakmetagen989_FD_201847 | JGI IMG/M metagenome (GOLD analysis project Ga0307982, IMG submission 201847) | Saline water microbial communities from Organic Lake, Antarctica - #989 | ecosystem: Environmental > Aquatic > Non-marine Saline and Alkaline > Saline | place: Antarctica: Organic Lake...
GCCCCTCTCCCTCCTGAATCATTCCGCACTTGCTTTGTTTGCGCAACGCACGCGCATTCCCACTTCTGCCCGCAGCATTGGCTTCTGTGCCATTTGGGTTTGTATTAGTTCGAGTTCGAGTTCGCGAGAATGCGAATGCGAGTATATGCGCGTATTGAATTGCGTATTCGGGTTAAAACTGTGGCGTGCTTTAGTTCTTAGGAAGAAGGCTAGCTGGTGGCTGGTGGCTACTACTAGTACGGCTGTCCCTAATCCAAATAAGTTAGCACGAGCTAACAAGCTTCTGCATCTTCTATAGCTATTGATAATAACTCTACACTCAAGGTTTTGCCATTTGCAGAGTCTATCCCCCTACTCTGCTAGCATAGTCTGGCAGCCAGGCAAGCTTAAATAAGTACAAAGCGTTGGGTTGTCGGCACTGAAGAGCACCCCGCAGTCATTTTCAGGCGAAGCCAACCGACTTGATATTACTATGGATTCTATCAGAGAAACTCCGATCCTAGCAGGCACACACATCGTGATCCGAGGCCTTTCAAGTCGACAAGAACTCAATGGATGCGCTGGTATTGTCGTCGCTTACGACCGGGCTGCTGATCGGTACGTGATTCGGCTTGACGGAGCGGTGGTCGACGACGAGGCCTACTTCCGGGTACGGGAACGTTGCTTGACAAAGAAAAGTCGCGTGCTCAATGAAACCGGTGCCGAGGCTATGGCGCAACTTATGGTCGCCAAGGGATTACTCCCAGAAGAAACTATCTTCACGAATTCGTGCAAGAGTTCTCGTGCTGGAGTAGTAAACCAATCACACCTTATAGGTGAGGTTACCTCTGCGGTAGTTGCTAACGGTGGTCGAATATCGCTAACTTCTTTGCACGCGAATCTGGGTGCAGAGTTATCAGATGAAATTGTCGAAGAAATGGTGAACTCAGGTGACTATCGGGTGTTGTCTGCGACGGATGATCTCGTGACTATTGGATGGGCGAAGTCGCTGGCGTCGAAGGTGGTAGCTGAGGCACAAGAGAGAGGTGCAATTTCATGCAATCAGCGCGCAGTAGAAGCTGGAATTCCCGCTGAATATTTAGAATCAATTATTTTGGAAGGCATTGCTTCAGGTCAACTCGAAGGCGTGAGATTAGATGCTTCACATCGCTGTATCGTTAGTTTATCTTTCGACCAAGCCGTCGTCAATGCCCTTTCTCAGGCATGCCATGCCGCCACTCAACCCCTCGTGTTGGCATCATCAATTATTGCAGTACAACCCGGTCGCCCACCTACTGTAGGCGCGAGAACTTCATCAAGCGCTACTGAAAAGTCTGAGGACCAGTTGCTGTTTAAGAGTCTTTTAGACGACGATTACATTCATGCTGCCGCTCTGACTTTGACTGATAAAGTTCCAGGATTGATCCGCGGAGGTGGCCGAGAGTAAGTCCGAAAGTTTGTCTATCAGTTGTTGAATGCGAATTGAGACACTTATCTTTTTGGTACGTTGTTTTGTGTACTTAGGTTCGTGCCGAAGGCTTTTGTTGCTTCCATTCGAAAAGACGCAGTCGCTTCATTTTCTCGCGATGGGTATCTAGCATTGGATTCTCCGCTTACTAAACAGATCGCCGCGTTCTCCAATGTTTCTTCCGACTCCGCCGACAAAATTAAAACCGCTCTTCGAGAAGTTCTAGATGGTGAAGACTTTGTTGAGCTTTCACGCTGTATCTTATCTCGGGCTCGGGTCAAGGTTCTGCGGCGTTCAGTAGCAGCGTCACTATCTCAACACCAATGGGTTGATCTCTCAGTATTGTCTAAAAATGAAATGCCTCTTGTGACTATAGATGAAGCATATGCGCTCGTAGAGGATATTCTCCCTGTTGGCGATGCATTACCTTTTGGCTTTTCCTTCGAACGTAGCGATGAGGTTGACTTAGAGGCAGCAGCTGCGGCAGTGGCAAGGACTGCAGGTGATTGGCCAGAAAGAGCGCTGTTTCTCAGTCCTTTTGTTGTGCCTCGATGTTTTGCGCACACGGCACTCGTAAGTGTCACAGAAGCTGTAGCGCGACGAGCACGTGGAAGTAAAGGTACGGCGAAAAGCCAGCCAAAAGAAGAAGAAGAAGAGGAAGTATATTTCATTACTGGGGCAGCAGCGACTAGTACGGCAGCCGCAGTAGGTTCAGCTCCAAAACTATCTGCGAAAGAGAAGCGCAAGCAAGCGCAATTGAGCAAGTCAATCAAGGTGAAGATTGAAGTGGAGAACGACGACGAAGAAGGAGAAGATGAGGATGTACCAAATGCCAACTCGAGTACTTTGTTTGCTGCACCAACCCGTCAAGAGGTCAAGGCAGCGCTTCTTGAGTGGCAGTCGACGCTACCGCCACCGCTTGTTAAAGATTTTGCAGCTGCTATTTTACCTTCAGCGGTGGCCGCCCACAGCTACATTTTGACCGTTGGAACAGGACTAACGACACGCGGCCAAGCGAGTTTGAGGACAACACTCGAAAAAGCTTTTGACAGCGCTTATCGTCGCCTCAAAATGGCGGCTCGGGCCGCAGAAACCCTGCGCGACAAGTGGCAAAGCCAAGGAGGACTGGGCAATGATGAAAGATTGCAGCGCGAGCTTCACCAAGCAGTAATAAAGGGGCCCGGTGCTGTGGTAATCGAATTGCTGTTGAGGTTAGCTGCCGATCCTCCGAGGCTTACTGACGCAGAGCTCTCCACAGTGGGGCCAGAAGGGGAGGTGCTTCAATTGACACGCGCAGATAGTGGCGGCTCTGCCAGCGGCGTGTCGGTGGGATCTCTCTCCACACCACTGGCTAAACTTTTGAAGCTTCGAGCTCTCCCTGCCGTCGCCGACGAAGAATTACGCGCTGACTTCGCGCACTTGGCTGATCTTGTGCTAACAGATACTAGTGTAGATACTTCAATGCGGGCAGGCGAGTTTGTTTCACTCGTGGAAACAAAACTAGTGGAAGCTTGTGGACAGGTACAATGAAAATTTTCGATGGAAATGAATGGTTGTTGTAATCTACTTTGAGTCTTCAGTCGTTCATTGATCACCCTTCAATGTGCGTCCCTATGCTATTTCCCTCTTCAGGTGGTCCGTAAAGTGGACAAGAAGCAAGAGAAAGCCTGCCTAGCCTCAACGCGCCGCCATTGCCTGTCAGTGCTCTCTCGAGCGCCGCCAAGCTCCGCAAATGGCTGGCCTGAGGGTGTGGAATGTCTTCTTTTTCATTGTATTTCAATCTATATTATGTTTCCTGCTTCGCACACTTGTGGAATGCTTGACTATCATTATCTCTACTTGTTTTTGCAGGCCTAGAACGCGGCGATGCTTTGGAGGTGCTCCGCGTAGCAATCATGCTCATGCTTGTGCTAGCGAAGAACCTCTTTCCGTTTGTACCATCAGAGCTCAATGGGTTGCGGCCACTTCTCGCTGCATTGAATGGACATATAGGAGCAAAGCCTTTCACAGCCTTGCGAGATCTCTTCGAATGCCTTGAGCACAATGAAGAAGAAGATGAAGTATTGCGAGGTCGTGTCCAGCGTGTGCGAGCTATTGGCACTTCGAAAGATCCGACCTCGTGTGCCTTGTAGAGCCTATGGCTCGCGAACACACATATGCACCATTTAATGGAAGGCGGCATACAAATAATTCCATTTGGCCTTTTTATAACCAGGGCAAATTTTCCGCAGGGCAAAGGCAATAACGGCTCCAGTGGAGATTTTAAAGGTAGTAGTTTAATTAAAACACACAAGAAGAGCCCAATCCAATTGCGGGGGGCATAAGTAGAAGGCCCGTTGCCGTGGCTATGGCTATGTGCTTATCGCTATCTGATTATTGAGAACACTTCCGCAGTTCGAACCACTTATTATCTATTATCGCCCTATTGCTTTATTCTGTTTTTGGGTGCCATTTACAAGCCCGAGTTACTAGTAAGCAACAAACCCCCTTTTCCCTTTTCTTTGGGCTCTTGGATGTGGTCTAAAACTAACTTATTCGAACACTCATAACCATAACTATAAAAAGAGTTCTGACTTGACTAATTTTGACGTGTTGACGGGCATATCAATTTACTCCGCAATAGAAAGTGAAAGAGACCCATTTTTGTCGAGTTCTTCGAACGCAGCTGGAGCTCTTCTCGGCGCGGGCCTCTTTTCTGGGGACTTCTTGCGCGAGGCGAACAAAGGAGTGGGTGGCCGCTGGACGGATCCGCCACGCGACGAAGTGGATCGATTGCGAAGGACCCGAGCTTCTGGAGGCGCCTCGGCGTACAGTGGAATTGCCGCGGCGACACGAATGAGTTGGGCGCGAGGCACGAGGTAGTCGAGGTGCATGAGGAGCTCAAACGCACTCTCCACGCATAGCAAGCCGGGGCTAGGGTGGACGTCTTCCAGAAAACCGTTGGAAACTGAAGAATTGGCGCACTTTGTGAGGGCTACGTCTAGAGACTGAGCCAAGGCTGAAATCTGAGGCAGAAAAGCAGAGGCAAAGCGATAGGACGGGGAAAAGAGGATGAGTTGAGGATGCTGAGGGTCAAGTGAGAATGAATAAACTATTTGATGAATAAACATTATTCAAAGAGAAGCAAGTAAAGTGTCAAAAGATCAAAGTGGCACACTTACTTTCTGTCGCCATTTTGTGACGAAGTCGCACTCAATTTGAGTTGCGCTGCCACTGATGTAGCGGGAATGAATGGCGCGCACGTCTAGCAATCTGCCTCGGTTTATGACTAAACCATCCGCATTATCGCTGGATTCTGCCCTTCGTGATGGGCTTGCGCCCGCGGACGGACGTGCTGCTCTCGACGAGCGCCTCCGTCGAAACGCGGACATGATTCTGCTGCCTCGCCTCGAAGGTGCTGCTGTGGTGCTCCGCGATGGGTCTAAAGAAGTGCCCCGAACTTCCGCCGTTGGAATTTCCTCCTCGAATCCATCGCTCGCTTCATACTCGGGCTCTTCTGATCCTGGCGATGCTGGCGGAGACATTGGCGGAGGTGTATTTCCAGAGATAGAGTGTTGGGCTGATTGAGACGACGACGATGGTGACGATGACGATGATGGAGACGGAGGAGACGACAACGGAGGAGGTGGCGGCGGCATTGATGCAGCAGTTTCAGCATCGCGAAGGCAAGTAGCGGCGCCTTCCGAGCAATGCGCTAGAGCCATGCGAAGTGCTTTCTGAGCCACTGAAAGAGCTTCTTCTAAGTCCTCTAAGCGAACCAGTGCTGCTCGGAAACCTTGCTGAAAAGCTTCACAAGCAGCATCATCAATGCCTTGGCCTCCACTGAGCTCGCTCAAGAGTACAGCAATGGCTGCGGCATCATCTCCCAGCACCAACTCGACCATCTTAGTGCACGCATCTGAGCTATGCTTCGCAGCCTCCGCCGACGGCGGCAATTTTGGCAAAGTTGTGTCGATGGCAAAGATACGCCCAGAAGACGAGGCGATCAAGTTTTGGGCATTGCCTTGCCAATTTAGAGCCGCGCAGGGAAAACGATCGCAGTTTTCCACCACGAGATCGAGCACGAGGACTGCTCCAAGCTCTTCAGCAATAATTGCACTGATAACAATCTCAGAACTATGGTCGCTCAAGCTTGCTTCCTTCAGTGCTTTCTTGCCGTGCACGAACTCCATCAAGAGCGCTGTTCCAGCGCTGCTTCCTGCCGACAATCTCGCCGCAAGAGTGGCTGCTGTGTCACCTTCTAAAGTAGAAGTTTCAACCTCCAAAGCTTGCCATGATGCTGCCGTAGCCCCTTCGCGGGTGAGAAGTGTGGCCAAAGGCGTAGCAACACCAACACTGGCAGCTACTCCACACAAAAGCAGCTCCGCGCGCGTACGTGGCGCCGAAGTCCCAAATTTCAGCACACACGCGCACTCACTCAAAGTGTCCTGAGGCGCAAAGAAGAGAAAGTAAACGTTTGTTCCTGGTGCTTTCACTGTGGTTGGCGCATTGGCGACAGATGTGCTATTGGTAATGTATCGGCCACTGTGCGACGAAATGACTTGCAGTTCGTGGGAAGATACTACTCCAGACAGCGGCATGCCCTTCAAGAATGATTTGTCTTCGTCATTGGCCACAACGAGTGCTGGATCAAACGATTCAGCGACAGTGAGCCGCAGTCGAAGGCTATTATCAGGCAATGTACTTGCTCTCTGCGCCAGGTTTTGGCCCTCGCTTTGCGTGGACTGATTGGCTGATCCATCCATTGGGTCTTTGGGTAGATCTACCATCTGCGCTCTCACTTCGGCTGCCATCTTTTCATCGCCCTCCTTCTCTGCTTTCTCGCAAAAAGATCGCAGCAGCATTTGCCAATGTTTCACCTCGGCTCGAGGCTCACGAAAGGACACCACCAGACGCGAGCCTGAACCTTTCTTGCCTGACGACGACAGTTGACGCGCCAACGACGATCCTGACTCATGCCGCCGTTGAGTGCTGCGTGGTGATGTATTACCATCGGGTCCATTCTTCCAAGAAATGCCCACACGCAATCCAAAACTCATGTCAGAAGACTTCTTTCGTAACATTGACTCGCGGTGAGGCGTCTCGAAGACTTTATTTCCAGTCCCGAGGTCACCGCACAGCCGCTCGTTGTCTGATATCCTCAAGACTTTGAGGTGGGGCAACCGGCTAAGCAAAGTTGCCAAGTCCGATGCCTCAAGCACGACAGCTGCATTCGTCAAGTCCAACTCAAGCACGACTTCCGCTTCTCTTGTAGATGCACTGGGTTGAGGTAAATTTTCCTCCAGGAGCTGCGATGAACCTCTATCATGTCCCTTGGGCGTGATACACAGAGTCGTCGTGAGCTTTTCTTCTTTGGATGCTTCACTTCCAATCGCATCAGCACTTTCGGGAGCAGCAGCAGCTTCCTCAACAGAGACAGCCGCGCTTTCTGCCTCGTCGGCGTCCTTCTTTTCGTCTTCACTCGGTGGCAACGGCTGGCCAGTGTTGGTCGTACTCCACAGAAGCGGAGCGTGAACGACATCGGGACGCGTGATGCGCACGGCCGCTAATGTGCGCTCGGGCAATTCTTCGTCGCTAACGCCCTCGATGATGAACGCCAAGTCAACTTCAACTTTGGTGGAGGCAGGCAGGAGCACTTTCAGGATGTTAGCGCCCAGTTGCGACTTTGCGACGTTGAGAGTGACCTCCATGTGGTTCTTCCCGCGCGTGAAGAGCATTTCGATGTGCTTCGACAGAATGGCAGGCTTCTTGCCCTTGCCCACCGCTACTTTCACGATCCACGGTGCCTCCACCAAGCGACTCAGCATTTTCAGCCGCTTGCGCCGGTATTCGTCATCGCCTCGAATGAAAGCGTCGTAAAGTTTTCTCAGGTGCGCATCGCTTCCCCCTTCGCCAGCATCGCCTGACGCTTCGGCTGGTCTCACGAAGTATGCCACGAAGTTTCCAATGGGAAGCATGAAATTGAACGCGAGAACGTGTTGGTCGGGAATCGGCTCGTCTTCTAGATATGGGCCTGCTGCCAGGCCATAAGCTTTCGCAGTGGCTGCTTCCAAAGCTTCTGAACTCCCTTCTTCGGGCTCTTCAACAGGTGGCGTCAAGCACACCGTGGGCTCAAACCCTCCCTGTATACTGGCTGCTTCCTCGGGTGGAAGCCGCACCATAGCGGCCACCTTTGGGTCCACCGCTGCAGGCAACGGGATGTCCCCAGGCCGAAGAGCCCGCTGGCAGAGAGAGCGTGGGTGCGCGCAGATCCTTTCCATAGGGCCGGCACCGCCGTCTTTCTTGGTTGGGCATCGGAAGAGGTCGAGCCCTAGTAACGGAAAGTAAGGCGCTGGAGAGTCGTACTTCTTCTTGTCGCGCAAGTAATTCGGCCCACGAACAGCAATTGGGTCCGATTGCGGAGGCACTTTCCATTGCGACATGCCGTGTCGCCCGTAAGTACTCACTGGCTCGTCTTCTTCTTTTCTATTCTCACCGCTCGCGGACGCCATTGCTGTGGACGAACCTTTGACGGTGGAGGTCGGCGATTGGCGACCTTTCAATGGATCTGCGGATTCGTTTGAAGATGGCGCCACGGGCGATGGTCCCGTCTTGAGAGGGCCCCAGTGGTCAGTGAACGCGTTCAGGGGAGCGCTCATTCGCCAAGTGTCTGTAAACCAGCTGCGCTCGGTAATTTCTGGCGCGAAGCCCAACACAAAGGGCTTCAGCTCCAACAATGCCCGTTTTTCGCGCCACCCGGGCACACCTTCCGCTACGCCTTCGTTCACGAGCGAAGCAAGCCGCGTTCGAGCTTCTGCCAATCGCTGCACGTCTTCCCGGTCTTCTTCGTTGCTTCCGCCCGCTGGTGCCGCCGCGTTGGTGACTGCGACGAAATGCCGCATTCGACTGCATAGAGATTCGAAGTCGCTGTTAGCCATTTCTTCAGCCAATGCATCTCTCGCGAGGTCTCGCTCTACTTTCGCAGCGTCGCACGCTGTTTGTAAAGGAGCCACTGAGAAAGGCGCCAATTCATCTGAAAGCGTGGTAAAGGTGATTGGCCGACCGCTCGGCTCTTGCCGTCCTGTCAAGGTACCCGCTTCGACATCCAACACCACAGCCAACCGCACACTGCCGCCACACTCTAGTCCACCGGCTAATGGAAGATTGTTCCGCGAGAGCGACGCCTCTGCATTCGAGCTCTGACAGCCAACCAACGTTAAGCCGTAACCACCCACAATTCCCCGACGTTTGCGGCCTGCCATCAAAAAGTACCAGGGCTCATCCGCAGTGCCACCTACGCCGTAGCCGCAGCAACGGCCGAAATTCAAATGAAATGTGACACCAGCGCCCGAAAAGGTTAAAGCATCAGGTGGGTTGTGAGAGTGCGCAGCGGGCACGCTTGTACCCGAGACACTGCCCGAGGTGCCAGCTTCCAACTTACGTTGCTGCACACGACTGCGGATTAACCCTAGCTTCCATGCCTGCTTCACCCAACCCCTTTTTTTAGTGGACTGAACTGACGTCGCTGTTACTGACTCTACCTCGCTGTCCGCTGACTCCGCCATTTCACACAGGTCTTTTACTGCAGTGCTGTACTTTGATCAACTTTGACCGAGCTCTACTTACTAGCGCTGTGAATCGATTGTGCTAAATGAAAAAAGGCTGCGGATTCTTATGCGCACATGAGCTCTACTCTCACATGTGTTCTCGTTAGCATTCCTAGCCAGCGTGGTTCAGACGTGCATGCATTCCCAATCCCCAATGAGCCCAAATAGTGTGAAATTTGGTGTGATCGTTGGAAAAATTCGCGACCGCAGAACAACGAACAAAAGAAAAAATTGGATCGGCATATTTTTCTTGGAAGTCGGAAGTCGGAAGTTCGGTCCAGAGACCAGAGAGCCGAGAGCTTGAAGAGGATTGAGATCCTGAGATTCGAGATCCGAATCGAAGCCCGGAGAGAAAGGGCGAGAACGCGAGAGGGCAAGTGAGCGCATTTTTATGACAGCGATGGGAATTCTACCCTCTTTCATCTTAATCGAAATTCCCCATGAGCTTTCAGGAGGTGAGTAGCCACATCTAGTAAATCTATATCAAACGCCAAACGCCATGGAAAATGGAGGAAGAAAAAGGAAAGAGCGAGAGGACTAAAGGACCTGCTTCTCTTCACATGCAACCCCCGAACTTTTGGGAGATGCACCAACAACCAACAACCAACAGCCAGCAATCCAATTATTTTGACTCCGTTTTTTTTTCTAAATCCCACGTGGCATACTCATACTTAAGCCTAACTAACCGGCAAACCCAGTTCAGAAACAGCGCGGATAATCATGGACGAGGTTCTATTCCTAATGGGGCCTAGATTAGAAACCCGCGGAAATACCACGGAAATGCCACGTGAAGTGAATTTTTTAGCCATCGCGCGGGAATTCTGCGGAAACGAAAATCGCAACCCCGAATGGGGCCATGTAAGTTTCTTGTGATTCCTTCAAGTGCCGGTCTCGAATTCGTATGCCGGTTTTTCCGCGAGTGCCCGTAAATTATCTCGAGCAAAGAGAAGGTCAATCTGGAGGGCTGACGGGTGCTCAACTGAAGTCCCAGCTTCTTCCAAGTGGTGCACTTCATACACGTCAATCACACTAAAGCCTTTGCTCTTCATGAAAGACAAGTACGTTGCCAGATCCGGTGCCCCCTGCGGTCACCACACGGCAAACAGAAACAAAATGATAAGGGTGTGTATACACACACACAATTGCGCACAGATTGCGCCCAGACATCGCAGCGGCAGTGGTCTGAGCTACAAGATTGAAGAAAGAGTCCGACAACAATCAAGTACTTCAAGTCGTACCTCATTGAAGGCTCGCAGTGGAGCTTCCAGCAGCACAAACTCTACGCAAACGTTGAGCTGCGTCAGGGCACCTTCAAGCACCTCGAGCTCGGCACCTTGAACGTCTAATTTCACGAAATCGATGCTTCCGAAGTGAGCCGGGTCGGATAAAGCCAAACTGTCCAAACTTCGCATCGGGTACATGACTACATCCATGGCCTCGGGTGACGCGTAGAAGTTCGACAGCTCCCGAAACATCGAGTCGCCCGTGCCACCGCGTGAGAGCTGAGCAGGGAAGCACACCAAAGGAGTTTAGTCAAACCAAAAAGGTATCATGTGTGCACTGCTTGCACACATCAGCCTACGCAAACATAAGCCAACCTTGGTCTGGTAGAAAGGCACAGCAGAATCATCTCTAGCGCCTAGCAACATCGGAGGTGCGGCATACACTTGCTCGCCACCCGTGCCCGCGTTGAGGTAAGCTGCAGTGTCTGACAACAGCTGGTTGCGCGATGGGTTGGCTTCAGCCATGCTGACCTCTACATCCGGGCACACTTCCCGGAGAATCCTCGTCCAACCCCCAAAGCACGCGCCAACGTCGAGCGCGCGCCGAGGGCAGCCTACGCGTTGCTTGAGCCACTGCAGCCGCGGCTTGTGGGCAGTTGCTACTGGAGCTGCGCCTCGAGGCACTTGCTCGGCGACAGGCGCGCGGGACCCCTCGAGGTCACGCCACAAGAACCCGTGTTCTGCGAGAGCATCTGCCGCAAGGTTTTCTACCTGCCCAACACAGGAGGGCGCTGCTGATCTCCCCGGCCCAGCTACTTCCTCTCGGCAAAACCGCTCCGCTGCAGTGTGCGCGGTGTCTCCCTTGCGAATGGTCAGATTCATCCTTAAATCATGGTCAAAGTCGGTGAACAATTTAGTGATGATGATTTCGCTAGCATGAGGTGCTCCTAGAGTTTCTTGTCGCCTTTGGATTATTCGTCTAGTCACGGCTTCAACCACACAAGGATGGTCGTCCGCTCGGCAGCCATCGAAAGTGGTCCCCGCTGGAACGATACGCAAATGCTGCTGCTCCACAAGCAGCGCTGCACTCGCCTCCGGCTCTTGGTACGGTAAGATCTCGTAATCTGGCCCACCGTCATCGCCACCATCGTGAGGCAATCGTAAAGTGATTCGATGCGCCTCAACCCTAGCAACGAGCAGTATGATACCGAGCAGACACCAAGGCCGATAACATTGGAGTGCCGCTACGCCGCGCATGAACTGGCAGCGTTTAGAAAACTAGCTTGTTGGGCTCGACTACTTCTTTACTATCAGAGGTAGGACTCAATCCTAGCCAGGCAAACTGTTTGAAATAACGTAGCGGGTGGCAATGGAAGCAACTTAGCTCCGTCGTAATGCCAACTTAGTATTGTAACTTGTACCTCAAGCTACTGAGCTTAGAGCTATGGTACAGAAGCTAAAACTTACTTACGGTAGCATCGTTCGTGTTGGTTGAAAGGTTGAAAGGTGTGTGTGTTAGTGTGTTGTGATCGACTGATGCCGCTTTCTTGATCAAATCGTTTCGTCGTTTCGTCTTCGTGATTGACTAAAAAATGCTAACCAACATCAAGGCAGCATGGATCATTGTATAAGAATGTATTCGTCTAGTAGTAGCTAGTCGGAGTGAGTTATAGAATATGTGAGATGGAGCGATAGCAATTCACTTTGAGAGGCATCACCGTTAGCTACGCAAGTTTACATGCGTTGCCGAACGCTGACGAATCCTCTCCGGGTAGTGTTTATGCAGTGGGCTTTGTTGATGATGCTTTATCATACCGCCTTGTCCTGGCAACAACCAGCGCTGAAGTTATTGCCTCGTTACGCCTCACGAGTCAGCGCTAGCAGAGGTGACACAAGTACTCTCCAGAGACTATATGTTAAGTTTCCACTGCGACCGGGTGCTCGTTTAGCTCTCGAACCAGAGCAGAGTCACTACTTGCTCTCGGTGCTTCGGCTGAAGCCCTCGATGTGCGTTCGCGTTTTCAACGGCCAAGACGGCGAATTCTTAGCCGCCCTTGACGAGGACAGTGCAGATGGATCTATTACTAGCAAGCGATCGCGAGCTGCGAAGCGAAAAGCAAATTTGGTGGTGCTTCCCGACGAGCCTTGTTTGAGACCCCAACCATCACCCAATGAAAACAGCGAGGCACATCTAGTGTTCGCTGTCATTAAGGTCAGATACGTTATTGACGCTTGCATTCTTATTGTGTCCTTATCTTAAAGGCTGTGCTGACTTCAACCCATATTCTCATGCTGTATATTAGCCGAAGCCGCTACGGCTGGTCGTTGAAAAAGCGACCGAATTGGGCGTTGCAGTTCTCCACCCTGTTGTAACGGAAAGAGTGCAGGGCAGGCAGCAGAGCGATGGAGTCGAGGACATCGCTAAGCTACAAACGATCACAGTCGAAGCTTCGGAACAGTCCGACCGCCTGACTGTGCCCCTTGTAGAGCCAGCGCAAACTCTAGAGGCCACTGTGGCGGATTTAGTCACCAAAGGCTCTCCTGTGTCATTCTTTGTGTGCGAAGAGCGCAGTGCCGCTACGGTGCCACTCCTAGACGCTCTCGCAAGCGACCGAAGAAGAGTCAACAACAGCGGTGGCGAGAAGTGCATATCTGCTTTTTTAGTGGGCCCAGAGGGAGGTTGGGCTCCTGGAGAGCTCGATCGTGTCTTCAGTGGTGTGCTCGATTCCGAACGAGCTCAACTTTGGCGCGTGTCTCTGGGTCCAGGGATACTGCGCGCTGAAACGGCGTCCCTGTACGCCCTTGCTACGTGGAATGCTTTTCAGCATTCCGGAAAAGAGTCCACGAAGTAGCCCTTTTCTGATTTCGAATTCCTAGTTCCTTCGTGCCGCGATGCCCGTTCAAATCTTTATGCTGGCTGGGTCACTTCCATCACTAGCATATACTGGCCACGGAAAGTAGAGGTCTGAAGGACATAAATTAACCAATTTACGACGGCACCAAAATCCGACCAAAGCAAGAAGCAGCAGTGAACAAGAAAACCCAAGAGGCTGCTGGGTTTTCCTTAGGTTTTCATTCAGCGTAATTCATAATCACCGGATCTTCTGCTGAGCCGAAGTGGGTAAAAAACCGGAAATGCCGCGGTTTTCTTGGTTACTGAGAAGCAGGCGGATTTCTCCATATCAGATGTCAGATATGCCCGACCTCCATGCATATCCAGAGTATAATGAGTATACATCAGAGGGGGTTCTATAAAATGACATTAGCGAACAAAAATTGGCCAGCGGTATACAACTCAAGTACAAAAATCTAGCGCCTCTTGGCGCGGGATCCTTGGCTAGCGGTATGAGGAGCCTTGAAACCCGCCGATTTGATGGCATTGGGCTTCGCCTTCCTGGAATACTCGCCCTTGGCGTGCCGTTGCTTCCAAGCGCGGCGGCCTGAGAGCACCGCCCCCGTGTCGTCGCCCTTGCTGTACAGCTTCACGTTGTCCTCGGCTGCACCCTTTTTGCCAGCTGCGGGATTGGCGGAGAAGCTCTGCAACGGGTCGGCAGCTTTGTTGCGCCTGGGGTCCGAATTCCGAGCCTCGTGGCGGCGGCGCTTGCGGCTGGCTCCTGGAGCATAGCGGGCGTCGGCGCCCGTAGCAGCGCGTAAGGAGGTGGGGACTAGGTAGTCCGGCACGTGCGCCAAGTGCAAGGTGTCCTGCTTGTGCGACGGCACGGCGCGCTTGTCGTGGCGCAGCGTCTTCAGGTCGCCTGGGTTGAGGGCGAAGTACTCCCGCAACTTCTCGGAGTTGAGGAGCTCCCGCTTGAGCTCTGCCTGGCGCTCTTCGCGCACTGCCACTTTGGACACGGCCCGCAGCATGTCGGTGACGCGGTACCGGAACGACTCGAGCTCCCCCAGGTCAAACGCCAGGGGCGCGGGCTGGGCCTGCCCCCCGTGCGGCGCCTGCTGCGCCACCGGCCCAATCGCCGCCAGGGCCGAGTCCCCCGCCATGGTGGGGAGTGGTGGCTGCTGCGCCTGCACTTCCAGGAGCTTCTGGAGCTCGCCGTCCTGGGGCACCGACGAGACGAGGGTTAACGCCGTGCCGTTGGCGCCCGCTCGGGCGGTGCGGCCGACGCGGTGGGTGTACGCTTCGGCCGAGCGCGGCATGTCCACGTTGACCACGAAATTCACTCCCTTGAAGTCAACACCGCGCACAACGCCGTACTCGTCACCCTCGTCGTCTTCGTCGTCGTCGTCACCTCCTTTCTTCGCAGCAGCAGTAGCCGCTTTAGCTTGTTGAGGTTTCGTCGCAGCGAGCTTCCTCTTGCTGCCACTCGTTTTCTGTTCTTCGCCCTCCCCATCGAGCGACCCGTTTCCTTCATCCTCATCGCCGCTATCGTCTTCGTCCAAAACATCGTCTGCGTCACTCCCATCGTCTCCATCGGCATTTTCATCGTCGTCGTCGTCATCGCCGCCGCTGTCTTCCTCCTTGCCTTCCAACTCTTCCTCTCCTTCCTCTTCGGAGCTTTCGTCGTCCTCGGAATCGGGCACAGCCTGCCCGAGCCCTTCGTCCGTGGCAATCAGCAAGTCAAAGATGCCACGGTTGAACTCATCTAAGATGTGAGTGCGGCTCGTCAGCGGCAGTTTTGAGTTGAGGGCCGCGGCTCGAATACCGAATTTGCTCAAGAAGAGGCGCAACTTGTAGGCCTCGTCGATAGTGTTCACGAACAAAATGCCCTTGCCTTGCAGCAACCCTAGTCGCAAGAATGTGTACACTAGCAGGTATTTGTCCTCGGGGAGCAATGTCAAGAAAAACTGCAAGAGCTTTCCACTACCTTCTTCTTCCCCGTCCTTCAGCTTGAGGACCGCAGGAGCGTGCAGCACTAGCCGCTTGAGTTCGTTGAGCTGCGGGCTCAAGGTAGCGCTCATCAAAACACCCTGTACGCACGAAGCTCCGCCGGAAGGAAGCGCCGCGGCAATGGCCCGGATGTCGTCGCCGTGCCCGAAGCTCAGGACGAGATCAGCTTCGTCTACCACTAGGGACTCCAGGTAAGGGGCTACGAGCGAGAGCGCTCCAGAGGAGAGGTGAAGGTTGGCGCGCGCAGGTGTGGCCACCACCACGTCAGGGCAAGCGCGGAGCAAAACAGCCTGAGCCTTGAGGGCCTGTGACTTGGAGCGGCTCTTGCTGCCCTCGGGCACAGCAGCGGGGGCAAGGGAGAGCACGGAGACCTGGTCGGCCGCGTAGTAGAGAAGCTCGTCAAGCTGAGCGCAGACTTGCTCGCAGAGCTCATTTGTAGGCACTAGTACTAGTGCTCGCACTGCAGCTTCTGCGCTTCCGCCCTGCTTGCGGTCTAAGATTTTCTGGAGAAGGGGCAAGAGGTAGGCTGCTGTCTTACCGGCACCAGTACGGGCCCGGCAGAGCACATCTTTGCCTTGAAGTATCAAAGGAATGGCGGAGTTCTGCACCAACGTTGGCGCTACCCAGCCCGCTTTCTTGCATGCTTTGACAAGCCGCTTGTCCAGTCCAAACTCCTGGGTGGCCCACGTTACAGTAGGGGCATCGTCCATTTTGTACCTACTATTTTTTTCCTATTTTCAGCGAACGAGTCTCGCTGAATTTTTAGGTCGGAAAAAGCTCATCAATTTTTAGCCTCTCTTTTGCTCTCTTCTTCACTATTTTTTTCCTATTTTCAGCGAACGAGTCTCGCTGAATTTTTAGGTCGGAAAAAGCTCATCAATTTTTAGCCTCTCTTTTGCTCTCTTCTTCAGCTAAACAAGTTCAGGTGCCCGCGCAATGCGCGGTTTAGGGCATTCTATGACTTCGCAGCAGCACACAGGAGGTGTGTTGTTTGTATCTCGGCGCGCGTCCTTCTCGTGGTGCCCGTGCCCGAGCCCGTGCCCGTGCTTGTGCCCGTGGTCCTCCTCGCCCCGTTGGTGTGCGACAGCACGAACAGAGCAGAAAACACTCCCCCCTCATATACGGGTCCGTCCAAAAATATACGTCGGACACCAACGAAC
>Ga0307982_1002083_pt1 | contig 16252 bp, 14 predicted proteins | sample OrgLakmetagen989_FD_201847 | JGI IMG/M metagenome (GOLD analysis project Ga0307982, IMG submission 201847) | Saline water microbial communities from Organic Lake, Antarctica - #989 | ecosystem: Environmental > Aquatic > Non-marine Saline and Alkaline > Saline | place: Antarctica: Organic Lake...
GTGACGGGGGGGGCTTCACTTGCTGTGAATGCCCTGGCGCTGTGCTGCCTGGGGCGGGGTGTGGTCCACTGGTGGAGCAGATGCTGCAATGTCAACAGCCACTGCACTCTTGGTGTTAGGGCAGTGTGGGTGATGCCTTTGCGCGGTACTACCGCGACTGTGCGTGGGATGGGGTGGTGGTGCCTGTGGCAAGGGGGGGTGGCTGGGGCAGTGGGGGGGGGGCGATGTGGGTGCTAGGCTGCGTCGCGTGGGTCGTGGCAGGGTGCTGCTGCACCGGCGCGCTGCCCGTGCAGCACAGGGTGCAGGGGGGGTGATGCAGGGCTGGCGAAGCGTGCGTAAATACGCGACAGAGCAAGAGCGGAGAGTTCATTCATGTGTGGGTAAAACCTCATATTCAGGCGCCGTAGGCCAAATTGTCGAAATCTTCACTGTATGCGCAGATCAACCCCATTTTGGGGGCTGACGGCCTCTGGCCAGAGATAGTGAGGCAGGCCTGTCACTCAGCCGAAAAACGCATGTGCCGATTCAAATTGGATATCATTTTGGCAGTCTGATGCGGTATGAACCATGTACGTGAAGGTTGTGGAGTCGCGGCCTGCACTGTGAGCAAGCGTGGCACGCGACGGTTCCCACCGGCACAGCAATCATTCATGCGCAGACGAAAGCTCTGAGAACTTCAGATTTCTCGCAGTGTCACACAACTGTACTGTGTGTCTCGAAGCAATGGCGGCATCACCTGCTGCAGTGCCTACACTGTCTGGTGCTTTTCAGAGTTTTTTTGCAGCTTGCGAGCAAGGCGATGTCGGGGTGGTCCAAAAGCTGCTGGCACTGGATGGTTGCTACTGTGTAACAGAGTGCCTTATAGTTTGGCAAGGCTTTCAGTTTGCGTGTGATTTTGGTCACTTGAGCGTGGTGCGTGAGCTGCTTGCCCTTGAAGGAGACAAGAGCATCAATGTGCAAACTGATGATTACGGTGCATTTCGTGGGGCTTGCAAGCACGGCCACGTGCATGTGGTGCGTGAGCTACTGGCCCTCACCGATGGTCGCCGTGTGGATGTGCACGTGCGTGGTGAGATTGCATTCCGCGCAGCCTGCGAGTTTGGTCACTTGGCCGTGGTGCGTGAGCTGCTTGCGCTTGAGGGAGACAGGCGCATTGATGTGCACGCTTGCAAAGAAGAGGCATTCGTGCTTGCATGCAAGGAGGGGCATGTTGAGGTTGTCCTCGAGCTGTTGGCCCTGGATGGCGACCGCCTTGTTGATGTGCACGCGAGGGATGAGGAGGCCTTTCGCTTGGCTTGCAAATCTGGGTGCGTAGAAGTGGTGCGTGAACTTCTTGCCCTGGAGGGCGACCGGTGCATCAATGTGCATATTGCGTACGAAGGGGCTTTCGTCGATGCGTGCAACAGCGGCAGCGTAGAGCTAGTGTGTGAGCTGCTGGCGCTGACTGGGGATCGTACCGTGGACGTGCACGCTCGAGTCGAGCACGGCTTCCGCGTGGCCTGTGGAACCGGCAACCTGGCAATACTGCGGGCACTGCTGGCACTGGAGGGCAACCGCTGTGTTAATGTGCATGTGCTGGACGAAGGGTGCTTCCGGGGTGCATGTGAGTATGGCAAGCTCGATGTGCTGCGGGCGCTGCTGGCGCTGGAGGGCGACAGACAAGTGGACGTGCACGTGCTTGGAGACGAAGGCTTCCGTATGGCCTGCAAGAATGGACACGTGGACATTGTGCGCGAGCTGCTTGCCCTGAAGGGCGACCGCCGCTTCGACTTCAGCATGTCGCAGTACCAGCTGCGGAGCTTTCTGTCAGAGCAGCTGCAGATAGTGCAGCAGGGCAAGGGGGCAGCGCTGGCACTAGTGCTGGCTGCTACACCTGGGACCGTGCCGCTGCTGAATGTGGTTGCTGTCGCTGCCGGGGGGGTGTTAGGCCTGTTTGCCCTGGGGGTGTGCCAGGCTCGGCAGAGGGCAGCCTGCAACGAGGCCATACGCCATGTGCTGCTTGTGTATCTGAGGGGAGGGGGCGGGCGCGTCCTGACTGGTGGGCGGCTGTCTGTAGTGGATGCGCTGGCGCTGTGCGTTGTGCTGCCTGGAGCGGGGTGTGGTCCACTGGTGGAGCAGCTGCTGCACTGCGAGAAGCTGCTGCATGGCGACAGCAGTGGCAGTGTGGGTGATGCCTTTGCGCGGTACTACCGCGACTGTGCGTGGGATGGGGTGGTGGTGCCTGTGGCGGGGGGGGCGGCTGAGGCAGTGGGGGGGGGCGATGTGGGTGCTAGGCTGCGTCGCGTGGGTCGTGGCAAGGTGCTGCTGCACTGGTACGCTACTCGCGCAGCAAGGCGTGCAGAGAACTGATGGAACAAGCACGCAACAGGCGGCATGGTGTGCATCTGAGTAGGGCTGGCTGCAGGATGCCATGCCCACACCGCTGGCAGATGCCTGTATGATGAACGCAGCAGGAGTGGAATGCACGACTGGCTTTCTGCTGGAGCAGCAGCACCTCCCAATGAGGGCCCTGGGGGTGGGGACATAGCGTTGCGGGGGGAGGCGTGCCGACTTCCCGGCAGTAGCCAGGCAGGGAGAGAAGCGCTGCCGTAAGATGTGGACCCTAGCGAGAGGCCGCTTTATTGTTTCTGTACAAACACAACTGTCGCGGTGAATGAGCTCAATGCTTTCCAGTAGTCGGAATTTAGCGTTCCCTGGTGGAGGGCCCCAGTCTCCATCTCAGGTCAGGTGCTTCGCACGCAAGTCTCGGTCCTTCGTAGCTGCGTCATTTTCAAGAATTGTGCCCTGACAAATGGCATCATATTGGTCTCTTCACATGTGGAAAGGAGTATTTGTATTTGAAGTTGCACAGAGTAGCACACTTCTTTCCCTTCAATTCACTCTCCCAGGCTGCAAGGGTATTTTCCGCAGCATCCGGACCAGAAATTGTTTGACAACACCCACTGGCCCAGTACTTTGCAAATTATTTGCCTTAAAATGTCGAGCAATGCAACTGCATCTGGTGCAGGTAGCTTTGTGATGCCAGATAGACGCCGCGCTCAAATTACACCAGCATTGTCAAAAGCCGCACGAGCTGCTGCGGAATCTGTGCCTAGCTTAGAGAAGCCGACCAGTCTCATGAGCCTGCCCGATGGCTGGTTAAAAATGGCCGATTTTTTTGCTGGCCGTGGTGTCTTCATTACTGGTGCCACTGGCTTTGTTGGCAAGGCAGTTGTCGAGAAGCTTCTGCGTGCGTGCCCAGACATTGGGCGAATTTTCGTCCTGATCAGGCCCAAGAAGGGCTCCACACCCGACGCCCGCATGGAAGAAGACATTGTCAAAAGCCGTATTTGGGAGCGCCTGTCAGCTGACCGCGGTGTGGCTGACTTGAAGCCGTGGGTGCGCTCCAAGCTGGTGGCTGTGGCGGGAGACGTTCTCCAAGAGAACATGGGGGTGGGCCCATCAGACATGGCCCTCATGCAGCGAGAGGTCTCCGTCGTGTTTCACTGCGCCGCCAGCATCAACTTTGACGACCGGCTGGATAAAGCCATCGCGCTGAATGTGTCTGGTGCGCTGCACTGTGTGGAGATGGCTAAGCAGCTGCCCCACATTGTCAGCCATGTACACGTGTCCACATGCTACGTGAACGCGCACACTCCTGGACGACACACAGAGACCCTGGCACCCCTGGACTTCGATCCTTCGGCGCTGTATGCGAACTACACTCGCTGGTCCGAAGTTGAAGTGCGGAACAAGGAGGTGGAGCTCCTGGCATCGTTCCCGAACACCTACACTGCAACCAAAGCCATGGCAGAACACCTTGTCAGCGCCCAAGCTGCCCAGGGACACCCCCTGTGCATTTGCCGGCCCTCCATCGTCACAGCCGGTTGGCAGGAGCCAGTGCCGGGGTGGGTGGACTGTGTCTCTGCCATGGGCGCCGTCATCGTCTCCCAAGCCCTGGGCATCGTCAAAGTGTGCCCAGGCAATCCCCGCAATATCGCAGACCTGGTGCCGCTGGACCACTGTGTGAACGAGATGTGTGTGGCGGCTGCGGCGTATGCCGTGATCCCAGGGCGCCAGCGGGTCCCCCCCTCTCACCCCAATGCCCCCCTCCCCATTGTGCACTGCGGCTCAAGCGGCAGCAAGAACCCCGTTAAGTGGCGGGTGGCCCTGGCGGAAATGGTGCGGTATTACGAGGAACACCCCCTGTCCACCCAAATCATGCCCCGTGCCCTGGTGATGTCCTCCTCAACCCAACTGACGGACGCGGCGTGGTGGTTCTACCACACCCTTCCTCTCTCCCTGTACAGTGCCTACGCCAGCACAGTGGGCGGGGAGTCTGCCAAGAAGACCGTGGCGCAGCTGGCCAAGGTGAACTGGCGGGCACAGCAGATCGTGCAGATGTTTTCGCACTTCACTTCCCAGGAGTTCATCTTCGAATCCCCCTCCCGTGAGAGTCTTGCAGGGGCCCTCACAAAAGCTGACAGGGCCCTGTGGAGCTTCGACACGGAACAGCTGGAATGGGGGCGCTTCATGAATGTGTTCACGCACGGCCTGAGCACGTTTGTGATGCGGGAGGACATGGTTGAGATTTCCGCCGACAGCGTCACCAACTCGGAGCTGTCACTCACGTCAGACCGCCTGCTGCAATGGGACGCCGACCACCACGCTGTGTCCTTCCCAGGGCTCATTCCAGACATGGTATGGGCGTACACCTCCTCGAGGCGTTCCGGGTACACTCGTTCCGGGTGGATTGGGCGTTTCATGGCGTACACGGGGTGGTCAGAGGGCAAAGTGCACGAAGCCAAGCATGTCCCCCGGGCGCCCATGCCCCCCCCTGATGCATTCAGGGCACAAGTGCTGGGCAGCGACGCCGTGGTGGATGCCATTCGAGCGCTGTCCTCGCCCCAGGGAATGGATTCAGACATGCCGCGCCCTGCAATGGTGAGGCACACTGATGCGCTGGCGGACGCGAAACGCATCTTGGGGCACATTGAGGCCACTCCCGATAACACCACCCCACGCCTGCTGGGCTGGGCTTTGCGCAAGGTGATGCGCACGGTGTTTACGGGCATCACAGTTGACGAGCCTGGGCTGGAGAGGGTGCGGGCTCTGGCAGAGGCTGCCTCCAAGGGGGGGGCACCCATGCTGCTGCTGCCCAGCCACCGTAGCTACATGGACTTCCTGCTGCTGTCCTACGTCTTCTTTGCGTATAACCTGCCCCTGCCGTACATCGCAGCAGGCGAGGACTTCCTGGGGCTGGCCAAGGCAAGCGACCTGCTGCGACGCAGCGGGGCGTTCTTCATCAAGCGCTCCTTCAGAGATGACATCCTATACGCCTCTGTGCTGCGCAGCTACGTGCAGTCGCTGCTGCTGAACTCACAAACGGTGGAGTTCTTCATTGAGGGCACCCGCAGCCGTAGTGGGAAAATGCTGCAGCCACGCCACGGCATGCTAGACATGGCGCTGGAGCCAGTGTTGAACGGGCAACTGGACAATGTGTGGCTGGTACCTGTGGCTATGGACTACGAGCGGCCCTTTGAGACACTGCTGTACTCATCTGAGTTGCTGGGGCGGCGAAAGCCCAAGGAAACAATCAGCAATTTGCTCAAATCTGCGCAGATTCTGAGGCAGAGCTTTGGGCGTATCTCACTGTCATTTGGCCAGCCGCTGTCGGCGCGCGACCTGATGGGCACGCTGGCCAGTCAGCTGAAGCTGCCGCAGCCCCTTCCAGCTATGCCGCGCCAGGGGGTGCGCACCCCCCCTCACGACCCTGCTAAAGATCCCTACTCCACCCAGGGGGCCCGCTTGCCCCTTATGCGGGCTGTGGGCAATGAGCTCATTGGCGCCATCGCGTCGGAAGCACACGCCATGCCAACCCACCTGGTGGCCGCGCTGCTGCTGCAGCACCGACAGGGCATTGGGCATGAGGCACTGGTGACACAAACAGAGTGGATGCGACAAGCTGTGCTGGCACGCGGGGGCGCTGTGGCAGGCGCAGAGGGCCAGCAACGCCGCGCCCTCCCCGGCATGGCGCTGTCTCTGCTGGGGGATTTGGTGGCCAGCGGGGGGCTGCGGCGTGTATACTCCCCAAATGTTGCCTCCCGGGAGGACTATTGGCGGTGGGTGGCCCTCGGGTATTACCGCAACAAGCTGCTGCAGTGGTGGGACTGGGAGGGCATGTGGGCGGTGGTGGTGTATGCACTGTCCACTGGGGGCAACAGTGCAGCCCCCCTTCAACCCCCCCTGCACGGGGGTGCGTTCCCCGCAGACCAGGATGGGGCAGCAGCGGCCGGCGCCCTGGCCGCCATGGGTTTCATGGCAGACGATGGGCATGGCTCCAACGCTGCATCAGGGCAGGGGGAGAACGCTATGCGTGTTCGGGTTGCAGATGCACTGCCGTGCGTTCTGTTCTTGGACTCGCTCCTCCGGCGGGAGCTGGTGCGACACCGCAACGTGTCGCACAGCGACGAGCTGCACGCTGGCAAGCAGCTGGAGGCCGTGCGAGCTGGAGTGGCCACAGTCCCTACTTTGGCAGGCGTGCTGTGCGCCTCTGTCGCGCCCGACGCCCTGGCGGGCCTGGCTCGGGCGCAAGGCCTGGGCACCCTTTCCACAGTTGACCAGTCCCCTGGAGCTGCACAAGGCGCACATGAGGCAGCACCTGCACCTAACTCTTGGTGGTCTATTTCCGCGACACCTGCTGGGCCCAACAACGGGGGGGGCGCCTGGGATGCGTTAGGGGGGGGCTCTTTGCCTGGGGATATCAAGGCTGCTCTCAAGGCACAGGGAATCGGCAGCCACGCTGCATTGGACATCCCTGCTGCCGGGACAGCAGCCTTTTCGCTGGCGTGTTCCATGATGTGGCCGTTCCTTGATTCGTACTGGGTGGCTGTGGTGTCCCTGGGCTCGCTTCCCCGGGACGTGCTGCGGCCCGAAGACGGTAGCACCCCCCCCCTGACACAGTTCGTGCCACAGTCCTCCTTGAGCGCCCGCATGCAATGGCTGGGGGAGACGCTATTCCACCAGGGGCTGCTGAGTCACTACGAGGCGTGTGCCGCGGAAACACTGAACAACGCCCTGAGCACACTGGTGGACTGGGGGGTGCTGGTGCGCCGCAGTGCCCTGGCAAGCTCCGTGGCCCGCCCTCTGGGGCAGGGTGTGCAGTTCCCTGGGCAGCGCAAGGCGGTGGAGCAGCCCATCCCCTGTGTGGCACTGGGAGGGGCCTACCGCGGTGAGGGGAGGGGGGGGGCACTATCGCGCCTTGCTGCCACTATAGCACGCTTTAGGCGTGCAGCTCCCAGGTCTGTGAGCGTGGACCCATTTGCTGCTGCAGCATCAGCAGACCTGCCGGCCATGGCCAAGCTGTAGGAAGGGGGGTGCTGATGGCAGCAACCTAGAGGATGTAAACTTCAGTTTCATTTTTGCAATTCAACAGAATTTTCAATATAATGTACGGTGTATGAGTTTTAAGTTGCCGGCTTGAAAAATTATTCAAGTGTGCAGGCTAGATCAGTTCGTGTCGTAGAATTTTTTCTTCGCGTCCGATCGCTATGTCAGATGGGGAGCCTGGTGCTGGCCAAATTGGGGCACCACCAGTTGTGGGGAAGAAAGTTATCACAGCAACGCAGGCTCGTGATTTCGTAGCTGAACAAAAGAAGCGTGGGATCGTGGGTTTGCGAATCTGTCATGGACGCATTTTCCGCACAAAATGATGAGATCTGTGCAGATCTATTTATCTCGAGTCCCTCGTTTCATGAAGCCAATTACCATCCGACAGCGTTTAGAAAAGTTTGGAGAAGTCACTAGAGTGTACATCCTTCCAGAAGGTATGTCCCCGTCTCCATGTCGGTCAGACGATCCGTCGCAAAGTTTCTTCACAATTACCGCAGATCCAGCTATTCGAATGGCGCGCATCCGCCGCGGGGGCAGCAAGCGTGAGAACTGGCTTGAAGGTTGGGTTGAATTTGGTCGCAAGAAGGAGGCTCGCGAGATCGCAGAGCACCTCAACACCACTGCTGTTGGTATGTCAGAATGCACGCCTGCCTCAGCAAGCGCTTCTGCATCACTCCTCCATGCGCAGACCCCAAGGGAAAAGGAATGTACGGAGGCGAATTATGGACCATGAAATTTTTGAAAGGGTTCAAGTGGAGCCACTTGAAAGAAAAAATCGGTATGTGAACCGCACTGCTCGCCACGCCCAACGCATCGCAGCGCCCACGGTTCTACTTTTGCAGCCTTTGACAAGCGAATGCGGGCAGCCAAGGTGCGCACACAGATCGCCCAGGTGCGCTCTGAGACGGAGGACTACAAGAGCCGCGCCGACCTTGCGGAGCGCTTGGATCGTAAGGGCCAGATGCAGGCTGCAGCGGCAGCCACCGCGGCGGCGGCAGCAGGGGGCGGTGGCAAGGTGGGCGGCAGCAAACGCGGCTTCAACCAGCTCACTCCTCTTAATGCGGATGGTGATGCAGTGGCAGCATACAGTGGCAAGGGTGCCGGCACAACCGATGGGTTTGACAGGGGGGCTGTGCGGAAAGAGGGGGGGGGTAAACTCACCAAGGACTTGCTGGGCAAGGTGTTTGGTGATGCTGCTGCACCAGGGAGCAGCAAGAAAAAACGTTCTACTTGATAGTGTCGTTCATATACGCATCACTAGCCGCAGGATTACACGCACGTTGTTGAGCAGCAGCCCGGCACCAAGCCTTCTTGAGAAGCGATTGACAGGGCAAGGGTGGAAAATAAAGTGGGGGTTTGCCGCCAATGGTTGAATCATATTCAAAATGCATACCACCTGCCCAGCAAATGGGAGTAGCGTCCGTTGGGAGGCTCCTTTGCCTGCTGTGACATGAGCTCGTACATGAGTTTCACGGTGTCGCGCACCTTGTCTGTTTCGTACTCCGCATCGACAGCTTCCTCCACATCAGTCTTTTTCATAGCAAGATTTGGTTGCTGCACACGAATATTCTTTCCGTTGCCCTTTTTGGCTTTCAAGCGTTGTGCTCTGCGCGCCTCTGCATTGGGGGCCTGCCTTGAGCTTTCGGCCCGCCGCTGGTTTCTGCGATCGGCGCCTTTGATGGGGGATGGATTAGTGCTTGCAGCTCCTGCACGCAGCAAAGCTGAGCTGCGGCGAGCGTGCACGGCAGAAGCCTGTCCTGCAATAGTTGATGTTGCAGTTGCAGCAAGTGACCCATGCCCCAGCTGCAATGACTGGGCAAACGGTAGATCAGCCCCACCTGCTCGGCCTTCTACCAAGGCTTGCAGCTTTCCAGCTGCCATGTCATACCTCGGCTCAGCCTTGTCCCAGGCGGTTTCCCCTTGGAGCTTTCCATCCACCCACACCTTGACTTTTGCTTTGATGCGGGCTGCGTCCTTTTTCCGCAAATCTGGTTTCTTTCGCGTCTCTTTCTTCCATCGTTTGTACATTCGTTGTGTGGCAATGTCTTCTGGTGTATCTAGCAGCATGTCATCAGTCACGAACTCCGTCATGTCTTTTGCCACTCCGTCAGCTGTAATGCCAACCCGCCGTCCATCACGAATTCCTCGCATCTCCTTCAAAAGCATCAGCTCGTCAGCCTCCAGTGTGCTGCCCAAGTAGTCCATGAATACAGATTCTTTCAACATTCCGTACCCGTGGAGAATGCGCATGATCCAATCTGCTGCCTCTGCTCGTTCACGCGCAACACGGAAGCGCACTCTGGACACATCTTCAGGCTTACACGCATACAGCGCCTTTTGCCTGGTAATTTCACTTTCCATTTCTTCCGTAAGTATGGCCAAAACATGCTCAGACCGTTTTCTTCTTTGGGCCATGCCCTTCGCTTGCATTGCAGACCATCGAAGGGCAGCTTCAAATTGTTGTTCAGAGCGCGTGGCAACTGAATCAGCCCCCGCAGTTTGACCTCTTGCTGGTGGTGACTGGTCAGGCACAATAATCCCCAAAGCTTTGGCCATGGCAGCTTTTTCGGCCTGGACATCAGACGCCGGCCGCTTCCAAACCGCCTTGCGGTCAAAGACGTATTGCTCTTTGTCCATGCTGCCAAGCTGTTTGCGCCGATCACGTTCTTCGACAGCTTGTTCCCTCAGTGCCTTGAAGTACTCTGGGTGCTCTCGCTGAATACTTTCAGGAGCAAAACTGCCTTTTAGAACTGAATCTGTTGGAGGCACAAACAAAGTTTTATCTTTACGTGGTAACAGCTGCTGCCTGAGAACCGAAATCAAGGTCATTAGCACATGCGAATAATTCGTCGGCTCTGGTTTTGTTGCCTGTGCCTTTTCATGAAATTCTCGAGCATGTTTGTCAGCAGGTGGTGGTGCTTTAGCAGACTTTTTGGTTGGCACAAAAGGATGCAAGCTGCCATTCCTCCGAGCACCAGTGGGTTGCTTTGAGCTGCCCCAGAAGAAGCCATTGGCAGTGTCCGATGTGACAAAACTTGGGTCTATTGCTGCCATTGGTGTTGCAATTCTAAAACGTGTGTTGCTGTTGGTTGATGACCCGTTGCAGGTGTTTCTCGGCTGAAACGCCGCGGTACAAGCAGTCTGGGTGCAGTGAAAGCACTCGAATCACAAGTGAAGGTACTTGATAAATGTAAACATTTGATTGATCTGACCGCACAAATTGACCATAAATAATTTCGAGCAAAAGCACACAAAACAAGCATGAGTTGAGCGAGCTGTGTGACCCCCTGACTGCCTATCCAATTACTTGCTTGTTCACTTGCTGCAGAAGAAGCCACCTGCTGTTTTGTAGGCAAGAAAAAAGCAACTAGTACCGGTACTTCACGTGCACATGCGAGAGTCTGGCTTGAGGAACTAGCAGCGCTTCGATCAGCCCGCACATTTTCGCCGTGTAGAACAGCCATCGAACAGCTTTGTTTCACAAACCTTCAGCCAGATAGCAAAGCTGCGCCGGAAACTCCCAATGGCACTGGAAGGCAGCTGAGTTTCAACTATGCTTTCCTCACATCTCCCCACATTCGTCAATGGCCACCTCCAGTTTGGGGGCACTGGTCTTGGGGTCAACTGGCACTGCCTCCACTTTGCGGACAATCAGCATTCCATCCGCATCAAGCACACGCCCAAACACACAGTGGATTCCGTCCAACCAGTCAGCTTTTTCGCAAGTGATGAAGAACTGGCAGCCGTTTGAGTCTGGGCCACTGTTTGCCATGCTGAGCAATCCAGGAGCGTCGTGCTTCAGGTCGAAGTTCTCATCTGCAAACTTGCTGCCATAAATGCTAATCTTCCCTGTTCCATTGCCTTTCACAAAATCGCCGCCCTGGAGCATGAACTCTTTGACGACCTGCGCAGGAGTGTACACAAAGTTAATTTGCCAAACATCCGAAGTGGCAGCAGTGGCTTACTCGGTGGAACTTGGATCCTTTATAGCCAAGAGGCAATCCACCTTGTCGAAATTCGCCGGTACAAAACTGCCTGAAATTTTCACAAGTCTGCAAAAAGGCTGGTTTAGCATGCGGTATTTGCTGTAGACATTGCTGCAAACCTTTGGAGCTACATCCTTGAACAGTTCAAGAAAGAGGCGGCCTTGGGGTACTCCACCAATGGAAACATCAAAGAACACAACAATGTTTCCGCGTTTGATTGCCTCTGCGACTGTGTTGGCAGGAGCTGCTGAAGCCATCCTCTTCTGCTTGGCAAGCTGCTTTTTTGTTTGGGTGGAACTGTCTTGGGTGGCAGCTGTGCGTGGTCTACATTGATTCACACCTGTTGAAACTGCAATGTGCTTGGGAGACTGGAAATACCCAAGCAGTGCAAATAGTACACATGCACAGACTACTTACGCTTGAATTGGGTGGCCGCTTTCACCAGTTGACGGGCCTATTTGCCAACATGGACAATTTTGAACTTGCTCTCACTACAAAGCAGTATCTTTGCCTCAAAGTAATACTTAATACCACAACGAGCCGATTGCAGTATTCGTTTCTTTCAGCTCCAAGTGAGAAAATGTCCTTCCTCAATACAGTGAATAAGTTCGTGCCGGATGGCATCAGAATGGCAGCCATCTTTGGTGCCACAGGCATTCTTCTTGGTGCTTTTGGATCCCATGCGCTTCCCAAGATTCTCGAAAAGAAGGACACATTGAAGAATGGCACTGTGCAGGTCCGTATCATGCTGCATGGCCATTGCGTTGCCCCAAGAGTTTTCCTCCCGCCCATGACACGACTGTGGTCACCATGCAGGACTTCAAAGACATTTGGAAGACAGCTGTCATGTACCAAATGATCCATGCAGCTGCTTTAGCGAGCTCTGCCACGTGGCCGTACAAGTATCGTGGGGCTGCTGTGGCGTTGATGAGCATCGGCGTGGTGCTATTTTCAGGGAGCTGCTACCTGGTGGCCTTCCAGGGAGACCGGACAAATGGAAAGCTCGCACCATACGGAGGCTACAGCATGATTGCAGGATGGATCGCCTTGCTGCTCCCGTAAAGCGTCGTGCTTTCTCTCTCTGGTGGGTGCCTGGCATGATGTCGGGTCACATGCAAGCTAGTACTATTCCTCAAAGCCAGCGTACAGGCCCATAATAAGACACCTACACACTCTTAAATACATAATTTGCAACTTGATTCACCCCTGGATGCGGAACTGCGCGCCAAAGCTGTACTCCTTGTGTTTGGGGTCATATGAGGCTGAGACGGTGAACGCTCCTTGTCCCTGCAGCGTCAAGTGGTCAATGCTGCCCTTCACCACTGCATATGGCGACGCAGACTTGCTGGCTGCCAGCCCATGCACGTCGATTTGCCCAGCAAGCGTTGTGTACGGTGCGTTGCCCAGCATGCGCTCGATGCGAAGCGGCTGGGAGGCGCCAACTGCAACCAAGAACACAGAACCAGTGAATCAGTCACCCCAGTCTCAGCATTCAGTTCACATACCTGAGACGACATCACCCTGTGAGTCGCTGTGCGACCACTTGGCACTCATGTTGAGTTTCTCGGTGACTCCTCGATTGTATCTGCAAGCAAGCAAGTAAAAAGAAGTGCGTGACAGGCTGCGGCAAATTGCGCTTAGCTACGTAAGTCAGCAACATGTGCATGCACGTACACTGCAGCAATTTCGCTGGTTTCGCTGTTGTAGCTGCCAAGCACTGCATGGCTCATATCGCTGCTTTGCCAGGCGCCGTTGACGCCCCAGGCAGTCTGGGGGGACAGCCCGAACCACGTGCCTGGCCGAACTTGTGTCTTGATGAATCCGCCCAGAGCCAGCTGCTGGATGACTGACTGGAAGTAGGTGAGTTTGAAGGCATCCCCTCCCATCCTGTCCCCCCGTGTGGCGTTCATGTTTAAGGCGTAATCGCTGCCCTTGGCGGTGACGGTAACGTCCATGCCATCGACAGCAGGCGCTCCGCTGGCGGTGGTCAACTGGGAGGAGGTTGGCTCGTGTGAGGGTGGGGCATCAAGGCAGGAAGCGCTGCTGTACTCACGAAGCCTTTTGCTGATCCTGTCACGCCACGCGCTATGGGGAGTGACAGCGTGGGCATCAACATCAAAGCACCAGGACCATGCGAAATGGCCGTGAGAGTAGCCGCCTGAGGACCGGGGAAGTGGGGTGATGGCAGCCAAAACAGCTTGCGGATCATGCTTGCGTCTGCACAGCCCATGACGTACATTTGAATCATCGAGCTGGTTGATAATAGTGGTCTGTAATTGGCCTCCATTTGGACCTCCAACCATGAACCTGCGCGCGCATCGATGAGGTATTGTCTTGCAGGCAGCCGCGACACAGCAGCGTAAAATGCTCCCAGCGTAATTCCGCAGGACAACGTACAGGTGCTGCATGAGGAACGTTGGCCGCGAGGAAGCCATCCCCCCAACGTCATCCAAGCGAGTGATTGGTACAGTGGCCACAGCAGTGAGGCCCTGGTTGTGCTGAACTTCAACAGTCTTGCTGTTCAGCAGCTCGTCAAAGTCCACAATTTCCATTGGGGGACCATCTCCATCCTCGCCGATGTCGGGGACATCCTCAAAACCTGCCATGCCATCAAAGCCGTCATCCTATGAAAATAACTATCATGATACTGCTTCAGTAGTTGGCGGTGTATGACCTACCTCACACCGGGCAGGCACAGCCCACGCAGCTGCTGCGGCAGCTCCAAAAACCGCACTTCGGCGAGCGAGGGCAGGTGCCACTGCTGAAAAGCGACTTGCGCTGGCGGATACAACTCCACCCATTCTGGCAATATGTAGAGAGCTTATGTTTGTGTGCGTTTTGAGGCCGTTGTGTTTACCACCGCAGTGCCGCATGCGCAGGCAAGCACTGCGACGCACAGTTCGTAAACTTGCTGCCCCCCCTCACTCAGGGAAGCGTCAACACGTGCCTGCATGCTTGCATGTGATTACCCCCGTCAATGATCAACACCTTCCATTTTATGTTCGATCTTGTGTGCACAATTGCTTCGCTTTTGTCACATTATCGTGCAAATTGCCGGCTGCCACGTCACAATCAAATCAAGCCGCATTGAGAGCACTTGCATTGGCCAACGTCCATCATGACCAACAAAGCGCTTGCACTATTGGCACTATCTGCGATTGCAAACACTTGCGTGTCTGCGTTTATGCCACCAACTTTTGTTGGCAACTTCTCAGTGAAGAATGCAGCTTTCACCTCGCTGCACACATTGCAGGGTGTGACGCCTGGCGCCCACATGGTTGTGACTTCTTTCACCGGTAACCCTTTCGAAAAAGGCGCCATCAACATTGTCCATAACGTTACAACCTTTCCTCGATTTGGTGTGCGTGTGACTGAACTGAGCAACAACATGACTTGGCCTAATGTTGTCACTGCTGTGGAGCCGGGACAGATTGGGGATCTTCCCGGTTTACTCGTTGGTGACGGCTTTCTGGTATGTAATCAGCTCAATATTTCAAACTTGTGCTTATTTTCACTTCAGCATGTTCGCAGGTGCCCGGTAAATCGGAAGGAGCCATTCGTTTCTTGACTGTGAAAGGCGACTGGGAGTTGGCGGGGTGGCATACTCTCACAGCGCCCAAGGGAAATGCCCTCGGCGGGTACTTCTACCACCACGCCCTGCTGCGAGACATGGACGGCGATGGAGATTTGGACATTTTGACTGCCCGCGCCACCAAGCCTCTGTTTGGGGAGGAAGCTGCCGAGATGCTGTGGCTGGAGCACCCTGGGGCCAACCCCCTGGGCAGCGGCCCTTGGGCAGAGCACAGCCTGGCCAGCGGCCCCAACTCCCCAGGCGTCTTCTTTGACACCCACGACTTCGACGGGGATGGCTGCATGGAGATCGTGTACGCGGATTTTTTCGGCGGCCCTGGGTTTTCCATGCTGTCAGTGCCCAAGGCGGCGCCGGCGTCTGAAGGGGCTGGCCTGCGTGGCGCCGCTGCCCCCCCCGCCGCTGCCGCCGACAGCGCCACCACCACCTCTTCCGCCACTGACGAGAACAGCGCTGCAGCATGCTGGGGTACTGCTGACAACAGCACCGTCGTGCGCACACTGATCGACCCCTCCATCGGAACAGCGTTCGGGTTGCAGTTGACGGACTTGAACAGAGACGGAAAGCTGGACGTGTTGGTGACTAACCACGTCAACAATGACACGCTCTCTGGTGTGTACGCATATGAGGTGCCCAGCGACGCCGCCTCCCTGACTGACCCATCGGCCTGGACTCGTCACGACCTGTTCGTGGGATTCAAAACCATTGAGCAGGGCATCGGACAAGCCTCCCCCGGCCGCGCCGCGGTGTTCTGGCCATCAATTTCTGCAGAAATGGCGCAGTCTCCCCCGGCATCATCCACCTCTGGCGCCGTGGCGTCACTGGGCAGCGGCAAGCCACACGTAAGCGTGGCTGGAGACGGTGCCGAGGGGGTGTACGTGCTGGAGGCAAATTCCGCAGATGCGGCTGACTGGGGGTACACTCTGCACCAGGTGGGCACCTGCGACGGCACCGCTGGCTGGCAGAGCGTGCACTACAGCAACAACGGCACCGCACACCTGTACTTCCCCTGCTATGAGGCAGGGCAGGTGCTGGATTTCTCATACGGACGCTTCTAGATGGGGGCAGACCCGTTGAGGCGAATGTGACAATGAATTTGACTGCTGTCCAGACGAGGTGTTGCAACAGTGCAGTGGAACTAGCGCAGCCCCCCACTGAAATGCAGCCGGCTGCTGCGCTGCATCTCCTTGCTGCCCGTGCATGGCCTGCCTTGCTGCTCCGCCTGCCCCGCCGCCCGCCGCAGCAGTATGGCTCGCCGCCCCCCCCGCTGCAAGGCGTGCACGAAGGAGGTGTCAGGCACTGGCCC
>Ga0307982_1002085_pt1 | contig 16236 bp, 15 predicted proteins | sample OrgLakmetagen989_FD_201847 | JGI IMG/M metagenome (GOLD analysis project Ga0307982, IMG submission 201847) | Saline water microbial communities from Organic Lake, Antarctica - #989 | ecosystem: Environmental > Aquatic > Non-marine Saline and Alkaline > Saline | place: Antarctica: Organic Lake...
TTATCCGTGCTTTGTGTAGGCTGCCAGATAAAAAAGCCTATAACTAATACTGCTGCAATCGCTATATGCCTTAAATATGGATATTTTCTCTTTTTAGATGTTTCAGAATTTTTTTCTTCTTTTATCTCATCAGTTTCTTCACTCCACTCTTCAAAATTCCTCCTTAACTTATCACGTGATTTTTTTTTTAAACCATCTTTAATTAATTCATCTGGAATCAATTGATCAGCATTTTCATTGTGTATCATATCATCTAAAAGCATTTCTCTACCCAAATCTGTTGTGACTCCTGGTAATTTGCTTATAAATTTTTGATTAGTTAAAAACAAAGGATGCGCTTTGAGTTTTTGTGCAAGTGGTTCATCATTATCCATATCGGCATTTTGCTCTGCAAGCTCCATAAAGAAAAGGTCTTGCCAGTACAATACATCTTCTTTTGATTCATCATTGTTAATTAAAGCTTTAGAAACTAACTCATCATAAACCTTATCTGCCTCTATAAAAAGTTGTGCAATGCTTGACCACTTATATTCTGCATTACTACCAAAAGTAAGCTCGTATGTGTATTTTGCTATTTCAACTATAACTTTCATTTTAATTTTTTTGAAATTGTAGGGCTATGTCTTTTAATCGTTTTTGACATTTACTTTTTTGGACTCTAGCATTTACTTCATTAGTATAAGAAAATTTTGATGCTATTTCTTTGATAGTGGATTTTTGATACCAGAACATGGTTAATATTTCAGCACAATTACCTCCTTTATTTCTCATGACTTCAAAAGCATTTTTGATTGCTCTTTCATAGGGGTTTTCACTCTTTAACTCCTCTAATACATCTGTAACTTCATCGCTATAGTCTAGGTTTTCAATATCTATATCAGTTGTTTTATAAAGTTGTCTATCACTTCTAAAAGTTTCTTTTGCCATATTCCTACATACTGAATTTAAATAGGTTTGAACTTTACATTTTAGCTCAAAACTTGGGTCGTCTAGTTTCTCGTAAAGAACGATAAAAGCATCATTGTATATAGTGAACATTTTAGTGTCATCCATACTTTGTGGGCCAAAGCATTTTGCCATAAAAGCAAAACAAAGTGGTTTACAAGATTGATATATTTCTTTCAACTTATCTTTGTTTTGTTTTAGCTCTAGAAGCGCTTTTTTATCCATTATTATCTTTGTAAGATTTTATTTTTTAAAGATAATAAGAATTGTTATTCTTTTAGCTATAAACTGGTTTTTCTACTCTTTTTACTGGATAAATAGGGAGTTTATACTTTAATTCTCCAGTAGTTGTTTCTATTTGGTATGCTATAAAAACACCTGTTCTTCGTAATTTAGAGATGTTGTCTTTTGCAATTTTGAGTCCTTCTGTGCAAGATTCTATTTGCTTAATTTCATCTGGAAAATCTAATGAATAGTTATGCTGATTGTTATATACTTTTAGTACTGCTCTCATGATATTTAGTTTTTAGTTTAAAATTGAATTAAGTTCTGATAAAATTTGACTTTTTGTACTGTAATTAATGAATAAAGGATTGGTGTTTGAACTTTCTTTTATCCATTTATCCCAGAAGTATTTGATTTTTGAAATTTGGTATAAATCATCTTCATTCTTGCTTTTTATTCCCGTTATTAACCATGTCGCTTTAAAGTTTAATGAGATAGGTAAAATGCCAATTTCATTGTCTGTAGCTTTTTGTTTCCAATCATTACTGTTTAAATTCTTTAAAAATTTGGTGCCTGTAAAATAGTTGTTGCGTTCTATTACATGATTATTGTTTTCAAAGTCTAGATAGCCATCAGTCATTATAATAATTGTATTGTCGTAGCCTGGACTTGTTAAGTTGTTCTTATTATCATTTAAGAAAGACCACAAGTCTACACCAGCATAATTATTACTTTTCTCGCCTAGTATTGCATCTTTTTGAAGTTGTTTGAGCGTGGGAGTTAGCTTTGATTCTAAATTTACTAAGCTCTTATTTTTATCACTTATGCTTACTTGATCTAACCGTAATTGAAGTATATTTTCATAATAATCGTGATCTAGTGTACTTCCCTTTTGAGGTATTATTTTTAATACAAATCTATCATTGGATGTGATAATAAGGTTCTGCTTAGCTTTCTTTTTAAACTTATTAAAAATTAACTCTATTTGTGCTATATCGTATGTTAATTGATTTTCATTTAGCACACGATCGCTTAAATCTAAGATAACAATATAATTAATAGGTTTTCTTTTTGATAATGTTGTAAATTCACTTTCTAGCTCATTACCAAAAGCCAAGTTGCAGAATGCAAACAGGATTGAAATTATTGTAATTAGTATGGGAGTTCTCATGATATTTAATTTTTAAGTTTATGTTTTAGTTAAGTGAAGGAATTGTTTTGAAATTTTCTTCCATGAATGCTTTATATACATTTTCACATTCTAATTTTTCGTTATTTACTTCTGTTGAGCCATTTAAAAACTGTCTCCATCCTATGTAAAAACTGTTTAAACTTTTAGACAATACTTCTGGGTTAATCATTGTGTCATTTAATCTTTTGACAAGCAATTCAATTCGGCTTTCTAGCATCTCTACTTTCGACTGTAGTTCTACAATGGTTTCCTCATATTTATTGATCGTCAGATTAATTTCCTTAATATCTTCTTTTATTAAATTGATATTCCGTTGAGCTATTTTCTTTGGGTTTTTCTTTGTCTTTTCCTCAATCATTAATTGATACATATATCCAAAAATCAAATATGCAAGGTATCCAAAAGCGAGAACCAAATAGAAGTTTTCACTAGTCCAGAAGTTCCAGTTTTCTTCACCAATACCTGCCATTATTTTTATTTCATGAATAGACTTATCAATTTTATAAGCAAGCAATGCATCAACAATTAAGGTTATGGTAAGGAAAAGTGCTATTTTTAAATTCCTATTTGCTCCTTTTAAGGTGTGAGGGATTATTCCAAGAGCAAAGAATAAGAATGATCCTAGATACACAATAATTAAATTTGGAGAAAGATTTAAAATTCCGTTCATATCGAATATAGAACCCAATACCATAGCTAGGTCATCTCCAGAAGTTTCTACTAATAATCCAGCACTTCTAAAGAAAGCAGAGTAAATAGTTGAAGCATAAAAGAAAACTAAATATGCAGATAAAATAATTGTTAGCCCTGTATACAAAAAATAGTTTGTGCTTTGATAGCCTGTTTCTATCATCTCGTTGTCTAAGTCGTTCTGTATATCTGTAACACTATTATTTAAATTTGTTCTGTCCTGTTTCTTGTTAGGAATTTGAACTTGTTCGATTACTTTTTTATCTGCAATGACTTTTTGTTTTTCATCTTTCTTATCTTCTATCTCTACCTCAAGTAGTTTTCTTTTTTCATTGGTTTCTTTTTCATTATAATTTTCATCAACAACAAAACCGTCCTTGATCCAGTTTAAAAAGATTTTTAATGAAGTTGAATCACCACTATTTAGTCCAGATTTTGCATGACCATAATCTGTAAAACTCTTAACTCTTGTAATGTTACGATTGGTGCTTTTGGAATCCTCGACTTCTTTTGACTTTGAAGAATTAAATCCTTTGATTTTGTTTTTTAGTGCTTCCATTTTAAGTTGTTTTTAATTGTTTACAACCCTTAATGGGATATTTATAGAAAGGTAACCCTGTTTGAGTAATTTATTTTTTAATAAGCCTAATAGGTTCAATTTAATAAAAAACCAAAAAATATAGTCAAGCTAAGTATGACCTTATAAATCACAAAAAATTCATTCCTGCTTTAATCCTCATGCCAGTGTTAGATTCCAACATAAACCAACAACTAGAAATAATCAAAAATAATAGAAACCAATAGAAACCAAGAATTAGAAATAATCAAAAACAATCAAAACTAATGCTTAGGAAATAATAGCTATAAAGCGAAAACAATAGTAATTAATAGGAATTAAGCGAAAAAATACAAATTTCGCACAAAAAACAACACAAACACTTTACACAAAAAAACACAAACCTCTAACACAAAAAAACACAAACTCTCGCACAAAAAATACAAAGACTTTACGCGAAATACACAAACCTCCAACACAAAAAACACCAACCAGCAATAGGGCATTATAAATACCCTAAAAAGTATTTACTCCTTAAACTTTCTTCTTACATTTTATAAAAAGATAAGAATATGAAAAATAACAAAATTCAAGTACTAAAGAAAAACAGAGTAATAAATTTTAGCATTGCTATTAATATAGCAAGGAATACGATTTATTTTGAGGAATACAAAGAATTCAGCGTTACAAAAATTAATTATGTAGAAAATACATTTGAGGGTTACACCTCTGAGGAAAGGTTAAAGAAACCAGAAGAAAGAACTATTTCAACTTTTGATATTGGTGTGATTTCAAAGTTTGGATTATTTTTATAATGTCATTTATTAATCCAAACTTCTAGTTGTAAAAATTGAGAGTGTTAAATGAACTCTATCTGAGTTTAATTTTCACTCTCTATCATGACTTTTAATTGAAGTTTGACCGTTTACTAAAGCCATTAACCATCAATCCCATTAATAAAAGTCTTAATAAAATCCTTTATTTTATCAGTTATCCTATTACTAATTGATTCCCGCTGTAAAACACTTGGTTTTTTCTCTAAGGCTTCTATAACTTCATCTTCTGTTGCCATACGTCCTGTAAACAGAAAATCGTTTATTATGGTTTCTACTTTGTCTTGATGCAATGCTTCGGTAGTGCTTAAATCTTGTAAGGCTTTTTTAGTTTCAACTTGCCAATAGTTTTTAAACTCAACTTCTACATCATCATTATCACTGATTTTGGGTAAGTTATTTTGAATAAACTTTTCAATTAATAAGCGTTTACTTCTTAATTCAGCTTCGCCAGAAAGTAAATCTATAATTTGTTTTTTCTGTTTAGCTTTGTCTTTTGGTTTCGCATCTTTTAATTGTGCCAATAACTTCAATATGTAAGCTACATTAATTTCATCACGATGTATTAACTCTAATTCAAAATCAATTTCATCTAAAATGGAGACAGATTCTTTTTGGTTATTGGTTTTTATTTTGTCGTATAAGTCTAAATATTTACTTGTATAATCTACAAATTCTTGGTCTTTCATATACGTATCGTCAAATGTAAATTCTACAAACGAGGTTAAGATATTTTTGAGACGCATTATCTCTCTAAATGCTTTGGCAAATTCTAACTCATCTTCTTCTGTTTCTAAATCATTTACACTTTCTATTGTTGGTGCAATAGTCATTAGTTCTTTATAGGCTTTATTAAATTTATTTATTTGCTCTTCATAAGGTGCAATTGTAATGGTTTCTTTTGCATTTTTATCTGAAAATAGAGCAATAGCATTATCTGTATTTTGTTTGAGATTACGAAATGCTAATATGTTCCCTTGCGACTTCTTTTCGTTTAAAATTCTGTTAGTACGTGAAAAAGCTTGTATTAAGCCGTGAAAGTTCAAATTCTTATCCACATATAACGTATTTAAAGACTTGCTATCAAATCCTGTAAGAAACATATTAACCACTAATAGAATATCAATCTGTTTGTTCTTAACCCGCTTAGAGATGTCTTTTTTATAGTTTAGAAATGTATTACCATCTTTTGCTGAATGTTTTGTACCAAACTGCTTGTTATAATCTGCTATATAGTCATCAAGTTTATCTTTACGAGGTATTGTAACATAATTTGAAGATGGCTCTGCCGCCATATTATAATCTGGGAAATCTTCTTCTGTTATTTCTCCATTAGCATCTGCATCTGCTGGGTTAGCTACATACGAAAAAATAGTAGCGATATTAAAAAGGTGTTCTCCAGCTTCTTTTTTAGCTTTCAATACATCGTAATACTTGATCAAAATATCTACACTACTCACACAAAATAGTGCTGTAAATGTTCTGTGGTGTGTCTTGCGATTGTGGTTTGCAAGAATGTAGTTGACAATTGTATTTATATAATCATCGCTTTCGTAAACCTCTTGAGTGTTTATATCCTCCACATTAATATCGTCTAAGCTTTCTTTAGATTTAAACACATTGTAATATTCAATAGAGAACTTTAATACATTTTCGTCACGTATGGCATCTGTAATGACATAACGATGTAAACACTCATGAAATAAATTTGCGGTAGTTTGCTTAATGCTTTTTTTACTAAATGCATTTTTAACAAATATGGGAGTGCCGGTAAAGCCGAATAATTGATGATTGGTAAAGAAATTTACAATGCGTTTATGTGTATCTCCAAATTGTGAACGGTGACATTCATCAAAAATAAAGACAATTTTCTCATCTTTTAAAGCTTCTATTTGTTTGCGGAATTTTGATTTTGAAATTGCAGAATTCAACTTCTGTATAGTGGTAACTAATAACGGTCTGCTATTATCTAAAAATTGATTAATAAGCATTTTGGTATTCTCTGTACCATCTATACTATCTTTGTCAAAGGCTCTAAATTCTCTTACTGTTTGGTCGTCTAAATCTTGCCGATCTACTACAAATACTACCTTTTTAATTTTAGGATTATGTGTTAGTATTTGACTTGCTTTAAATGATGTTAGCGTTTTACCTGAACCTGTAGTATGCCAGATATAACCATTTTTATCAGAATTTTTTACTCTATCTATTATAGATTCTACTGCATAAAATTGATACGGTCTAAGTACCATTAAAATCTTGTCACTTTCGTGCAAAACAATGTACTTTGTAATCATTTTTGCAATATGACAAGGCTCTAAGAAGATACTCGTAAACGGTTCTAATTGCGTTATTTTCTTATTCTTATCCGTTCCCCAAAATGAAGTGAATTTAAAACTTTGCTTTTGGCTATTTGCATAATACTTGGTATCTACTCCGTTACTAATTACAAATATTTGCACATAGTTAAATAGTGCATTGTTAGATGCAAAAGATTCTTTTTGGTAGCGTTGTATTTGATGAAAGGCTTCTTTTAATTCTATACCTCTACGCTTTAATTCTATTTGCACTAACGGCAACCCATTAATAAGTAGCGTAACATCATAACGGTTTTCTCTTTTCCCATTAATGGTAATTTGATTGGTTACTTGGAATTGATTTTGACACCAAAAATCTTGATTGATAAACTCTATATATGCTTTATCTCCATTGTCTTTTTGAAGTACGTATTTATCCCGAAGTGTTTTGGCTTTATCGAAGATATTCCCTTTAGAAAGATGTATTACTACTCTATCAAATTCTGAAGCTGTAAAAGTTGTTTTATTGTGTTTTTCTAATTGTACTTTAAGATTGCTTACTAAATCATCTTCTGTTTTTATAACAACCGATTTGTGGCCTAATGTTGTTAATTGGCTTACTAAATTATTTTCTAATACTTGTTCTGGTTGGGTTGTCATAATTGAGTTTAGTTACAATTAAGTTACATTATATACACTTCATTTAAAGCACTTTACATTTTGCTACTGTACGTTTAGTTACATGCCTGTTACATCATTATTCTGCCCAAAATGGAATATATGTTTTAGAATTTTCATGCTCTGAAATAAAAGCATCTTCAATAGTTTGTTTTATAATTCTTGAAGCTTGAGGATAGTTTTTATCTTCTATTCCAAATCTTAATCTTAATGAAGAATTAGACATATATTCGTTTGATAGGTATTTAAGCACACAGTGTTGATAAGTTGCCCTTACTTTATCTGATTTTGTCATTTGTCTTAATGATTTTGTTGCAAATAACTTTACACGTGTATAGTTATCTCCATTAATAAATTCTGGTGCAGGTAACTGGTATGCTTCTACTTGATGTATTACTTTATCTATACCACTACCACGCTCTTCGCAAATATTAAGCCTACGCATAAAACGTGCTAATGCCTCGTTACGGCTTTCTGGACTATGGTCAATGAATCGTTTAATATCTATCATTGGTTTACCAGGATTAGTAATTTCTAAACGGTCTTTATATAATTCTATCATTACACCAGTACCCGAAATAGAAAAATCTTGGTGGATTATTGCATTTGCAACAAGCTCACGAACTGCTAACTCAGGAAACATTTTTACTTCTTTACGAAATACACGACCTATTTCTTCATTACTTGGTAGCTCATTATTTATAAAATTAATAAGTCCTTCAAAGCCTAATGCATAGCCTTTAACACCAGCTTGCTCTTTTATAGTTTCCAATTTGTTTTTGCCTTTATAGATAACAACTCTAGGTACTTTTCTACTTATCTCTGGAAACTCGTTTAAGTTATTAGCAAATAATATTGCACCTAAATTTGTAATGGCATACTTTTTTAATCTTAGGTGAATTAGTTTTTCTTCAACTAATTTTTCTACAATAGCTTCTCTACTTTCTGGCAAAGGAATACTTAACATTCTAAATATTTGAGGAAAATCTAGCATATTTAATGCCTCAGAAGCATTCATATAACTTGTCGCTAATGTTTTTTCAAAAACTTCTTTGTTTAGTTTTTTCCATAAACGAGATTCCTTGTCTGCATGGTCTTTTAATTCTTTAGTATAACTTCCTACTCGAATATAGTCCGTACCCTTAAATCTAAGCGGATGCCCGATTGGGGTACTAATTTGAAATATTACAATATGTTTCTTTTCAAAAAAATGCTCTGTAATTTTAAAGGTGGTACGAGGTTGAAGCTGAGTAACTATATAGTTTTCTATTTCTTGACCTCTTATTTTAGTAAATGCAGGATTAAAAGTTGTACCAATAACTTTATGTGTTTCATCTTCTATACCATATAATATATAACCATGCTTCTTACCTTCCAACAATGCCGAATTTGATATTGCAGATATATTTTGACCTAATTTATCTGGATTCCAATTATTACCTTTAAACTCTACCCACTCACTTTCCTTTGGCAAAGCTCTTAATTCATCTATTAGGTGGTCTATATCTTCTTTATTCATCTCTTAGTTACATTATTATTACATCTTAACCTTATTGTTTTACAGTCGTTTAGATTATATTTTAGCCTTTTAGTTACATGCCTGTTACATGAAATTAGATCTATAAAACAGAAGTTATTAATTATTAAACTATCTACTGTTTTGTATTTAATTTTTATCATTTAAAAAATAATTTAATTTTCTAAAAAACTCCTCAATTTCTTCTTCATATTCATCATATGGCTCTAAACCAAAGGCTACAAACAAAGGAAACCAATCTTTCTTGTCTAATTGCAACAACTGTATTTTTATTGAGTTTACGGACTGCTCTAGGTCTCTAAGTATTATGTTAGCTACACTTCTGTATAAGGTATCTACATCTATCCGTTCTGTTGTAGATTCTAAAAAATGTTTTTGAGGAAACTCAATATATTTATAATCTGCTTGATCTAAAAGCAGGTAATGTTTACATAAATCCATACCAACATTAGCGTTTTGTAGCTCATAAACAACATCTTCTATATCTGGTGTTATAAAAAAAACTTCAAAATCATAGATTTTAACAGCAACGTTAGTTAAAGCTTGTTGCCATAATATTTCTGTTGTTTGTAACACGTTTTTTTCTAAAAACTTGTATTCCTCTAGGTCTTTTATCGAACAGTCTAAATGCCTATTTGGTTGTGCGATTAATACATCGTCTAGTTGTCGTAATTTTTCTTCTATATCCATATGGCGTCTATTTAAACAAACATCTTTTGTAATAATCCTTTTTTAAAATTTTGATTACTTTCTATTTTGGTATTTAATACTGCAATTTTTAAATCTATATCTGATAAGAAATTGGCTATTTTGGTTTGCTCTTCAATATTTGGCAAACTAACTTTAAGTTTTACAAATGCAGATTTAGAAATATTATACCTTGTACTACCTTGTGCTAAAGGAATCATTTTTTTTCTAAAATCAATACTTCTAAATAAAAACTGACTAAATGCAGGATATAAGTCTAATTGATTTACTCTAAATCCAAAACAAAAACTATTAAGATACATTTCCTTTACATTATCTAATAAAACTGATGCTGTACCAATTTCGTTAGGTGTCTCTGATGAAGTTGTAAAAAAAACATCGCCATATTGAACTTTAGTTTGTTTATCTGTAATTGTAATGTCTACTAAACCACAATTATCAATATTAATTTTAGAACTATCAAAAATTTGCTTGTATTGAATATATGGCTTTCCACTGCCAAAATTTTCTTTTGTTTTCCCTGTTAAACCGTTTAAAGTACTTCCTAAATCCCCCAACCTCTTTGTCTTCCATTTAGGAAACACATTACCATCATCATCTTTAAACCGTAATTCTTGATTAAATATTTTTTGCATTATGCCTTTTTTATATTGCTCTAAAAGGCTTTTCTTTTTGGTTAGTTTGGTGATTTTATCATCTACATCGGTAAGGAATGATGCTATTTTTTGTTGTTCTTCAATTAGAGGAATGTTAATAGGAATGCTTTTTAAATCTCCTGTAGTAAAGCCTTTTATAGAAGTACCTTGTGCGTATTGATGTAACAGTTTACTTCTTGATAAAAAATAATATGCTATGTAATAACTATTATCTTTTTTAGGAATAAGATTTGCAAAATCTTGACTTGTACATAAATCCTTTTTAGATACAAATAATTTACCAACACCTACTCTTGAAACAAAAAGAACACTATTTTTAGGAATTAATTTTGCTGCACTGTCATCAACTGCTTTCTCTGACAAATAACGTGTAATATCGATATTTATAATATCATTTTCTTTAACATCTGAACTAGAAATCCAAGGAATATTTCCTACCCAGTAATCAGTATTATTTGTTGATGGCGTTCCACCTCCTTTAAAAACACCTACATCACCTAATTTCTTACTTTCCCATTTTCTTTCAAATGCTGGAAACCTCAATTCAGGTATTAATTGCTTTTCCATATTAAAAAGGTGTTTTTATATTTAACTCTTTACAATAGGAAGCAATGCGTTTATCGGTTTCTGAAATGTCAACATCTAACGTTTGTATTTCTTCTGCAACTGCATCAATATCAATCGGCTCTTCTTCTTCAAATGTATCTACATAGCGTGGTATGTTAAGATTATAATCGTTTTCTTCAATTTCTCCGAGAGTAGCTCTGTAGCTGTATTTATCTTTTACAGCTCTGGTTTTATACGTTTCTACAATATCAGCAATATGGTTTGGTAATAGCTTGTTGTCTTTGCCTTGTTTTTCAAAATGGTTAGAAGCATCAATAAATAATACATCTTCATTAACTTCTCTACATTTTTTAATGACTAAAATACACGTTGGAATACCTGTACCAAAAAAGATGTTTGCAGGTAAACCAATTACTGCATCTATATAGTTTCTATCTTCTATTAAATAACGTCTAATATGTGCTTCACTACTTCCTCTAAATAATACACCATGTGGTAATACGGTTGCCATTATACCGTTTTCATCTAAATGATGAATCATATGCTGTACAAAAGCAAAATCTGCTTTAGTTTTGGGTGCTAACTTGCCGTATTGGCTAAACCGATCGTCTGTAGAAAAAATACCTTTAGCACTCCATTTGGCAGAAAATGGTGGATTTGCTACAATGGCTTCTGCTTTTAAGTCAATAAGTAGATGTTGAGGTTCTTCTAGTGTGTCTCCTTGTTTAATATCGAATTTACGGTAATTTATACCGTGTAAAATCATATTCATACGAGCTAAGTTGTACGTAGTTCGGTTTAATTCTTGACCGTAAAACATGCCTACATCTTTCACTTCTTTTGCTACCCGTAATATGAGAGAACCGCTACCCGTGGTTGGGTCGTATACAGATTTTAATCGTTTTTTTCGAGTCGTTACAATTTTTGCTAGTATGGTAGAAACTTCCTGAGGTGTATAAAATTCCCCTGCTTTTTTACCTGCCCTTGAAGCAAATTCGCCAATTAGATATTCATACGCATCACCTAATAAATCGCTTTCTGTATCTTCTAATTGAAAGTCAATAGCATCTAAATGAATTATTATTTGAGCAATGGTTTCATTTTGTGCTTTTACAGTTCTACCTAATTTACCAGAGGTTAAATCTAAATCTTCAAAGAGTTTTACAAAATCATCTTCTGATTCTGTACCCATAGTACTTTGCTCAATGTTGATAAGAATACGCTCTAAATCTTCAATAATAAAAAATTGAGCAGCTTCATCATTATCATTGGTTACTATTTCTGCAAGGTTGTTTCCTTTTTGAGCAATAGAGGTAAATAATTCACTTGGTTTTAAAAAGTAGCCTAATTCTTTTATACACGCTTTTTTAACTGCATTTATAAATAACACACCATTATCTGAATTTTCATCTAACTGCTCATACGTTAAATTGTCTGGTGCTAATATTTTATTAGCGTATAGATGTAATTTTTCTGAAAGGTATTTAAAGAAAATAAAGCCTAAGATGTAGTTTCTGTAATCGTCTGCATCCATTTTGCCACGTAATAGGTTGGCAATAGCCCATAGTTGTTTTTCGAGTAGTTTTTTTTGTTGTTCGGACATTTAGTTTGCTGTGATTTTTTTGATTGCTAAAAATAGGGATATTATGCTACTTAAAAAGTGGTTTTTATAATTTTAATTTAGAGATGTATTTAATGAACATTATACTTTAGGTTACATTTTTTGAAAAACCTAAAATCTTGGTAGTGTAAAGAAATAAATGCCTACAACAAATATTCTATATATTTTCCATTAAATAATCGACCAAATCTCCACCAATTTCAACGTCTATTTTTTCTAAAAAACCACTACACTGAATTGAGAAGCCATTTTTATTTAATGATTGTGCAGTTACACTCCATGCTTCAAATTCTGTTTTGTCGGGATAGGCAATTATATGATGTGCTTTTACTGGTTGAAGCATACTTTCTTTAAAGCCTGCCTTACTTCCTGTTGCCATCCATAAAAAACTGGGCATTACTATGCTCATTATAATTGCAGTTTTCTCTGACTCTACGATGCAAATTGTTTCCCCTTTTAAAAAATTAGCTATGTTATGTAAGCCATATAAACATTGAGACAACTTGAAGTCGTCTATTTTAAGTTGTTTATGTATCCAACTTATATGATTAAATGGTTTTTTAATTCTCTGTCCTGTATGAGAGTTGTATAACATAATCTTACCTCCTCTTATTCTATTCTTAATATCAATCTGCCAAAAAACTGTCGCACCATTCCAATAATTTGTAATACCAATATTATATCGTTTAATTGCTTCCAATACACTGTTTTTATCAAAAACACTCATTAAATATATAATAAAATTGCTGTTTTTCAATGTATTACTAAATTGTGATACAATATTGTTGTGGTGATATGTTGGTTGTATCACACTAATACTATTATTGTTTGTAGGTTTTGAAACGTTATTATTATGAGGTTTTTTAAAATAACCACATTTACTTTCTCTATCACATCTACCATCTATATCGTTTAAATAGTAATTTGTTTCGTTGTCAACAAACTTTACAAAAGTCTTTTTATGACAACAAGGACAAAGAAATTTTTTACTAGACTTATCTAAACTGTATTTATAAACTTTATTCAAAATTTTTAAAAATAATTCGTACCACTCGTACTTATCTAGGAGTACGAATGGTACGAATGGATTATTGTTTTTTAATGTGATTTTCTAAAAGATAGCGAAGTGCATCTTTATGTGTAAAATCTGGTAATGTGTTTTTCTTCTTAGGCAATTTCATGTTTCCATTTACATCCTTCCTGAGCATATCAGACAGCTTCATAAACTCTTCCTCTGGAAGAGCTTTAGCTATAGTATATACATCAGAAGCCACCATTTTAGATACCTAATTTTTTTCTTCTCTTGCGAATAGCACCTTCAGATAAGCCTAAATATTCACCAATTTGAACGTTGGATATCCCTTCTAATATCATGTGCTCCATCTTTTCATCTCTCTCATCAATATCAGAAGAATCAAAAGTTTTTAGATGGTCTTTTTCAGCTTCAAAACCTATGAATTGAAAACCTAAAAAGTTAGTTGGCTTTTCAATACTACACAGTACTACGTTTTCAGAATGGTAAACATGCTCTGTATTACGCTGTTTAATTTGCTTGATATACTTGTAAGAATGATTTTGAGAACTTGACCCAATGGCAAAGGAGCTATCGCAGAAATTCATCAACATTTTACTTCCTGCTAAATCATTTTTAGTTATCGGCTTACTTTGATCTCTTTTAGGCGTGTGTGCCAATACAAGTATAGATATGTTTTCAGATTTTGACACTTTTTTGAGTGTTTTCATCAAGACTAAAGCGTCTTTTGCTTTCTCATTTTCGCTACTCAAAAAAGTAAGGTTATCTATAATTAAGACAGAAACATTATTGGCTTTTATAGTTTCTTGTAAAGTATCACACAAATAATCTTCAACTCCTTTATACTTCTTCGGTATATCTTGTTCAGCATTAATTTCAGCACGAAGGAAATTTGAACTAAAATTATAATGGCTCTGATAGTTGTTAGAATACCGATTCTCAAATTGTTTGTCAGACATTTCAAAATCTAAATAAAGTACATTTTTGGGTTTGCATTCAAGTTTGAAACCTGGTATCGGAATTCCGCTACTTATACTTTCCCCAATTTGTACACCTAAAACAGACTTACCATTATTGGTGTCTGAAAATAAAATACATACTTCATTCTCATACCATAACTCGCTAAATAGCATATTAGGTATGGGTCTTTTTTTTGCTTCTTCAATCCATTCATTAGCTTCTTTAACAACCAGACAGCCTGAATTGTACTTATTATTTTCAAGTATTTTCTCATTTTTACTAATATCCTGAACAATATTGTCTACTTTTTTTGACTGCATAATTAATAGCTTTAAGTGATAATGAAATTATCCAGATCGTCATTTGTATACTTTTTTGCTTTGATATCAGGAGGGTACAATTCGATGGTGTAGCCATCATCATCTTCTATCTCGAAATCATCGTATTCTTCTAAATAATCAGTAATGATGCTTCTTATTAACGAAGAAATTTTTAAATCATAATGTCCTGCGATTAGTTGCAGGTGTTCTTTTTGCTCTTCAGTAATTCTAAAATTAATTGTTGTTTGCATAATTCTCTTTTTAAAATTTATTTTAAACATTCTAAAAGAGATGTCACCTATAAATAAACGATAACTCCCTAATTAATAATGTTTAACTAGGGTGAAAGTCGTAATACATTTACAGTATCACAAGGGTAGACTTTGGGTAAATAATGGGTATTTTAGGGTGAGAATCTAGGGAATTGGGTAATTCCTTGTATATACTAAAAAATGGCTTCTAGTTTTGAGAAAATTGCTTCCATTTTCTTTCAATTTCTTTTAATCTTAGAACATGGTTTTCGTTTTGTGGATCACTCAATTTTATTCTACCTATATTTAGATAAAAGTCATTATTTATGATTTTTTGAAATAAAACTGCACTTGGAAATGCAGATTTTAGCTCCTTCTTGAAATAAAAATATAGACTAACAACATACCCATGTTTTTGGTTATTTCCTATTTTCAACTCCTGCTCTATAAAATCAAGCTGTTTTACTGAATCAAAATGTTCTTCGTAGTTCTCATAAATTTCCTGAGCTATACTTTTTGGTGTAAAATACTTTTCTTCTTCAAACTTAAATTTATTATTTAGGCTAATAAGTATAGAAAGATAATTTTCAAATCTGAAAATACTCTGGATTAACTGGTTTGATTCATAAAATTTTACATCAAATCTATTCAGAGATCCAAATAAGTAATACAACACTATATTATTTATATTTCGCAGTTGGTTGATATGATCCATCCGAGAAGCCTGTAAGGTTTTGAATCGTTTTTCTGCAACTACTTCACCATCGGAATTGCGTTTCATACCAATCTGTCTATCGCCTATGGCTAATTCGAAATACTTTTTAAAATAGTATAAACCTCTTTTTCTTTTTTCTTGTGGTGTCAGTCCAAAAGTTTCCACATCAAAATCACGATTAAATAAAGCTAAATCACCTCCAATACCATTTTTATAGTGTTTTTTTAAAAAGTCAAATACTGTTTTCACTAATTCCTGAGTGAATTCATACTCTAAGTTTTCATCAGATATCAAAATTTCACCTAAGAAAACACCCAATGTATCAGTTTGGGTAAGATTTGAAGAACTATATATTTGGTGTAATAATTCTTTATCAAGCAAGTACTCGGCTTGTTGTTTTAAATCTAAAGCCTTAAAGGTTTTTTCGTCAATACTTCCAAAATATTTACTTT
>Ga0307982_1002086_pt1 | contig 16231 bp, 13 predicted proteins | sample OrgLakmetagen989_FD_201847 | JGI IMG/M metagenome (GOLD analysis project Ga0307982, IMG submission 201847) | Saline water microbial communities from Organic Lake, Antarctica - #989 | ecosystem: Environmental > Aquatic > Non-marine Saline and Alkaline > Saline | place: Antarctica: Organic Lake...
ACATTTGTTTGTTGATACTGTCTACTACTTCATGACATTCGATCGAGCTATCGGGAGGCGCATGATTGCTGCACAAGCTGCCTTCGATGCTGTGGCGCATACCGTTTGAGCTATTCAAGCCATACCAGCTATCATCATGCCCCTGGCGCGTGCGTTTGAAGTGGTCAGCTGCTTCATCAAAGCCTCTTCGCAAGAACCCAGACGCTGGCACAGAATTTCTATTGAGACCAGCTAGCCCCCATAACGCTGCTCGCGCTAGATCTAGCCTGCCAAGCTCTAAAACATAAATACGGGCCAAGGTTTGGTGGTAATTTTCGGCATGAGGGCTCGCATGGTCGGGCTCCAACTGCAATGCCACTTGGCAGCGCCAGAGAGCCTCCGATACTTGTCCTAATTTCAAATGCGCGAGGCTGGCATCGTGCCAGGCGCTGGCCACCCAATCAAGACTCAAGCTACTACTCAATCCCATAATTGCATGTTCGGCACGAGCAGCTGTAGCATTGCTCGATACTTGGTCGGGCAGCTCATCAGCAAGGTCGCCTAACTCTGAATGTTGTAAAGCGAATCGCCAGACACCTAAGTGAGGTTCAAGCACATCCAAGGCCTTCAACGGTTCGTCTGCAGTAAGATAAGCCTTGCCCAGCAACCACCACCGCCTTGGGTGTGGCACACCGACCTGCCCACCCTCGTCTACTGCTGCTGACGCCTGCAACGATCTCTCGAGAGCTTCAATGCCATGATCATAGCGACCAAGGTCCAGCAAGATGCGGCTATATGATTCCCAAAAAGAAGGGTTGCTGGTTGTGGTCTTGCCATTTAAATCCAGCTCCATTTGGCGATTCAAGCATTGAGCAACATCACTAAGTGCGGTGCCATCTAGGCGGCTGCGATAGAAATGTAAGTCACACTCCATTCCTACCCACTCGCTTGCTTGAGATGGATCGAGTATAGCAGCAGATTGAAGAGCTGCCACGCCTACTTCGAGCTCATCGCAGTGGTAAGCTGACTTGGCCAATTCTACAAAGAATCTAGGGTCTTCGACGGCACGAGGGTCCTGGGTTATGTAAAATTCATTTAGGCTATCAAACTTGCGGCGCCACTGCTCCTTAAATTGCCCAGGTGGTAGCACGTTTCCACTGCCATTCAACGGGGAGATAACACCAATTGCCAGGGCTAGAGTAGCGATGCAGGAAACTTTAGGCATAGATAATTATATTTAAGACTACTGATGCAGCCAATTGGATGCGCTATATATCTTTGCCTGTTTGCTGCAGCAACCTGCTAGCCAAAATTCACTACGAGGTAATAACTTCTTGCTAAGCTACGGCGGCATTGTGCAGCTCGGTATTGCTTCAAATTTTCCATATCAATGAAGCTATTCTGTTCAAACGTGAGCTGTTGATCAAAAGACTGGAAGCTAGAAGTAGTGAAAGCGCTGCGGCGTGCTCCCCATCTGTAATCTCTTGTAACTCAACTAACTTGTAACTTCATTGTTGGTACAGTACACTGAAAGCTTCGTCGTTGGTCTGTAAAATAGACAAACACTGCACAGCTACTTATCAGATAGCTATTGTAGCCTGCTAGTGCTGTAGCTGTGACCTCCGCATCTCCGCTCAAGCTAAAAGAAGATATTGTAATAGAATAGAGAGTACTACTATAGGCTGTAGCATCGCTGGGTATATAGAAGTCCTGAACAGTGGCTTGTAACTTGGGCGAGAGAGCCTAGTTTCTTTACACATCGATTGATGAACAGTGCCATTTGTGTGTGAGTTCTTGAGCACGCTCTTGGCGACCTCATATTTATTTGTTCATTACTCACGCTGTCAGTTCCTCACGATGAGACTACGTGACTTGGAGCAAGCCCTTCAACGTGTGCGGCCTTTCGACACTACGCTTCAAAAGATCGATCTGGAGCAATTTCCGACAGGCTTTCACATCGCGTCTCGACTGGTGCTAGCAGCTGCGGAGAATGATGACATTGAAGGCTGCGTTGTAGCTGACCTAGGTACAGGCACCGGTATGCTTGGTATTGGGTGTGCTTTGATGGGCGCCTCGGCTGTTGTTGGACTCGACGCAGATTTGGATGCGTTAGTTATCGCCGCAGAGAATATTGAGGCTGCCGATGTGGAGGAAGTGATGGACCTTGTGCAGTGCGACGTCTCAAGTATGCCGCTGCGCCCCACAGGACTGCCCACTATAGACACGGTACTTTGTTCTTTCGTCGCTGTTTGAGAAATTCTACTTTATCTGCTCTGAATTATTTTTCTGCAAGCTTGCTTACCATGAATTGGCTCAAAGCCGCTAATTTGCTTTTACCTTTGGTATCAAATACAGGTCGTGATGAACCCCCCTTTTGGCACTCGGAATACGGGGATAGACGTAACTTTCCTGGAACAAGCCATTGCGCTACGACCTCGAGCCATTTACTCCCTTCACAAAACGTCAACGCGGAAGTTTCTGGTCAAAAAAGCTACCGAGGAGTGGGGGCTGGAGGTCGAAGTCATTGCTGAGTTGCGCTTCGATATTCCGAAAATGTACATTGTTTCCTTTGCTAGTTCTTTTGCGAACTCGCCATTTGTATGGACGCCTCGCATTTAACGCTGCTTGTACCTATTCATTCTCCAATCTTACGGCGCCGTATTTCTGTAGGTACAAGCATCACAAGAAGAAGACGGCCGACGTAGAAGTGGACTTCATTCGCTTCGTGCTTCCGGACTCTCTACGCATGGCACCCTCAATGTCTTCTAGCGATGCAGCGCCGCAGCCTCTAGAAGAGGATGCTGAAAAGGCACTTCAAACCAACAGCCGAGTGGGGGATGAGGATGCTATGGAACACGTTGATCAGGTCGATTCAACAGGTCTTCCAGCTGAGGAACCACAACCCCCGCCCATATAATGCCTCGTAAAGTATTGTTAAATGGTGCATTAGTTTCAATATAGATAAGTTCGTAAAGTATTGTATTGTGGTTCAGTGGTCAAAATCTGAATTCACGACGAACTGACCTATGCCATTTTCCTTTTCTGCCCTGTGGTCTGTCTGCGATACCAATCGATTAACGATCCATTATAACTTGATAAAGATCCATGTTGATATTGACACCGGCATTAAGGGTATGGATTTCCGCCTTAGGCAGAAAAAATAATGAATGCCTTTCACAATGGAAATAGATGGCTAGACATATCTAGGGACGCGGGATAATACAGAAAACTTATAACCTAAGAGCTTACGAGTCAAATCATATTCATATTCATTGGCCACCACAAGAAGCCTAAAGGGTACAAGAGAAGACCTACTCCAGCCGAGTCATTCAGGTACGGCAGAATTCAAGATATAAGTACTTCTCATAAGTCTTTGAGGCCATTACCTGTCAGCGAAATCATGCCCGGGCTAGGATTGATTACCAAGGTTATCTTTTTTGCGTTGCGCGAAATGCAGCACGGAATTGATCTCGTTTCATTAATTCACTCCCTGTTATACCCGCTTCATCGAATAATAAATCAATCTCAGAGTCATCCATGGGCTCATTCAGCGCCTTGGAAGCTAGGCTTAAGTCCATCCTACTCATGCCATCGTCTGGCGAGCACATCAGATGTTTGCCAGCGAACCTATCGAAAACGGCATCCACAGCATCATCAGTGGTGGGCCCAGACTGCTGAAGTTGTAACATTGCCAGAAATTCTGCGAAATTAATTTCGTTATCTCCATTATAGTCGACCTCCTTGATGATTTCAGACACCTCTTTCGCACTCTTTCTCACGCCTACTTCGTTGAGGATGCGAACGAGTTCGTGAGGTTCGATTGTTCCTGAGTTATTGTCGTCGAAATTTTTGAAAACCTCAATATATTTCTGAATTGTCTCCTCGCTAAGCAACTGTTCTGATGCAGCCATGCTTTGACGCGATTAAAGATGGGACAGCACGCTGAGTGGTAGAGGAGCGCAACGGTTGAGTCGTTGAGGCTCAGAAGTTTTAAGAGTTTCAGCCAAAGACGTCTGACACCTGAAAAAGAACATGAGTATCCCCCTCCTGTGGGTAACCTGATCGAACATTTTGAAAAAATGTGTAGATGAGAGAAAGCTGAGGACGATTCGATGACACTTAGACTGGCGCCGCAGGCTTTGGATAGTCTTTCTGGTTTTAAATTTTGATTCATTGCAGGTTGCCGCGAATTCCTGCGGAGTGTCTTGCTCTAGCGTTGAAAATTTTCCGGTCACTGGAGAGCTAGAGGAAGCTGCTTGTATTCGCACCTTTTACGATGCCTGCGGTACCTTTAATTTCGGTGAGTTGGGTCACTCAGTCAATAATTTTGTTTTCGAAAGATTTTCCAACTTACACATGGTTGTCATACCTTTATTCTCTAGTTGAGAGTGGTAAGCATCGACTACTACATGGCTCCTCCGCTTCCTAGCACTTTTGTAAGTTCGCAAGGAAGCAGTGACGGAGAACCAGTTTTATATCAGCCACAGCGCCAGCACATTCCAAGAGACGCTGAAGAATACCCAGTGCTTCGGATATTTGGATCTACTCCAGGTGGACAGAAGACCTGTGCTCACATTCATGGCTCGTTACCTTATCTACTAGCACGACCGTCTTACAATGAAGAAAGTGGTAACAATGGTAAGGCTGGTCGTGGGTTGTTGCATGCTTTCGACAATGCCAGCATTCTAAAGACCTGGACCAAGCGGCTTGTTGCTGAGATTTCAGCTAAATTAGACAGTACTTTGGTGTTTTTATCAAAGCGTAGCGATGAAGAAACTGGAGGCGGCGACCATTATGACTGTGAAGAGCCTCCCAAAACAGCGCAGCAGTATATCCAGCGCCCCCTTGTGTACTCCATTGACGTGGTAGAGCGGATTCCTATATATGGTTTTCACCCCAAAGAATTGCCATACTTAAAGATTACTTTATTCAATCCGAAGCACATTAGTTTGCTCGCTGGCGTGCTTAGATCAGGCGTGATTCAAGGCGTCGAAATGCAGCCTCATGAAGCGCATATCAACAATATTCTCCAAGCCCTGATTGATCACGACGTCGGAGGTATGGACTACTTGCACCTCAGAGGCTGCAAATTTCGGTCACCAATGCCTGAGATGCCGGGGAGAACTGCGGCGGGCACTAGCCAATCTCCTAGTAGTCGAGGCACCCCGGCGACGCCGTTTTCGCTTTCAACGTCGCCCGGTTCGATGTCGTCCTCCAGATCACCAGCAAAGCGAAGATTGCGAAAAAGCCCTGCATCTCCATTCACGGGTCGAAACGAGCACCGCTTGTGGTGGGCTCATAATACACCATCCAAATTGGTGCAGGATTATAGTCATGGTGATCATGAACACTCAACTCACGGTCAAGAGAGTGAGACCTACCCAGCAGAGCAAACTGCTTCACAATTGATGCGAGGTATTGACCCACGCGACTTTGAATTATCACAAGCAGTTTATGGAGGGGCAAAAAAACATGAAGAATCTCTTCTTGGTAAAGACTCTGAACTTCCAGAGCTTGAGCCCACATTTAGTGATGAACCTCCTCCCCGGCCTCCTGACCATCTAAGTCGATCAAGGTGTAGTCTTGAAATCGACGCGACTATTTATCACATATTGAATAGAAGTATGTGCACAGGTAAAGACGTGCCAGCCAATGATGCAGCGCCAAAGAGCACCAAGAAGTCATTTCGCGCAGTGAACTCGTTGACTGGGATGTGGGCCGAGGAACGGGACCGTGCTCGCAGATTAGGTCTGAGTTCCCAAATTGACGCTCCAACTGAAGCGACTCCTCCTGATGGGAACGTTGTCAATAGAGGACTCGCAAGTGCTGGTGAATTTGAAGCGTGGAAAAAAACAATACTTGATTTGGCATCCAAGTCAAGTGATACTGCATCGAGTAGGCCAACGACGTATCCGCAAGAAGAAAACATGGAACCAAGTGTGGAAGCAGAGGTTGAAAGGGTACTTGCTTCGCAAGCATCCTTTGAAGCGCTGAGCCGCAAATCTCGGCGTGCAGAATATCGTGTGATTCATGAAAATGGTGACGAAGAGAACGAAGAAGAAGAGAGCGAAGACAGTAGTGATGAAGATAGCGATTCTAGTGACAACAAAAGCTCGTCCCAGGTGTTCACCCAACTCTCTCAAAGCAGCATCACATCAGATAACGTGGAAAGTAATAAAAAAAGTGCAACATCTTCACAGCTCAAGCGTCGAAATTCATCATTCTTGACACAAGAGCAGCAACGTCATATTGAAATTATGCTATCTCAAGATGAGCCCGTTGCATCAAAAGAGCCTTTAGCACATTCAGAAAAAGCTCCCGATCAGAACTTTTGCGGCGTCAGCTCTCCCTATGAAGATTTGTTGACTGCTGAAGAGGATGAAGAGAGATGGTGGTTATCTCAGCCTCAAAGGCGGGAAACGATTAATCAGTCAGAGGTTTATGGCCATGATGGTATTGCCATCGATGCGGGAGGCAGTCCCATAAGTCCACACTTATCAATTGAATCAAACACGTTGGAGCACATCAACTTGGCTTACGAATATTCGGCTATGAAAGAACTTTACGAAGGAGTCGTCGAAGATAGCGCTACCCTTCAAGGCACAAATTTGGTCAATGACAACGGCAATCGTAGTGAAGATGAAGTCGATTTTACTTCTGAGAGGCTTGGGGATCATGGTTTACCTGGCAGATCTTATTTGGAAAGAGAATCCCTTGAATGCCCGAGCCAACTTTTCTCTTTGACAAGTTCGCCCGACAATACTCCTATTTATGACACTGGCAGCGAACGTCTCGAGATAAGTAAAAATCCACTAAATGTATTACGACCTTCAGTGGAACCACCCAGTTCTGCGCACGTTGTCGCGACTCTCTATGATTATGGGCTGCAATTTGAGGTGCCTGTAGAGCCTTTCTTTAGCGTGCGTACAGACGTGCAAACTGCTCCTCTGCCGAATCATTCAAGAAGAAGAGTGCTCCCCAAATTTAGGGATGATTTACCCTGCTTTGACACGACTCCTCAGCGTCAACTCTTCCATGATAAGCGTCATCATCAGCGCATATGCTCAAGACAAAGGACAGCCAAACGTCTTGCACTGGGGCTTGAGAAACAAAGACATATGAAACTCAGCAATGGCAGCGCGTCGATGCCTTTTCCAACACGTGTAGGTCAAAATGGAATATGGCTGATACCACTGCTCCCTTTACCACCGTCATCGGAAGCAGTTACCTCTTGGTTACAAGGGCATTCATTGGATGAGCATACCTTGAAAAGTGCATCTCTAGCCAAAAGCGCACTTAGTGTCAATCCACAAGTGCCCCGAGCGTTGGACAGCGTAGACGAGCACGATCACAGCGACGACGACGACGAAGAAGAATTCACCATGGACGCAAATACAGGAAAAATGATTCCGACATTGCGTCCGAAAAGAAGAAAATTGTTCAATGCTCAGCGTAACGCCGGTGAACGCAGCGCGCCGCTGGCAAAGGATGCCAGCAACTTAGACATGAGTTCTGAAGAGCACGCCCATCCACTTTTTGTGACGAACCCTGAAAGGGCACGCGCTAACGGATACCCTATCACAGCACAGTTCGCGCTTGAGATCCGTCGAAGCGTTCTCGAGCGACAAAATTCTTCGAGTAATGCTTCCTTGTCTATGCCGCCGCCACCACCATCACCAATGAAGGCCAGTTCTCCCGTAAAACCACCAGTACTCCCACGCCCTTCTTCCATGGGCTTCGTTACTGCGCACAGAGCCAGAACACCGTCTTCCTTGTTCCGCCAGGTATCTCAGGTTCCACTCCCAACGCAGTCCCCGCACTCTTCGTGTGCCAGCGGAGAGGTTGCAAACGGCGGTGGGAATAGACGTGCTGCTCCTGAAAGTTTTCACTTAACTGGTTCGGGGAGCACAGTGTCGAGCTCGGTGGGTCGAAGAGTCTCGGTACTGTGCATAGAAGTGGTTGGAGCGACACGGCACCAGCTGCTGCCCGACCCAGAAGTAGATGCGGCCCTCTTTGTGTGCTGGCGGCTGCTGGATACTTTTGGTTTTGATGCTGAGACAGAAGAGCACCATCGCGCAAGCGGAGCCATCCTAAACCTTGCCCCACAAGTAGTTGGGCATGGTAGTCTTGATCGCAACAACAGCAGTAGTGGTGCCGGCACCCCGTTGCAGCAGCACACGGCCGAACAATCATGGCACCGGGCTCTGGGCGAAGGCGTGGACGTTGTTGAGTGTGGATCGGAGTTGGAATTGTTCCTTGAAGTCGAAGCTCTCTTTGAGCTCTATGATCCGGTACTCAGTGCGCGTGCTCTTGCGATTTTTAAGTTCATCAATTTACTTTAGTAATTCATACTCTATTTTTATGTTTGAATCGCCTCCCCTTTGAAACTTGCACTCTAATACACTCGGATCCACACTGTGTTATTAGGACGTAGTAGTGGGCTGGGACATTCAGCGAGCTTCGCTGAAATGGCTTCTGGACCGTGCAGCAGCTTTGAAGCCTCGCCCACTGGACTTGGTAAGCTGCTTTCTCTCTCAACTGTTTCAACATCAAGTTAGAACGAGCTTCTGCTCCCAACCCACTGAGTGTAATCAATTTATATCTCTATCCTGCGACTTCCACGTCTCAGTTTTTAGCACACTCCATCACTTTTTATTTATTTTCTACCAATTGACCCGTCTGTTTATGCACCTGCTCACTGCCAACCAACGAAAAGGTGCGGCGCCTTTCTCGAGTCCCTTCGGAGCCGCCGCACCAATTGCACGGAGCCGACGAATGGGGGGCCGCCACTTCCAGTGACGTGCACCTCACCGGCGTGGTGTGCCTCACCTTGTGGCGCATGATGCGAGACGAGCTCAAGCTCTGCAGCTACACGTTGGAAGCGGTGGCCGCGCACGTGCTTCACAAGCGCGTGCCCCATGTACGATCGGACCTGCACTACTGTAGTAGACACCGTCTTTTGCCTGTGCACACCCGACATTCCTTTCTTTTCCACTTGCAATAAACTGCTTGATTTCAAATTTCACTCGAACTTTGTCTTGTGTTGCATTGTGTCTTTCCTGCCTGTGCGCGCTTCTGTTAGGTCCCTGCACATGTGCTTTGTGGGTGGTACGGGTCCAGCACAGCAGACCGCTGTCGAGCAGTGCGCTTAGTGCTAGACCGCTGCGATGCCGAGCTTGCCATTCTTGAAAAACTAGACTTGCTGAACCGATATGCTGAGAGTGCACGCCTGTAAGATTTTTTTTCATTTTTTTCGCTGCTACATCCTTCCAATAGAATTTCTCTTTCACTGATGAATGTTATTACTTCGCATTTTTTGAATGCTTCATATCTTTTTTAAGTACTATATTTCCATATCATTAGTGATTCTTTATCATTTGCCTCTATTTCGTGTCATTTTGTTGTTGCAAATCCTGGGTCTACAGGTACGGCATTCCATTTTTCGATGTGATCAGCCGCGGCTCGCAGTACCGCGTCGAGGCAGTCTTGATGCGCGTCATGAAGCCGCTGGGTTACGTGGCGCCGTCGCCTCACAAGCAACAAGTGAGCGCTCAAGCCGCCATCGAAGTCATTCCACTCGTGCTCGAACCGAAATCAGCCTTCTACACCAGCCCTGTCATAGTCCTCGATTTTCAGTCGCTTTATCCCTCTATGGTAAGATTTTTCTCTTTGAAGAATGCTTGTGAACTCATTGCTAACTGAGGTCTTCGCTTTTTACTTAAATTGGCTGAGCCCGTGCACCTATCTTTTCTACTCATTCTGGTAAATCACAGGTGCTGGCATACAACTTGTGCTATTCGACTTGCCTCGGCAAGCTGACCAAGGGCGAATCTGACCCGCGAGGCCCCACCACTGGCCGCCTTGGGTTTACTTCTTTCTCCGCAGCCAAGTCGGCGGAAGGCCTAGCCTCCTGCGCAAATGCCACGGCTAGCCACCAACAAGGCCAAGCGCTTCGCAGTGACGACAAGAACGATGCCCGCTACCCGTTTGTGTGCCCCACTGGAACCATGTTTTGCAAGCCGGAGACGCGCGTTGGGGTGCTGCCACAAATGCTGCGGGAAATTCTCGAGACGCGGTTCATGGTGAAGCGGGCGATGAAGCGGTGTTTGGGAGACCACCCGGTGTCCGGGCATCGTGTCATTTCGGACTCGGGCAAACGGCGCACGCTGGAAAACGTGCTGCACGCCAGGCAGTTTGCTTTGAAAATGATCGCCAACGTTACTTATGGCTACACCGCAGCGTCCTTTACGGGTCGCATGCCGTGCTCTGAGCTTGCTGACGCGATAGTGAAAGCCGGGAGGCACACTCTGGAGCATGCTATCGAGATGGTGGAAAGCGAAACAGTGAAGTGGTCAGGGGCTTCGGTGAGTGGGACTCGTGCACGAAAATGATCGTAAGCAGTCGAGGCCCTTTTTGAGGTGTAAATCTGTGCGTATTTAAATTGAAAGAAGGTACGAGCTACTATGATGCTTTATTTTCTTTTTGTAATGATGCTTCGTAGGTGGTCTACGGCGACACGGACTCGCTCTTTGTGCATTTGCCAGGAAAGACCATGGCCCAAGCTTTCGACGTTGGTCGGGCCATCGCTCAAGCTGTCACTGACGCTAATCCTAAGGATGTGGTGCTGCAGTTTGAAAAAGTAAGTCGAAGGAAGGGAGAGTGTAGGGATCCAGAGGGTTCGAAAATTATCGTTTACTCTTTTCTTCCAAATAACTTTTAATAATCATTTCTAGCCTTCTTCTTCTCGAGATTCTTGCTCATCGAATAAATAAGTGCATTTTTCACGCACACAAACATCAATACGACACAGGTGTACAGCTCTTGCTTGCTGGTCTCGAAGAAGCGATACGTGGGTCTCTGCTTCGAATCGCCGGAGCAGAAGCACGGCAGCTTAGACTCAAAAGGGATTGAAATCGTGCGCCGGGACAATTGTCCGGCCGTTGGTAAAATGCAAGAAAAAGCTTTGAGGCTTCTGTTCACCACTCGCGACGGAAGCCAAGTGAAAGGCTGGCTCGTGCGGCAGTGGCAGGCTTTGCTGGGCCACCGAGTGCGGGCCAACGATTACATTTTCGCCAAAGTGGGGGAAACTCTTCTTCTTCATCATCTTTTGTGCTCATGTTTTTCGGCTACAGTCTCTTGCCCAGCTTTCTGTTGATTTGGTGTTCTCCTTAGATCGTCCGCATACATGTGTATTTGTCCTTTTTCATCGGCGTGCCTTTCTTCTCAAAGGAGGCCAAACCGTTCAAAGACAGCGATCGCCCGCCCGTGCACGCCGTGGTGTCAGCACGAGCTGCCGCGAAAGACCATCGAGCGGCAGCGCTCCGAGGCGAGCGAGTGCCTTATGTGGTGAGTGAGTTTATGGATAATTCTTATTTGCGCACATACCTTGTAATTTTACCTATACTTTTCGTTGTTGTAACAGTAGTGGGTTTCCTTCTTTTGAAACAAATATCTCCTCTGAATGCAATATGGATTTTCGATCTTGTCTTAGGTGGTGTATGCGCACGGAGACGAGGCTGGCCTAGGCCGCAGGAACAAGCTTCCGCGGCTCATGGACTGCGTGGTGGATCCAAGAGAGTTGCTCGCACCTGGGTCTACTCTGAGGCTGAACGGCTACTATTACATCACCAAACAGGTGCATTTTTGGTGCACATACACCAGCGGTTCAATTGTAGTTTTGATTATGCCTGCTTACATTGACTGTGATTTTTACAGCGTCGACATGGCGAGAGATAAAGCGTGAACACACACACACACTCACTCAACTTTTTTTTTTTTTCCCTCACGGTCTATGCACCACAGATTCTCCCAGCTCTAGCTCGGGTGCTCAACATTGCCGGCCTCGATCCTCACAAGTGGTTCGAAGACATGCACCGTCCTCGTCCTTTGCGAGCTCTCAGACCGCCTTCCTCGCACACGCAAGCCATGCTCGCCGCGCTCGGCTTTACGCCCTCGCCATCGCAAACGACGTCTTCGTCGAGATACGGCGCCATGATGGGAGCTGCGTCTTCTTCGCATGCGCCTCAACAAAAGCTCTTGACGTCGTACCTCCTCACCGAGCACTGCTTGTTGTGCGACCAGCGCTGCAAAGACAACGTCTGTGACCGTTGCCGCACCAGTGGCGCTGCGGCGTCTCTGGCGCAGGCCCAACTCGCTCAAGTGCAGAAACTCGTGCATGCGGCCCAGCTTCTCTGCGCCCGTTGCTTGCACGTGAACGACGGCGGCGCTTGGGGCGGTGCTGCGCCGCATAACGCACGGCACCCGTCTGCTGCGAGCAGTTCAACCGGCAGAGGTGGAGCCGTGCCTCCAAGCGAATTAGCACCGTGGCGACCGATGACAACAGCAGCTTGCGACTCAATGGACTGCCCTTTGCTCTACAAGCGAGCCAATTTGAGAGAGCAGCTTGCAAGTGCACTTGACCTCGTTCGCGACCTCGAGGAAAGCTGAACTTTACGAAAATGATGCCATTAGGATTGGCACAAATAGAGCTTGTCTCGGCATCACACATGATACATACATCCATTTCTATCATTTCTTGTACATATTCATATTTGTACGTTAGTTCTTTCCATCTTCCATATCCCCCAGCCCCCAGCCCCCAGGGACCAGGGAGGTCGGTTTGTTCGTGAAGTGGGCTCGCGGTGCGCGGTGCCCGAATTGAAGTGGTATATCCGAAAGAGCTGTATATTTATTCGCTAACCCTTAGGCAGCTAGTGAGTGGGCATTTTGCTCGAAGTGAGGAAGTGAAGTGTTATTTTCGGTGGAGTTCTGTCCGAACATCATGGATCCTTAGAGGCTATTATGGATATGGATTACATGGGCCTCCGTGTTCTTCCAGTTCCACATACATATGTAGTATGCACACCCCATCATCTTTACTCGAGCTATTTGAACGCCAAACATGTTAAATGTTTTGGTGTCTCTCAAAGATTTCTAAAAGCGCATCTGCCTACTTCTGGTGTATTAAAATCCTTTCTTCTTGGGCTCCTCCCACTCGATGCGCAACCCTGAGGTCATGAAGTGGCGCTGTATCCGCTGCATGATTTCAAGTTTCACGCTTTGAATGCTCGCAGAAGCTCCTTCAAGCTTGAGCGTGAGCTGAGGTTGCACCGACTTGACACCACTTAGCTTTGCTACGCTAATGCTGCCGCCCGCAACCTGGAGAAACGGCCGAATGCCGTCGAGCACCACGTTGACTTCTTCTTCGGTCAGATCCGGCACGTCCGGTAAACTCTGAACCACTTCCGAGATCTCAGGAATAGCCTATACAAGACGAGTAGTAAGAGTATAAAAGAATCAAATTCACTCAGTTCACTCGTAGTGGTTCGTGTGATTGAAACCGTAAAATGTATAGATAGATCAAGAAAGTAAAACGAATGCTTCTCCTTCAAAGCCTCTCTTCGGAAGAAATACTCAACCAATTCTAGCTCCAAAAGAACACATTCAGTAATTCATAAAAATATTGAAGCCCAACAACTTGCCTCTTTCAGTCGACGTTCCAGCCCCATTTTCATCGTCATTGTTGAGGACGGGCAGCTACCGCACGCGCCGATCAACTGGAGCCGCACCACAGGACCGTCTATCTCAGCTACTTCAACGTTTCCGCCATCCGAAATTAAGAAAGGCCGCATCTCGTCAAGGATCATTTCTACATTCTCCAAAGTCAATTCAAATGTGCCTTCAGCTTTCGCTGGGTTAGCAGGGCCATAATCGTCCAGGTCACCATTGCCGTCGTCATCGTCATCTTCTAGTCTCTCCGCGAAAGGCGACACAACAGGCGAAGACTGAAGAACTGGCATAGACCGTCGCGCCGGAGATGTTGCTACGCTACGCACTGAAGGGACCCATGCAGATACAGTTAGGCTAAAACCAAGGCATACAATAGCTATCCACTGGGAGGGAGGCATTTTGCAGAAGTCTATAAGAGACGAGTGCGTGTCCTTACGAACTGAGTTGTGAGACCACAGACCACGTTCGTCGCGTCGTGTTCTCCTGTTTCTTCCTTTTCTTGTTCTGCATTTCATGATCACATCATTACAAGCCCACCGCCCACCCTCTGTAGTATTAGCTGTAACACGCCAACATGCCCACCTGCCCACCTGTCCGCCCCGAGGGTGCTACTGCGCTACTATCTGTACTTGCATTACGCAACTGGCCCGCTCTGCGTCGTTCATTCGTGCTGTAGCCCTTCACGTGCGTTGACTTACGAGCGACAGGGAGTGCCTCGAGCCAGCCATAGGGTTCGGGAAATTCACTTCAGAAATGTGGGTTTTTCGAGACAAGCCCTGGAAACAGAAGGCTAACAGGTAGTAGAGTTAAAAAGCAAGGCAGCGTAAACTGAATCTAAGAAGCTAATCAGGCGCACATGCCTGAGTAGCTATGAAAGTGATGGTAGCGGTCAAAAGTGTTCCTTCGTGAATTGTGCCCTAGACAAAAAAAATCGGTCATAGGAGCAGCGCCAATTTAGCCGTAGTGGAGAATCATACAGCAGACGAATGCTCGGCTCATAAGAAAGCTCATTATTCTAAAATAGCTTTCAGTCGACTTGCCGACTTCAAAAGACGGTGCTCCATAGCCTAGTTAGGTTGTCGGAGTGAAGAATTCGCCTCCTCCTGAGAGTTGATTCGGTACGAGGGCTCATGACTGTAGATTATGGAAATTCAATCACGCAAAACAAGAAACGAGAAGCTGATGCGCAAGTGACCGATTGCCCGTCAGCGCACAAAAGTTTAAGCTACAGCGCGCTGTGTACCTGCTTCGCATTCCGGTTCATTTAAGTCCATGTTCTCTTGAGGCAGAGCCGTACAAATTTTCCTTCTTATGTCGAGAGCACACCCCAGTGGAGCTTAAATCCATTTAGTGCTCTAAATAGCCAATTTAAGCCCACTAAATCGGCACTAACTTCCACCAACAAGACCCAGCCGGCCCAGGAAGCCCCGGGGGCCTAAATTTAGCGTTTAATTTGACGCTAAATTTAACGCTAAATTTAGCCAATTTAAGCCCACTAAATCGGCACTAAATTCCACCAACAAGACCCGGCCGGCCCAGGAAGCCCCGGGGGCCTAAATTTAGCGTTTAATTTGACGCTAAATTTAACGCTAAATTTAGCCAATTTAAGCCCACTAAATCGGCACTAAATTCCACCAACAAGACCCGGCCGGCCCAGGAAGCCCCGGGGGCCTAAATTTAGCGTTTAATTTAACGCTAAATATAACGCTTAATTTAGCCAATTTAAGCCCACTAAATCGGCACTAAATTTAGTGCTAATTTAGTGCTAATTAAGGGGCTTAAATTTAGTGCTAATTTAGGGACTTAAATTTAGTGCTAAGTTAGTGCTAATTTAGTGGCTTAAATTTAGCGTTAAATTTAACGCTAAATTTAACGTTAAATTCAAGCCCCCTCGCCCTCTCTTCCTCCATGGAGTGCACATAAGTAAAAACTTTTCTCGGCTAAAGTTAGTACTAATTTAGTGCCTATTTCGAGGCCTAAAATAAGTGCTAATTTAATGCCCAATTCGGGGCTTAAATTTAGTGCTAATTTAGTACTTTAAGGTGCTAATTTAGTACTAATTTAGGGGCTTAAATTTAGTGCTAACTTAGTGCTAATTTAGGGGCTTAAATTTAGCGCTAAATTTAACGTTAAATTTAACGTTGAATTGAAGCCCCCCCTCCTCCCCTCCTCCATGGAGTTCACATACCGTAGGTAAAAACTCTTCTCGGCTTAACTTAGTGCTAATATAGTGCCAATTTCGTGCTAATTTAGTGCTAATTTAGTAATGATTTAGGGGCTTAAATTTAGTGTGAATTTAGTGCTAATTTAGGGGCTTAAATTTAGTGCTAATTTAGTGCTAATTTAGGGGCTTAAATTTAGCGCTAAATTTCACGTTAAATTTAACGTTAAATTGAAGCCCCCCCTCCTCCCCTCCTCCATGGAGTTCACATACCGTAGGTAAAAACTCTTCTCGGCTTAACTTAGTGCTAATATAGTGCCTATTTCGTGCTAAGTTAGTGCTAATTTAGTGCTAATTTAGTGATGATTTAGTGGCTTAAATTTAGTGCTAATTTAGTGCGAATTTAGGGGCTTAAATTTAGTGCTAATTTAGTGCTAATTTAGTTGCTTAAATTTAGCGCTAAATTTAACGTTAAATTTAACGTTAAACCTCCCCTCCTCCATGGAGTTCACATACCGTAGGTAAAAACTCTTCTCGGCTTAACTTAGTGCTAATATAGTGCCTATTTCGTGCTAAGTTAGT
>Ga0307982_1002089_pt1 | contig 16224 bp, 16 predicted proteins | sample OrgLakmetagen989_FD_201847 | JGI IMG/M metagenome (GOLD analysis project Ga0307982, IMG submission 201847) | Saline water microbial communities from Organic Lake, Antarctica - #989 | ecosystem: Environmental > Aquatic > Non-marine Saline and Alkaline > Saline | place: Antarctica: Organic Lake...
GTACGTGTACAACGTGGGGTCTATGCCTTACCCGACGTCAAGAATGGCTTTGTCCTTCAGAGAAACGCCGATGTGAGGATGAATGCGATCCCACTTCCAGTCCGATCTAATTCATATAAAAGTGCATGCAAAGATGCGGAAATGAGAGAACGTCCAGCAAAGCACTCAAAAAGCCCAAAATATAAACCACGAGGCACAATTTGATGACTCTGAGTGACACCGGAAATTTTTACTTGAAAGAGATAGAGGGTACTTTGGCAAGACTTGAGCCGATGAAAAGCTCACCGCCACTCGGTGTCGATGTCTACGCCAAAAATGTTCAACGGCCCTTTCTTCCAAGGCCTGAGCAAACCCAGCAAGTTGTGCACCGCGTCCATCGGTGGCGCATCTTCAGCGATATGAGTGTTTCCATAGGACTCCGAAGTAAGAGCAGCATCAGTCGTTGAAGATGCATCGCCAGACCCAGCTAGCTGCTGTTTTCGCTGTTGCTCTTGTTGACGGAGTAATACGCTCTTTGAGCCTACCGTAACGACGGCGCCGTCAGCATCCAGGTACTTCGCAGGGGGCGAGAACACCGAAGAGGGCAAAGCAGCATAGGCAGCCGCTGCCGCTTCGTATTTGCCACCCTGAAATTGCGGCAATAACTCTTGGAAGTACGCGACGCGCCTGACAAAGTGTATAGGTAGGCTTAGGCGTAAACATGTATTCCAACACACGCGCAACGAAGTGTATATTCACAAATCATGCAACGACAGCCTTTTTTAACCAATGCGGTTGGGTCAGTGATAATGCCCTAGCTTCTCACCTTTCCTGTAAGCGGCGCAATTCAGTGACAGTAAATGTGGGGCCAAGAGTGCCATCGGACAAGTAACTTGGGTTCAGGTCAAACAGCTGAAGGGCAGCAGACGGGCCTAACGGAGGAGCAACTGGTTTTTGACGGGTAGATTTGCCCTTCTTTTGACCAGTACCACCATTGCCGCCGCCGCTGCTGCCGTGCAGAGTTGGTTGCGGAACTTCAGGCAGCGGTCCTTTCAGCATCGCCACGAGGGCAGCGCCTGACGGATGGCTTTTGAGCACCACTTCGGCGTGGTGAAAGCCCGCTTGCCAACACCGCTGCAAGAAGTTGAATTCGCTGTCCAAATCAGAACCAGTGGTAGCAAGAACGATTGTTTCTTGTCGGTTTTGCGGTATTTCAATCTTGGCCATCTTTCGTGCCATCGAAGTGTCTGAGTTCGAATCGAAAGAAGATGAGGCAGAGGAAGAGACTGCAGTGGCGGCGGCAGAATCTTCACCAGCCGCACTGCTAGAGGCAGCAGCGGCAGTGAGGAGATGGTCTAGGTAAGGGAGAGCAACCTTAAGATGCAAAAAGGCGAGGCAGAGCCCGCCAGGCACCAACTGTGCATACAAGCGGCGCAGCATCGGCGTGCGAAGTTCAGGCGGTGTGCTGCGATCAAAACTGCCTCTAGCTACCACCACCACGGCTGCTGCAACAGCAGGATGCCCAGCATGGGTTTGCTGAATCCCGAAGGCGTCATCTGTGCCGTTGGCGACTACCATGATGAGCACATGGCCACCTTTCAAAGTGTGAGAGGTACCGTCAACTCTTCCTGCGCTAGGTGTCTCCAGTGGGTTAGCGAGGTACGTATTGACGGCAAAAAGAGTGGCGGCTGCATGTTCTGAAGAATTGCAGTGGACTGTGATCATAGCAGTTTTCGTGGATTCTAACTTGAGCAAGAGGGCTTCGAGGAATACTTCGCAATCATCCCCTCCGAGGAGCGATACGGTCTGAGGTCCACCACAAGCGGCGAGGTGGCGCACCACGAGGTCGGCCACAATTTCTTGGTGCGAAGCCATAACCTCTAGCGCCAGTATTGCTCTATTGAAGCTATAAATTTAGCCTCGCTCTTGCAAAAATTATTGTCAAGCGTAAGAATGTATGCAAGACGAGCTAGCGCAGTTACTGCTTATGCCTAGTTAGGTTGGACTTCTAGTTAGTGTCAGAAATCGCTGTTTAGCTCTGGGTGACGATACTATTTTGTATAACCTAGTATCTGTTGATATTGTCGTAATAAAAGTTATGTTGCACTGTTCTTAATAAACTGGCGAGAGCTTCAATGGTTTCGCGATTCACACATGCGTGGCTCCACCGCCTTCACCGCTTCATCGGCGTATCGCTTGGCATCTTCAGCAATCACAGCAAAATGATCGGAGATTGGACGGCTGTATCTGTATCATATGCATCACATTAGGGGTCCACGAGTTTGAAAAATGGCGCTTCCGTTCTGGGCTCAGGACGGTGACAGCCTGTCCTTCGGAGAGCCTCAACCACCTCCAGTAGTTATCGCGGAAAACAATGTATCATTCGATGCCCCCCTTAGCTCGTTAGCGAACTACTCGTCGACTGTTCCCGCGCCAAGTAAGCATTGGTAAACTTTCTTCGTGACTGAATCCGTGTGTAGGTAAAATCTGACTGTTTTGTGTCGTATTGGTTGCCGCCGTACAGAGCCACCATTGCCTCCAACGCACACTTTAAAAGTCGCGGCTCCTCTACCGGCTAAGCCAGCACCACTGCCTGAGGAATTTCTGTCTGACACCGGACGAAGAGGAGGTAACACTATCAAAACGGAGATGCTCCTGCTTTCTACTATCGAGATGTAGTCAACATTTTCCAAGCTTTCAACTACTATCCATTGAACTTTTGTTGCTTTTGATGCGTGGGTGAACCTAGGCCGACGGCTTGAACCCAATGTGGCTACCTCCTCGTCGTCTGCCATTGCTGCAGCTGTGGCTGCTCGAGCTCGAGCGGCGAAAGCACAACTTCGCGCCAGTCAAGACGGCAGCGAGTACCTTCGCGCTTCGATGAAACACACAGGCAGTATTGGTGTAGCTGGATCAATACTGGGGGAGCACAATCAGCAGCAGCAGCAGCAGCAGCAGTCTCAACACCGACAGTCAAACACTGCTCAAGTGCCCATACAGTCAGCTAAAACCAATACCGCCGATAATACATCGTCGGCCCAACCGCCAAAGCCCTCAGTGCCTCACCAGCGCTCGAGTACAAAGAAGCCGATTGCGGTGGTCAAAGGGAGCGGTGCCGCCGCTGTGAACAGTACCCAACCCACGCGGAGGCGCGTCAACACTGAACACGCCCTGTACGAAGGCACGGTCCGGGGCCCGCGAGTAACCGCCAACACCACCTCGAGGTTCGTGGGGGCCGCCGTCCAGCGAGCGCAAGAGCGGGCCAGGGAAGCGATGCTAGCCCAGAAGAAGCGTAGCTCTGGTGGCGGCGTAGTGGAGCTAGGCGATGGGTTGCGGCAGTTCAGTTTTGCCGATGAAAATGCGGCTCCCCCCGCTCGAGGCGGCTTTGAGCTCTTTTTGGACGCCAAAAGCCGAGAATGGGACCCTGAAGGAGCAAAACTGCACCCGAAAGCGGTGCGCATATGCACCGCTTGAAATGACGATTCCTGATCGCTTGACCTGTTTTTTTTTTTTTTGCGCCGACAATGCTTCGCTTGTTCAAAGCGGTGCTCTTCATTCCTGTATGTACCTCTTTTTCTTTTCACCAGGGGATATTTTGCTTACATGTTTTCATTTTCCTCTTTTGCTGGCCTTCATGTGAGTCCAGGTGCAGCAGCGCGCATCCGCGTTGTGGCGAAGCATGCCGTCCGAGTCGGAGCCTGGCAACCGCAAGGGGCGCTCGTTTTGGCAGCAGAAAGCCGAACGCGAGGCCCAAGCTCGGCACGCCGCCCTCGAGAGCGAATGGGAGCGGCGCAACCCCGCCCCCAACGCCAAGACCACCTCCGCGGCGAGGGGTGCCAACGGCGGGGTGAAAGTGGCGCGGCCTCTGAGTGCGAAGCGCACGGTGTTTGAGCTCAAGCGGGGCGCGGTGGGGCTGAGGCCTGACCGAGTGGCGAAAGAGGTACACATAAGATGGCATGAAGTTGAGGTCGCCAAAAGAGCCAGGAGTTTAGAAGAGACCCACACAAACATGATTGAAGGATTCCCACAGCAGCGCTTTCTATCGTTGTTTTTACTGTTTTCTTTTGTTCGTTTCACTCGTAACCGCTTGATTATTTGTTTGCTTATTTGATTTCTTTTTCTGCCAGGTGTTCGAAGGGTCACTGAGGAACCCCGCTCAAAGCGTGCCGGAAGTCGCGGAGCGCACTTTCGCTGCGGCGGCCAAGCCTAGGGGCGGCACCCTGGCTTTGAGCAGAGAGGCGCCGGTGACGCAGCCTCGCCATGCCAACAGCCCTGTCGATGATTGGCGCCTTGAGCCAAGTAGAGACGATAACAGGGGTGGCAATGGTGATGCTTACAGTGGCATTGGGACAAGCAGAGGAGACGGTGATACCGAGTCCACTGCTGCTGCTGGTGCTGTCGCTGCGAAGAAAGGACCCTGGCGTGCGCGGCCTCGGCCGGACTGGGAGCGGCCGTGGCAAACCAAGCATGCTCCTTTGGGACCACCGCTCGAGCAGGGTGCGCATGCGCAAGATATGGACACACCACAGCCGCAAGCAGTACGACAGCAACAAACTCAACCAGAGCTATCCGAGAGTCAGCCTGGAAGCCCATCTCGGCGAAGAGGAACAGGATCGGCGGCGACAGCGCGAACGTCGCTTGAAAACGGCAAGGAGCTCTTGGCGGAGTACTGGCAGTCGTGGGATGCACCGCTGAGCGCAAAACACTCACAACCGCCATCCTCTTCCGAGGCACCACAGCACAGCCTAAGCCGAGGAGGAGGCGGAGGAGATTGGCAAGAGATGGACGATGGGTTGGAGGTAAACGGAGAAGGCGGCAGCGCAGCTCAGCGCCAAGCTTGGTTGGTCAATTTCTTGCGCGCTCACCACAATGGTGCCCCCAATGGTGCCGCTGGTGGCGGTGAGGGTGCCCAGAACAAGCAGCAGGGCACCAGTGGCAACAGAAATGAAGCAGCAGCAGCAGGGGATTTAAATTTGAATGAAGCAGCCGCTGCAAATGAAGCAGCAATGACCGAAGCCGAAACGGTGGCAGCGCGGCTGTTAGAGCGCTGGCAAGGGCAAGAAGACTTGTTGTTTGCGCGGCTGCGGCGGCGGAGCGCCCAAGTGCGCCGCCTCGTGGCTCGAGAAGGAGGAGAAGAAGTCGACGGAGAAAGGGAAGGTAATGGCACCGCTCATGCTGCTCGCTCAGATCATGCCGATTTCCGGCCAACTGGCAAGACGTCCTCCAACCCAGGTCAAGGTGGCGGCAGTAGCAGCTTCGCAGCTCCAACGGTCGCTTGGCAACTTCGGCAACAACAAGTGCAACATCAACAACAAGTGCAACACCAAGGCGGGCAAAAGGGCGAAGAAGTCGAGGCCAAGCCACCTCCTCCTCCTGCTGCTGCTGCTGCTGCTTCTTCTGCTGTTGCGCGCCCCGTCGGAGGCGGAGCACCTTCCTTTGGCCCGCCGCGCCCATCTCACCGAGACGCTTCCACTGACGCATCGAAAGCTCACCGCTTGACGCCATCGCCGCCGCGGCGCCGAGTGCGGCCACAGCAGCCCCCACCGTTGCAACATCACGACCAGCACCACCACCATCAGCAGGCGATGCCACGGAAGGCCAAGAACAGGCCTGCAAGGGCCGAAGCAGGCGTGGGTGTGAGCCCGCCGCGGCGCGCAGCGAAATTCGTGGCACCGTCTCCTCAGGGCTGGCGTGGGCGAGCGGACGCATTCAGCCACAGAAGTGACCCTACAGGCAATGAGAATGAAGGAAGCAACGAGGAAGACGAGGAAGAAAGTGAGGATATTAGCGAGAGTAGCGAAGGCAGTAGCGATGACAACGAAAACACATGCAATGGTACAGAAGCAGCTGGCAAGGCAACGCGGCGATCCGCTGAAGCACCTTCACGAGGACGATCTAAAGCTGCTTCAGCAGGAAGCACACCATCTAAAATGCATGTGACTCGCTCTACGTCACCGTTTGACGAACGTGTTTTGCGCACCGTGCTCCCGAGCTATGCGCTTCCTCCTGGTGGTACGACGAACGACGAGACATGGTCTGCTCCTTTCGTTGCGCACGGGACAGCAGCAGCAGCGTCGGGCAATGTTGCTGGGACATCATCTACGAGGATGCCGGTAGAACTGACTGTAGGCCCCACGTCCTTTCATTCGCGTGCAGAATCCCCTGCAGCAGCGCCTGCTTGGCGTCAGCACACGCACTACCGCGGCGAGCACAACCTTGCTTCGTCTTCTTCGACTGCGGCAGCAACGGCTGGCCTTGGCCCGGGCGCGGCTACCCTGGCCTCGGCGATGGCAGAGATCATGGGTGGGGCAGCTGCTATGCTTCAAGAATCCATGCGCGATGCGCTGAAAGGCTCTTCTCAGTATCACGGGCAGCACAGGCGCGCAGCAAACAAACAAATCAAGCGGCGCCGCTCGCGAGTATCTCGCTCAAGGCACAAAGCAGAGAAAGGCCGCGAAGGAGATTCTATCGACACTTCAGAGGAGAGCAGCGATAACGACAGCAGCGACGACAGTGATGGCGACGACGACAGCAATGACTATAGGATTATAGAAGAAACCGAGAAGATGAAAATGAAGAGTGGGAGGAATGCCGCAGTAACGTTTAGGCACAGCGACCACCAGCAGGAGAATACTCGCTCAGGAGCCACAGCAGCCCAGCCACAGCCACCACGAGCGCAGCCACCCGGCACCGCCTCTCAATTCACCCACTTGTCACGCCAATTAGAAGCACTCGAAGCCCATCAAGCAAAAATTGCGGCGAAACTCAAAGCGCGGCAAAGCCAACGGCTAACGCACGGTGCCTCTTCTCGGCCAGTCCCCACCAACCACGGTCGTGCCGATGGTGGTCATGGTCGGAGTGGTGTTGGTGGCACTGCCGCTGCTCCTGATCCTTCACAACGACGGGATTTCAACGGCAATTTTGCCGACAGTGTGTTGCATTTTTCGCCAACGGCACAGATCTCTACTGCAATGGACTCAGGAGTTACTGCGACGCATGCTGTTGTGGGTGCCTCTGCAACTACCACAACGGGTAGATCAGTAGACGCGTCAAGGCAGGCTACAGCTCTAGGGTTAAGAGAGGTCGACAACAAGATATCTTTTTCCAATCGACGCGGCCAGCCTCGTGCAGAGCCATCTCCAGAAAGCGCCCCATCTTTGCCTTCCACTCCTCCGACGCCTTGGCAATCAAGAGACGTGCCGCAGCCCATCGACGTGTCAGTGCCTTTGCCCACAAGCCGAGCCCTGTCCGACCACGCACGCGCGTTTGCGGCACATCGGCGCGCGGCAGACCAACGATGCTTAGCCCAGGTTACTAACTCGACATCTTCCAACGAAATACTCGGGTTCGTAATTGTGGTTTTCTTGTTGTTGTGCTTCGGAACATGTGTGCTTGCGTTGAAGGAATACGTGTGTGATGCCAGCATCCCATTCCTCGCTCAGCACGCGGTGCACTACTCGCCGTTTTTGTAGTGCTATTCAATCGCCAAATCTCTACTTATTAAACAATTTCTGTAAACAATGGCAGGTCGGTCGCAGGGCTAGTCGATTTGCTCAGTGAAGATTTGGTGACCAATCTCGTGAGTGACTGCAGCACTGAGCTTGAGTCCATCGTTGCCGAGTGCGCGTCTGCTGTCTTCGAGCGCGTTTAAGGATCGGAAGTACCGTAGGTATGAAGCTGATTGGAGCACGGCAAATGATTTGCCAGTGCCAGTGCCAGTACCAGTACGCCACGCAGAAGGAATTCTCAACAATACCAGATACAGTATAGATGGTTCTAAGATGCATAAAACTTCTGTCATGGCGCGACGAGACCCGGAGGCTTTTCGCAGCAGCGAGAAAGAACTCAGATTTCGGAAGCGATATCGTTCCGCATATTCCTCTACCTCACCTCGTGTACTTAAGCGGCGTTGTTGAGTAACTAACAAAATGCCAAATCTAACGCATTTTTGGCTTTCCTCATGTCCTTATTCCCAGTAATAATCTATAAACAGGAAACACCGATAAGGCCGCTGGCGGGGAATAAATTTTTAATCGCTATGGTCCTCGATAAGCCAGTAAAAGGGAACAGGGGGGGGGGCACGTAAAAGGCACGTACTTCACCTGTATCAGCGGGAAAGTTGTAAAGGGACAACAACAACACACGGCCGTTGTAAAGTACACTACAATCCAATAACTAATACACGGACAACCAGTTGCTCCTTTTGCGTACAAGATTCCCGTGTCGCGATTCGCACTGAAGTTCCTTACAGCCAAATCTCATTATGGGAGTTCTGAGAGTTCTTTTATGCGCTGCTTGATGCGGCGCGACTCGTCGAACGGCAAGCGAAGGTGCCTTGGCGCGCCTACAGCTCTCAGGCTCTCTGCTCGGGCGAGCGCAGCGCGGTATCCATCTAGAGCCCGAGAAGCAGTACAGTTGCGCCCATTACTCGTTGGGGCCCAGGCTAGAGAAGAGGATGAACGCTTAAAACCGAGATCGAGGAACAGAAGCGCGTCTGCTCGTAAGACCCAGGGCTCTGCAGGAATGTGAACTCCTTGATATAAACCATCATTCTTGATGACAGCATCGCTAGCCGCAGCCATAAGATCAGCAGATGCGCTGCTCCTGCCATTGCATTCATTAGGCTTAGTAGCCTCAGTTACAACTGCAATGGCGGTATCAGCGCAAGCCAAGGCCGCTTCGCCTTCATCTAAGGCAAGGCGCGCACTGCCTTCGCTCACCCAGCATTTCAATCGCAGCAGCAAATAGTAGTCATTCTCGTCGTTTGGTGGCGGCGTCATAGGAGGTGCTTGGAGAGTGCCATTCGTGTCCTTTGCAGTCGCTTTAAGAGTTGCTGCCTGAGAAGCGATGGAGTCATCTGCGTCTGAGAGTCCCGGCCCAGCCCGCCCTTCAGCGCATGGTGGCTGTTCGGGTAGCGGCAGTTGCAGTGCAGAAGCAACCACGCTTCCTTCGCTGCTGCTAGGATCACGATCATTACCTAACACGGCGCGAGCTCGAGCTGCCTTGGAAGCAGCGTTCGCATAGTCGCCTCGGCCAAAGCTAATTGAACTCTGCCAGCGCAGCTCACAGCACGCTAGCACACGAGCTTGCAGAGGAAGCTGACGCGTCGGCAATGTCCCACTTCGTAGGCCTTCACTGCTCTGGCGGCGAGCAGCACCATCGAGTGAGGCAGTGAATGGGTTGGTGCTGTGACCAGGTGCTGTTGCAGCGGTTGTTTGGGTTGCGCTTTTACCGCTCGCAGGACCTAGCCTTAAATTGCTTCCAGACTCACCATCACTAGGGTGGTCTGTAACATTGCTAGCCTCCGTGTCGCCGTTGTATGCATGCGCCACGAGCGCGAGAAGGCGGGGAAAAGTGTCTAAGCGAGTGTGTGGCGCGGCGGCTGCGGGAGGCGCTCTCAAGACAGCATTCGGTGCATGGTCGCATAAATCTAAGCAGTTGCGCCGGGTAGCCGTCACTACAGGTGCGCCGTTTGCATCCAAAGGCAGGCACGATACCAAGTCCTGTGTGGCATGAAATGAAGAGCTTTTCAGTTACTAAGTATAGACAGATAGTCATGCGAAAGTCTAGAGGCACCTCGATGGCAGTGAAGGCATGCTCTGCGCCGTTTTGGCGGCATGATCCGCTCTCGCACACGCCAATTACGCGCGGCATCCTAGCTAGTTCCAAGATGCTCCTAAATATTGCGGTATTATGTCGGTGATGGCAAAGTAATAGCGTCTAGATAACTGTGGCAGAAAGGTAGGGTTGCGAAGAGATTCAAGCAACGGATAGGTCTAGAGGCTAGCTCGTGCACATTATACACCAACAGCGGTATGGTAAGTTCTGCCTGGCTACTAGCTAGCTACTAGCTACTAGCTAGTCCGGCGAAATACTATAACATGCACTCGCAACTCGCAACTGATGACTGCGATCTTTTTTCTTTCTCATCATCTCATCATCTCATTTGGGTTGCTGCTGGATTGCTGGTTGCTGGTTGCTGGATTTGATTCTTGAACAAAAAGCGATGTGAAGAGTTTGGAGAGTTGTGGAGTTCTCATTGTTCCGTTTTGGAAGAACCAAGGGCACCAAACGCTGTGCACAGTTTAAACACCAGGGCACTAGACTAATCATGAGCTTCATATTTTATATTTATTGGATTGCTTCAAAGTAATTGCGAACAGGTGAAATGGCGCTAGAGGGTATAAACTTCTCCTACACATCTAGGGTCGCCTGTTTCCCAAATTCATTAGAATTTGCGGCGGAATGGAGAAGGGGTATTAGCGAAAGAGGAGATGTGAGAAGACGATTTAGTTGCCCTTTGGGTATACTAGGATGTGCTGAACGCTACCATATTGCTTATATTCAACCTACCTAATATCTCATCTGCCAATTCCGGCGGAACGAATCTCCCTTCTTGGTTTCCCACTCGTGCACAGGCTTAAGACTGCTCCATAAAATAGACTGCCTCGTTGAGCCGCCAGTTGTAATTATCTAAACGAGGCCTATACAATTAAATCCTTCTGAACATTAGCAGCATGCGCAGCCGCTCCACCCGTTCGGGTAGTGGGGACACTACCACTTCGCCTGCTGGTGCCAATGCACCTGGAGTCTACCCGGCGGCAAGCAATTCCAACAGTGGCAGCAGCAGCCACGGCCTAGGCCTTAGCAGCGGCCTTAGCAGTGGCAGTGTGAGTCTCAGCCATTTAAAAACTGACGCGGATATCGCTGCGCCAGCGCCAGCTTCTTCCTTGATGTCTTCAACTACAGTTTCTCATCAAGGCGGCGGAAAGCACAACAACACGCACCAAGGCTCCTTGTCGTCTACTAGACAGGGAGAGTCTGGCGACTCCTCTCCGGGCACCGGAACTGGCCTCGACCACGCATCACATCGAGGCGGAAGCAGCAGCAGCGCCTCTAGTGGCAGTGCACAACCGCCGCAGTCTCCCTCGACGCGAGCGGGGCGGCGCCTGTTTGCTCGCAGCAATTCACGCTCGGCTTCTTCGGGAGACAGCCGGCGAGACAGCCGCAGCAGCCGCCGCCGTGGTGCCATCAATAGTGCCTGTTTGGGTGCCTTGCCCTGGAAGAGGCGAGTGGCCGACAAGTTGAACTTGCGTTGGCGGGTGTTGGGCGCGTGCGGCGTGTTTTGCCTGGTGGCGAGCACGCTGGCCTTGATCGGGTTAACCAACCCGAACTTGTTCTTTTCCACCAGCCGTGGCCAGCGTTCCGCTGGCGATTCTTTGGCGCCGCAGTGGTTCGACAACCGGTGCGCTCAAAAGAAAGAATTAAAATATACGAATGCTTCTATCCGATCGCGGCGCCCACTTTTCTTTACATCCCATACATCTTCTCCTGTCCCTTCCTTCTTCATGTCTTGATTCCTGAAACCACCGCAACAGCATCGTCGTTGCGTTCTCACCTCTCCGTTTGTGTGCATATGTGTGCTCTCCGCCCTTTGTTGCTTTGAAAAACAACAACACACATTTTAGGGGTGTGCCGCGCATTATTGTGGATTATGTGGACCTTCACCAACGGGCGATCAACGACCCGACATCTTCGAATTCCAAGTTCCTCGTCCACGAAATCCCTTCCAATGAAACGCAGGTTTGAAACTAAATGGAAACGATACTTTGCCGTTCCTTTTTTTTTCCTCGAGCCAGCGGTTTTGCTTTCCTGTTGCTCCTCGCCCTCTTTCTCTCTGGCAGCTCTGCCACACACCCAGCGACTCCTTTACTTCCGTACTTACGCATCTTGTGTCCTGCCTCTTCTTGAGGGTGAAATATTGTGCCACTCAAATTTCTTGGCACCTATACTCACGTGCACCATTCTACGCTTAAACCTGCGCATCTTAATTCTCAGGTGGTGGATGCGCTGCTGGGCTTAGTGTCGTCTTTCTTGCTGGCCATAATCACGGACCGCGCCCTGCTCGTGGAATGGACCGACAAATGGGCGACGCCTTTGGACCAACTGAGCTTGCTCGGCAGCCAGGTAAGGCCTGCGCTTGTGCCGTTTCTTGTGACTGCAGTGCATGTAGTAGAAGAGAAAGCGATAGTAGTTGTATAATGGTATTGTATAATGGTATCGTTCGGTGGGTAAGCCATGTTATATTTTTGGAGTCACCCCGAAAATCCGAGTCCCGTAAAACCTTCTTTTTCTATCATCTGTTACACCCACAATTTGATAACCCTTTTCTTACATCTTCTCATCTTTGGCACCTAATAACTGCGTAATTGTAGATCACGGCGGATTTAGACTCTGCCAGTGGAATTTGGCCCGACTTGGAAAACGAGAACCCCTCGGTGGGTTCGGGCTGGGATGCATCGGGGTGGGGACTAGGCGCATTTGGCATGAAAAGCACTGCCAACACTGGCAACACTGGTAGCACTGGCAGCAGCAGTGATGGCATGAGTAGTAGCTTATCCGGTGACGGAACTACTGCTGATGGCAGCAGCACTAGCAGCAGCTATCCATGGGCCAACGCGTCAGCCACGGTATACAGCGCTCATGTCTTGAAGACGGTTATTTCGTCTTCGGTACTGCACAAATACAGGCAGAGTATACTTGAAACACCTTCATCACTGTAAAGCAGCCTTGCTGATGCGCATGGACTTCCCGCCTCCCTTGCTTCCTTGCCCCCCCGTCACTTGTTCACGCTTGTCATCTTCTCCCTTCTACTGTAAACCACCCAGGTGGAACAGCGGCGCGTCAGCCTCGCCCACGTGCTTTCGGAACCGGGCTTCAAGTGGTCCTATGCAGAGCTCGCTGCCAAGTACAGCAAGAAAAGCAAAGACGGCAAGACCTTCCCTGTAAGCGTGCCCTGGGACCCGCTGGAGAGCATCGAAGACGTGACCTGCAAAGACCTGAAAAAAGTGCTGGGCAGCGACAACCGATTCGTCAAGGTAAGGGTGCTGGTGTGTGTGTGTGTGTGTGCATATCTCCTTGTGAACGTGCTTGTTCTTATGTAACCGTACTTGCATGCGTCTTTGTTGCTCTTGACGATGACGCTGAGAATTCGGAGGAATGAAGATTTTTAATTCGAATTCATGTTGTTTTTGTCGTAATATTGTCGCACGTTCTGCAACCTCGCTTCGTTGAGTTTTCATCTCTTCTCTTCGTCCTTCTGCTGCCTCTGAATGCGTGTCCACGTATACCTCAAAAAGGTCAACGCCAACAACGGTCGAGCTTACTACTTGCCGCTCTTGTTGGCAAACCCGTTCTATTCGACGTCCTTGGCCGCGGCGTTCGAAGGCGGAGCCACGTGGGCCTTCGCTGATTTGCTGAACTTCCTCGTGAGGCCCGTCAGCGAAGTGCTGGAAGCAGTAGACCGGTTCAAAGTGAGTCTTTTATATGACGAATTCAAAACATGCTGAGAATGGTTTGAAGAAGTAGATTGTTTCTCTGTGCACTTTTCATTCTTGCCTTTCCCCCGCGATCCCTGCTTCGCCATATTTTTGGTTTGCTGTTTCTCCACTGCTATCTATCCTCATCTTCCTGTTTTTCTTCCCGCCTAATTCTCCTGGTGCACCTTGCCTGCTTTTTTAAACTGCACTTTTACTTGGAATCCTCTCTAGGTGCGCTATATGGACGGCAACACGGTGATTGGGATGGAAATGTCGGTCATGCCGGGCGCCGGCGACTGGTCCGGCGAAGGCTTAATGCCGCAAGCCCAGCAGAGCGCCTTCTTCACTGCAGCCTCGAAATTAGTGCAGCAGGACGATACCTTGGGAGGCAGCAAGGGCGGGGTGTTCTTACTAGTCACTGATAACCAGGCGCAGGTAAGGGCGAAAGGCAACAGGGCCCAGATGAATTGTGAAACGAAACACAAGGCATGAAAAAAAAGAAGTAATGCGCATAGATAATACTCCTCAACACATGCGCACGCACGCACTTTCTTTTCTTTTCCTTTTGACCTTCTTTTTCCTTGCCTTCACCTCATGTGCCCTAATACAAGAACCATTGACAACAACAGGTGCAAGCCCGCTTGCACGAATTAGAAGCAGCTGACGAGCTCAAGGGTGCTGGAGTGGTAGCGGTGCTGGCAGCGAGTGGCGATGGCCCCGCCAGAGTGCACCTCGAGCTGCAGGTGTGTGTGGGTGAGAGAGTGGATGGGCGGACTATGGACTTTGGTTGTTGTCTTGCTCCTGTTTCTGCGAGGAGGAAGAAGGACTTGGGTTGGCAACGATTAGATAGAGAGAGAGGGAGGGATTGGATACACAGAGAGGGGATTGGCATTTCTCCATTTACCTTTCCTTTCAATTCCTTCTCAAATCTGGCGTGTATTCTTATTTTCTCTTTTGTTGCTTATGGTTGCGGTTGTTGCCCCGTAGGAGCTATGGTTGTTAGGGCTGACCGACACAGCAGTAACGACGCCGGGAAGCCGCTTGGGCGTGGTGGGCGCTGCGAGAACGAGGCGGGCGCCGGTGGTGGTGATGTCAGCTGATGCGGTAAGAGACAAGGAGAGGACGAGATGTAAGACGAAAGAGCTCGGTAGTTTGAAATGTTCGTATTTGATCTTCATGAAAGGGAAGTCAATGAAGGTGGAATTCTTTAGCATTTTGCTGTTCTTATGCATACAAGATCGAGGGCATAGCTTTTTTCCTTTTTTTATCTCTTTCACTATTACTATTTCAATAGACTTCACGTGGTTGCTTACCTGTTCTCATCTTTCATTTCTTCGAATTCTATTTTTTCGTACCGTCGTCCGTCTTTGATGTTTACTTCAGGTCCACCAATCGTCAGCGCCCTACCCCTGCTTTTCGCGATTTGGCGCTGTGCAGCAAACCACCTGTTTCGAGCCCGCTATGCTTGGCATTGCACCTCCTGACACGCTGGTCCCTTGCTGAAGAGGTGGCTTCGAGATGTGTGAATTAGCCAGGAAAGGTCGAGAGGGGTTCAAGAGACAGAGAACAAGCGGTGCTCAGTTCACCTCTTGCCTATCTCCGGTCTCTCGTCGCTGCCGCTCTCCCGTGACTCGGCATTATTTATCACGAGTTAATTGCCCTAGTATATCCTTAGGCTTCATTTGTACGTAATGCCCACTTATCCTTGCGTTATAAGAACCAGCTCCCTGACACAACCATTAAGGACTAATTTATTGAGGTATCAAGTATCAAAGCACATAACGAATAATCGCCTACCTAAGATCCAAGGTACGAGATACGAAAATACTGGCTACTTAAAACATGAGGTAATTATTGTGCATGGCGCTAAACGCAAATCAAAAGCATGGTATTTAAGTCGTGCATAAATTATAGAAACCAATCGAAGACAGATAAGAATTTAAGGGCGATCTGATTGGAAGATGACTTCTTTTTATACCTTCTACTTTAATCAATTGCCCCGCGTACCTAGTCTTCTACTGCAGGTACAAAAGGCATCCAGCACTCAAAATGTCCTCTGTAACCGATCCCCTTGTTACTTCCCATTCGGATTCTGTCTCTAATTGCAATCTGACTGCTCCTTTTCCGGTCTATGGGCACCCTATATCGGCCCTTTCACCTGACACCACTCTTCTTGCAAGCACGCGTCTTACTGCCACCCCGGATACTTGGTTATTGCACCATAAATCTAAAGAATTATATGTTGACTTAATTGGCTCCGGATTGATAAATTAACCAAACCTTCACTGGAACTAATCTATCTGGCGCAAAAGAAGCTGATACAAGTGCAGTATACTTACTCGGCCATCGGCCAAAAGGACAATTCGCCCTGTCGGAGAGTCCTGGAGGATACATCTATACGCAACTCAACCCTGTTTGTTGGTGTTTCTTCGATATTGGGGAGTGCAATCATTTCTGACCATCCTTCATCCCTCGTCGATTCTTATTGATCTGTTAAGGTTATGGTTCATGAATCAAATTCGCAATGAGCTGACCCCACCTGTGAAGCCAGAAGTAAGTAGCTCGGAGCTTCTTTTTCATGTGATCTCCTCTCTGGAGTGAGTTCTGCAGATTTCGATTTTCGGTTTTCGGATATACAGTACGATGAAACATCAAAACACGCATAGGGTTGATAAAAATAAGTATTACTTATATATGCAAATTTCTGTGGCCAAATAAGTAATTTTATAGGTAAATAAGTAACATATTTTTCGACTTTTCCTGAAAATGGGACTTTGAAAAAACGGAATTCTAAAAATGGTACTTTCTCGCCCTAATATACGGTATATACCACCGTATTTACCGTATTTACTTAATTATTTACTTATTTGGGTCATAACTGTTACTTATTTTTACGAACCCTAAACACGCAGCAAGTACGCTTAGG